>Ga0209499_1000988_pt1 | contig 20555 bp, 19 predicted proteins | sample C_130208_EF_Meta_FD_187306 | JGI IMG/M metagenome (GOLD analysis project Ga0209499, IMG submission 187306) | Freshwater microbial communities from Lake Croche, Canada to study carbon cycling - C_130208_EF_MetaG (SPAdes) (version 2) | ecosystem: Environmental > Aquatic > Freshwater > Lake... | reverse complement strand
GTGCTGGGCCATCCAAGTCTCCTGAGGTTTTTTGCAAGCGTATGCAAAAAAGACTTGCCACGAATCGCGCTGTGCGTAAAGGATTTACGAATACGTTTGCAAAATCAGGTCGGGGGGCTGAATGGCGTCGATAGAATTGCGCGGCCTGACCAAACGCTGGGGTGGATTTGTGGCGGTCGACGAAATGTCGCTGACCATTGCCGACCAAGAGTTTGTGGTGTTTTTGGGCCCTTCGGGCTGCGGAAAAACCACCACGATGCGCATGATCGCAGGGCTGGAAGACGCCAGTGCCGGTGACATCTTTATCGACGGCAAACGGGTCAATGACCGTGACCCCAAAGACCGCGACATTGCCATGGTGTTTCAGTCTTACGCGCTGTATCCCAATATGAATGTCTTTGAAAACATCCGCTTTCCGTTAAAAGTGCGCAAAGTGCCCGAGGTGGAACACGCAGACCGCGTGCGCCGCGCCGCTGACATGGTGGAACTGGGGCCGCTGTTGGGGCGCAAACCCTCTGAACTGTCGGGCGGGCAAAGACAGCGCGTGGCCCTAGCGCGGGCGATTGTGCGGCAGCCTTCGGTGTTCTTGATGGACGAACCCCTGTCGAATCTGGATGCCAAGCTGCGCGTCTCGACCCGTGCGCAAATCAAGAACCTCAGCCATGAGCTGAAGGTCACCACAATCTATGTCACCCACGACCAAATCGAAGCCATGACCTTGGCCGACCGTGTGGTGGTGATGCGGGCGGGCCAAGTGCAACAAGTGGGCACGCCGACCCAAATTTACGACCGCCCGGCCAATACCTTTGTGGCGGGCTTTATCGGCAATCCTGCGATGAACCTGATGGATGGGCGCATGCAAGCGGGGGCCTTCATCGCCGAGGCGACCCGTATTGAGGGCTTAGATGCCCCCGATGGCCCGATCACACTGGGCTTTCGCGCCGAAGATGCGCGCGTGGCCGCCCTTCGCGGGGCCATAACTGCACCGGTGTATTCTATGGAGCTCTTGGGGGATAGCACCATGGTGACGGTCCGCGCCGGTGGGGCGCTGGTGGCCGTGAAAGCCCCCAAGGACTACCGCATCGATATCGGGCAATCCGTTTCGATCACCATCCCCACCACCGCCTGCCACGTGTTTAACGTCAAGACCGGGGCGCGCCTTCTGGCGTGACCCGTCACAACAACGGGGTTTCACCCCGACAACCAGGGAGACTGCAAATGTATCTGCGCAAACTTGCCCTCGCCGGGGTATTCGCCTTGATGGGGTCCACCGCTATGGCGGCCTGTGCCTTTGAAAATACCGTGCCGCTGAAATCACTGTCCGCCGGATTTGAGGCCTGGAAATCGGCCACCACCGCCATGGCCGAATGCGGCAACTTTACCGCCGAGCTTGATCAAGATTTCGAAAAGAAACAGCCCGAGGCCTTTGCGGCGAACCCGTCGCTGTATCACATCGGCGGCGTTTCCAACGGGTCGATCACACCCTTGATGAACGCCGGAACCATTCGTGCGCTGGATGATCTGGTGGCCAAATACGGTGCGGGCCTAGCGCCCAACCAGTTGATCAAGGTTGACGGCCATATCATGGCGATTGCCATGATGGTGAACACCCAGCACTGGATGTATCGCAAAGACATCTTTGACAAACTGGGGCTCACAGCGCCCACGACCTATGACGAGGTTTTGGCCGATGCCGAAAAGATCAAGGCGGCAGGCGTGGTCGATTACCCGCTGGGTGCCACGATGGGCGTTGGTTGGAACCTTGGCGAAGAGGTCAACAACATGTTCATGGGCTTTGGCGGTCAGTCGGTGAATGCCGACGGCACGCCCAATGTGAACAACGAAACGGGCCTGAAAACGCTGAACATGCTCAAAAGCCTGACGGCCTATATGGATCCTGAATATCTGACCGCTGACAGCACCTATGTGCAACAGCAGTTCCAGCAAGGCAAGATCGCCATGGCCAATCTGTGGGCCAGCCGTGCCGGTGCGATGGATGATGCCGCTGAAAGCAAAGTGGTTGGCATGGTCGAAGGTGCCGCTGCTCCAGCAGCTATGGCAGGCGGCGCACCGGCCACCACGCTGTGGTGGGATGGTTTTGTGATCGCCAAGAACATCTCGGATGAAGAGGCTGACGCCGCCTTCCGCGTGGCGTTGGAAGGGATCGACACCGAAATGGTCACCGCCCATAACGAAGACGCTGTGTGGCTGATCTCGGGCTATACCCCGGGTCGTCTGGCCGCAGGGGCCTTTGCCACCGCAGCGCTGAACCCCCCACCCTATCCGTCAACCGCCGCTATGGGTGTGATGCACATGGCGATGGACGGCGAAGTGGCCGCCTTCTTGAAGGGCGAACGCTCGGCCGAAGACACGCTGGTTGCCATCGAAGCCGCCTATACCAAGGGTGCCAAGGATGCGGGCATCCTGAAGTAAGACATCGCAGCGGGCGGGATATCCTGCCCGCTGCATCCTAAATGGCGCGCAAGGCGGGGGAGGGCCAGATGAAGTTTAAAACGTTTGCAGCCTTTGTGGCCCCTTCTGTGCTGATGATGCTGATTTTCATCGCCGTGCCCTTGCTGTTGGTGTTTGGCGAAAGCTTTTATCGCACCTCTCCCGTGATGGAGGTGGTGGAATTTGAAAGCTGCACCCCGGGTTTTGGCACCCAAACTTGCAAAACCGATACCAAGATTTCCCCCGCTTTGGATGCGGCGGGCAAGGTGGTTTTGCAGACCGACTTCGTGGGGATCGAGAATTATGCCGATGTGGTCGAACCGCAAAAATTCTGGACTGATCTGAAAGCCCTAGACTGGGCGCAGCTGATGGACATCGACTTTTGGCGCGCGCTGCGCTTTACGCTAACCTTCACCTTTATCACCCTGCCGCTGGTTTTGGGGCTGGGTTTGGCGCTGGCGCTAGCGGTTAATAATTTAACCCGCAGCCTGCGCGGCCCTGTGATCTTTATCACCCTGCTGCCTTTTATCATAACGCCTGTGATCGGGGCCCTTTCGATCCGTTGGCTGTTTGTGGGCGAAGGTATCCTGACCCGCGCGTTAGAGGCGTTGAGCGGCACCGATATCGCCATGTTCGCCCAAAGCTGGACGATCGAGCTGTTGATGATGTTTTACCGCGTCTGGTCCTCGGCCCCCTTTGCCTTCGTGATTTTCTACGCCGGATTGCAGGGTGTGAACCAAGACGCGGTGGAGGCCGCGATGATCGACGGGGCCAGCCGCTGGCAGCGTTTGCGTTTTGTGGTGATCCCCTATCTGATGCCGCTGATTGTCTTTGTGGCGCTGATCCACCTAATGGATGCCTACCGCGTCTTTGACGAGGTGGTGGGGTTGCGCACACAGGGCCATGTCATCTCGCTGCAATATCTGACCTATGATTTCTTGATGCCCGATGATGCGGGTAACCGGTCGGTCAGCCGGGCTGCTGCGTCGTCCATGCTGACCATGATCGGGATCGTGATCTTGCTTATTCCCATGCTGCGCCGCACTTGGGCCGATCAGAAAGGGCGGGCGTGATGGCTGTGTCGCGTGCCTTGCGCCAACCTTTAAGCCTGCGTGTGACATCGGCGGCCTTCTTGACGCTTTGGTGCCTCATCGCGGCCTTCCCGATTTTCTGGATCACGGTGATGAGCGTGAAGCTTCCGCTTGACGCCTTTGCGTCCAGCCCGTGGGAGGTGCTGTTTGGCCCCGCCACTTTGGCCGCAGGCAAGGGGCTGACCCTGTTGGACATCGCGGCCAGCCTTGGCCTGCTTTGGGCCACGGCCTGGGTGGCCATGCGCCACGTGCCGCTTTGGGTTGCAAGGTTTACCCCACCAAATGTGATTGCCCTAGGCTGGCTGGTGGCTGCGGCGGTCCTTGGCTTGGGCTTTGTGCTGATGGGCTTTGTGATCCTGCCGCCGATCCTAATTTGGATCAACTCTGCCCTGGGCCTGCCTGCCGTCTTGGGCCTGACAACACAACACTACCGCGCCGTCTGGGTTGAGAATGCCTTTTGGCACAACTTTCTCAATTCCATGAAGGTGACGCTGGGCGTCACCGCTATTTCGCTGACGGTGGGCACCTTGGCAGGCTATGCCTTGGCGCGGTCGGGGTCGAAACTGGCGTTTTGGATATTGATCATAGCGCTGGTCTTTCGCGCCCTGCCACATTCGGTGCTGGTGACGGGCTATCTGCCGCTGTTTATCAACTCGGCCGTCCTCTTGCGCCCGATCTTGGGCGATGCCGCGCCCACGCTCTACGGCCAACCCTTGGCGGTGATCGCGGTTCTGGTCGCGATCAACCAACCCTTCACGATCTGGATGCTGCGCTCGTTCTTTCACAACATCCCCGCCGATCTGGACGAAGCGGCGCGTGTTGACGGTTGCACGCATTTTCAGGCTTTCCGCTGGGTGATCATGCCCGTCATGTGGCCCGGCGTGATCACCACGGGCCTGTTCAGCTTTTTGCTGGGCTATAACGATTACCTTGTCACATCTTTGCTGCTCGATGCGTCAAACCAAACCATGGTTCCCGCCATCGCCGGCTTTTTCAATCGGGAAACCACAATGACCGATCAGGTCGAGGCGATTGCCGCCGCCGTTTCCATCACCGCGCCGCTGTTCTTGCTGGTCATGGTCTTTCAACGCCAGATCGTCAGCGGCCTTACTGCAGGAGCTGTAAAAGGATGAAAGGGTCAAGACCCGAGCAAGCCGTGCTGACCAAAGCCACGGATATGAGCAAAACCGAAGCCACCCGCGCCGTGATCGAAGCCATGGTGGACGGTTTGAACGATCACCGCATCGGCGACATTGGCGATTTCTTCAGCCAAAGCTTCCGCTGGATGGGCAATCAGGGCTGCGGCAGCAAAACGGGGCTGCGCGAGTTTCAAGACAATTGGCAAAAGCCGTTCCAAGCGGCGTTCCATGACAAGGTCTGCGTCGATGAGGCGCGGTTGTTCATGGGCGAATGGGCCGCCGCCTTTGGCCGGCAAGAGGCCACTCATGGCGGCGAGTTCATGGGCATCGCCCCCACCGGCAAACGGATCGAAATCCGCTATATGGATTTTTGGAAAGTGGTCGATGGCAAGATTGTCGACAATTGGGTCATGGTCGATTTCCCCCATGTCATGGCGCAACTGGGCGTGGACGCTTTTGGCGGCCACGGCTGGGAAGCCTATGATCGCGGGCAAAAGGTTCCACCCAAACCGACCCCCAAGGCGGAATAACCAAAGCTTGGGGCAATGAGCAAGGGCAAGGAGCGGACCGATGACAATCACCTATCTAAAACGCGGCAAATCCGGGGCTGACCGCGCCGAGGATGACGCCCGCGTGCGCGCCACCGTGGAAGAGGTGTTGAAAGACATCCAAACCCACGGCGATGCTGCTGTTCGGGCGCTGTCGGCCAAGTATGACCATTACGAACCCGCCAGCTTTCGTCTGACGCCATCGGAAATCACCGCCGCCATGGCGCAGGTGTCGGCCCGCGATATGGCCGACATCCGCTTTGCCCAAGACCAGATTCGCCGCTTTGCCCAAGCCCAACGCGCCTCGATGACCGATATCGAGGTGGAAACCCTGCCCGGTGTCATTCTGGGCCACCGCCATATTCCGGTGCAATCGGTGGGCTGCTATGTGCCGGGGGGAAAGTTTCCCATGGTGGCTTCGGCCCATATGTCGGTGCTGACGGCCTCGGTCGCGGGCGTGCCGCGGATTATTGCTTCGGCCCCACCGGTGAAAGGTGCCCCCCATCCGGCGATTGTGGCCGCGATGCATCTGGGCGGGGCGCATGAGATTTATGTGCTGGGCGGGATGCAGGCCGTGGGGGCCATGGCCTTGGGCACCCAGACCATCCAAGCCGTCGATATGCTGGTGGGGCCGGGCAATGCCTATGTCGCCGAAGCCAAACGCCAGTTGTTTGGCCGTGTCGGGATTGACCTGTTCGCTGGCCCGACCGAAACCTTGCTCATCGTCGATGAAACGGTGGACGCCGAGCTTTGCGCCACCGATCTTTTGGGGCAGGCCGAGCATGGCTACAATTCCCCTGCCGTGCTGATCACCAACTCCCGCCGCTTGGCCGAAGCCACCATGGCCGAGGTGGATCGCCTGCTAAAAATCCTGCCCACCGCCGAAACCGCCAGCGCCAGTTGGCGCGATTACGGCGAGGTGATCTTGTGCGACACCTACGACGAAATGCTCTTAGAGGCTAATTTTGTCGCGTCTGAACATGTGCAAATCATGACCGACCGCGACGATTGGTTCTTGGAGCATATGCACAGCTACGGCGCGCTGTTCTTGGGGCCGCGCACCAATGTGGCCAATGGCGATAAGGTGATTGGCACCAACCACACGCTGCCCACGCGCAAAGCGGGGCGGTATACGGGCGGGCTTTGGGTGGGCAAGTTTCTCAAAACCCATTCCTATCAACGCATCACCACCGACGAAGCAGCAGCCGAGATCGGGGCCTATGGCTCGCGCCTGTGTCTGCTTGAGGGCTTTGTGGGCCATGCCGAACAATGCAACATCCGCGTGCGCCGCTACGGCAAGCGCAACATCCCCTATGGAGAAGCTGCCGAATGACGATCGGTCTGCAAGACGCCAAAGCCCTTGTTCTGGCCTATTGGGCCGCCATTGATGGCGCTCCAGCACAAGACCTTCAGGCTAAGTGCCGCGCGCATCTGCCAAAGGGCTTTCGCTGGCAAGGCCCTGCGCCCTATACTGAATTGCACGGGCCAGATGCCTTGGCGGCGGAGTATCTCGCCCCGCTTAAACGCGCCATTCCCGACCTGCAGCGCCAGACGATCATCTTCATGGCGGGTGTGTCGAACGGGCGCAAAGATGGCACGGGCGATGGGGCCGTTTGGGTCGCTGGTACGGGCTATATGACAGGCACGGCTGTGTCTGATTTTCTGGGCATCCCCCCCGGCCCGCGCCCCCTGCGCCTGCGCTGGGGCGAGTTTTTGCGGGTGGAAAACGGCCAGATCGTGCAATCGCAATTCCTGCTGGATTTCGTCGATTGGTTCGAACAAATCGACCGCCCTGTGCTGCCGCGCCCCAAGGGCGTGCCCTTTGTTTTCCCGGCACCCACCGGCTACGACGGCATTCTGACCGCGCCGCAAGACCCTGTCATCTCGCAAGAAACGCTGGATTTTTCGCGGGTGTTTATCTACGGCGGCTTGAACAAGTTTGACAAATCCGACCTGTCCAGCATGGGCATGGCGCGGTTTTTTCACCCTAACCTCAAATGGTACGGTCCCGGCGGAATTGGCGGATGCCTAAGCCTGAAAGAGTTCGAAGACCACCACCAGCGCCCGTGGCTTGTGGCCTTCCCCGACCGTCAAGTGCAAGACTTAGACAACCTCATCGCCGAAGACCGCATGGTGGGCGCGTCAAGCTTTCCGGGGGTTTTGGCCACCCATACCGGCGTCTATCAAGACACCGCCGCCACGGGGGACAAAATCGCCTTCAACGGCATCGACTTTTGGCTGAAAACCGAAGGCAAGTTCACCGAAAACTGGGTGTTCGTCGATATGATCGACCTTTTCAATCAGTTCGGCGTCGACCTTTTCGCCAGAATGCGCGCGCATGGGGGGCAAGTGTGACCATGCCCGACCCCAAAACGCTGTTCGCCCCCCTAAGTTTGGCCATGCGCGATTTTGCCCAAGCGCCGGTGCGGGCGGCTTTGCGCGGCGTCTTTGCGCCGCAAGCTGTGATCCACCTATCGCATCCTTTGGGCGATATGACCGGACCAGATGCGCTTTATGACCGCGCCTTCGCGCCCTTGCTGCAGGCCTTGCCCGACCTTGAGCGCCGCGACTGGATCGTCATGGCGGGCGTTGATGACGACGGGACACCATGGCTGGGCGCAGGCGGGCATTACATCGGCACCTTTGCCCGGCCATGGTTGGATATTGCCCCCACAGGCCATCTGGTCACGATGCGGTACCATGAGTTTTACCGCTTTGACGGCGATCAGATCATCGAGATGCAAGCGATCTGGGATGTGCCCGAGGTGATGATGCAAGCGGGCGTCTGGCCCCTTGCCCCCTCGCTGGGGCGTGAGTTTTTTGTGCCCGGTCCTGCCTTACAGGATGGTTTGGCGATTGTCTGTGACCCTGACAGAGCCGCGCGAAGCCTGACCCTTGTGCTTGATATGCTCACCGCCATGGTGCGCCACCCGTCTCAAGGCGGGCCAGAGGTGATGGATTTGCCGCGCTACTGGCATCCAAGAATGACCTGGTATGGCCCCGCAGGCATTGGCACAGGGCGCGGGATTGCCGGGTTTCGCAACTGGCACCAGATCCCATTCTTGAACGCCATGCCAGACCGTGGCCAACGCCCGCATCTGACCAAGGCGCATTTCTTTGCCGAAGGGGATTATGTGGCTGTGACGGGTTGGCCCAACATGGCCCAAACTGTCAGCCAAGGCGGATGGCTGGGCATCGCCCCTACGGGTCAACTTATCACCCTGTCCAGCCTTGATTTCTGGCGTGTCGAAGACGGCCTGATCCGCGAGAACTGGGTGCTGATCGACCTGATCGACGCCTTTGCCCAACTGGGCATGAACCCGCTCGACCGGATGCGAGAGTTCAACAAAGCCCGCAGCGGGTTTGATCCCGAAACGGGGCGGAGCCTGCCGTGATCCTGCCCAAAACCCCCTCCTTCCGCCTAGACGGCAAACGCGCCCTTGTGACGGGGGCCTCGTCGGGCATCGGCCTTGGGGCTGCGGCGGCGCTCGCGGCAGCGGGGGCAGAGGTGTGGGGCGTGGCGCGGCGGCTGGACGGATTAACGACCTTGCGCGATGCCCTGCGCGCCCAAGGTGCGCGGGCCGAGGCCGCGGCGCTTGATATCACCGATCTCACCCGCACCGCCGACTTTGTTGGCCAGAATGGCCCCTTTGACATTTTGGTCAATTCGGCTGGCATGGCCCGCCACGGCCCTGCGGTGGCGACAACCCCCGAAGATTATGACGCTGCGATGAACCTGAACCTGCGCGCCGCCTATTTCCTGACGCGCGAGGTGGCCAAGGGTCTGATCGCCGCCAAGCGCGGGGGCAGTTTGATCAACCTATCGTCTCAGATGGGTCATGTGGGCGGCCCTGACCGTGCGGTCTATGCGGCCAACAAACACGCGCTGGAAGGCATGACCAAGGCTATGGCCATCGAATGGGGGCCGCACGGCATTCGGGTCAACACCCTGTGCCCCACCTTCATCCGCACGCCTTTGGCAGAACAGACCCTTGCTATTCCCGAACGGCGGGCTTGGATTCTGTCCAAGATCAAACTGGGCCGCGTGGGCGAGGTGGAAGACCTGATGGGCCCGATTGTGTTTTTGGCCTGTGATGCCAGCGCGCTGATGACTGGCACGCATTTGATCATAGACGGCGGCTGGACGGCCGAGTGAGGATGACTTTGGAAAAGACCAGCGAAAAAGTAACCTCTGCCGAAGTGGCGCGCCTTGCGGGTGTGTCGCAATCGGCGGTCAGTCGGGTGTTCACGCCCGGCGCCTCGGTCTCGGCCAAGACGATGGAAAAGGTGCGCGCGGCGGCGCAAGAACTGGGCTACAGGCCGAATGTTCTGGCCCGCAGCCTGATCACGGGGCGCACAAGGATCATCGGGCTGGTCGTGGCCTATTTGGAAAACCAGTTCTACCCCATGGCGCTGGAGCTTTTAAGCCGCGCGTTGCAGGCGCGGGGCTATCATATTTTGGTCTTTATGGCCGAAAACTCTACCGAGCGCGTGGCGCAGGTCATGTCGGAACTGTTGGATTATCAGGTCGACGGGATCATCACCGCCTCGGTTGCTATGTCAAACGATCTGACCACGCGTTGCGATGGGGCGGGGATTCCGGTTGTGATGTTCAACCGGGGCCAAGACGATGCGCGGCTGTCGGAGGTCACCTCTGACAACGTCAACGGCGCAGGCAGGGCGGCGGAGTTTTTGATCCGTGGCGGTCACACGCGCATCGCGCATGTGATGGGCTGGCAGGGGTCTTCAACAGGGCGCGACAGGGCGGAAGGGTTCACACAGGCGATGCAGGCGGCAGGGTTGCAGCCCTTTGCCATGGTCGACGGGGCTTACGCGCGCGAAAAGGCCGCCGCTGTCACCCGCGAGTTGTGCCAAGGCCCAAAGCGCCCTGATGCGATCTTTGTCGGCAACGACCACATGGCTTTCGCTGTGATGGACACGCTGCGCCACGATTTGGGCCTGCGCGTGCCGCAGGATGTCTCGGTCGTGGGTTATGACGATGTGCCGATGGCCGCTTGGCCCGCCTATGGGCTGACGACCCTTCGCCAACCCGTCAACCGTATGGTCGAGGCGACCGTGGCGGCCCTTTTGAACCAGATCGAAGGCGGCAGTTCTGCCCCGACCAAAGTGAAAATCAACGGGCCGCTGATGGTGCGCACCTCAGCCCGTATTCCAGAGGGATGGAAAGAATGATGAAAGGTTTTGACCCGAAATACCGTGATTTTCCCGATTTCATCCTTGGGATTACCAAAGAGATTTGGGAGGATCGCCATATATCCGTCCTGCATCACCACTATTCCGACGATATCGTGGTGCGCGCTCCCGCCTCGGTTGTCGTGGGCAACAAGGGGGTAATCGGGGCGACTATGGCGACCTTGGCCGAATTCCCCGACCGCATGCTTTTGGGCGAGGATGTGATTTGGTCCGGCACGCCGGAAGAGGGGATGCTTTCGTCGCACCGTATCTTATCCACCGCCACGCATTTGGGCGACGGGGCCTATGGCAAGGCCACGGGCAAGAAGCTGCGCTACCGGATCATCGCCGATTGCCATGCCATCAACGATCAGATCAACGATGAATGGCTGATCCGCGACCAAGGCGCCATTGTGCGCCAATTGGGCTGGGATCCGAAAGACTTCGCCCGCGACCAGATCGCCCGCGAAGGTGGGCCCACGGCCTGCCCGCGCCCGCTGACCCCTGCCACCGATATGCCCGGCCCCTACAAAGGGCGCGGCAATACCAACGAATGGGGCGCAAGACATGCTGACCTGATCACGCGGATCATGCACGCCGACTTTTCCGCCATCCCTTCCGTCTATGATCGGGCCTGCAACCTGTATCTGCCGGGCGGCCACATGGGCAACAGCCACGGCGATGCGGACAAGTTCTGGATGAGCCTGCGCTCGGCCTTCCCCAGCGCCACTTTGTCGATCGACCATGTGATCGGGCGCGAAGACCCGCTGATGTCGCCGCGCTCTGCCGTGCGGTGGAGCTTGCATGGCAAGCACTCTGGCTGGGGGGCTTTTGGTGCGCCCACTGGGGCGGAAGTTTACATCTTGGGCATCTGCCACGCCGAATGGGGGCCGTTTGGAAGCAACGGCTGGGGCCTGCGCCGCGATTATGTCCATATCGACGAAACCGCGATCTGGAAGCAGATCCTTATGCACACAGGTGAGCTATGACCCCGCAAGAGATGGAGGCCCGCATTGTTCGCTACGGCGAGCTGCGCCCCTGCAAGACCGCCTTTATCGACGCCCACACACCGGGATCGAACCGCAAAGAGAACTTCACCATCATCGGCGGCGGCGTGTCCGAAAGCCCCGACCAGCACGTGCATATCCGCGACACTCCGGGCTTTAACATCGGGGCCGCAGGCCAGCCGCCGGGCTGCCGCAACAGCCTGCACAGCCACCGCACCGCCGAGGTGTTCTTTGTTCTCAAAGGCCGCTGGCGCTTTTTCTGGGGCCGCTGGGGCACTGGCGGAGAAGTCATTCTTGAAGAGGGTGACATCATCAACATCCCCACCGGCATTTTCCGCGCCTTTGAAAATGTCGGTACGGACTATGGCATGATCATGGCCGTTCTGGGCGGTAATGATGCCGGTGGCGGCGTGATCTGGGCGCCGCAGGTCATCACCGATGCCAAGGACTACGGCCTGATCTTGGGCAAGAACGGCAAGCTTTACGACACCAAGCGCGGCCAGACTTTGCCTGAGGGCGTGGTTCCCATGCCGCTTCTGACCGACGAGCAGCTAAAAGCCTATCCCGAACCCACCACCGCTGATGTGATCCCCAACCACGTCGCGCGCTATTGGGATTTGATGGCTCTGTCCGATCACCAGCCCGCCAAGGTCATCGGGGCTGAGGGAAAACTGCGCGACCGTCCGGGGTTCGAGGTAGAGTTCTTGTCGCGCGGCTCTCTGCCAGAGACGCCCTACAGGATGGACCGGCACGAAATCTTGATGCCGATGCGCGGCTATTGGCGGCTAAGCTGGGCCGATGGGTCAACCGTTTTGAACCCGGGTGACACGGCGGCCATTCCACCGGGGTTGGAGCATTCTGTGGCACCCGCTGTCACCGGAGAGGCCAGCCTTTACCGCGTGATCAACACCGATGATCCGGCAGGGGCCACGGGCCGTCTGCTGTAACCCAACCCTATGGGGGGCTATACGCCCCACCTTTTGCGAGAGGCTGCGCCCATGTCTTTGCTTGCCACCCATGTCGGCTCTTTGCCCCGCTCGCAGGCGGTGGTGGATTATCTGTTCGCCCGCGAAAGGGGCGAGGTGTTTGACCAAACGGCCTTTGACGCCTGCATGGCCGACGCCGTGATGGACCTTGTGGGCCGCCAAAAGGCGGCGGGGATTGATATTGTCAGCGATGGTGAAACCTCGAAAATCAGCTACGCCACCTATGTCAAAGACCGCTACACCGGCTTTGACGGCGACAGCCCGCGCAATGCGCCTGCCGATCTAAAGCTGTACCCCAGCTTTCTGGACCGTCTGGCCAAGCAGGGTGGCACGCCGCACTACGCCCGCCCGCAATGCGTGGGGCCGGTGAAATCCAAAGGGCAGGGAGAGTTGACCAAAGACATCGCGGCGCTGAAAACCGCTATGGCAGCGCATGGGGTCGAGCGCGGGTTTATGAACGCCGCTTCGCCGGGGGTGATCTCGCTTTTCCTGCAAAACGCCCATTATGCCAGCCGCGAAGACTATCTGGCCGCCTTGGCCGAGGCGATGCGTGACGAATACCGCACGATCTTGGAGGCAGGGTTGGACCTGCAACTCGATTGCCCCGATCTGGCCCTGTCGCGGCATATGCTGTTCACCCATCTGTCGGATGACGAATTCCTCAAAGTCGCCGCCACCCATGTCGCCGCATTGGAGCATGCCTTACAGGGCCTGCCGCAAGACCGCATCCGTTTGCACATCTGCTGGGGCAATTACGAAGGCCCGCATGTCTGCGACATTGACATGGCCAAGGTCTTTCCCTTGCTGATGAAAGTCCCCGCCCGCTATATTCTGTTTGAAACGGCCAATCCTCGGCACGGCCACGAATGGACGGTATTCCGCGACCGCGCGCGCGAGATCCCTGACGACAAAGTGCTGGTCCCCGGCGCTGTCGACACCACAACCAACTTTGTCGAACACCCCGATCTGGTGGCGCAACGGCTGGAGCGGTTTACCAACGTCGTGGGCCGCGAGCGGGTGATCGCGGGGTCGGATTGTGGCTTTGGCACCTTTGCGGGCTTTGGCGCGGTCGATCCAGAAATCGCGTGGTCCAAACTCGCCACCTTGAAAGAGGGGGCGCGCCGCGCCAAATGACGCCGCTGGTGCTGATCCCGGGCATGATGTGTGATGCGCGGATGTGGGGCGGATTGGCGGCCCAATTGGCCCCGCGTCCTGTGGGGCATTATGTTCCGACAAATGCCGACACGATGGCCGCCTTAGCCGCTGATCTGCTGCGCCACGCCCCGCCGCGCTTTGCGCTGGCGGGATTGTCGATGGGGGGCATTTTGGCGATGGAAGTGCTGCGCCAAGCGCCAGACCGGGTTGACCGATTGGCCCTGCTTGACACCAACCCCTGCGCTGAAGCGCCCGATGTGCAGGCCAAGCGGCAAGCCCAGATCAACCGCGCCCTGTCAGGCCGTTTGGCCGAGGTCGTTAAGACCGAGATGAAGCCCAACTACCTTGCCCCCGGCCCCGACAAACGCGCCATTTTGGATCTGTGCCTAGATATGGCGCTGCGTTTGGGCCCTGACACTTTCGCCCGCCAATCGCGCGCCTTGCGGGATCGCCCCGATCAACAGGCCACCCTTGCGGCCTATGACGGACCCGCCTTGGTGCTGATGGGGGTGCAAGACCGCCTGTGCCCGCTCACCCGCCACCAACTGATGCACCGCTTGCTTGCCCAGTCTCGCCTAAGCCTGATCGCGGGGGCGGCCCATTTGCCCCCTTTGGAAAACCCGATTGACACCTATGCGGACCTGATCCGCTGGCTGGAGGACTAATGGATCAAACTTTGCTGACCCTGCTGCGCCGCATTGACACGCCCACCGTCTGCAACGCGATTGAGGTGGTGCAGGGCAAACGCGGCTTTAAGGGCTTTACCCGTGGCACGCTGGTGGCCTCGGCCCCGCAAGCGCCTGCGATGGTGGGCTATGCCGTCACGGCCCAAATCGCAGGCCTTGCCCCGCCCACCGAAGCGGCACCCGTGATCCGCGCCCGCAGGATGGCCTATTACAAGGCGATGTTTGATGCGCCCAAACCCTCGGTCGCGGTGATTGAAGATGTCGATTATCCCCATTGCGTTGCGGCCTATTGGGGAGAGGTCAATGCCACCGTGCATAAATCCTTTGGCCTGTCGGGCGCTTTGACCAATGGCGTCATGCGCGATCTGGGCGATTTGCCCGAGGGATTTCCCATTTTGGCAGGCTCGATCGGCCCCAGCCACGGCTTTGCCCATGTGCGCAGTCTTGGCGAGGTTGTTCAGGTGATGGGTCTGGCCATTGCCCAAGGCGACCTGATCCACGCCGACCGCCACGGTGCCGTGGTGATCCCGCCCGAGGTGGTCGCCCATCTTGGCCAAGCCATCGCCAAGCTGCAATCCACCGAAAAGATCGTGCTAGACCCCGCCCGCCAAGGCTTTGCCGACTTCGCCAGCTTTGAAGCTGCTTGGGCTGCTTTTGAGGCCTCGCGCACGTGAAAGGGTTGGGCCGGACAGCGGGCTAAGCTGAAGGCGCAAGTTGCCGTTTGTGCATGAAAAACATCAGTTCAGCGCCGGAACTATGGGTGAGGATCACAATAAAGGGCTGAGGTGATGCCCACGCATTCGTAAAATTCAAGCGGCGATATCCAATCTCGGTGCTACCCCCTATCCGGCCCCGCAACCATCGGTTATGGCCCAAGACCCGCGGTTTGGGATAGGTCGACCAATTCCTCTGACGCCTTAAAACCCCGCAAGATCAAGGGGCCGCGGCATTTGCGCCAAGATCAGACCAACAGCGCCTTGGCCGTTTGTTCATCTGTCACCAAAGTTGTCGGCCCGATGGTTCGGATTGTGGCGCGCAGGGCGTTGAGCTTGTCTTTGCCGCCAGAGATCAAAACCCGTTCAGGCGTGCGCCGCAGTCGGGCAAGGTTGACCGAGATCACGCGGCTGTTCACCTCGTGATCAACAAGGTCGCCGTTTTGGTCGATAAAGTTATACAGCACGTCGCCGATCGCTCCGGCTTCGATCAAGGAACGGCGGTCGGCTTCGGACAGATACCCGGTGCGGTAGCTGGTTGTCAGGGAACTGATGCCCCCGCAGGACAACAGCGCCATATCCAGTTTGTCTGCCATCTCGAAGATCGCAGACAGACCACACCGTTCTAGCAAAGCGTGCTTGGTTTCTGGGCTATCGACCACGGCGGGGGCAGGGATCAAGAACCCCTCGCCCTGAAAAAGCTCGGCAAATTGCCATGCAAATTCGGCCGGGTTGAAGCGGCGGGCGGCGGCGATACCGCCTAGCAAAGAGACGACACGAAAATCGTCCAGCGTGGCCCCGATGATAAAGGGCAGGGTGTTAAACAAGGTGCGGCCCCAACCCACCCCCACCGTCATGCCGGACCGCATCTCACCCGAGATAAAATTGCCCGCGGCAGCGGCGATGACTTTGACAGGATCGGCATCCGGGTCAGAAAAGGGGGCCACGATCACACGGTTGATGCCAAAGCGGGTTTCCACCTCGCGTTCCAGCAGCAACAGGTCGGTCAGGGGGGCGGCGATGGTGATGCGCACCTCGTTGCGGCGGCGGGCATCGGCCAAAAGCCGCACCACCATGACCCGACTGATGCCAAGCTGGGTTGCGATGTCATTCTGGGTCGAGCCTTCGACGTGGTACAGCCAGATTGCGCGTGCCCGAAGCCTGTCGGATTCACTTTGGATGCCGACGCTATGATGTGCAATTTCCATGGCAGGTTCAGCCTTTTGATCAGCCCACGGGTTCGACAGAGCGGATCATCCTTTGGATAATCCGAGCGACCCTTTCTGGGCATTCTATCTGCGGAATATGCCCTGATGCGCTCAGAAGATGAAGCGCGAATTCGCCGTCAGCCTTTATGGCATGGGCAGGGGGGATGATATGGTCGGCGCGGCCCCAGATAATCTGCAACGGGCATTCGGCGCGTTGCAAAGCAGGGCGCAGATCAAAGGCTTGAACGCCGTCTGGAAACAGGGCTTGTGCCATATCGGCCTGACAGGCGCGCAGCGCCCCATCGGCGCGGGCGCGCATGGCGGCGCGGGCATAGTCATCGCTGATGCCCTGCGGCGTGGCGGTCAGGCGGCGCAGCCAAGGGGCCAAGCTTTCCACACGGCTGGCGCGCACGATGCCGTTCAAGGCGGCGGCATCAATCTCGGGGCCAAGTCCGGCGGGGGCGATCAGCGTCAGGCTGGCGATGCGGCGTGCGCGAATATCTGCCAAGGCCAGCGCAAGGGCTGCGCCAAGCGAGTGGCCGACAAGGTGAACGGCTTGGCTGTCGCGTGTGGCCTCGTCAAACGCCTCAACCGCCATGCGTGAGAGGTCTTGAAAGCTGTTCACCTGCCGCTTGGGCGATTTTCCGTGGCCGGGAAGGTCAATGCGCAGCAAGGGCGCAGTTGGGCCAAGGGCCTTTTCCAATGGGGCCCAAGAGAGGCTGTCGGCGGTAAAGCCGTGCAGAAAGACAATGGGGTTGCCTTGACCGGCGCGGCGCGAGAGGTGCAGGGGGCCGGATTCGCTTGTCCAACCACTCGGGGCGGGCATGTCCGTTATAGCGGGGGCTGTGCGTGCCGCGATCTGCGCTTGCACGTCAGCCTGTTGGATGCGGCCTAGTGGGCCGGTGCCTGTCACCTCGGCAAGGGTCACGGCGTTGTCACGGGCTGCTTTGCGCGCGGCGGGGGTGGCGCGGGTGCCCATAGCCTGCGGCAGTTGCACCGGTTGCACGATAACAGTGGCAGCAACAGGGGGCTTGACCGCTTCGGGCGCGGGGGCTGCGGCTTGTTTGACGGGGGCTTGCCCAGCGGCCATGCCGTCGGGGTAAATCCATGCCAAGGTGCTGCCCACCGGCACTTTATCGCCAACTTTCGCAGTGATGTGATGCAAGCGGCCTGTTGCGGGGGCTTCCACCTCCATCGCGGCCTTGTCGGTTTCGATGTCAAACAGAGCTGCGCCGCGCTCAACCAGTTCGCCTTCCGCCACGTGCCAGACGGCCAGCGTGCCGTGGGTCATATCCATATCGACCTTGGGCAGGATCACTTCTGTCGGTTGCAATCCCGCCGCTGGCGATGGCGCGGCGGGTGCCGCCGCAGATGGGGCTTGGACCTTTTCGCCCTCGGCGTACAGTATGGCGATGGTTGTGCCGACGGCCACCTTGTCGCCAGCCCGCGCTGTGATCTGGTGCAGGTAGCCGGTTGCGGGGGCTTCCACCTCCATCGCGGCTTTGTCGGTTTCGATATCAAACAGCGCTGCGCCTTTTTGCACCAATTGCCCTTCGGCGGCATGCCATGTGGCAAGGGTGCCGTGGGACATATCCATGTCGACCTTGGGCAGGATCACTTCGACCGGCATCGTCAAACCTCGCGGCGGGCAAGGCGGCGGGCGGCGGCCTCGATCGTGTCAACCTGCGGAACCGAGGCGCGTTCCAGATCGGGGTTATAGGGCACGGGCGCATCGGCAGCGCCAAGGCGCAGGATCGGGGCGTCGAGGTAATCAAACGCATCGCTTTCCGCGACCATGGCGCTGATTTCTGCCCCCACACCGTAGGCTTTCACACCTTCGTACACCACCAAAAGCTTGCCCGTCTTGCGCACCGAGGTCAGGATCGTGTCGTGGTCAATCGGGCGGATCGAGCGCAGGTCGATCACCTCAACATTGATACTGTCCGCCGCCAGCCTCTCCGCCGCTTCCAAGGCGCGGTGCAGCATGATTGAGCCTGCAACGACGGTCAGGTCAGACCCCGTGCGGCGCACCAGGGCCTTGCCAATCGGGGTCAGATAGCTGCCTTCGGGAACATGCCCTTTTGTTTTGTACAAAAGTTTATGTTCAAAGATCATCACAGGGTCAGGGTCAGCCAAGGCCGCCAGCAGCATCCCTTTGGCATCTTCGGGCGTGGCGGGTTGCAGCACCTTTAGGCCCGGCACATGGCCAAACCACGCTTCGATGCTTTGGCTGTGCTGGGCGGCTGCGCCCGTGCCAGAGCCTGACGGCATGCGAAACACCACGGGCACCGAGGCCTCTCCGCCCAGCATATAGCGCAGCTTGGCGGCTTGGTTGACGATCTGTTCCATGGCCAGCATGGCGAAATCGGAAAACTGGAATTCAAAGATCGGCTTTAACCCTGTCAGCGCCGCCCCCACGGCCACACCAGCCCCGCCCAGTTCGGAAATCGGCGTGTCCATCACGCGGTCAGGGCCAAAGCGGTCGATCAGGTCAAGGGTGACTTGAAATGCCCCACCGTAAACCCCGATATCTTCGCCCATGAGGATCACGGTCGGGTCGGCCTGCATGGCGATGGCCATGGCTTCGCGGATCGCCTCGGCATAGGACAGGACGCGTTCGCTGGTGTCAGCCGACGGGACGGGGTTCGATGCGACGTTCATATTCAAGCCTCTGCGTAGACGTAGCGGGTGACTTCGGACAGGTGCGGTGCCGCACTGGCCTTGGCAAATTCGATGCCCTTTTGCACATCGGCCACGGCTTCGGCGGCAATGGCATCGGCTGAGGCGTCGTCCAAGATGCCATGCGCGATCAGGTCGGCGCGGAAGCGGGCGATGGGGTCTTTGGCCATCCACGCCTCGATTTCGTCCTTGGTGCGGTAGCGGTTTCGGTCGGATTTGGAATGGCCGCGCCAGCGGTAGGTCAGGTTTTCCACAAGGCTTGGCCCCTCACCTGCACGCGCACGGGCAATGGCGATGTGCAGCGCCTCGGCCACGGCGGAGAAATCATTGCCGTCTACGGTGACACCGGGCATGGCATAGGCTGCGGCGCGTTGTGAGATGAACTTGACGGCGGTGGACCGCGCGGTCGAGGTCGACATGCCGTAGCCGTTGTTTTCGCACACAAAGATCACGGGCAGTTTCCAGACACTCGCCATATTCAGCGATTCGTGAAACGCGCCTTCGTTGTTGGCCCCGTCACCAAAGAAGCATACCGTGACATCAGACTTGCCCAACCGCTTGGCGGCCAAAGCTGCGCCTACAGCGATGGGCAAGCCGCCGCCCACAATGCCATTGGCCCCAAGGTTGCCGGTTTTGACATCGGCAATATGCATCGATCCGCCGCGCCCGTGGCAATAGCCGGTTTCCTTGCCGAAAAACTCGGCAAACATCCGGCCCACATCGGCCCCTTTTGCGATGCAATGCCCGTGGCCGCGATGGTTCGAGGTGATCTTGTCGGCATCGGTCAGCTCCAGACAGCTTGCCATGGCGCTGGCTTCTTGCCCGATCGACAGGTGCATCGTGCCGTGGATCATGCCGCGGGTGTAGCTGTCTTCGGCCCCTTCCTCAAAGCGGCGGATCAGGTACATGCGCTTGAGCGCCTCGCGCAGTTGGGCGGGGGCGTAGTGGCGGATGGCGAAGGGGCGGTTGTCGGCGAGGGTGTCAGCCATGATCACAGCCCCAACATGGCGTCTTGGCGGGCGCGCAGGGCCGCGATTTTGCTGGTGGCGGGCACGGCGGTGTTGGCGCGGGTGATCAGATCGCCTTTTTTGATCGGCGCAGTCACCTTGGCCCCGGTCAGCAGACCGCAGGGAATGGCCGCCACGCTGCGCGCCTCAGCCGCTGTCATGATCCACGCGCGGTAGCAATATTCGCCAATCTGGTCGAGGGTTTCGCCCACGGCCATATCCTTTTTAGCCACGGCGCAAACCTCGGCCACAGGGCGGGCCATCGGCACCATGTCGGCCTTGCCGTAAAGCACCACACGCGCGCAGGTCAAAGGTACTTCTAACGAGGTCAGGTGATAGGGCCGAAAGAAGGTGAAATAGGGCCCGTCGCCCATTTTCAGGTCTTCCATCCGCTCGCGGATGCGCGGGTGATCCATCTCGGCCACGACAAACACGCCGGGGGCGACGCCCTTGCCGATGGTGTAATCGACCCGACCTTCGCCCGACGACAGCACCCCGCCGGCCGAGGTGGGGATCAGCACCTTGCTCAACTCATCGCGCGAACAGGCGGGGCCGTGCATGCCGGGGCAATCGGGGATCAGGCCGGTGGCATTGGCGATGGCCGCCATTTCCACCATGGTCTTTGACCCATCGACAAATTCCACCAACATGCGCGGGTTCATATGGCGGCGCACAGCTTCCTCGGTATAGGC
>Ga0209499_1000985_pt1 | contig 20579 bp, 10 predicted proteins | sample C_130208_EF_Meta_FD_187306 | JGI IMG/M metagenome (GOLD analysis project Ga0209499, IMG submission 187306) | Freshwater microbial communities from Lake Croche, Canada to study carbon cycling - C_130208_EF_MetaG (SPAdes) (version 2) | ecosystem: Environmental > Aquatic > Freshwater > Lake... | reverse complement strand
CCGAGTGGGGGCTGGAGCGCATCACTCTGCCTTATGGCGGGGAGCTTTGCCAAACCTCCAACTGGTTGCCGTCGATATGGAGCGTGAGGCAATTGTATGGTGGTGACATCTATCATCTCGCGTTGACTTACTTCCAGACGGGGTTGTCCGACGCAGGCTGGAATCTGTTGAAAGGAACATTTACCGAAAGCGGATTCGGCGACCTCAAACCGAAGACCGCCTACGGAAATCGGTGCAATTTCATTTCACCCGGTGGCTTGAGTCAACCGAGTTGCAGTGTGGATTTCTCCGATATCTCCAGCGGGTTCTGCCGGTCGTTGGTCGAGGGCATGTTTGGCTACCTGCCCGACTATCCGAACGGCAACGTGCGAGTGCAACCGGCGCTGCCAACCGATTGGAATCATGCCGAGATCAACACACCCGATTTTCAATTGAGCTTCAAACGCGTCGGTGATGTGGACCGTTATGATATCGGACTCAAGACAGCGGCGGAAATAGTGCTGCGGCTGCCGGTCTATGCGAAGCGCCTGGTGGGCGTGACGGTGAATGGCAAAGCCGTGAAGGCCGAACTGCAACCTTGGTTTGGCTGCGGAATGGCGATCGTTCGCCTGCCCAAGGGAGTCAAAGCCGAGGTCGAAGTCACCGTAGCCGAACGGCAACCGGTTTACGCTGAGCAAAAGCTGGCAGCGGTTGCCGGCCAGAAACTCACGCTGACTGCCGATGGCCCGATCCAACAGATGGATGACGATCAGGGCTGTTTCACAACGCCTGAGATCAACGGAAGTAGCATCGTTGGCGAGTGTTCCACCAACGCCGGACATTACGCGGTCATCGGGCTGGTGAAAGCCAAGGTCCCGTATTGGCAGGTGTGGAAACTGGATCTCACCAACCCCGAGCAGCAACACTTGAGCGAGTCGAAAAACCTGCACAGCGCCGATCCCGGGGCAACTTGGAAACCATTGGACATCTCGCCGGTGGCCAACGGCGACATCCGCACGATTTTCAAACAGGACTACGCCTCGCCGCGACCGGCCACCTGCAGCGTGCGCCTCGCCCGCGACGGTTACCGGCCTTGGACCGCGCTGTATTGGGGTTCCACCGTGCCCACGATCGGGCTGGAAAACGTCCTCAAACCCACTGCTCCGCAACCGGCCTGGGCGGCCAAGGATCCCAAAGCCTTTGGCTACCGGGATGAAGTGACCATTGACGCCTGGCTGGTTCCCGAAGCCATGCCGCAGGACGGCGGACGCATCGTGGATCGCTCGATCATGGGGACGTACACCGGGTATCTTCTGGACACCTATCCGTCTAACAGTCTGCGCCTGTTGACTGCGAATGGCATGCTGACCGCGCCCAACGTGCTGGCTCCCGGTGATCCTGTTAGAGTAACTGCCGTGTATAGCGCCAGCAAGAGGATCGCGAAGCTCTATAAGAATGGGAAACTCATTGTCAGCGGCAATGATGGCTCGTTCCCGCAGCTTGCTGTGGCGGAGCAGGCCTTGTTCATCGGTGCAGACGCGATCGGCGGAAGCCGTTTCCATGGCGAAATCCAGCGGGTGGTGCTCATCCCACGTGCGCTCTCCGACGCGGAGGTGGCGGCGGATGACGACAAGCCGAACCCAACCCGACTCGCCGATGCTGAGTGGATCCTGAGAGACCAGAGTGCCGGTGAAGTAGCATCGTCCGTAGGACAAGAGGTTCTGGTGAGACGCGGTAAAGCTCCTGCAAGCCAGCCAGCCAGCCTGCTGCGCGACGGTCAAGTGGTGACTCCACAAGGCGTGCCCTTCGTGGCTCCGACGGCAACACGCAATGTGGCCTTTACCTCGCTGTGGGACAACTGGCCCGCGCAGGTGACCGTGCCGGTGGATCAAAGTGCGGCGGCGGTTTGGTTGTTAGTGGCCGGTTCAACCCAGCCCTTGCAGGGGCGGATCGCCAACTCGGTGTTGCATTTCCGCTATGCCGACGGCGTGGACGAGCGGCTCGAACTGGTTCCGCCGTTGAATTTCCGCATGCTCTGCCCCTGGGGCGGAGGTGACTACAACCCGACCTTCGACTCGTTTGCGCTGGGCGACACCCCGCCATTGATGGTGGACCTTGGTAGCAACTGCCGTGCGATGCTTTACGGTTGGCGTTTGCGCGAGGGCGTGAAACTCAAGGAAGTCTCCTTGGAAGCGCTGTCGCAGGAGGTCGTAGTCGGCTTGATGGGCGTGAGCCTGATGAATCCCAATGTGACCAAGGCGAAATAAATTTTCCCTGGAATTATGCATTTCTCAGATAAATACTAACAGCTCATGGTATGTGATCCGCCTCAACGGAAAGAAGGTAGGCGACGATCATATGCCATCCTGATCAAACTTATAAAATCTGCAGCAGCAAAACCGAAAACGCAATTCCCAGCTATTCATCATTTATGAAACGTTACTTCTCATTCGCATGCCTCTTGGCTTTGGCTCTTTCGACCCCATTGCGGGCCGAGTTCACCGATTGGACGGTCGGCCCTTTTTCGCGACCTGCCGATGCCGAACCGATCATCAAGCCTGATCCAGCCTCTGTCTTTGATTGCCCGATGAAAAAAATGCCGATCCATTGGGAAGGTAGGCATACGTTCAACCCTGCGGCGGTCGTCAAGGATGGGACGGTCTATGTGCTCTATCGTGCCGAGGATGAATCCGGCAGTGGCATCGGCTCCTTTACCTCGCGCCTGGGTCTGGCGGCGAGCGCGGACGGCGTCCATTTTACCAAGGAATCCAAACCGGTCTTTTATCCCGCCGAAGACAACCAGAAGGGGTGGGAATGGTATGGCGGATGCGAGGACCCCCGCCTCACGGAAGGCCCCGACGGCACTTATTACATCACCTATTCCCAATATCCTCGCGAGACCAGGGACTCGTGGCGCATCGGTCTGGCCAGCTCCAAAGATCTGCACAACTGGACTAAATACGGCTCCCCCTTCACGGGAACGAAGTACGAAGACAATCACGGCCTTGAAAAAAAATCTGCCGCCATTGTCAACGAGGTGAAAAACGGCCGCCTTGTCGCGGCAAAAATCAACGGAAAGTATTGGATGTATTTTGGGGAAACGTGCGTCAACCTCGCAATCTCTGACGACCTCATCCACTGGACGCCGGTCGAAGGAGAAGATGGCAATCCCGTACAAGTGATGCAAACCCGTAGGGGTTTTCTTGACAGTAGCCTCGTCGAGATCGGGCCATCGCCTTTACTAACGAGCAAAGGGATCATTGTCTTCTTCAATGCAAAGAACGGTGATCCGGGCAACGGTGGCGATCCAGAACTCTCAAAAGATGTTTATACAGGCAGCCAGGCTTTGTTTAGCGCATCCGATCCAGCCAAGTTGATCAGCCGACTGGACCACCCGTTTATCAAACCCGAGCTTGCTTGGGAGAAGTCTGGCCAATACGTGCAAGGCACCACCTTCATCGAGGGGTTGGTTCTATTCAAGAACCAATGGTTCCTCTACTACGGCTGCGCCGACACGTTCGTGGGGGTCACCATCGCGGATCCCAAACCCGGCGAAATCCAATCCGCGCATTAATTAAATTGCCGCTTCAATGCAGTCCCTGAGCCTCCCTTTCGCCGTCCAACCGCCGCCAACTCCGAAAAGCAAATTCCTTTCAAGTATTCTCTTCCATTCCCGTGCCAGCATTAGAAATCCCTTTTATGCTAAGGGTTTCCCGAGCGGCGTTCAGAAAAATAATATCCTATCAGCGAGAATGATGACACTACTTAGGACGAGCATTGCAATGGCGGTTGCATCGGCGTGCGCATGCGCTCAGCAGGTAAAGCTGGATGGATCAGCGGCAATTGGCGGCGTGAAGAACAAGGAAGGCGATTCCGTTTACCTCACCGCCGCCATGGGAACCACAGAGGAAGTCCGCTGGGAATTCGCCCAACCACTGGCTCCTGGTGCGTGGCGGCTCACCATTGACTTCAATGGCAAGGTTGGTGGGGCGAAGGGCCAGAATATCGGCTTCATTGCCGACCGCACACCGCTCATCGATTGCAATGTCAACACCGACGAACCGCAGTCGTTTGTACTACTCAGCGCCGTTCCCGCCAAGGGGATTTTCTACCGAAAGACCTATCAGGTCAATCAGGACACTGTCGGGATCCGGTCGATCGTCATCGAGAAGATTGGTATGCCTTTGCCTTCGGACCGGTGGTGCCTCGACTGCCAGGTCGTTGACGGCGCGGTATCCCTCCCTTGGCCGATTGCACCCGGAAGTATGAAAACAACGGCACAGTCACCGGTGGCGCTCACCTGGTCGTCTGCGGGCGGAAGTTTCGAAACCCCCTCGGCCACGCAAACCTATGCGTACTGCAAGAACTCGGTCGAAGGCCTTGCTGTGGCAGGAAAAGTTGACGCAATGATCATTGAACGAATTCCGCCGACACCGGTCCCCGACATGCCGGTGATGAACAAGGAATTGATCACGGTCGTGGACAACGCAAAACCAGAAGCGCGCACACTCACGCTTGTGGGTGCTCGAGACGGGACACCGACTATTGCGATCTTTCCGTCGGGGCGCAAACACGCCATTTTCACCACCTGGGACGACGGCAGCTCTATGGATTTGACGGTCGCCGAAATGCTGAAGAAACACAGATTCCGCGGCACGTTCTTGATGAACCGGAGCTCGGAAGCTAACAAGCACCTTCCGGAGTTGGAAGCGCTCGGGATGGAAGTCGGTTCTCACTCGTGGAGTCATCCCGCGTATTACGTTTCCGGGTATGATCGCTGCTACGCGGAGTCCGCAAACATGCGCAAGTTCCTCGAAGGCACACTCGGACATCCGGTGATCTCTTTTGCCTACCCATACGGATATCAACCTGCCTACGACGAGTCTGGCGACTACGTCACCCGCAGTGTGGAGGCTTCCGGTTACTGGTTCGCCCGGACAACGGTCAACGGACCGAATACCATCGGCGGCATCAATCAATCTCTTACACTTGCTCCCGATTTCCATTTCAATGCCGGTGCCGCCACGATTTCCACCCGGTTTGATGAGCTGACGAAGAACGAAGGCGTCGTGTTCGAGGTGTGGGGACACAGCGTCGAACTCGACGGAGATGGTGCCGCAACTCTCGAAGCCGTTCTTTCGTCGATCGGCGGGAAACCTGATGTTTGGTATGCCACCGGCGGCGACGTGTTTGTCTGGCGCTGGATGCGCATGAACACCCGGATCGCGGACGGCGTGAAGGATGCGGCCGGTATGACCTTCACAGTCACCCGGCCGTGGTTGCACCCCTATCTGCGGACGGTGCCATTTGCAGTGAACGTCCCGGATGGCGTTACCGAAGTGATTTGGAAAGGCGGGAAACGTCCGGTTACCGATGGTCATGTGGACCTCGACTGGTGATCATGGGCATTTGGAAGGACCATTTTTTCTTATCTAAATTTACCTTTTTGAAAAACAATACCTTATTTTTTCAATATTCAAAAACAAACCATGAAACAACACCGAGTTAGAGCAACCATATTGTTGCTAGCGCTTTTCGTTACGAAGGCCCTCGCGCAAACCCAAGCCAATCAGCCTCCGAGCGAGGTTTCCGTGTTACCTCTGGCCACGCCCGCTCTAAGTGCTGGCGGGGGAAAAGGGGATTCAGCCCCTCGTACCGATGGAATGTTCGACTGGCAGTTTCCTTCCGAGAATAAAGAAGCCGATTGGAAGAAATATTCCTTCAGCATTGACCGTTGGTGGGGGGGATTTCCGCATGACCTTCCTGATCTGATGGATATGTTTGCCGATCATCCATGGGCTTTGGGTCCTTGGAGCAAGTACGCAGGCAATCCGGTTCTGGCCCCCACTCCTGGCGCATGGGATCAGGGACGCTACGACGGCGGCGTCCATAACGGATCGATCATCGTGAAAGATGGGAAGTTTTACTACATTTACAGGGGTGAGCGCCCCATGGACATCGAGCATGCCATAGGGTCCTATATCTGCGACATCGGTGTTGCGGTGAGTGACGATGGCATTCATTTCACCAAGGACGACGCTCACAGCTCCTTCTTCAGAAAAGGCGACGACCGGAAATACAGCTATGAGGATGTGAATATCGCCCGGGTGGGTGACACTTATTATCTCTTCTGCAACCAATGGTTCTGGGGTAGACAGGAAGATTACTCGATCAACGGGATATTTCTGGCCACTTCCAAAGATTTGCTAAATTGGCAGAAAGTCGGTATCCTTTTTCCAAACGCTACCACCACGCACCGCAACGGCGTTGTGTTACAGAATCCGAAAAACGAAGCGATCAGGATCAATGGTAAATATGTAATGTACCTGGATCACAATCTTGTCGCCTATTCTCCGGACATGATCCATTGGGAATCGGAGAAGAATCCGAACCAGATGCCCGGCGGAGAAACCTGCTTCGCACTGGCCGACTACGACCCGGCCCACCCCGATAACATCATTCTATTTACGGGCGGTGCCCATGCCGGACACTTCTATGCGGTTGGCGAGATTCTTCTGACGAAAATGGATTTGCTCAAGCCGGCGGCTTATCTGCCCCGCTCGCCCCTGTTTGCGGAGAAGAAGTATCCGTTCGAGAACGGCTTCACCGCAGAGGCGCCTCATCACCCCATTTCCAGTTTTGCCGACTGTATTTTCTTCAATGGATTGACTAGGCACAACGGCAAGTGGTGGCTCTACTACGGCGGAAGCGAGTATTACACCTGCCTTGCCACCACCCCCGCAAAAAACTGATGAACCAAGGAAGAAATCTGAACGGCGTTTCTGAATTGTTACGCGCGAGGTTGGGGAAAGTTGCTCAGGGTCCTGGTCGCCGCGTGCGACACGCTGGCGAACTGGGCACGATTGCGAATTTGGGAATGCACAGTTGTAACAAGATGCACTTGCTCAGCGACCACGATCAGGAAATCGCCGCCGCGCATGGTATGCCGCGGCTTGCCGAGGCGATGCCGTCCGCGCTTTTCGCGACGGCATTTCGCCTGTTTCTGGCGGCTATGGGCTTGGCAACAGGTTTATGCACGGATGCGAATGCGGATATTCTCTATCCCTCCATCAAGTCGAAGGCCTCCTCCGAATTCCCGGGTTGGCCGGTTTCTAATGGAAATGACGCCAGCATGGACACTTGTTGGAGCAGCAGTCTCCACACTTCCGCAAACAATACCGAATGGTACGATATTGATTTAGGGGGCTTCAAACGAGTCAACCATCTCAAACTGACACCGCGAATGATTGGCGGATTACCGCGTGCGTTTCCTGCATCCGTGACTGTGTATTGGGGCGATGGTACCAATTGGAATTCCTTCGGCACCTTTGCATGGCCAATTCCCCATTCTGCTGATGTGGTCGTCAAATTGCCGAAGACCGTTGTGTGTGACTCCATTCGGATTGTGGCAAATACGTTGGGTATGGATGATAGTGGAAACTACGTTTTTCAGATGGCTAATTGCCAGGCGGGATACATCCAACCAAAGGTGTATATCGGCGGCGACACTTTTGGCTGGAATGATATGATTGCTGATCCAGAGAAATGGGCCTGGACTCGTGTCAACGTCGATGGATTTTACATCAACAACTTCTGTTTCGGAACGAATCCAAGCGATGAAATCCAGAACTACAGGCTACGCCAGTTTGCAGGTTTGTTCACCCACAAGAACGTCTATTACGAGACCGACGCCGTGAAATCAACCATAGACGCGGACAAAACGAACATTGATATTTTGCGAAAGTTCTTTGATGGTCCCATCTACACGGCGTTAAACATTGATAGCACAGCCCCCATGGCCGAAACCTACGCGGATCATGTTCAAGCGCTGAAATGGCGCGACCCGAATCGGCCTGTTCTGTCGATGTGGGGGCCATGGGCGCTCGGCGGAAACCTTGAGTCCGGCACGGAGAATGCAAACAACACCCTGAATCGTATCAACGCATCAGATGGGTACGCCACGGATGGACCGACTGGACTTTGGGCGGAGGATGGTGGTGGCTATAAAGGTTCGGAAGAATCCGCCATAAACTACTGTCATACGAAAGCAAAGATCGCAAGTGTCATGCTCGCGCCGTTTACGTGTCAGGGGAATGCTGCGGCATGGCTGGCCAACTGTCAGGCGCATGTCCGCTATCTGGAGGCTCATGGCGCGGATCCCGAGGTCTACATGGTATCGTACTACGCAGGCCAGTTTGAAGCGTATCCGGTGCTTCCTGAAGCCAATCCAGATGGATCGCCCGCCGCGACGATCACCGGCGTTGCCTACTGGCTGGTCCATCACCTCCAAGATCCTGTGAAATGGCCATAAGACCTATATTGCGCAGAACGGCAATGATCCGCATCCAGAGGGAAAATTCAATCCGCCAGCCGCATGTGCGTCAGTCGCTTGAATCCGCCGATGATATAACCAAGACAGACGTATGAAAGAGAATCCGATTTCCGCTCTCGCCGGAATGTTGGCCCGCTTCTGGCAAGTTCCGTGGAGGCTTAATTTCCTCCTCCTCCAATTTATCTGATATTCGCTAACGACTTGAAGCCGCCAATACGAATGAAGCCCTACTCCATCCTCATCCTACCCATATTCCTGATGGTTGCCGCCAAAGGCCAGACGACTAATGGACCGGAGATCGTCGCCAAGCACGCGATCACGCTCAATGCCCCGGTTGGCGAGCCGACCCAGTTCATGCCTAGCGGTCCGTTGTTGGGAAACGGGGATGTTGGTGTGATGCAATCCGGCCCGGCGGAACAACTAATCTATTACATCGGCAAGAATGATTTCTGGAGCATCAAATACCAGTCGCCAATCGCGGTCGGCCAACTCCGTATCCTGACTCCCGCGCTGCAGGGATCGAAATTCCAAACCGTCTCCGATATGCGCTTGGCAGAACTCCGCGGCGACTATGCCAATGGGGATGCTGCCATGACCTCCCGAGCCTGGGTGGATGCCAACCAAAACCTGTTGTGTGTAGAGATTTCTAATAAAGGAATCAAGCTGCTCGCCATCTCGCTGCAAAATTCCATGGGTGCCGGTGCTTCGGCCGTGCCTGCCAGCATTCCCGCGAGCTCCGTCCCGGTCAAAAATGGCTGCGAACAGTACGGTGGCGGACGTTGGTTTTTCAACGGCGAAATGGCGGATGTTGCTGTCCTCGACCGCGCCCTCAGCCTTGAGGACATCGAGACGCTCGCCAAGGAGGAAAGGAGGGATGTCCAAACCTTCGACGGGCAGGTCGGCAAGCCACTCGCCGCGCCGGATGTTTCAAAGGCGCTCACCATTGTCGGCTGGATCAAAGCCGTCACTCTATCCACCGTGGCCGACTACATCGTCAGTAAAGGCGAATGGAACCAGTCCTACAGCCTTGGTCTATCCAACGGTCACTTACGGTTCGCCATCGGCGGAGCCGTGCTGCAATGCGACGAGCCGATTCCGCTCAACCAGTGGATTCATGTTGCAGGCATCTATGACGGCAAGCAGATGGTTGTGCTGATGGATGGCAAGGTGAGGAAATCCACGGGATCCATCACCGACCGCGGTGCCGCTTTCCTCTATGAGCCAGAGGCTCCGAAGGCCGAGGGCCGTAAAATCGGGCTCGCCACCCGGGTCATCGGCGCCGGCAACCCCACAGAATTTAGTCTCGCCCCCGGCAAGTCCGTGGTCGTCGCCACTGCCATCCTGAGCGACCTGGATACCAAGGGCGCGAATCCACTGGAATCCGCCAAGGCACTTGTCGCTGGCCTGACGACCGATCAGATCGCCGCCAATACGGCTGCCCACCGTAAGTGGTGGGGTGATTTCTGGGGCCGGTCGTTCATCGAGATTCCCGACAAGACCATCGAGCAATGCTGGTATGCCTCGTGGTATATCATGGGATCATGCAGCCGCGCGGGCAAGGTGGCCCCCGGGTTGTGGGGAAATTGGCTGACTGTGAACAATCCGATGTGGTTTGGTGACTTTCATCTGAACTACAATTTCCAGGCACCCTTCTACGGACTCTATTCCGCCAACCACGTTGAGACTACGCTGCCGTTTTATGATGCCATGAACCAGGCCATTCCCGTCGGTAGGCAGTTTGCACAATCCAAAGGCTGGAAGGGAATTCATCTGCCCGTTTCCATCGGCCCATGGGGTATGACCCCGTATGGCAATGACTTGGATCTCGGTCAACGCTCCAACGCTGCGTATGCCGCGCTGCTCTTCATCTGGTATTGGCAGCACACGCAGGACACCGAATGGCTGAAAACCACCGGCTATACCTATCTTCTCGAAACCGCCAAGTTCTGGGAGGACTATCTCAAGTTGGAAAACGGACGATATGTCATCTACAACGACTCCATCCACGAAGGCTCGGGCCCGGACACGAACGGACTTCTTTCGCTTGGCTTGGTGAAAACCCTCTTCAGCAACATGATCCCCATGAGTGAGGTGCTGGGTGTCGATGCCGACAAGCGCGCCAAATGGCAGGACATAATGGCAAAAATCAGCGCCTTCCCGCTGCAGGAAAAGGATGGGAAAACCGTTTTCCGTTACTCCGAGAAAGGCATGGAATGGGGTGATGGGAATACCCTTGGCATCCAGCATATCTATCCGGCAGGTGCCATCGGACTGGACAGCGATCCGAAGCTCCTTGAAGTCTCCCACAACATGATCAACGCCATGAGTCGCTGGCAGGACTCCAACGGCGCATCCTCATGGTATTCCGCCTGCGCCCGCGTCGGCTATGATCCGAAAAAAATCCTTGCCGAGTTGAACAACATGTATGCCCACCACGCCTTGCCTAATAAACTGCTTAGCTTCGGTGGCGGCGGCATCGAGAATGTCTCGCCAGCGCTCGGTGTCACCGAAATGTTGCTGCAAAGCCACGAAGGCGTGATCCGCTTCTTCCCCTGTTGGCCCAAGGATCAGGACGCGCGCTTCGGGATATTGCGCGCCAGGGGCGCCTTCCTCGTTTCGGCGGAACTCAAGGGCGGCATTGTTACCGGCGTGAAAATCATCAGCGAAAAGGGTGGAGATTGCGTCGTTCAAAATCCCTGGTCGGACAGAAAAATCCGCGTCTTCCGCAAGGACCAGCCTGCGGAAAGCGTCTCAGGCCCACGCTTTACCCTCAAGAGAGCCGTCGGCGAAACCTTCGAACTAAAAGGAGAGTGAGAATCAGCCAACCAAGTGCCCCAAGCACCAATAGCAACATCCAAAATACTTGCTTTCATTCTGTTTGCCTCATTTGGGGGTAAACGAGGTATTCGCGAAAAAAAACCCTGCTCCGGCTGGACCCATTTTAAAAAATAAAATAACTAAAACTGACACATGAAAACAACTCCGATTCCAGTTCTCGCCGCATTGCTGGCCAATGCATTCACAACCATTCTGGTTGCCGAGCCAGCATCGTTATCGAAACCCGGGACAGATTCTCGGATCACTTTAGGCGGCGAAGTCGGTGTCGCGGCGGAATCCAACATGGCCCGCTTCGGCATTTCGCCCTTCGACTCCGTGCCCTGGCTTCGCGCCGATCTCACCGGCGAGAACGCCCCGGAATTTGACAAGGTAAGCGAAGGCGGTATGCCATTCCGGCCCTTTAAGAACTACTCCGGCGATATCTCGGGACGCTTCATTGAGATCATGGCCTTGAACGCTCAAAACTCCAATGATGTGAATCCCGCCTTTGCTGAACTGCTGAAAGAGGTGCCGAAACTTCAGCGGGTGGGCGGTTACTTCTGTGCTTCCGGGGAGATCAATTGGCAAAAACCCATCGACCGGACCAAGGATGGCGAGAGCAACCTGATGATGCCTGCGTTGTGGGGCAATGCGCGCATGCTCTGTGGGTTGATCGAAGCCTCCCGCGCTTTCCCAGAGAACAAGGAGATCCTGGAAACGGCAAAAAAACTCGGCGATTTTTATGCCGCCATTGTCCCTCGGTTCACTGATCCGGCGCGCATGACGGAATACATCAGCGGCACGAGCTATGCGTCGGGCTATGTAACCTGTTGGTTCCCTGCCATGGAAGGTCTCGTGAAGTTGTCCAACCTCACCGGTGACAAAAAATACCTCGATGCCGCCAAGGCCATCGCTGAGTTTTACAAGTCGATCGACCGCATTCCACTGGATCATTCCCACGGCATGCTCTGCTGTCAGGTTTCATTGCTGCTTCTGTTCGAGGCGACAAAAGACGCCTCCTATCTGGAACGCGTTGAGAAACGCTGGGATGAACTGGTTCAAGGCGGCTACATCAATCCGGCTGGCGGAATTCTGGAGAAATGCAAAGTGCTTGACGAGCGTGATGAAGGTTGTGCCGAGGCCGACTGGCTGCGCCTGAACTTGGAACTTGGCAGGGTGACTCAAAAATCCCGATACTGGGATATGGCCGAGCGCCATTTGAATAATCAGTTTCTACAAAATCAGGCGGCAAATGGTGGCTTCGGGCATCATAACACCCTCGCTGACAAGGACGGGGTGCGTGGCTTCGGTGGTAACGTTCTGGAAGCAACCTGGTGCTGCGATTACCACGGTCAGATCGGTTTCGTGAATCTCCGCTCGCATTTGCTAGAGCACGACACTGCGGGTCTGACCTGCAACCTGGCAGTGGAGTTTGCTGCCAAGGGATCCGGTGGCACGGTGAAATCGACTTTGACCACAGGTGCCGCGGCCGGCGAGGTGATGCGCCAGAAGATCCAGCTCGACGGATTGCCTGCCAGCGTGGTGCGGATCCGCCAACCGCAATGGGCGGATTCAGTGACTGCGGTTTCCTCCGATGGCTCGGCCTTGCCGTTGATTGTCACTAACGGCTATTGCTCCACTACTAAGCCAGTCACGAGTGTGGAATTCGTTTATGCAGGCGGCGTTTATGCGGAAGGTCGACGCTGCAATCGCCTGCCGAACGGTCCGGTTGAAGGTCAGTCGTTCGCGCTCGGTTTTGGCCCGAAACTATTTGCCGGCGCGAATCAATCCATCGCCTTGCCCGCGTGGCCCACCACCGTTGAAGCACTCAAGGCACAGGGCGTGGAGCTTTTTTCCTCGGCGCTGCGCGGCAAGGACTATCGATTTGTTTTTGATCGTTAAGGGATATCCATGAGGACCATCACTATTGCCGTCCTGCTGCTAGCGCCGCTGGGAGTGTTCATTACCGCCTCCGAGATTCAGGAAGCGGCTAAGGCTCCCACGCATGGTGACGTTGGCACTTGCGATGCCATTCCGCTTGCCGAGGCGCACTACAGCTTTGGCACTTCGGTCACCCACGATGGAACTGTGCTTTTCACTGAGTTCAATCGCCGTGTCATCAAGCGCTGGAATCCACTTCTTGGAACCACCGACGTGTGGCGCGCGAAACAGACGCCCGGCATGTTCGGCTTGTGTGCGAATAAGACCGGCGATGTCTTTGTTGGCATCGATCTGGGCGACAATGGAGACCCCGGCAAGGTGCTCCGCATCGGGGTTGACGGCACAGAGGCGCACATTATCGAGGGCATCACGCGTCCGCGTCAGTTAGCCTGCGACGTTGCAGGAAATCTGTTTGTGGCCCTTGAAGGCGGCAAGATCCTCAAATGGGATCATGAAACAGGTAAGAGCACCGAACTCATGAGTGCGCAGCCTCCAGTCAATGGCATCGCAGTCGGTTCCGATGGCTCCTTGTATGTTTCCGAATACGCGACCTTTGAACACATGGCCGAGGGCTACAGCCACCCCAAATCACCCGGAGTCGTGAAGGTGCTGAGGCCGGACGGAACGATCAGCGTTTTGGCCAGCGGCTTCTGGCGCGCACGCGGCCTCGCGCTTAGTGGATCGAAACTTTATCTCTGCACGGAGGCGGACCAAGAGGATCATGGAAATTCAGGCCTGCTCGTGCGGATCGACACGCTCAGCGGAGAACAGGAAAAATTGCTTGATAAGCTGGACTATCCCCAGTTTCCCTCAGCCGATGCGCAAGGGAGAATTTACTTCACCTTGGGCCGTGACAATAAGCTTATGAGGTATGATCCTGCATCCCCCTTTCAAGTGGTATCGAATCCTGATCCGGATGTGCAAAAGGCGACTGTGTGCGGCGGTCGAATTGTCTGGGCTCCATCGGACGATGGGGCGTGCTTTTCCATTCAGTCTAAAAGTCGCATGTTACAGGGCACTTTGCATCCTGTTGAAAATGCAGCGTCGATGGATGTTTATCTCGATGTGCCCGCTAACCGCTTCGATTTGAATCAAAATCCGCTCTATACCACCTTTGATGGCGAGCATCCCTCCCCAGGCACCTTTGAGTTGCCATCAGTCCAAGCCAAGTGCGCCTCTGGCATGATCACCGTCCAGGTCTTACCGCTACGATGCCACCAAGGGAAACGTTGGCCCATGCAAAATGCCGGCACTCCAAACGAATCGCCCGCGCCCGGGTTCAGTGAGCAACCTGAAGCCTTCCGCTTCTATTTTCACTGGAGCCCTTCCGAGAAGAAATACAACCATTAGAGACACTGTTGCCTACAAGGGTTATAAATGAAACACTTTCTGACAATAATTCCGGCAGGTTGGTCGCTGGCCATAAACGCGGCACAGTTCTCCGACCCGGGTAATCTTGGCTTGCACTTTGAAGCGCCAGCTAAGGAATGAGAGAGCGAGGACCCGACTGGAAACTTGAAAATGGAAACAATAATGATGAAGGATAATTTACAATGAATCAAATATGTGTGGCAGCAATGAGCTTGGTGGTTTTGGCAGGGCTCTGTGGTGCGGTGGAGCCGCCAAAACCGTTTGGGCCGGTTCCAAGCGTGCGCCAGTTGGCGTGGCATGAGCTGGAGATGTATGGTTTCCTGCATTTCGGGCCGAATACGTTCGCCGGGCGTGAGTGGGGTTACGGGGACGATCAGCCTGATGTTTTCCAGCCAACCGCTTTTGATGCCGACCAGATCGTCAAGGCTGTGAAGGATGGCGGATTGAAAGGCTTGATTCTGACCGCAAAACATCATGACGGCTATTGTCTTTGGCCATCCAAATTTACCGAACACAGTGTCAAGAACAGCCGGTGGAAAGACGGGAAAGGGGACGTGGTCAGGGAGATCTCGGAGGCCTGCAAGCGGCACGGCCTCAAGTTCGGCGTTTACGTTTCACCGTGGGACCGGAATCACGCCGGTTATGGTGAGGCGGCTTATGTGGAGTATTACAAGAATACGATTGCGGAGCTGCTGTCGAACTACGGGCCGATCTTCGAAATGTGGTTTGATGGCGCGTGCGGAGGGGATGGCTGGTACGGCGGCCAGAAGGGGACACGCGTTATCGACTACAACACCTACTATGACTGGAAAGGGATCCGTGGAATGATCGGGAAACTCCAGCCGGAATGTGCAATCTGGTGCGGCCAGTATCAGGAGGGCGGCAGGATCATCTATGCCGATTGCCGCTGGGGCGGATCAGAGGGAGGGGATGTCGGAGATCCCTGCTGGAGTGCGCTGGACAGCAACAATCCAAAGGAAAACTATCACCAGGGCGACCGTGACGGTGACGTCTGGTGCCCGGCCGAGGGCGATGTGTCGATCCGGCCCGGCTGGTTTTACCGTTCGGATCAGGATAACAGCGTTAAGACGCCCGGTCAGCTGATGGATGTTTACTTTTCCTGTATCGGTCGCGGAGGCAACCTGATTCTCAATATCCCGCCGGACCAGCGGGGGCTCATCCATGACAACGATGTCAAGGCGCTGAAGGAATTCCATGCGCTGATGGAGCAGACCTTCGGGAGCGATCTAGCAAAGCCGGCCAAGGTCACGGCCTCCAATGTTCGCGGCAACGACAAGACATTCTCCCCGCAGAACCTAATGGACGGCAAGAGGGAAACCTACTGGACCACGGATGACGAGGTGCTCACGCCCGAGGTGGTGCTGGAGCTTGATAGGCCTGTGACCTTCAATATCGTCCGTCTCAGGGAGTACCTGCCGCTGGGCCAGCGGGTGGACGATTGGGCGCTGGATGTCCAAACCGGCGGAGCGTGGACGGAAATCGCCAAGGGATCGTCGATAGGCAACTGCAGGCTGGTCCGGTCGACACAGATGATCACGACCGACAAGGTTCGCCTTCGGATTGCCAAAGCGGCGGCTTGTCCCGCTCTCTCCGAGTTTGGGTTGTTTGCCGAGCCGGTCAAACTGGCTTTGCCGCAGATCAGCAGGGACAAGACGGGACTGGTGACCTTGTCGACAGTAGCCGGTAGCGCGGATATTCGCTACACGGTGGATGGCAGCGAGCCGACGCTGGGTTCGGCCTGCTACACGCAGCCTTTCCCACTGGAGAGGGGCGGCACGGTGAAGGCTCGGACGGTTTCGGTGAACGGCGGCGCGATGAGCGAAGTTGCCACGGCGCCGTTTGACCTCGCAAAAGCGAAGTGGAAAGTGGTGGCGGTGAGCAATGATGCGTCCGGGATGAACGGCGGTGGTGCCATTGATGACAATCCGAGCACGCTGTGGCAGACCCATCCAACGGACGGGGAACGGCCGCCGCCGCAGGAGATCGTGGTGGATATGGGCGAGGAGGTCGAGGTGCAGGGGTTTACCTACCTACCCAGACAGGATAACTGCTTCCATGGTATGACGGACCAGTACCAGTTATTTCTCGGTGCGGATGGCAAGACCTGGGGCGAGCCCGCCGCGCAGGGAGAATTCGGGAATCTTCGCGCCAACCCGATCAAGCAGACCGTGAACCTGCCGGTGGTGGTGAAGGCAAGGTATTTCAAGTTCATCGGTACGCATTGCCTTGAGCGGAATCACATCGTCGTGGCCGAGCTGGGGATGATCGGGAGGTAGGGAAAGAGGAGTATGGGGATGAAAATCAATCAGATTATGGGTATGATGATCAAGGGTTTATTAAAGGAGCGCACAAAAACTTGGATGCCCCGGTACAAACGGATGAATTTACACGTGATCATGGTTCTGGGCAGCGGGTTGCTGGCGGCAAACGCGGGGCAGGCCTCCGAACCTGGCAATCTGAGCCTGCACTACGATACGCCGGCCAAAGACTGGGAGAGTGAGTGTCTGCCGATCGGCAACGGGCAGATGGGCGCGATGCTCTTTGGCGAGGTTGACCAGGAGCGGATCCAGTTCAACGAGGAAAGCCTGTGGATTGGAAACGAGGATGACACCGGCGCTTACCAGAACTTCGGCGAGGTGCAGATGACGTTCGAGAATGGGGGACCGATCGTCACCAATCCGAGCAACCACGTCTCGGCGGGCTCGCAAAGCGTTCTGGAGAGCGTCGATGGCAAACGTGAGACCAAGTGGTGCATGGAGCACGGTGGTCGCTTCCCCATCATCTGGCAGATGGCGATGACGGCCAAAGCGTCGGCGGTCACCTCCTACACGATCACCTCGGCCGAAGACGTCCCAGAGCGCGACCCCAAGTCCTGGAGGTTTCTCGGTTCGACAGATGGCGTTGCCTGGACGGTTCTCGATGAACAGAAGGATGTCCCGATCTGGTTAGACCGTCTGTCCACCAAGAGCTTTCCGGTAAAGAGCCAAACGGCTTATGCGTATTACCGTCTTGAGTTTCTCGAAACCCACAACGTGCCGCATTTTCAGGTTGCCGAGATCGCCTTGGGAACGGCGGATGCTCAGGGAAAGATCGGTCCCCAGAATTACCACCGCGAGCTCGACCTCAACCAGGCCGTGCATCGGGTCACCTATGAGAACCATGGTGTGCAGTTCACTCGCGAAGCCTTTGCCAGCTTTCCCGCCAAGGTTATCGCGGTCCATGTCACCGCCAGCAAGCCGGGTGCCCTGTCCAGCACCATCGCCCTGACCGATGCACATGAAAATGGATATTCGCTGATTTACAATACTCCACCAGTTCCCTCCACCGCCGAGAATTTCCAGGCTGAGGCCAGTGCCGATCCGGCCGAACTAGCGGTCCGCGGTTTCTTCCCCGGTTATCAGTATGATGGTGGCAAAAACTGGCTGCCGCTCCATCGCGAGGCCCGGTTGCGGGTTCTGCATGAGGGCGGCAAGCTAATGCTCCGAGATGGAAAACTTATGATCGAGAAGGCTGATTCCATAACGCTGCTGCTCGCCTCCGGCACCGACTTTCTGCAGGACCGGAGCAAGAACTGGCGTGGGCCGCTGCCGCATGCCTCCATTGCCGCCCGCCTGGATGCTGCTACGAAGAAATCATATGCTGAGCTGCGGAATGAGCATGTCCGCGACTATCGCCGGCTGTTCGACCGCGTCGAGCTGTCGGTGGGCGGCAAGGCAGTGCCAAGCGTTCCGACCAATCTACGCCTGAAGCAATACGATATGAAACAGCCTGATCTCGGACTGGAGGAGCTGATGTTCCAATATGGCCGCTACCTGCTGATCTCCTCGTCGCGCGAAGGCGGGCTGCCCGCCAACCTGCAAGGCAAGTGGAACAATAACAATGCTCCAGCCTGGCGCTGTGACTATCACACCGATGTCAATCTGGAGATGAATTACTGGATGGCCGATGTCGCCAATCTCGGCGAGTGCTTCCAGCCGTTTTCCGACTGGATTCAATCGATACGCGCTGTACGCACCGAGGCGACGAAAAAAGCGTTCGGCGTCCGTGGCTGGTTGCTGCGCGGCGAGAGCGGGTTATTTGGCGGCTCGACCTGGAACTGGACACCGGGCACCAGCGCCTGGTTGATGCAGAACAGTTTTGATCACTATGCCTTCACCCGCGACAAGGAATACCTGCGGACAAAGGCTTACCCAGCGATGAAGGAAGTCTGCGAATACTGGGTCGATCGGCTCATCACGCGGCCGGACGGCACACTGGTGACTCCAGTTGGGCTCTCGCCTGAACACGGGCCGGAAGAGGAGGCTGTTTCCTTCGACCAGCAGTTGGTCTGGGATCTCTTTTTCAACACCATTGAGGCAGCGGGTGCGTTAGGTATCGACCAAGAATTCCGCGCGCTGCTGGTCGCCAAGAAGGACAAGCTGTTGCCGCCGAAGATCGGCAAATGGGGACAGCTGCAGGAATGGGAAGTCGATCGCGACGATCCCAAGGACGACCATCGCCACACATCTCATCTCATCGCCGTCTTTCCTGGGCGACAGATCTCGGTAGTGAAAGCGCCTGAGCTGGCGAAGGCTGCGACCCTTTCTCTTGACGCGCGCGGCGTGACCGGTGACAGCCGTCGCGAGTGGGCCTTTTCCTGGCGCATGTCTCTGTGGGCGCGACTGGCACAAGGCGACAAGGCGCATTTCATGGCCGAGAATCTTTTTCAATACGGCATGCTCCCGAATCTGTTTTGCTCGCATCCTCCGTTCCAGATGGACGGCAATTTCGGCTATGTCGCCGGCGTCTGTGAAATGCTGTTGCAAAGCCACACCGGCGAGATCGAGCTACTGCCCGCGCTGCCAAAGGAATGGCCTAACGGAAAAGTTGCTGGCCTGCGTGCACGTGGTGGATTCACCGTGGACATCGAGTGGAAGGACGGAAAGGTCACAAACTATCGGATTTCCGCAAAGGATGACGGCCCGGTCAAAGTTAGGGTGAACGGCGAAGTGAAAACAGTTTCCGTGTCAAAATCATGAAACGATTATCCATCGTCTGGCTGTTATTCTTCACATCGGCTGCTGTCGCCCAGATACCTGACAATCCACACCCATTTCGCATTGGGTCTGATCAGGTTGGTGCTAACTTGTTTGGCGGTGAGATTGCGGCCGTGCGTCTATACGAACGCGCCCTCACCAGTGAGGAGATCAAGTCTCTGGCTGAAGCGCAACGCGACTCGAAAAGCTCCGTTCCCGGCATCGTCGAAGAATGGCTGAAGCCCAGTATGCCGCTTGGGTCCGAGCGGAAGCACGCTTTTTCGCAGGGCGCAACAATCGAAGCATGGATTCGCCCCGCCGCTGGCTCGATCGGGCGCATCGTGGACAAGATCACTCCAGGTGCTGCGGACGGGTTCTTGCTGGATACTCATCCGGGTGACGCGCTGCGCCTAGTTGTCGGCAATGAAACCATCACCCATGCGCTGCCGCACAGCGACCAGTGGACGCATGTGGCGGCGACGGTTGACGCGACTGGGATTCTCGTACTGTTTGTCAACGGCGTGCACGTTGCCGGCGCCTCTTCCGATTTCGATGGGGTCACCGTAACGGGCCCGGCTACCGGACCCGGCAAGCCGCTTACTCTTTGGTATCGCCAACCAGCGCGGAAATGGGTCGAGGCCAGCGTTATCGGCAACGGCAGGCTGGGCGGGATGGTTTGGGGTGGCGCAGCCCGGGAGCGCATTGATCTCAACGAGGACACGCTCTGGTCGGGCGAGCCGTTCGACAACGTGAATCCATCGGGTCTTGCCGCATTGCCGAATATCCGCGCGCTGCTCGTCGCGGGCAAAAATGTGGAAGCACAGCAACTCGTCGAACAGAAGATGAATGGACGCTTTTATGAATGCTATGAGCCGCTCGGTGATTTGCAGATCCTATTTCCTTTGACCGGCGAAGTGGCAAATTACCGTCGCGATCTCGATCTTGAAACGGCGGTGGCGCGGACGACTTTCGAACAGGACGGCACGAAGTTCACCCGCGAAGTCTTCGCCTCGAATCCCGGGCAGGCGATCATCATGCGCCTCTCCAGCGACAAGCCCGGCAAGATTGCGTTCACGGCGCAGTTGCACAGCCAGTTGCGGAAT
>Ga0209499_1000984_pt1 | contig 20585 bp, 29 predicted proteins | sample C_130208_EF_Meta_FD_187306 | JGI IMG/M metagenome (GOLD analysis project Ga0209499, IMG submission 187306) | Freshwater microbial communities from Lake Croche, Canada to study carbon cycling - C_130208_EF_MetaG (SPAdes) (version 2) | ecosystem: Environmental > Aquatic > Freshwater > Lake... | reverse complement strand
GACCGTAGAGGGGGCAGTGTAAGCACGTAAGAAGTCACCCTGTTTAAACACGGTAGCACCATTCTCCAATCCAACATCACCGAGGTAATCGGATGCAGTGGTGTACTTGTGGAAGTTGTACCTCATGAACCCTCTGCCTGTACGGGCTGAGAATTGCTCTGCGGTCTGTGATTTGCCTGTACCCTTTTCACCCCCGAACCAAGTATTTCTACCAGTGTCCTGAGCGAAAGCCAAGGTGCGGAGAATCGACTCATCCCAAATAAAATGGGGGTCAATTGCGGGGGCGGTTGGGTCATTGTAAATATCAAACTCGAGGGGGAGGTCAAGACCGAACACCTCAAGCGCAGACTTACGATCTATCACGTGGACGTTGGACATGTTGACCACAATGGACTCAGCCCCCGCATCTTTCACCGCCTGTTTAAACGGCTTGAACGCCTTGTCCAATAGCACCGTCAACTTGCGGTCAACCTCTGCCTGATCGACACCGACATTTACCTCAGCTAGTGACTCGATGGATTGTTGAATGGTAGCAAGGGTTTTCTCTTGTACAGCCAATGCACCCTGTAAAGCACTGATTTTCTCGACTGATTCCAAGGCGAGTGATTGGGCTTTATTCGCCACGGACTCGACCGCAGAGGTGTTGCCTGTGCTAGTGACATGGGGGGCAAAGGGCAGTGAGCCGACCACGTCAGCCAATGTGAGTTTGCCCGCATCAATTTGGGCATTCAGCCACGTGATCATGGTCGATTTCTCATTCATGCCAAGAGGGGCATTGCCTGAATATTTTGCGAATGCACCTTGCACGGTTGCCAAGGGCAACACCGTCATTGCTTGTTTGTCTTGAAAGCTCATGTTGTCCCCTTAAACTAAAACTAAAGTTGTTGAATCAACAGGGCAATTAGGTAAGCCAACCCTCGCCCACTTAGAAGTCAGGCGAACCGTATAACCACAGGCGCAGACTGCCTTAAGCATACGTGTGCCTTGAGTCTTGACCTGAGAGTAAGACACCTCAGCATGTGGGTACTTGCCCAATGAGTCGATGATCGCACCGTACATGGTCAGGAATTGGAGCGAACCCGAGGTACGTTTGTAACCCTTGGTAGGGTGAGGGACTAAGCCCATGTCGTTGGCTATTTTCTGAAAGGTGACACCTCGAGAAAATGCACCGTCAGTTGTACGGCACAACTCATGAATGGTCAACTCCGCAACCGTTTTCTCTACGGCAACCTCGGGAGAAATAAAGATCTCCCAATGATTGTCCCGACTGTTGTTGGTAGGGAACACATCCGAAAGCGCCTTAGAACGCTTGGCATTGAGGGGGAAACCGCACGTAATGCGGACGTTGGATGGTAGCGGTTGACCGTACAGGTCAAACATGGGACGCACCTCGCTGATGAAAGCGTTGAGGTACTCTTCTCGGGTATTGAACATAAGACTCTCCTAAAGCACTGGGAAAATTACCAGTGACATACCCTTGGGCATGTCGCTAGAAACTTAAGCGTATGCACGATCCTTTCTAAACTTGCGGTTGATGCATTGGGTGTAAGTGCCAGTGAAAAAGATCACATAGCCTGAGCGTTCGAGGTCACCTCGACACACAATAATGTTACCGTGGCGGTCAATTTGAGCGGTGTACATAAGATCTCCGATGAAGTGCGACATTGCACTGGTGAACCTATTGGCTCACCGCTGAAATGTCAAATTGATTGAACACGCCCCGAGTAATTATTTGATGGTGAATATTTTTGGTATTCATTCGGGTTTGTATTGCCTTGCTCTTTTAATTGTGCAAGATAAGCTTTCTGATCAGCATCAGAGAGTCTTAAAAAAGCTATTGTGTCTTGATTCATGTAATCCCCTTTTTGTGTTTAAACTAATTGCCTTACCAACCTACAACGCATGATACTGCAATCGGTTGACATGATAATATTAATATTAGATTATTACAACATTGTAATCAAACTAATTTACAGGCACTGCATTTATATTAGTAGCACAGGAAAATGGTGTTTGTGTATCTAAGTATTCATTTTGTAGGTAAAGCATAAGCCATGCCAATGGCGTTATTGGTTGTCAAATGCAACTAATTTAAAAGGGCTACAAGGCGTTTTTGAGGTCTCAGGCTACCTTACCATTAGAAAATAATTTTGACGCAACCTGAGCCGTTCTGAGAGGTTTAGAGAACTATAGTATTACAGGTGTATTTTGAATATAGATGTACTACAAAGCATAGGTAAATTGAGTACATTTGAGGGACATGTGTATAAAGCTGGGTATAAGCTGTGAATAACATCCTGTGGATAACTTTTAACTTATGCACAGGGTGTGGATAAGGTGTTGACAAGAACGACACTGTTTATATAATCAGTTCCAGTGAGTGCGTGGTCATATTAATTAGGGGAGTGTTTAAACATGAATAAAACTACATCAGAGGACTACTTGGCAAAGCTTGAAGAGCTTGACCAAATTGATCAGGTATTGGATGCGGGGCAACTCAGCGTAGCGGATCGGTTGGCACTGAACGCAGAGAGTCCTAAGATACGTAAGGATGGTCAACCTGTAGGATCAGAGCATAAGAGACAACGTCCGTTGACGGCTCAGCAAATGGCATTTGCAAACTGTCTTATCAGAGGAGCAACCCTTAAGGTTGCGTACAGGGAGAGCTATCCAAATAGCAATGCAACAGATGCATGCGTGATGGCAAATGCATCAAAGCTCGCCAAGGATGTGAGGATCAAGAGGATCGTCAACGATGGAGTGGAAGAGACCATCGAACACTTGTCGGAAGATGTGGCATCGACTAAACGATATGTATTGAAACAACTTCTAGCGCATAGCAAGGATGCTCGACAAGAAGGTACTAAATTAAAAGCACTGGAACTGCTCGGGAAGTCGGTCGGTCTCTTCATCGACAAGACGCAGACAGAGGTCAAGCAATCAACGCCTGATCAATTGAAGAGAGAGCTTGCCACGCACTTAAAGCTACTGGACAACGTCAAGCCCAAGCGAAGTGATGCTCCCTCTACTGGCATCTCGCCAACGCTCCAGTGATGCGTGTAAACGGCTTGCGTGTAAACGTCAGGGGCGACACCCCACCGTACCGCCACCCCCCGTCCAGCGTTGCAACGTCCCTCCTGCCTACTGCTCACTAATCCGCTCCTACAAATACCCCCATATCATTTCTAATCTCCCTACCCCCACTATATATATTTTGAAAAAAAAGACTTGCGAACGTTCTCACATGCGTTTAAACTATGTACTGGAGGAATAAACAGTGAAAGCTTCGGTAACTGAAAAAGATAGATTGGTGTTGGACTTCATCAAGGCGTATACCCGTTTACACGGTATAGCGCCATCTTATGCTGTTGTAGCTAGAGGATTGGGTATGAAGTCTAAAAGCAATATACATAGGGTTATCCATAAGCTGATCAACGAAGGCGCAGTTCTTATCAAGCCACATAAGGCGAGAAGTGTTAGGGTACTGGATAGATCTGTTAAAAAGATATCTAAGCTATGACACTGCTCACCAAGACGGAGATAGCTGGCTACTTATCTATAGTGGATAAGGTAGAGGAAGCGGAGCAGAACAAGATAAGACAATTATTGGAGTATGACAGGGTAGAGAGGTGCAGGGAGTCTTTTATCTTCTTTGCTTCTCAGATGTGGCCCGTGTTTATATCGGGTAAGCATCACCAGATCATGGCAGATGCTTTTGAGAGGGTTGCTGCTGGAGAGTTAAAGAGGTTGATTATCAATATGCCTCCAAGGCATACCAAGTCTGAGTTTGCTTCTTATCTGCTTCCTTCGTGGTTTTTGGGTAAGTATCCGGAGAAAAAGATCATCCAGACTGCACACACCGCAGAATTGGCTGTTGGGTTTGGTAGGAAAGTTAGGAATTTGGTAGGGTCAGATGAATATAAAAAGGTATTTGAAACGAAGCTATCTTCGGATAGCAAGGCTGCTGGACGATGGAACACTCATATGGGCGGGGACTACTTTGCTATCGGCGTTGGCGGTGCTGTTACAGGTAAGGGCGCAGATTTATTGATCATTGATGATCCACATTCTGAGCAGGAAGCCAAGCAAGGCAATCCTGCGGTGTTTGATAATGTGTATGAATGGTATACATCTGGGCCTAGACAGCGTTTACAGCCCGGTGGAGCCATTATTATTGTGATGACTCGCTGGTCTAAGAGGGATTTGACTGGGCAAATCCTTAAGAATCAATCAAAAGAGGGTGTAGATCAGTGGGAAATCATTGATTTTCCTGCTATTTTGCCGTCAGGAACCCCTTTATGGCCCGGGTTTTGGTCAAAAGATGCCTTAGAAGCCCTGAAAAGTGAGTTGCCAGTTTCCAAATGGGAAGCGCAGTACCAACAGAACCCCACATCTGAAGAAGGTGCGATCATCAAGCGTGATATGTGGAAGATTTGGGAAGATGAGACACCGCCAAGCTGTGATTATTTGATTCAAAGCTGGGATACAGCGTTTGAGAAGTCAAACAGGGCAGATTATTCTGCTTGTACCACATGGGGAGTGTTCTACCATCCAGATTCCCGTGGCAATGCAAAGCCAAATATAATATTATTGGATGCGTTTAAACAAAGGATGGAGTTTCCTGAGCTTAAATCAAAAGCTATGGAGTTATGGAAGCTATGGAATCCAGATACCTTGATTATTGAGAAGAAAGCTGCTGGAGCGCCTTTGATTTATGAGCTTAGAAGGATGGGAATTCCTTTATCGGAGTATACGCCGGGCAAAGGAAGCGATAAGATAGCCCGTGTAAACGCAATATCTGATCTATTTGCTTCGGGTGCAGTGTGGTGTCCAGATACAAGATGGGCGGATGAGGTCATGGAAGAAATGGCATCTTTTCCCAACGGAGACCATGATGACCTTGTTGACTCAAGCTCTCAGGCTTTGTTGCGTTTTAGACAAGGAGGTTTTATCACCATCGATTCAGATGAAGAGGATGAACCTATCTATTACAGACGTAAATTGGAGTATTACTAATGAGCATCGACAAAGCTTTATACCAAGCCCCAGAGGGGATTGATTCTTTAGAACCAGATATACAGATTGAAATAGAGGATCCCGAGGCGGTATCCATCCACGCAGACGGTATTGATATTGAACTAGAGCCGGGTCAAGACTATAGCGGAGACTTTGGTCAGAACCTTGCAGAGGTTTTAGATGAAAGAGTTCTACAGTCTATTGGTTCTGAATTGGTTGGACTGATAGACGCAGACATCAATTCAAGGGCAGACTGGGCTGAGACCTATGTCAAAGGCTTAGAGGTTCTGGGGTTGAAGTATGAGGAAAGAACAGAGCCTTGGAACGGTGCTTGTGGTGTTTATTCCACAGTTCTTACCGAAGCTGGTATTCGTTTCCAAGCTGAATCCATCATGGAGTCTTTTCCTGCTGCTGGGCCAGTTAAATCAGAGATCTTTGGCAATCCTACCAAAGAAGATGAAGAAGCTGCGGTTCGTGTTGAGACCGACATGAACTACAAAATCACAGAGAAGATGCCTGAGTACAGACCAGAACATGAAAGATTGTTGTTTGGTTTGGGTTTATCAGGCTCAGGATTTAAGAAAGTCTATGATGATCCTATCCTTGGTAGGGGAGTTTCCAGCTATGTCACCTCAGAAGATGTGATTGTCCCTTACGGTGCTTCTAGTCTTAGGACGGCAGAACGTGTAACGCACGTGATGCGTAAGACCAAGAATGAACTGAAGAAGCTACAAGCCAGCGGGTTCTATAGAGATTTAGATCTCGGGGAGCCTACCAACATCATGTCAGACATCGAGAAGAAAAAAGCAAACCAACAGGGTTACAAAGCTTTGGACGATGATAGATATCAATTCTTAGAGATCTGCACGGACTGGGACATTGAAGGTTTAGAAGATCTGGATGAAGATGGAGAGCCTACAGGGATTGCTGTGCCTTATGTCATCACCATAGACAGGGGTACAAATAAGGTTTTATCTATTTATAGAAACTGGGAAGAAAATGATGAACTCAAACTCCGCCGCCAACATTTTGTTGACTATTGTTATATACCCGGTTTTGGTTTCTATGGTCTGGGGCTTATTCACATTATCGGTGGTTATGCTCGGGCTGGGACATCGCTCATTCGTCAACTGGTCGATTCTGGAACATTGTCAAATCTGCCGGGCGGTCTCAAAGCAAGAGGCGCAAGAATCAAGGGAGACGACACCCCAATAGCTCCCGGTGAGTGGAGAGATGTGGACGTACCGAGCGGGGCTATCAAAGATAACCTGATGGCACTTCCTTACAAGGAACCCAGCCAGACTCTTCTGACGCTCTTAAACCAGATCACTGATGAAGGACGCAGATTAGGCTCCATTGGAGACTTACAAATCTCTGACATGTCTGCCAATGCTCCGGTAGGGACTACCTTGGCTCTGCTAGAGCGTACTTTAAAGACAATGTCTGCGGTGCAAGCTCGAGTTCATTACTCCATGAAACAAGAGTTCAACCTGCTCAAGGAAATCATCAAGACTTACGCCCCAGATGAGAGAGATTTTAAATCTGGAGATGGACATTTTGCCAGCAGGCAGGACTACGACATAGTCGATATTGTCCCTGTATCAGATCCCAACAGCTCTACGATGGCTCAAAGGATCATGCAGTACCAAGCTGTAATCCAGTTAAGTCAATCTGCGCCTCAGATCTATAACCTACCCCAATTGCATAGACAAATGATTGAGGTTCTTGGGGTCAAAAACGCAGAGAAACTTGTACCCGTAGAAGATGATGAAGTGCCAAAAGATCCTATTTCCGAGAACATGGGATTCCTTAAGGGTGAGCCAACCAAAGCATTTATCTATCAAGATCATGATGCACACATAGCGGTTCATACCACCTTCATGCAAGATCCTATGATTGCCCAGCAAGTGGGGCAGAACCCAATGGCGCAGCAAATGATGGCTGCAATCCATGCACACATCTGTGAGCATTTGGCGTTCTCCTATAGATCCAAAATCCAAGATCAGATGGGTGTGGCTATGCCCGCTCCTGATACACCATTGCCTCCCGAGGCAGAGGCTCAGTTGGCTAGATTGAGTGCTAAAGCATCTGTTCAGCTCTTACAAACCAACCAAGCTCAAGCCCAGCAGGCTCAGGCACAGCAACAAGCCCAAGATCCATTGATCCAAATGCAACAGCAGGAACTTCAGATCAAGGCGCAGGATGCTCAAACCAAGGCTCAAAAGGCTCAGGCAGACACCCAAATTGCTCAGGCAAGACTGCAAATGGAGCAACAAAAGGCTCAAATACAGGCGCAGGCAGAAGCTCAAAGAAACCAAATCCAAGCGCAGACAGAGATGAAACGCATTCAATCTCAGATGCAAATTGAGATGGAGAAGCTCAAAGAAGATGCTAGACAGGCAAACCAAAAAATCCAATCTGAACTGTTTAAACGGAGTCAATAATGGAAGAAAAAATAATCAACCATCTTTTAAATGAATTGAAGGAGAAGGAGCAATCCCTCCTAATGAGTCTTGGTGACGGGTCGGCTACGGACTTCCCTACGTACCAGAATATGTGCGGGCAGATTAAGGGTCTCTTATACGCACAGATCATCATGAATGACCTTTTACGAAGACTGGAGAAATTTAAAGATGAGTGAACTTTTAATCAGCAATGGCGAATCAACGACTGTTTTGCCAGACAGTGCAGAGGATAAGGCAAGACAATTGCCTGAACCAGCACGATTTCATATTCTGACGGTCTTACCGGAGATCGATGATGAGTACGAAAGCGGATTAGTGAAAGCCAACACAACAATACATTACGAAGAGGTTCTCTCTCCTGTGCTGTTCGTTGTCAAGCTTGGCCCTGATGCTTACGCAGACAAAACCAGATTCCCTTCTGGGCCATCCTGTAAGGTGGGTGACTTTGTGATTGTTCGTCCGAACACAGGTACAAGGTTAAAAATCCATAACAAGGAATTCAGAATCATTAACGATGATTCTGTAGAAGCAGTTGTGCAAGATCCACGTGGAATAAGCAGGGGGTAACATGCCAGAAATTGAACAAACAGAATTTGTCTTTCCAGACGAAGAAGAGAAGTCCTCTAGGACTGGCGGTAGGGTTGTAGAACCTGATCCAGAAATAGAGATTGTTGATGACACGCCAGAGGTAGATCGCAACAGAGAACCAATGGCTACTCCTCCAGTAGAACCAACAGACGAAGAGCTTGAGTCTTACACAAGTAAGCAACAAAAGCAAAAAGTCCGGGAATTCGCAAAAGGTTATCACGAAGAACGCAGAGCCAAAGAATCTGCCCTACGTGAAAGAGAAGAAGCAATCAAGATTGCTAAAGCTGTCTATGAAGAAAACGAAAAGCTGAAAAGCACCGTTAATGTCAGTCAGACAGCACTTCTTGATCAGGCTAAGAAGGTTGTAACCAATGAAATGGCTGATGCCGAGCGTCTTTATAAGCAAGCTTATGAGAATGGCGACTCAGATTTGTTAGTAAAAGCACAAAAAGAACTCACCAACGCAGCCCTAAAAGCTGAAAAAGTGAATAATTTTGTACCAACCCCTTTACAACCTCGCCGAGAAGTAGTACAACCTAGTTACCCGCAGGTAGATCCTAAAGCTGAAAGATGGCAACGTGCCAACAATTGGTTTGGGTCAGATGATGAAATGACCAGTCTAGCCCTAGCGGTGCATAAAAAATTGGTTGAAACTGGGGTCGATCCCCAGAGTGACGAATACTATCAACGACTAGATACCCGAATTCGTCAGGTCTTTCCAGATAAGTTTGAGTCTGAAGAGACTGCTGATACGAAGCAGCGCCAAAAATCAAATGTGGTTGCCTCTGCTTCAAGAAGTGTGGCTCCTAAAAAGATCACCCTTTCTGCATCAGAAGTAAACATCGCCAAGCGTCTAGGCATTCCTTTGGAACGCTATGCACGTGAAGTGGCACAACTAAGGAGAAATAATGTCTGAAACCAACCGTGCAAGTCGTGATACCGAGTCACGCAATTCTGTCCAGCGTCCTCAATCGTGGAGACCGCCAGAAGTTCTGCCAATGCCCGATCCAAGACCGGGGTGGGTTCATAGATACATACGTATCAGCATGATGGGCAAGGATGATCCAGCCAATATTTCTTCAAAATTCAGAGAAGGATGGGAACCCGTGAAAGCGGTTGAATATCCTGAATTGATGGTGCATGCCACGCAAAATGGTCAGTTTAAAGGCAACATTGAGGTTGGTGGATTGTTGTTATGCCGAATTCCAAAAGAATTTATGGAACAGCGAGATGCTTATTACAACTCGCAGAATAAAGCTCAGATGGAATCAGTAGATAACACATTCATGCGTCAAAGTGATCCTCGTATGCCTCTCTTCAAAGAGAGAACAAGCAAGGTCACATTCGGTTCTGGTTCTTAATTTTTTTACAGGAGTATTAGATGGCTTATCCAATTATCAATGCCCCATACGGGCTAAAGCCAATCAATGAGTTCGGCGGTTTACCCTATGCTGGGTCAACTCGCATGTATCCCATTGCGACTGGCTATTCCAGCAATTTGTTCTATGGTGACATAGTTCAGTTGTCTGGCGGTACTGTTATTGCAACAGCAATGTCTGCTGCATCTTCACCCGGTACAGCTACGGCAGGTACATTGGGCGTATTCATGGGTTGTGAGTATGTTAACTCTTCTAGCCAAACAGTTCGTGGACAATACTGGCCCGCCAGTACATCTTCTAACTATGCAGTAGCATATGTAGTGGATGATCCAAGAACAGTTTTTAAAGCTGCGTTGACAGTTCAAGGTACATCCTTGGCAAACACTGGAACCACCATTGGTTATGCTAACCCCTACTTTATTGGTACAAACTTGTATGCTGTAACAGGCAACACAGGCTCTACCACTACAGGTAACTCAGCATTGGCATTGTCTGGCGGTGTAATCAGCTCCGGTACTTCTGGAAACGTCCGTGCTACTACAGCATTGCCTTTCCGTGTAGTTGGTATCGTTCCTGATACAGCAGTCACGGTAGCTGCAACTGGATCAACATCTGGTTCTTCTTCAACTTTGACTCTCACTGCTGCAAACACAGCAATTAGCCCCGGAATGCAATTGATTGCACCTAGCGGTACAGGTTCAGCTCAAGGTAACTACATCACAGTTACCAACATCAGCTCAACAACTGTTACTTTGTCTAGCGCAGTCACCCTTGCGTCTGGTTCAGCATTGACATTTGTCGGATTCCCTGAAGTCTTAGTGGTTTGGAACCAAGGCTATCAAGGTATGACTATCGCCGCTGGCGTTTAATAAGGAGTAATCTAAAATGGCAATTTCAAGAGCGCAACTACTTAAAGAGTTACTTCCCGGTTTAAACGCATTGTTTGGCTTGGAGTACGCCCGTTATGGTGAAGAACATAAAGAAATTTATGAGACTGAAACCTCCGAGCGTTCCTTTGAAGAGGAAACAAAACTGTCTGGTTTCTCAGCAGCACCTGTTAAAGGCGAGGGTTCAGCCATCGCTTATGACAATGCTCAGGAAGCATGGACAACTCGTTACAACCACGAAACCATTGCTTTGGGTTTCTCAATCACTGAAGAAGCGATTGAAGATAACTTGTACGACAGCTTGTCTGCTCGTTACACCAAAGGTTTGGCCCGTGCTATGGCATATACCAAGCAGGTAAAAGCTGCTTCTGTATTGAACAACGGTTTCTCATCTGCTTACTTAGGTGGTGACGGTGTATCTTTATTCAGCACAGCTCACCCATTGGTAGGTGGCGGTACAAACTCCAACACTCCTACAACTCAAGCTGACTTGAATGAAACCTCTCTTGAGAGCGCAGTTATTCAGATCGCTGGTTGGACGGATGAGCGTGGTCTTTTGATCGCAGCTAAACCTCAGAAGTTGATTGTTCCTCCTTCACTCCAGTTCGTTGCAACTCGTTTGCTCGAAACAAAACTGCGTGTTGGTACAAACAACAATGACATTAACGCTCTTGAGAACAATGGTTCTATCCCTGACGGATATACACAAAACCACTTCTTGACAGACGTAAATGCATGGTTCTTGACTACTGATGTACCTAACGGTATGAAGCATTTCGAGCGTACCCCCCTGCAAAACAGCATGGACGGTGACTTCGATACAGGTAATGTTCGCTATAAAGCTAGAGAGCGTTATTCTTTTGGATGGTCTGATCCCCTCGGAATCTGGGGTTCTTCAGGTTCATTCTAATAAAAAGGGGGCTAAAAACCCCCTTTTTTATTGACCATGTTTAAACAATATGGTATAAATAAACATCTGGGAATTTTCTCTTGTTGCCACTGGCCCAGCAGACGATGCAACGATTAACAAGAGGCTTTTGCATAAGGAGATTATTATGGCACGTGCAACGTTTGAAGGCCCAGTAATAGCTGGTGATAACCGTTTTGGCCCCCAACGTAACATTGGTTATGTTGAGTTAGTTCAAGACACCTACATTGATTTATCTGTTACCACCCCCGGTACAAATGGTTATGCTGGCTCTTCTGGTCAGTATGCTTTTGGCAACGGTATCCCCAATACACAAGGGCAACTGTATACCCCATCATCTACCACATTTCCTGCTACTACTACAACACCTCCAACAGATGTAAGTACACAGGTTTATCGTGGCGTTATTATGTATTTGCCCACAGGTTGCACAATTCAAGATATCACTATTGATTACTTGAGCGCAATTACTGGAGAGAGTGGCGCTACATTGTCTGACGTAAGTGTTTATGTGTCTAATGCAACCACTGCCGCCGCTGGAACTCCTACTTATGCTTCTACGCAATTAGGAACTTCAACTGTTGGTACTGCTGGTCGTAAGACAACTTCTTATACCGCAACCAACTTGATTAACATGTTGTCTACCTCAACAGACATTTTGTCTGGTAATGGTCAACCCAACCTATCACAATTAGTGTTTACGTTGTCAATTACAGGTACTACTGTAGCAGCACCTACTGGCGGAAAATTTAACTTTGCTGTGCGCTATACACAACCCGATAACAATATCGGTTCAACTACTGCTTACCCATACGGTAACTTCGATTAATCATTAGGGGCTTCGGCCCCTATTTCTAAAGGAGATTAATCATGATGCAAACAGACGTTAAAAGCGCCCACCTTAGTGCGGCGGGTTCTTACTATATAGGACGTACTCGCCTCAGAGGTATTGTTGTAAGTCCTAAAGCAAGCACAGCAGCAACATTTGAAATTCGTGATGGCAGTGCTACGGCTACGGTGTTATTTACAATGGATATTGCCAGTGTAACTACACCTGTAAACTTTAATATCACAATACCCGGAGAAGGCATTGTAGCAACTACAGGGTTGTATCTAACAACTAGCACGGGTACTGTTACAGGTATTGAAGTGTTCTATGGCTAGTCCAGCATGGCAACGCAAAGAAGGAAAGAATCCGAATGGCGGTTTAAACGCCAAGGGTCGGGCATCCGCAAAGAAGGAGGGGATGAATTTAAAGCCTCCCCAACCCGAGGGCGGATCAAGGAAGAAATCTTTCTGCGCCAGAATGTCTGGGATGAAAGCAAAATTAACTTCAGCAAAGACAGCAAACGATCCGAACAGCAGGATTAACAAGTCTTTGAGAGCATGGAACTGTTAAATGAACAATCATGACGTAAAAGTAATGACCGATGGAGCCGCAGTAGTCGTAGGACTAGGCGGTTTTATGCAGTGGTTCCCACCTGTTGTGGGGCTTGTTGGTGGTCTATTGACTATTGTATGGCTATGCCTTCGCATATGGGAAACCGATACAGTTAAAGCTTGGAGGAAACCAAATGTCTAGTACAAGCGCCAAACAGCACAGATTCATGGAGGCGGTGGCTCATAATCCAGCGTTTGCCAAGAAGGCAGGAGTCCCGCAAAACGTGGGTCAGGACTTTAGTAAAGCCGATAAAGGCAAAACGTTTAAACAAGGTGGTAATACTATGGCTAGTAAAATGAATCCATTTGCAAAGTTTGAAAAATCTGGCAAAGATGTGGAAAAAAAGGGTATGAAAGAAGGTTCCAAAGCTGACATGGCTATGGACAAGAAACAAATGATGATGAAAAAGGGTGGCAAAGCTTATGCTGTAGGCGGAGGTGTTAAAGCTTCTCCTATGGGTACAGTAAGAACCAACCCCGGTAACATGAATGGTGTTGCTGAACGTGGTAAGACCAGAGGCACACAAGTCAAGATGGCAGGTAGCACTGGCATGAAAAAGGGTGGAATGACTAAACGTATGAACACTGGCGGCAGAGCCTGCTAAGGAGTAAATCATGAGAACAAAACGTTATGCTGAAGGCGACATGGTAGAAGAAGACATGGGCAGAATGAATGATCTGTCTACCAAAGTTGAGACTGGCGAGGGCATGCAAAAAATGTCTAAACCAAAGAAAGATAGAGTTGTTTCTAAGAAAGAACTTGAAGATTCTGGTTTAAGCCTTAGAGACTTTTTGAACAGAGAAAAAGGTTTGACACGTAAAGAGCCAGAAAACTTTAAGAAACGTGGCTTTGGTGGTTCAGAGACAGGTGGCGATGCCGCTATCATGTACCGCAAATCTATGGCTTCTGGCGGTAAAGCTTATGCCAAGGGCGGAAGCGTTAAGGCATCATCTATGGGTAGCGTACCATCTGGTGGTAACCGTCCTTATGGTGAGCATAGCATTCAGCTAAAAGGTCATACCCGTGCATTGATGCCCAAGATGGGCAAATAAGGATCTATTATGAACTTAACTCCACTGGCTTTAGCTGCGGCTTATGCCGCTCTTAGAGGTGGCAACAAGGAGGAAGTACCTGCTGTTGCTCCTGCCGCTGTTCCTGCGCCTGCGCCAACCGCACAAATACCTGCAAGAACTGACATGACGCAGATGTTTGGCGCAACTCAAAATGCTCAAGATATGGAAGCTGGGCCAGCAGCAGGGCAAACGCCTTCTGTTATGACAAAGAAGAATCCTTCGTTTAAACAAGCGTTTTCTGAAGCTAGATTGGCTGGAGATAAAACTTTTCAATGGAATGGTAAGCCGTATACCACCGAATTAGCTGGTAAAACTACTCCAGCTCAAACAACTACTAATGACCCCGGTGTAGTCCAAAGATTTATTGCTAGTCAGTCTGCACCTAATCAATCAGATGCTGAAACAAAAAGATTGCAAGCTCAAAATACAAAAGCCATTGATTACGATCCAAATTCTGCTCTTGGTGCTGGTATAGACCAAACTAGTTTGTATGAACGTGGATTACCTAAAAATAAAAATAATCAAATTGATATTGACCAATTTATAAACAATGTAAAAAAACAAGATAAAGCAGAAGGTGTACCAAGAACGCCAGAACAATATGATGCAATTAAAAAATTAGCTTTAAAAAAATATCCTAATGATTACATAGAAAGTAGTCAACCTAAAAAAACTTCTTCTAGCAGAGTTCCTACTTCAGAAGAAGCTGCCGCCAACAGAAAAGCAATAGTTGATAAAATTTCATCAGCGGGTCAATCAGTTTCAGACTATGTTAGTAATTTTGAAACTCCAGCAGAACGCAGCAATAGAGAGAGAAAAGAAAAAACAACAAAATCTAACGCCAAAGGCGGCAAGATTAAAGCCTACGCCAAAGGCGGTACTGTATCTGCCAGTAAACGTGGTGATGGCATAGCTCAACGTGGTTATACAAAAGGAAAAATTGTATGATGCCGAGTCGTGGCATGGGTGCTATTAATCCTAGCAAGATGCCGGGCGGTAAGGTAAAGAAACGCCGTGATGATACGGACTTCACGCAGTACGCCAAAGGTGGAGAGGTTGGTTTGTATGCCAACATCCATGCAAAACAAGCACGTATCGCAGCAGGATCCAAAGAAAAAATGAGAAAGCCCGGCAGCAAGGGCGCTCCAACTCAGCAAGCATTTATTAATTCAGCAAAGACAGCTAAATGACCACATCCGGCAAAACGTCCTTTGACCTAGACTTTACAGAGATTGCTGAAGAGTCTTGGGAGAGGGCTGGGCGTGAGATGAGAACAGGTTATGACTTACGTACAGCACGTAGGTCAATGAACCTTTTAACCATTGAATGGCAGAACCGTGGTTTAGACATGTGGACGTTTGATCAGGGGTCGTTTAACCTGACTCAGGGTTTAAACACTTATGCTCTGCCTTTGGATACTATTGACTTGCTTGACCACGTGATCCGTACCAATGCCAATCAACAAACCAACCAATCTGACCTAAGTATCACTCGCATTAGTATTTCTACCTATGCGACCATACCTAATAAGTTAGCTCAGGCTAGACCAATTCAAGTTTGGGTACAGCGTGGAGCAGGTGATTTGTCTCCACTGTACGCAAGTAACGGGGCAATGGTGACTGTCAGCACTGCCATTACATCTACAGATACATCTATCACATTGACCTCGGTCAATGGATTGCCCGCCAATGGATATATTCAGATCAACTCAGAAACCATCTATTACAGCTATATCTCAGGTAATGTCCTGAGCAATTGCTTTAGAGGGCAGAACAACACCACCGCAGCATCTGCTACAGCGGCTACACAGGTTTACCTACAGAGGTTGCCTGCTGTCACCGTCTGGCCCACGCCAGATGGATCTACCACCTATACATTTGTATACTGGAGAATGCGTAGGGTACAGGATGCTGGTGCAGGCTCAGAGACCGCAGATATAACATTTAGGTTCCTACCTGCGCTTGTCTCAGGATTGGCTTATTACATAGCCACCAAGACCCCAGATTTGATGCCCCGTATTGACATGCTCAAGACGCAGTACGATGAACAGTTTAACCTTGCCGCTGGAGAAGATAGGGAAAAAGCCGCTGTGCGGTTTGTACCCCGTCAAACATTCATTGGTGGAGGTGCTTATTAATGGGAAACAGGTTTGCTTCTGGCAAGTATTCAATTGCAGAATGCGACAGATGTGGACAGCAATACAAGCTAAAACAATTGAAATATGAGGTCATTAAGACTAAACTATACCAATTGAAAGTTTGTGAAGAATGCTGGGATCCAGATCAACCGCAGTTGCAGTTAGGTATGTATCCCATAGATGATCCTCAAGCGGTGCGTCAGCCTCGTCCTGATTTGACTTACGTCACAGCAGGTTTAAACGGGTTAGATTTAAACACCACTGGGTTTGGTGGATATCCTACCGGGGGTTCAAGGGATATACAGTGGGGATGGAATCCGGTTGGCGGGTCAAGTAGTTTTGATGCAGTGCTAACACCAAACAATTTGGTGGGAGTCACAAGTGTTGGTACGGTAACAATTACAGGGAGTTAATCATGGACAAAGAAGATCTCAAGCAAGACAAAGCTTTGATTAAAAAAGCGTTTAAACAACATGACGCACAAGAACATAAGGGTGGCAAAGGCACAACTCTTAAGTTTGCTAAAGGCGGCAAGACAAATGAAATGATGAAGATGTATGGTCGTAACTTGGCTAAAGTTGCTAACCAAAAATCCGGAGGCTAATATGAGCGAAGTAAAACCAACCACCAAGAACAGTCCAAAGATTGTGACTGGAAAGAATGTTAACAACTTGCCTGCGGAAGACTATGCTCCTCCACACACCATGACCAACAAGAAGGTCAGTGTTAACACATTCCAATCAGATACCAAGTCATCTGCGGCAAATGATGTCAACATGAGCGTTGGTGGAATTAACCGCATGGGTTATCCTCCTATTAAAACAACTGGCATCAAAATACGTGGCACAGGCGCTGCAACCAAGGGCGTAATGGCTAGAGGGCCAATGGGCTAATATGGCACTGACATACACGGAACTCGTAGCTGCGGTAACGGATTACACGCAGAATACATTTGATACAACGACCATCAATACGATGATCAAGCAGGCGGAGCAACGTGTGTACAACACGGTGCAAGTTGCCAACCTGCGTAAGAATGTTACGGGCGTGTTGACAGCAGGGAATAAGTATTTATCCTGCCCAAATGATTTTTTGTCTTCCTATAGTTTGGCAGTCTTTCCGTACAACAGCACTACAGCTACAGGAACGTCTGGTTTAAACACCATCACAGTTGCAAGCAACTCTGGCATAGCCGTAGGTCAACAAGTAACAGGCACAGGTATTGGTACTAATTGTTTAGTACAAGGTATAGCAAGTACAACTATTACATTAAGTGTAGTAAACAGTGGCACAGTTTCTGGATCAATTGTGTTCCAAGGCGACTATTTGTTTTTGTTAAACAAAGATGTTAACTTCATGCGTGAGGCATATCCTTTGTCTGCGTCTGTATCTGAACCTAAGCATTACGCCATCTTTGGCCCTAATTCTGGTGATGTAAACGAACTAAGTTTTATTGTTGGGCCAACACCTAACGCCAATTACTACGCTGAATTGCATTATTACTACTACCCTGAGTCTATTGTTACCGCTGGTACTACATGGCTTGGGGACAACTTTGACTCTGCGCTTCTCTATGGAACTTTATGTGAGGCTGGAACTTACATGAAAAGCGGGACAGATGATGGCATGTACACTCTGTACAAAGAACGTTATATCCAAGCTATTGCTCTGCTCAAGAACTTGGGTGATGGTAAACAGCGTATGGATGCTTATCGTGACGGTCAAGTTAGGGTTCCAGTAGCATGATAGTACAAACCCAGACCACCAGCTTTAAAACACAGCTTTATCAGGGTGTGCATGATCTTACAACGGATCAAATTTATGTTGCCCTGTACACAGCTTTTGCAGATTTAAACGCAGCTACCACCGTTTACACGGCTACCAATGAAGTTGTAACTTCTGGCTATACAGCGGGAGGTCAATTAATGACCGGAGCAACTGTAGCAAGCTATAACTACACAGCTTATGTTAACTTTGCAAATGTTGTTTGGTCTGGGGCTACGATCACCGCCCGGTGCGCTTTGATTTATAACGCTTCAAAAGCCAATAAATCTATAGCTGTTCTTGACTTTGGCTCAGACAAAACGCAGACAAATTTCACCATCACCATGCCGTCAAACACATATACTACGGCGTTAATCCGCAGTTCTAATTAGGAGCAACCATGAACGACAAAATCATTGCAACAGACGCAGTTGGAGCCTCCACAGGTTACAACACTCAACCCCATGACACAGCCTCTATTGAAGGCTTTTATACAGCTATCTGCTATAGCGCAGACGGTTTTGTAAAGTGGACTGAGGACTTCTTTAATGTAGTTACAACAGTTGGCAAGAACGCTACGTTGGACGGTATTCTTGGTAATTCTGCACAAGGCGCAGTGGTTATGGGATTGAAAGGTACTGGAACAGCAGTAGCCGCAGACACCATGACTTCTCACGCAACATGGCTTGAGGTAGGTTTGGCTAACGCTCCTACATACTCTGGCAACCGTCCTGCTCCATCGTTTAGTGCGGCATCAGCGGGTTCTAAAGCAACCTCATCTGCTGTTTCTTTCACGATCACAAGCACAGGAACGGTAGCTGGATGTTTTATTAACATTGGTGGAAGCGCAACAAAAGACACAACAACTGGCGTTTTGTTCTCTGCTGGAGATTTCTCTAGCTCCAAAGCCGTTGTGAATGGTGACACTATTGCTGTAACTTACACTGCTACATTGACCTAATCATGGCAGGAGCCGCATGGGGCGACAATGCTTGGGGCGACTTAGGTTGGGGTGGAATCACCCAATACGATGTAAGCGTTACCGAGTATTTAACCTCATCAACGGCTTGGGGGGATGGAGCTTGGGGAGATAATCCTTGGGGCGGTACAGTCCCCATGTACGAGGTTCAGACGGTTCAGTTCACGGCAAATGCGTCAGTAACTGAGACTGCGGCGATAGCGGATAGTCAGACAGCGATAACTGCTTTTAGTGGAGCGATTACAGAGACAGCGGCAATAACAGAAACTGAGACGACTCAGACTGCGTTTATAGTAAGTGTAAGTGATAGCTCGGCAATAACTGAGGTAGAGGTGGCATCAGCCAACTTCCCAGTTAGTTTGACTGAGACAAACCCAATAACTTCTACGGAAGCGGTTGCGGCTACATTTGCGGTATCACGGACTGAGACGGCGGCGGCAAGCGAGAGCGAGACAGTAGCAGCTACATTTGCCAGATCAGTATCTGAAACTGCGGCTTTGACAGAGACAGAGACAGCACAGACAGCGTATAACGAAGCGGTTACAGAGACGGCGACGGCAACAGAAACAGAGGTAGCTCAAGTTGCTTATGTAGGTTCTGTAACGGAAACCAACCCGATAGTATCGGTAGAGGCAGCGGTAGTCCTGTTCTTAGGTAGTGTTTCCGAGAGCGTGGCGATAGCTGAAAGCCAGCTTGCAACCCTGATTATGACGATCACGGAGAGCATGGCAACTTCAGATGCTCAGACGGTTGGAACGTATTACACGCTGGATGTGGACGAGTCAGCGGCTTTGACGGTGGTTGATGGTGGAGTAGCAAACTATCAAGTGAATTGTAGCGACACAATGGCTATAACAGAGACAAATGGTGGAAGGTTCTTGTGGGAAATAATTGATGACACACAAGGCGTAACATGGCAAAATATCAGCAATCCGCAGACTCCGAACTGGACTGTAGTAACTGATGTGGAAACAGCAAATTGGACAACTATTCCTACATCTTAGGAGATTTTAAATGGCAAATACATCGCTAATAGGTTTAAGCCTACCAACCACAGGAACCTTATCGGGTACTTGGGGTGATACGGTTAACAACGCTATTTCTCAAATTGTGGATGTGGCGGTAGCAGGCTCACAGATAATTTCTGCGGATGCGGATATAACGCTGGCACTTACAACAGGAACAGCGGGCAGTACAGGTTTAACAGCCAATAGCTCTCAGTATGCCATTTTGCTTTGGACAGCGGGCGGTACAGCCACTCGCACCATTACAGTCCCATCAACATCCAAAACCTATGTGGTGATTAACAATACCACAAGCACTCAATCAATCATTGTTAAAGCTGCGACAGGCACAGGCGTAACCGTTGCGGCAGGCGATAAAGCTCTAGTAGCTTGGGACGGCACAAACTATGTTCGTGTAGGTGCATCTGCTGGTGGATCAAACACGCAGGTTCAGTTTAACAATTCTGGTAACTTAGGTGGCTCTGCTAACTTGACATGGAGTGGAACGGTACTGACTTCCACAGGTTTCTCTGGCCCGATCAACGGGACAATTGGTGCTACATCGGCAAGTACAGGTGCATTTACAACCATCACAACCACATCAGCCATAGCGTATAACTACGGCGGTACAGGTCAAACAAGTGCGTTTACACAATATGGCGTAACATATGCGGCAACAACTGGAGCGTTGGCAACAACAGCGGCGGGTACGGCTGGGTATGTTTTAACAGCAAATGCTAGTGCAGCCCCTACATGGCAAGCTCCTGCGGCAACAGGTGCAACCCGTGGGCAGGCGGTGGCTATGGCGCTTGTTTTTGGTCTCTAAAATTTCAGGAGTTATAAATGGCAAATCCTAATATCGCAGGTAGCGCAACTACCATATACGGCAACACAACGTACTACAACCCAAGTGGCACAACCGCA
>Ga0209499_1000983_pt1 | contig 20592 bp, 18 predicted proteins | sample C_130208_EF_Meta_FD_187306 | JGI IMG/M metagenome (GOLD analysis project Ga0209499, IMG submission 187306) | Freshwater microbial communities from Lake Croche, Canada to study carbon cycling - C_130208_EF_MetaG (SPAdes) (version 2) | ecosystem: Environmental > Aquatic > Freshwater > Lake... | reverse complement strand
TAAATAGACTGAAAGACATCGAATATTATAAAAAAAGTGGTGCAAAAAGAAAAAAAGGTTATCTATTTTATGGTCCTCCTGGATGCGGTAAAACATCATCTGTTATAGCAATGGCAAACTATGATAAACGTCATATTCTTGAAATTCCAATGTCGCGTATTAAGACTAATTCAGATATTGAAGAAATATTAAATATTACTAATATTCATAATGTTAATTTTAAAAAGGAAGAAATTATTATTCTTTTTGACGAAATTGACACTGGACTAGATAGTATTCAAAAAAGAGATTCTGAGAGAGATAAAGAGAGAGATAGAGAAAAAGATAGAGATTCAGGAAGAGATGATGAAAGTTCTGAAAATATAAAAGATAATTTATTAAAAACACTTGTAAATAGTAAATGTGAGAATGATCTATTACTAAATCGAGATAAAATATGTATAGGTACAATCTTATCTCGATTTGACGGCGTAGGCTCATATAATGGTATAATTATAATTGCAACAACAAATTGTATTGATAAAATTTCACCGGCTGTTTACAGACATGGTCGTCTAAATCCAATATTTTTTGATTATATGCAAAAAGATGATATTCGTGGTATGATTGAAGGATTTTATAAAATTAAATTAACTGAAAGAGAATTAATTAATCTTCCATCTCATAGTGATAAACTTGCACCATCTTCATTACGTCAATATTTAGAAGATAATATTAATAGTTATGAAAATTTATTAAAATACTTGAAGACCATTCAAAAATAATATAAAATAATTAGATTCTTAAATATATATATATACATAGATATACAATGTTCAATTTTCAAATTCCTAAACTAAATTATAGATTTCATCAATTTTTTGTTTATCTTACAGTTTTTCTCATAATAAATATCTTTATGGCAGTTTTTATTTATTCTTGGGCGACTGATGCAGATTTTAGTGGTTTACCACCACAAGATAAATCTAAGACTTTTGATAGTAGATTAATTGCATTATTCTATTATAACTCAATTACATTATCAACTCTTGGTTATGGTGATATAGTACCCATATCTGATAGAGCTAGGATGTTTGTAGGATTATATGTAGTATTAATAACTGCTGGACTAATCAGCGCAATAGATGTAACAAATTAGTTTATTAAATATTTAAAAATTGATTTAAAATATTATTATTTATTATCGTTAAATAATTATCTTTATAGTATTTAAAAAATGAGTACTAATTTTTATTTAGACGAAAATTCTATTGAAATTATAGAAAAAAAATTAGAACATAATAATGATAAATATTCTAAATATTCTTGTAAATGTATCGTATATGGCACTTTAATTGAAAAACCAAATGAAGTTGAAACTGATAGAAAACTAGAATTAGAATCTTATAACGATTATCTTAAATTATATGTAAAATCATTTGACAAAACATGGATATATAATATTATTGATCACAAAAAGGAAACTGATGCTATTATATTTGAAGATGATCACATAATTATTATACCAGATTATAAATGGTCAAATGATATAAATGAATTACATATATTGGGAATCTTTAAAGATAAAAATTTATATTCGATACGTGAATTAACAAGAGATCATATTAATATTTTACAACAATCTGTTGACATTGGAAAAGAAGTAATAGAACAAAAATACAATATTGATTCTAATAAATTATTATGTTTTTTTCATTATCGTCCATCAGTGTGGCAATTACATATTCATTTTATGAATATATCAAATACAAACAAACATTCAAAGACAGAATCGTATTCACTCCCAAGAGCACATTTAGTAAGTTCAGTAATAGAAAATCTTAAAGTAAATTCTGATTATTATAGGATTGTAAAATTAGAAGTCTTTTAGTTTATAAATTTTATAATTATTTTATAAATTATTATATGGATAATTATTTATCAGAATATATTAGTTTAATTGGTGGTGGAAAGAAAACTAGTAAACATTCACGTAGAAATAAACCAATATATAAGTCAAAGCGGATAGATTATACTCGTCCAAGATCTTTAGAATCATATACAGATTATCAAAATAAAATTATACCATCAATTAATAAAAATAACACACAATGGGTCTTTGACATATTTAATGGTAAGCGAGAACAGAATAGAATAATTTATCAAGATAGTGATTTTGTATTAATACCTGATATTAAATGGGACGGTCGTAATATTATCGATCTACATATATTAGCATTTTTTAAAGATCCTAAATTACAATCAATACGTGATTTAACGAGTGAAGATATAAAGTTATTAGATAGAGTTATGAAAATCAGTCTTGAAAATATAAAAAGAAGATATAATTTAACTGAAGATCAACTAAAAATATATTTTCATTATAAACCAAGTGTATGGCAATTACATTTACATTTTGATAATTTATTTCATAAGACTGGTGCATCATCTGTTGAAAGAGCTCATTCAATTTATTCAGTTTTAGAAAATCTAAAATTAGATTCAGATTATTATAAGAAAGTAAAATTACATGTATTTAACTCACATTAATTTTCATTCTTTTCAATTACACTAAATTTTCTTTTATATCAGTCACACTAATTTTTAATAAAATATTACAAAAAAAATATTTTATTAAAAATTGAAATCTAGTTTATTTATTCATATTTAATTCATTATATATTAAATACATATAATGAATAATGAATACTATTGTGGTTTGGCAAATCACGGAAATACATGTTTTTTTAATTCTGCAATGCAAAGTATAATGAGATGCAGTGTATTTATTAACTTTATTTCAAATTTAGAAATTGATGATGAATTAATTATTATAATGAAAGATTTTATTAATGATTACAAAAAGAATTCAAATGGATCAATTTCATTATCTAAATTAGTTAAATATTATACTAAACTAAATCCCGATTATAGAATTGGTAATCAGGATGATGGAGATGAAGTTATTGTAAAAATTATTGGGCGTATAGATGATATAATTAAAAAAGAAATAAAAGAAGATAAAATAAAAAATAGTACCATAAAAGGAGATATTACTATTGGAAAAATGATGGAATACTTATTTGGTGTAAAAATTAGAACAACTACAAAATGTACAAAATGTAATAATTCAAGTATCTATGAAGTTGTTGAATTTATGTTAAAGTTACCTATTAAAGGAGATACTGTTGAGGAATTATTAAAAAATTATTCAAATATTGAACAAATGACTGGAGATGAACAATATTATTGTAACAAATGTGAAAAAAAGGTAGACGCTCTAAAAATTGATACAGTTATGAAAACTCCAAAATATTTACATTTAAACATAAAAAGATTTGAATTTAATAAAAGTTTTAAACGCTCTACTAAAAATGATCAAAATGTTATCTGCAAGCCTAATTTAAGTATATGTAACAACATTTATAGTTTACGTGGAATAGTACACCATATGGGATCATATAATGGTGGACATTATATTTATAATTATAATAAAAATAAAGATACTAGTTTTGAAGATTGGATATGTTTAGATGATTCGAGAATATCGACAAAGAATGTAACAAATGAAGTTAATAAAGGATATGTATACTTATATGTAAAATAATTAATTTTTTGATAATTAGTTTATAGATCAAAATAAATTTAATTAAATATCTTAAATGAAAATAATTAAATGGAAACTAATAATTAATAATATAGGTGATATTAAAAGAATATTAATATTTTCAGTTAATCAAAATAATATAATTAATATAGTTAAAGAAAAAACTGAATTATATTTTTATACATTATTGGATCAAAAGAAATTATTAATACAAATAGATGAAAAAATGATTGAATTAGATTTAAGTAAAGATCATGAAGAAAATTTAAAAGAATATACACAGAATGTTGAAATTAATAATATTGTTAAAGCAATTTTAGTTTATAGAAAAATCAATATACTTTCATATGATAACGATTATCAAAATAAACTCGATGATAGGTATATTTATTGTCGTGACTATAATTCACTAGTTCCAGAATATACAAATAAGTTATATTTTTTAATTATTCGTGATATATTAAATCATAGATATTTTGGAAGCGATTATATATCTGCGTTTTTAACATATGGAGTGGGATACTTTTTAAAATCAAATATTAGTTCATTCTTAATTAGACCATTTATAAATCAATATAATATTAATGAATATAAATATATTGTAAAGGGACCAACATTTAATGATTTTTTTATAAGAGAACTAAAAACTCCATTAAAAGTTTTTAAAAATAATAATATAATATATGCACCTGCTTCATCTAGAGCAATGTGTTATAATTATAAAAATTTTTATAAGTTAAAATTATACATTAAAGGTAAGAAATTTAGTTTATCAAAATTACTAGATGAAAAAAAATTATATACTAAATATAGTGTTATTATATGTCGTCTTGCAATAAATGATTATCATCATTTACATATGCCGGAAGATGGTACACTAATAAAAATAAAAGAATTTAATGGAACTTATGTTTCAGTTGATAAAGATTATTTAAAAAGTGAAATAAATGTATTAAATGATAATAAAAGGGTTGTAATGAAATTTAAACGCGAAGATGGATCAAAATTTTATTTAATTATGATTGGATCTATCTTAGTTGCAAGTATAGTACAAAATGTTGAATTAAATAAAAGATATTATACATGTGAAAAAATTGCTTATTTTCAATATGGTGGTTCATGTGTTGTATATGTAAGTGATAGGAATATACATTTTGACGATGACTTATTGTATTATAGTAATGAAGAAATTGAGTCATATATAAAAGCTGGTGAACAAATTGGAAATCTAAAACAATCTAGAAATATACCATATATAAGAAATTATAGAATTAAAAAACATATAATCGGATTTTTAAATCAATTAATTGAATATATTGTTAAACTATTTATAAAAATTAATAATACTTATTTAAAAAATCTAAATTTTGAAATTGTATAAGAATAAATAAATTGAACAATCAATTATGCATAATTGATAACTTAAGAAGTTAAAATTATATATAATATATATTATAATATATATTATAAATGAGAATATTTACTAATAAATATATTAGTTATCAATTATACAATGTAATTAAAAAAAATATAATAGAATCTCCAGATATAATGAAAGTTGAAAATAAGATATATATTCCAATTACTATAAATAATATCAAATCTATTAATAATTCTATTGTTGCACATGTATATTATTCGTCTGCACTACCATTACATATAAACGAATATAAAACAAAATTTTTATACAAAAATGACAAATATTTTGATTTGTTACATGATGATAAGTTTCAAATATTAAATATTGAAAATGATCATAATAAGTATGTAAATAGTGAAAAGAATATAAAAATTTCAGTATCAACAGAAATTAAGAATGGAGATATTGTATTAGTGGAAGATAAAAATTTTAGTGGTGTTATATAAATATATTCTTAATGATCCTATTAGAATTCATTTGTAGGTGAATAAAAATGATGGGTTGTAAGTTTATGTGGAGATGTATGTTTAATAGATAATATTTGTTCCCTATAGGTAGATGTGTTGTCTTTTACTTCCTTTACTTCTGGTTTTGTATAGTTTTGTATAATTTTAATACCAACTATTTTTTTCTTGCTATCTAAATTTAAACTATTATTTACATTCCCATCGCCCGTGATTTGATTTATTAATGTATCAATTTTTATTTTTTTAATATCATTTTCTTCATTACCATTAACAATATTTAGATATTCATTTAATAAATTATTTATAGTTTGCATAATATAATAAATAATATAATTATTTCCTATATATAAGAATTTTAATATAAGAAGTTAGTAATTATATATACTATAAGTTAAATGGCACAAGTTTCAAACGTCCAAAGTCGCACACTCAGAGTTCTCGGTAGTCTCCCCGAATCAGTCAAGGTATCCCTTTCTGGATTACAAGGTGTTGTAGTTCTTGAAAAAGAATCTAAAGGTTTCGAAGGTAAATCTAAAACCTTTCTTGCAGCAGAAGAAATTGCACCAGTAATTGAATTACTTGGCGCTAACAACGTAATCTTCCGCCCCCATTTTTATTCTATTTTTGCTAAGTTCAGTACTGAACTCAAGCCCACCGAAGTAGATAAATTAAACGAAAAAGTATATGCAGTTGCACCAGATGCTGAAGTAAGTTATTCTCGCATCGATGCAAACGGTCACACTGGTAAAATTGTAGTTGATCGTTTTGAAGATTACAATCTTCTCCGTGCTTTTTCCGGCGATGTAACATTCTACAAATTTAATCGTACCAAGGCTCAAACACGTGGTCCCGTTGAAGGTCAAGCCGCAGGTGCTCGTCAATCAACTGGTCCTCGTCAATCAACTGGTCCTCGCCAATCATTTGCACCTCGCCGCCAAGCTGCACCCGAAGGTGCCGATTCTGAAGGTTTTCAAGTTCAGACTTACAGAGGTAGACCAAGAGTAAGCAGAGCTGCACCAGGTACTGAAAGTGCTGCACCAGCTGGTGCACCCAGAGGTAGAGGTGCACCCAGAGGCCGTGGTGCACCTAGAGCTGCAAGACCTGCGCCTACAAGTGCATAAACTTATAGTATTAATTAATAATATTATAAATATTTCATTTTTAATCATTTATCTAATGATTAAAAATTCTCTTTATGGATGCTTACAATAAGCATCAAATGAATCTTTGTTTGGATTATCATTTTTTTCGAATAATCCGATAATTAATTTATTTGTCTTTTCTCTATAATTATTGAGAGCTTTATTAACGAATGTATCAATAATATTATTATCTATTGATTCTTTTTGTTTGATCTGACATGTTTTAATTTCAACTCGATTTTCAGCTGTTATTTTACCGCATTTTGCGCGAATCTTTTCATATTCTATTACGATATTTCTAAATTCTGGCATATTCTTACAGACTTTTTGATTTACTAAATTATGTATTACATATAGCCAATATGTTAGACCTTCACACGAATCAAGATAATCATCTATAGGAATTGCCTTATAATAGTATGTAAATGATGTACAACAGTAAGGGCAAGGTAGAACAGTTCCTAAACTATCAAAAAATATTTTATATATTACTTTATTTTCAGGTGTTGGTTTATAGTTAAATGTTACAGTATGTAAAAATTTCCAACCATGTGGACCCCATTCATTAACTTGCATTTTTATGTAGTTGTAGTTATTATAGTATATATAAAAAAATTGATTAAATTATAAATTGTTCTTATTATTTATAAGATAATTCTAATAATTTTAATGTTTAAATTGGTCAATCTTCTTAGTATTTTTAATTTCTTTGCATCAATTAATGGTCTAAATGTTTCTAGTTTTACAGTTAAATCTTGTGGTCTAGCTACTGATCTAGCTTCATCTCTAGTAGTTGATGTTTCTCCAAAACTACCTGATACAGACTATGTTTTATTTCTAAATGCGGATCTATCAAAAGAAGTTACAAGTGGTACATCAAAATATGATGTAACGTATAATTTTATTCCATTAAGTCCATCAACAAATGATCTATGTACTGAAATCAGTCATAGTAATATTACATGTCCTCTTCTTGCAGGACATATTAGTTCTGAAAGTAAAGGAACAATACCAACAGGATTATCTGGTACATATACAATAAAAAATCAATGGTTTGATTTAGATGGTAAGCGTATTCTATGTATGCTATTTTCTATTAAAACTTAAGTATAGTCAAAAAATTGATATTTTCATTTATTATTGATATTCATATTGATTTATAATAATATGAATATTAGTTTTAATGTTAATAAAGCTAAAAAGAATGATGATCCTATTAAGGAGCAAATCAATTTATTTAAACTTAAAGTCGATGAAACTGATAGATATCTAACAAGCTTTAATATTTTTCATGATGATGAAATCTTTACATGTGTTGTAGAAGATGATGAAATTCAAGTATCATACAAAGATAATAAAATAACTGATATTGAATGTTATAATCAAGAAACTATGACTAAAGAATTAAGAGAAACAATTGTTAAAGATAAAACTATTTCAGAAAATCTTGAATTAATTAATGGATATTTTTTTAAACTTGATACCAAAAGTGAATTTAGTTATGAAACAGATGATAGCGAAGAAGAAGAAGAAACTAATAAAAAACATGTGTTTAAGCCTACAAGCTCACTAACATCGAATGTTGATATAAAAACTGGCTCAACTGTTCAAACAAATACTCGCCGCAGACTTGCACAAATATTTGAAACTAATTCAGATGAATCCTCAGATGAAGATGAAAAGATTTTTAATAAAATGAATTCACATGATAGTTCAGATGATGAATCATTGTCTGAAGATGATAATTCGGGTGGTACTAGAATTATGGAACTACCGTCAGTTAAACCAGTAAAATTTGATTTTAATGTTGAAATGAAGTCGGTCATTCCAAATTTATCAGATGATATCATTACGACTGAAAACAATGATACTGATAATTATGTGCCGACTGATATCAAGAATAATTCAAAGAAAATTGGTAATAATTCAACAGTTCACCAAATTATTAATGAAATTAATAATGCAATTAAAAAGACACGTGATATTATTATTAAACCAATTCAAACTGTCTTTGAAATCAATGTTGAGAATAAATTTAAGGAGAATACCTTTAATTATACTATAAATATACCAACAAGTTATCCGTTTAAGCCACCATCAATTATAATTACATCTCTATACAATCAAAGTTTTAGTTATGCTTTAAATAATTGTGAAATCTTAAATGAAACAAAATGGAATCCATCTACATCTCTATATGATATTATTAATGGTATATATACGAATCTCTCTAAATTTGATTTGTCTTCTGCTTTTATTAAATCAACTATTACAGATCCTATATTTTATCAACTTACTGTAAAGCTACTTGAAATAACGAATACTGAACCATTAGACACTAAAAGTTATACTTTAAACTTTGATTTTCTAAAACTTCAAGATAAATCTAATTCAAGAGGAATCGGTTATGAGCATACTGGACCTGTATGGGATCACGCAGGATATCTAAGAGATCAAGAACAAAAAATTATAACTATTACAAAATTAATGCAACAAATCATTCCACTAATAAATTCTAATGCTGATTATATTAAGGATACTTGCATAATTCCATACATTAATCAATATATTTATGATGTTTCTCCACTGGAAGTTGAAAAGAGAAAAGATTATTATACCAGATTATTTGAATTATTTAATGAAATCTATAAGTTAAACATGTATAATGATAATTTTAGATTGAATAAAATCTCTGAACAATCTAAAAGCTTAGTAGAATTTCCAGAAATAGTTAAATTTATTTCAAATATTCAACAAAAGATAGATAATACTGAAAATAAAGATGGAGAATATATTAATACAATGAAAGAATTTGCATTTGATATGATTCAAATTCTAGGATCTAAAAGATATAAATTTATTAAAGAAGTCAGTACGCTTAGTGGATTTGGTCCAGATTTTAGTAGAAGAGTCGCTATTGAAATGAGAAATCTAAGACTAAATTTAACAAAAGATGTATCAATTACATCTTCAGTCTTTTTTAGACAAGATGAAAGTAATATGTCAGTAATGAAATTTATAATTATTCCTCATCCAGATACTCCATATGCATACGGATGTTTTGAATTTGATATGTATCTACCAGCAAATTATCCAAATAGTCCTCCACATGTAGAAATTATTACTACTGGGGGTGGTAAATTTAGATTTAATCCAAATTTATACGATAACGGTAAAGTATGTTTATCACTTCTTGGAACATGGTCAGGAAGTGGTGGTGAATCATGGTCTAAGGAATCAAATATCTATCAAGTTCTGATTGCAATTCAATCAGTAATCTTCTGTGAAGAACCATATTTTAACGAACCAGGTTGGGAAAAAGATAGAAATACTGATAAAGGACGTATTGCAAATAATAATTATACTGAACCTATTAGAATGCAAACATTAAAACTTGGAATGGTTGATCAACTAAGAAATCCACCTTTTGGATTTGAAGATGTTGTAAGAAATCATTTTAAATTACAAAAAGATAATATCTACAAGAAATTAGATGCGTGGTGTGAAATTTCTACTAACAAAGGCTTATTTATGACTTATTATAATGAACTAAAAAATCTTGTTTCTAAACTTGAAACTTAGGTCATCTTACGGAGATTCGAGATTAATAACAAGATTCAAAATATTATTTAATTTATATAATTTTAATTTTTCAAATAATTCATTATATTCTAATTGATTTTTTTGAATAGTCGTCTTATTTTCAAATACTCTTTCTCTTCTTAGTGTCTTTGCATATAAAATATTTTTTAATATTAATATTAAGTTTTGTTTAAAGTAATTAACATGAAATAATGTATTGAATATTTTATTATTAAAAATTTCAAGTTTATGTATAGAATCAGAATCAATTAATTCAGACAGTCTTATTATTTTACCATCTCTAAAAAAATAATTTATATTAAATTTGTCTATCATTTCCTTATCAACAAATTTTACAATATTTCTCTTATCCAAGTATACTAGATGAACCATTTCATTTATATATGAATATTCTTTTATTGTACTTATCATGCGTTTATATAAATATTTTAAATATACTACATCATACATTGTATAATTAATTAATTCATCAGTTAGTGTATCAACATTTATATCAAGTTCATATAATTTACCCATTTTATGTTCGTTTAGATCTAGTATCTGCCGTTGATCTCTATTAATTATATCATATTTTTCATATAAATAATATATATTGCATAAACTATTTTCAATATTATTATATATTCTATTTTGTGCATTATGATATTCGCATAAAAAACGTGTATCTACATAATTTTCCATAAATTTTACTATCTGTTTTTTATCAGATTCAAAGAATTCATAAAAAAAATACGGAATATCTAAACTATCGGCACCATGGAATATTTTTGATATTTTAGAATTACATAAAATCTGATCTTTTAATATATTTATTGTTTCTGTAGATAAAATCTTAGGATCTATAATAAAAATATTTCCTTCTTCTTCTTCTTCAAAATTTATTTGAATTAATGCTACTTGTTTTACTGATTTTTGTTCATTTATTATTTTCTTAGGATTAAACTCGCAATCAATACATATATATAATTTTTTTATTATATCCCTTGTTTTATTATTATATGATATCATAAAATTATCAAAGAAATCCGGATTCGTATTTAATGAATCTGAATTTATTAAATAAACCTTATATTCTTTATTTATTTTTATATTAAACATATCTTGTTTTATTATTCGAATAGGTTCCATAAAATTAATAATATATTAATTTTATTAAATCATTTAAATTATTCAAATCTTTTAAATTTTAAACAACTTTTAATTGTTCTACATATTCTTTTATAAATGAATATGATGATACACCAATATGTGAAAACATTAATCTATAGATAAACGATATAATATCAAATTTTCCAATACATGCATCATATATACCAAATGCAAATTGTATAAATGTAAATCTTGCAATTGAATCTCTATAGCGTATCATATCAATCTCATTATCTTTTATCTTCTGATAATTAAAATACATAATATAAATATATATGATTAAAACTAATAAAAATTTTGACATATATTATATAAATATATTATTTATATATTATATCTATAATTAATAGTTTAAAATTGTAGTATAATTTTATTTATATACAATAAATGTACCAATTAATGAGCATAAAATTAAATCATTATCTAAATTATTATATGTTTTTAATTCTAATTTACTTAATTCTTTAATTATTTTTTTATTAACATCTTTATTTTTTATTAAACTATTGATTATATAGTTTATAACATCTGTTAAATTATACTCTTTTGAATCTATAATACTCTTAATTTGATTATATTTTATAATAAAATCATTTGATGATTTTAATTCTTTTATAATTATTTTAATATCATTATCATCTATCATATTAAATAGTAATGTAATGTCATTATTTTTTGAAATTTTTGCAAATGTTGTTAAACATTGTAACATATTTATACTTTTACGAAGATCGCCATTTGATTTAACAACAATTTTGTCAATTATATCATCATCTAAGTCTACGTTTTCTTTATCTAATATATCATATAGTTTATCTAATATATAGTCAGTATTTAATGGTTCAAATCTGAATGCCAAACATCTGCTTCTTAATGCAGGTGTAATTTTAGTAATGTAATTACATATTAAACAAAATCTAGTATTCTCAGTATAGTTTTCAATTATACGTCTTAATGCAAATTGACCATCTAATGTCATAGAATCTACTTCGTCTAAGATTACCATCTTATACATATTCTTTTTACTAAACATTTTATATAAGTTGTTATTTGTTGAACAAAATTCTTTTATCTGTTCTCTGACAACATTAATACCACGATCGTCACTTCCATTTAATTCTAATATCATATGTTTGTAATATTTCCCATATATCTTTTTAGCAAATGCTAAAACAGTTGATGTTTTACCGGTACCAGATGAACCAAATAATATTAAATGTGGTAATGAATTCTTTTCAACCATATTATTTAAAATAGATATAACTTGCGTATTACCAACAATTTCTTCAACTTTATGAGGTCTATATTTTTCAATCCATGGAATATTATTGATAGATTCATCTACTTTTAATATTGAATTATTTTGTTGGAATGATTTATCCATAATATTATAATCTTATTATTTGTTTAAGTTATTAAATATTCAAATTTTTTATGACTTTTTTCTGAAAAGTTTTTTAACAATCTAATATATATGAAACTAATTTCAATTATATTATGTGATTATGGATACTTTAATTTACATCCACAACTTTTAACTCAATTACAAATTCCCATAAATAGTCCAACATTAAGAATAAATGAACATTTAGTTAATTTATATAATTTTTATGGTAATAAAATAGCGCAAAATTGTTCACTTAGAATTGAAAAAATACCTGAAGAAATTTTAAATACAAAGAAAGTAACTATTCTAAAAGATTATCTAGGAAGAGAAACATTAGATGTATATGAATCTAATGGTGATGTAGTTATGAAATACTGGTAGATTAATCATATAAATTAATTATATAGTCATATAAATAATTTATTTATATATTTTTCATCTTGATTACATCATGTGTTAAAAAATTGATTTTTCTATTTATTATTATAAAGAAATACTTATATAAATCAGTAATGAGCTTTGTTACAAAAAAAGATGCCATAAATCATTATGATAGATTATCTAAAGGGAAGAATACTGATTTGTATTTATTCCAAGAAGATATTAATAATAAAGCAAAGAAACAATTCTTAGTTAAAACTACTAAGGATATTTATGATAAAATTACGATTGATAATAAAAATAATCACTATTATGAATTCTGGCAAAAAAATACTCCGATTAAATTTGCGCTCGATTTAGATATATTAAAGCAAGATCCTATTTTAGGAGCAATTACATATGAACAAAGTCAAGATGTATTAAAAAAGAATATTCAAGATGTATTATATTATGCAGAGCAATATTATGATCATGTATATAATGTAGATGATGTTATGATTTTAGAAACATTACCCCAAGAATTAAGTGAAAAGAAATATTCTTATCATGTTATTTTTGATAGTTTAATGTTTGCAAGTCATCTAGTTTGTAAAGATTTTTTTAGACGTATGAAGAAAGAAACTGAATTATTTGGATGTGATGAAAGCATTTATAATCTTGGTTGTCTACGAATTATGGGATCAACTAAAAAAGGAGAAGAAAGAATTTTAGAACCCGTTCAATATCGTATTAATAAAAAACTTACTAAGATTGGTACAGATTTAAACTTTTTTAGATCGACGCTTATAACTTATACTGAAAATATAAATGGTGATAATTTTATAGATGAATCTTTTATTGAAAATACTTATGAAGAATTAATTGATGAAAAAGATGTTGGAGACAAAGATAAAGATTGTAAAATAGATAATATTGATATTGAAAAAATCTTAAATGAACTACCAATGGAAGTATGTGATAATTACCAACAGTGGTTAAGAATTGGTATGATTTTATATAATACTAGTAAAAAAACAGACACTAAATTAGATCTTTTTGAAATGTATAATAAATGGAGTTCTAAATCAAAGAAATATAAAGGTACTGAAGATGTAAAAAAATATTGGAAACAATTAGCAAATCAAAAAACAAATTCTAAACTAGGAATTGGTAGTTTAATATACGAAGCTAAAAAACAAGGTATTCAAGGCTATTTAAAAAATGGTAAAAAATCTAATGATGTAATAGTAAACGAATATCCTAAAAAAGTAATTCAATTAACTCCAAAACCAAATACTACTTTCTTAAGTCAAAGATATCTTACACCTGAATTATTTACAAAGCATTTTGGAGCAAGACTATTAGCAGTTCAAAGTGAAAAAGGTACAGGTAAAACGTCTAATTTAATCGAAGCCTATTTTAAAAATGGTCTGATTACAGATGATATGAATATTCTATTAATTTCAAGTCGTCGTACATTTGGTGCGAAACTATTAGGAGATCTAAACAAGTATGGATTTAAGTTATATTCTGATTTTGAAGAACAATATATTAGTCACAATAGAATTATATGTCAATTAGATTCACTCATGAGATTAGATCGTAGTAAGTATCATGTAATTATTGTTGATGAATGTGAATCTGTTGCAAGATATATGACGTCACAACATTTTACAAAAAACCATAAAGCAACAATGATTATTAACATGTATGAATCATATTTAAACTCTGCAGATAATGTATATATTTTAGATGCAGATTTAAGTGATAGATGTGTTAATTATTATCAAAAGATTATGAATATGACTGATGATGAAGTGTCTCTTATTGTAAATGACTATCAATTATATACAGATTACAAAGTAAATTATATGAGATTTAATGATTGGATTAATCAAGTAATGATGGATATTGAAAAAAATAAGAAATTAGTTGTTGCTATGGCATCAAATGCTAAAGGAAAAGATTTAAGAGATATTATTGTAGAAAGATTTCCAAACAAGAGAGTTCTATTCTTAAACAGAGATGTAGATGATAAAGAAAAAATCGCAATTGTAAGTAATGTTGATGAACAATGGTCTAGATATGATATTGTTATCTATACACCATCAGTATGTATGGGTGTATCATATGATAAAATTAATCATTTTGATGCAATTTATGCATATGGATGTGAAGGATCATTAGGATCTCAAGAATTTTGTCAAATGATTCATAGAGTACGTCATCCAAAGACAAAAATTATTTACTTAACGTTTGATCGTTATGAAGAGTATACTGCAGAAGATCAAATATCATATGAACAAACAGAAGAATTAATTTGCAACGATTATTATTTAACAAATTATGAAATTCATACAAATATCATACCTCACAAAATCCGTAAAATTGATGATTATATGAACTTTGTAGGAGGTAAAAGTGAGATTATACCATATGATGAAAATAAAAAAACAGTTGATGAAGTATCAACACATCGTAATCAACGAGTAATCTATTATCCCTATAAACAGGAACCTGAATATGAATTATATGTTAGAAACTGTATGGAAACAATAGAGAATAAAAATAATTTTTGTTGGTCTGTATTTGGTTATCTAAAACATAAAGAGTATAAATTAGAATATCTTAAAGTAGAGAATGGTATTGAATATGCCAAGTTATTGAAAGATAATCGTAAGGTGAGAGTTGAAAGAGAGAAGGAGGATTTCTTAGAAAGAATTATAGAGACTGCTGATATTGAGGAAAATGAATTTTATGAATTAAAGCGTAAACGTGAGGAGTTACGTACAGAAGAAGAAAGAATGAAATTACGTAGATTTCAATTTAAGAAATGTTTTGATATTGAAAATCTATCAGAAGATAAAGAAAAAACTAAAGAATTATTTCAAACATATGATGATCCACAAAAGAAAAAGCATTATCGTAATCTAAGATGTATATTAAATACAAGTAAGCAAAATTCAGAACAAAAATTAGATATAATTAGAGCAAACATAAAAAATGACAACTATCGAAAGAATGCATATTCTGACTTAATAACATCAAATATATATACGACGCATAAATTTGCTTTACAATTTATTGATATGTTAGGTTTTGATATTAATGATTTATCAAAAACAGTATCAGATGATGATTTTAAGATTCGTATAGAAGATATTAAAGATGCATTTAATGATGAATATAATAATATATGTTATAAGTTTAATTGCAAGATTAGAAATAAAAACTTTGTAGATTTAGAAGATAAGGATAGTTCCACATTTATTAAAAAGATTATTAAATTACAGTATGGATTTGATATTAAGAAAGATAAAGAAAATCATATAATGAGTGTTCCTCTTGATAGTTCAGGGAATATATGGACAAAACTATATGAATATAAAAAGAACAAAAATGTTGAAAATGAAAAATTAAATGACTTAATTGAGCCAATTAATATATCTGATAAGATAGATATTGATGATGGATTTATTGATGATTAATTTTATTTATAGTTTAAGTTATATAAATAATTTTTTAAATTATTTATATAAATGGAATATATGGAGTATCATAAAAAGTATTACAAATATAAGATAAAATATCTTAATTTAAAAGGAGGTAGTAAATGTAATGATTTATTAAAAAAAATTAATGAAAATATATTAGATCGAACTGATATTAATAAATTAAAAGTCATGCATGCATTAACAGTATTTCTTTCTAGAAAAAAAGGTGAAGATCCAGAATGTGATAAATTAATTTCATTGATTGAACAATTAATACACGATACTAATATTGACGATAATACAAAAATATCCTATCTTAGAACAATTGCTACTTCTATAAATAAATCTACATCATCTAATGTTTCTATACCTATAAAACTAACTTCAAGAGTATCCCCTAAACAACCAACATTAACTCCACCACCAACACCACCCGCTCTTCAACCACCGCTAGCTGTTCAACCATCATTAGCTCCTAAACAACTAGTAGTTTCGGTTCCAATTGAAACAAATATAGAATTATATACACCTGTGCTTGGTGGCGAATCATCGAATATATGGCCAATTATTTCAAATACATATAAGAAATCTAATAGACTTGGTATTAAAGGGATAACAGATCCAACATTAAATTTTAGATTTATTGAAAAACATTCTGGACGTACTGATGTACCTATTTTTGGTAGAGGGACTTTTACAGCAGTATATCAAATTAAAAATGAATTAAATAAAGCTGATACTATTATATATATATTAAGGATATTTGAAAGAAAAACTTATGTATTTCCAAATCATTTTATGAGGAATCCTAAGATAATATCAGAATATATAAGATATAATGAATATTTAATTAGAATATATTATTTTGGTGAATTACAAATTTTAGCAAATCAATTTGAATATATAGATGGACTTGCATTTGATGGTGTGTCACATGACTCCGACAAAGATAATTATAATATATTACCGACCACAGTAAATTATAATTTTGATTATACAATAACAAAATTATATAATGTTCCAAAATATGATAATTATATTTCAATAATAAATTTAAATAATTCTGAGAAATTTAAGTTTTTATATAATAATGTTGTCATGTTAAAAAAATTAGCTGATAATAATGAATTTCATGCAGATTATAAAATTGATAATGTTGGTTGGGATGATCCAATAAAATTAAATGTAATAATGATTGATTATGATGATGAAACAATACAAGAGGCATCAAATAAAAATAAAAACTTACATTTACTACCTAATAATAAAATAGATTTAATATTCTTTTCAAGTACATATATACCTGAATACCTTAAGAATAAGAATATATGTACATTACCAGATAATTCACAAAAAATTGGTTATCCATGTGTATTACCAAATTATGCTCCAGAACAATTTGTCAAATATTCTATTGGTGGATTATATAATATAATTCAAAGTTTGAATATAAAATTTAATGTTCCTAACATAGATATTCCACTTTCTTTATCAATTACTAAAAGAAGAATTAGAAAGATAAATACTAATGATCTTGCAGCAGCATTACAATTAAATAATATAGATTATGAGTCAATACCAACATACGAAGAAATAATAGATTTATTTGATCATATTCGTGTTTCTAACTATATATCATAATATCATAATATCATAATATCATAATACAATATTATAATAACACAATAATATAGCACTTCACGGTACTTAACCTTGACACTTTACGATATACAAATATATAAATTATTATTTTATAATTTAAATATATACATCTAATGGATTATGAAAAAAAGTACCTTAAATATAAAAATAAATATTTGAGTTTAAAAAAAGGAGGTGATAATTGTAATAATATACTTGCATCTATAAAATTAGTAGTTCAGGATAAATCAATCGATAGTTTAATAAAGATACAATTTATTGAAGCATTGTTTATGAGTGAACCCATAACTACAGAATCAAAATACAAACTATTGCCACCATTACCAAATACACCCCCATTTCCCCCACCAAAACAACCAATGCCAGTAAAAATGCCAATATCACTTATAAATACACCACCATTACCTTTAAATAAACAACTACCTTTAAATAAACAACCACCTATATATACACAAGTATTACCAACTAAGACATCAAATGTATCCGTTGAAGCAGAGATAGAATTATATGTACCAACAAAAGGTGGAGACTCAAGTAATATATGGCCAATTATTACAAACAAATGGAAAAAAAATAAAAGACTTGGCATAAGAGGAAAAATAAATACTATTATAAATTTTGAAATTGTTGAGAAAAATCATAATAAAAACGATGAACCAATTTTAGGAAGAGGAACATATACAGCTGTATATCAAATTCGTAATGTAAATGATATTAGTGATACAACTAAATATATATTAAGAATATATGAAAGAAATATAGATTTATTTCCTCAGCATTTAATGCATAATTCTAAAATTGTAAATGAATATACAAAATACTCTAATTACCTAATTAGAATATATTATTATGGTGAATTAAAGACATCTTTTAGTAAATTTAATTATATTGAAGATGAAGAAGATAGTGATAATGATACTTATCAATTATCAAGAGGATCAAAAGATTATAACTTTGATTATACAATTACAAAGATATATAATATAGCTACATTTAATGATGATAACATTGTAAATAATCTAACAAATTTACAAAAATTTACATTCTTATATAATAATATTGTTATGCTAAAAAAATTAGCAGATAATAGTGAATTTCATGCTGATTATAAAATTGCAAATGTTGGTTGGGAAGATCCTATAACTTTAAATGTTATAATGATTGATTATGATGATGAAACTATTCAAAAGGCACTACCCATTAATAAGAAATTACATGCTGGTAACGGTGGTATTATAAATAAACAAACTTATGCATCAACTTATATACCAGAATATCTAAAAGATGAAAATGATAATCTATTAAGAAAATATAAAGCTGATAAATTTATCAAATATTCAGTTGGTGGTTTGTATATGATAATGTTACATTTAGATATTAAATATAGTAAAAAAAATGTAAAGATTCCATCTATTTTAAAAAGTATTATCAGTAAAAATATTGTTACTCTTGATATGGAAAATTTAGGCGATAGCATACATCTTAAACATAAGGATTTTGATATGATACCTACTTATGATGAAATACTTTCTATATTAGATTTTATTAAAGCTGCAGGATATGTGTCTTAAAAAAGTAGCTAAAAAAGTAAAAAAAAGTGATAAAAAATGAAAAAATTTTGTAAAAAAATCTTTTTTTTGAAAAACACTTTTTTGAAAAATCCCAATATTTTATTTCACTTTTTTTAAAACTCACACTCTCTTACTTTTTGGGTCCTTGTCCAAAAGGTAAGAGTCCATATTAGCCAGATGTTTTTATTATTATCTAAATTATTTAGTTATAATAACATCTTAAAATATTATTTTTCCAAAAGGTAAATTTTTTGTCCAAAAGGTAAATGGTATATAGCATATTTCTAAAATTAGTTTTTCATATAGATATTAATATAACTAATTATTAACAAATATGTATAATTCTCTTAACTTACCTTTTGGACAAATAAATTTACCTTTTGGACAAAAAATTTACCTTTTGGACAAATTCATTTACTTTTTGGAAAAATAATATAAAACTTATATTATATTAACAAATATGGATATAAATAATAACGATAATACAAATTTATATATATATAAATGTGAGTTATGTACTGAAATGTTTAAAACTAAGAAAACTCTGGAAAAACACCAAGCTAAAAAAAATAAATGTAATATTACAACTGATTTTCAATGTCATAAATGTCAAAAGTTTTTTAGATATAAGAAAAATCTAACAGAACATAATTCAAAAAATAAGTGTCTTCCTAAAAAAATAGTAATATATCAAGGTGTAACAGATATAATTCCTACTACACCTTCTGATATAATTTCTAGTAAATCTGAT
>Ga0209499_1000982_pt1 | contig 20606 bp, 14 predicted proteins | sample C_130208_EF_Meta_FD_187306 | JGI IMG/M metagenome (GOLD analysis project Ga0209499, IMG submission 187306) | Freshwater microbial communities from Lake Croche, Canada to study carbon cycling - C_130208_EF_MetaG (SPAdes) (version 2) | ecosystem: Environmental > Aquatic > Freshwater > Lake... | reverse complement strand
CGCTCTCAATTTCCTTGGGATAGATATTATAGCCGCCTGAGATGATCAGGTCCTTGGCGCGGCCAACGATGGTCACGCGGCCTTCGGGGCTCTGGACCGCCACATCGCCGGTGATGAACCAGCCGCCGTCACGAAACTCCTGCGCGGTCTTTTCGGGCATGCGCCAATAGCCGCCAAAGACGTTGGGGCCCTTGATCTCGATGACGCCGGGAGTGTCGTGGTGAAGGGGCGTACCCTGCTCGTCGGCGATCCTCAGGTCCACCCCGGGCAGGGGAAAGCCGACTGTGCCTGCCACCCGTTCCCCCTCTAAGGGGTTGGAGGTGATGATCCCGGCTTCGGTCATGCCATAGCGTTCCAGCACGATCTGGCCGGTACGGGCCTCAAACTGGCGATGGGTTTCGGCCAGCATGGGGGCAGAACCCGAGATGAACAGCCTCACCGATCCGCAGTCGGCTGCGCCAAAGTCCGGCAAGGCCAGAAGGCGCGTATAGAAGGTCGGTACCCCCATTAGCACCGTCGCCTTGGGCAGCAGGGCCTTGACCTGCGCGGCATCAAAGCTCGGCACAAAAATCGTGGTCGCGGCGCTCAAAAAGGCGGTGTGTAGGGCGATGAACAGGCCGTGGACGTGGAAGACCGGCAGGGCGTGGAGCAGCACATCCTCAGGCGCAAAGCCCCAAAGCCGGTTCAACTCTTGCGCATTGGAGGTCAGGTTGCCGTGGCTGAGCATCGCACCCTTGGACCGTCCGGTGGTGCCGGACGTATAGAGAATGGCGGCGATATCGCTGGCGGTGCGTGGTGTGATCACGGGATCAGGCTGCGCAGCCAAGGCCTCGGCCCAGAGCGGACTGTCGGGCGTCGTGCTCATGACGGCGACATGATCTGCGGCAGCAGGTCTGGCGGTGCGGGTCACGAATAGGCGCGGTTCGCTATCGCTGAGGAAATAGTCGACCTCGGCGGCGGTGTAGGCCGTATTGAGCGGCACAAAGATCGCCCCGACGCGCAGGCAGCCCAGATAGAGCGCCATCGCCCCGACTGACTTATCCACCTGAACGACAATCCGGTCCCCGGCCTCGACGCCATAGGACCGCAGCACCGCCGCGAACCGGGCGCACAGATCATCAAGCTGGCCATAGGTCGGGCCTTGTCCCTCGGCATCGATCAGGCTCGGCTTGGCGCTTGCTGCCAAAAAGCGATCTTGAAACAGGCTATAGAGATTATCGGTCACGGCAGGGCCTCAAGATGGGATAGGTCTGAGGGCTCCATATCGCGCGGTCTGGCTGGGTTTGGCTAGCTCAGGACCAGTTATATTAATGCTGATCGTGGGTCTTGAGGACTAAACCTTCTGGCCGTCTTCCTTGGTAAAGCCTTCGGGCTGGTTTTCGAGCAGATCTAGTGCCCTTTCAGACGGTCGGCACAGGGCCGTGCCTTTGGGGGTGACCATGATCGGGCGGTTGACGAGGATCGGGTGGGCGACCATCGCCTCTAGGATCGCGTCATCTGTAGCCGTTGGCTCGAGAAGACCAAGCTCAGCAGCCGACGTGCCGCGATCGCGCAGAAACTCGCGCAAGGGTACCCCGGCGGCGGTGGCCAGTTGTTTGAGCTGATCTTTGGTCCACCCGGCCTTGAGATATTCCACGACCTGTGGCTCATAGCCCGCCGCCTTGGCCATCGCGACGACATTGCGCGAGGTGCCGCAGGCCGGGTTGTGGAAGATGGTGATCGGAAAGTCAGAGGCGCTCATAGCTCAGTCCTTTGAAGGCGTGGTGGATTGGCGCGCGGCGAGGCGCTGAACCGCTGGGCCGCGTTCGTACCAGCCCTTGCTGGCATTGACGATGGCAACGATGGACAACATCACGGGCACCTCGATCAGAACCCCCACGACGGTGGCAAGAGCCGCGCCCGACTGGAAGCCAAAGATGCTGATCGCGGCGGCGACGGCCAGTTCGAAGAAGTTGCTGGCCCCGATCAGGGCCGATGGCCCCGCGACGCAATGGGCCTCTCCGGTTAGGCGGTTGAGCAGATAGGCGAGGCCCGAATTCAGATAGACTTGGATCAGGATCGGCACGGCGAGCAGCGCGATGATCAGGGGTTGTTGCAAGATCTGCTCGCCCTGAAAGCCAAACAGCAGAACGAGAGTGGCGAGCAGGGCGCCAATCGATAGGGGCTGTAGGGTGGCCAGAAGGCGGTTCAAGGCGTCAGGGCCGCCTGATCGCAGAAGGGCCGCGCGGATCATCTGCGCTGCGATCACCGGCACGACAATATAGAGCCCGACCGACAGGACGAGCGTCTGCCAAGGGATAGTGATCGACGACAGGCCCAAGAGCAGGCCGACGATGGGGGCGAAGGCCACGACCATTATCGTATCATTCAGGGCCACTTGGCTGAGCGTAAAGTTCGGCTCGCCCTTGGTCAGGTTGCTCCAGACAAAGACCATCGCCGTGCAGGGGGCGGCCGCCAGCAGGATCAGACCGGCAATATAACTATCGATCTGGGCCGCGGGCAGATAGGGGCGAAAGAGGCCGCCGATAAAGATCCAGGCCAGCAGGGCCATGCCGAAGGGCTTGATCACCCAGTTGATGAGCAGGGTCACGCCGATGCCGCGCCAATGGTTGCGGACCTCGCCGAGGGCCGCGAAATCGACCTTGACCAGCATGGGAATGATCATCAACCAGATCAGCCCCGCCATCGGCAGATTGACCTTCGCCACCTCAAGGCTGGCGATCAGTTGGAAGGTTGGCCCGAAAAAATGGCCCAGAGCGATACCAACCACGATGCACAGGCCGACCCAGATGGTCAGGTAACGCTCGAACAGGGACATTCAGCAAACTTCCTTCTGGCGGGGTAGGGTCGGGGCGCACTGTTGAGCCTGAGACAGCAATTGATTCAGAGGCGCACAGATTTCTGGCGCGCCTGCGCAACAGTCTCCGACGAGAAAGCCGACCAAAGCTGTCATGGTGGAAAAGTCGGCCTGATAGATGATCGAGCGTCCGTCCCTGCGAGAGGTCGTCAGATTGGCCCGGCTCAATATGTTGAGATTGGCAGATAGGCTGTTGGGCACCATGCCCAATCGCCGCGCGATCTCTCCCGCCGCCAGCCCGGTTGGTCCGGCTGATACGAGCAACCGGAAGATCGCGAGGCGGCCTTCGTGACCGAGGGCGGAGAGGCTCAGGGTGGCTGATTTTGATTCCATAGTTCCAAGATAATAGAATTATGTGACGGTTTGAAGGGGAAGCCGAAAACAAGGCCCTCACCCAACCCTCTCCCTCGGGGAGAGGGCTTTTCGGTTCTAGCCCTCGCCCCCTTGGGGGAGAGGGTTGGGTGAGGGGGATTACATCCGCCGTCCCATCCTTGCGTCACTGCGAGCGCAGCGAAGCAACCCAGGGGACTGGCGCGGACCGGTGTTGATGATCCCCTGGGTTGCTTCGGCGCGATGGGCCTCGCAATGACGCGGCAGAGGGTCACGTCCAAACTGTGCGAAAGGGTCTGGGTCCCCGCCTTCGCGGGGAAGGCGGGTTGGGGGTGTTGAGGAGAAGAAGGCCCTCACCCAACCCTCTCCCTCAGGGAGAGGGCTTTTCGGTTCTAGCCCTCGCCCCCTTGGGGGAGAGGGTTGGGTGAGGGGGATTACATCCGCCGTCCCATCCTTGCGTCACTGCGAGCGCAGCGAAGCAACCCAGGGGACTGGCGCGGACCGGAAGTGATGATCCCCTCGGTTGCTTCGGCGCGACGCGCCTCGCAACGACGCGGTAGAGGGTCACGTCCAAACTGTGCGAAAGGGTCTGGGCCCCCGCCTTCGCGGGGAAGACGGAAGGAAGACAAACAAGGCCCCTTTCGGCCCGTCGGGGCACTTCCCCCTCTGGGGGAAGTACCCGCAAAGCGGGGGTAGGGGGTTACCCCGCCGTTTGGGTGCTCAGCGTCTCGCGCAGTTCACGCTTGAGGAACTTGCCGCTAGCATTGCGGGGCAGGGCCTCGTCCATGAACCAGACATAGCGCGGGGCCTTATGCTTAGCGATCAGGCCCGCGCAGTGTTCGCGCAAACCATCAGCCGTCAGGCTGGCGCCGGGGTGCAGGACCACAGCCACGGCGACCTCCTCGCCCAAGCGATCATCGGGTACGCCGAAGACGCAGCATTCGGCTACCGCGTCGTGACGGAAGATGCAGGACTCCACCTCGGCGCAATAGACGTTCTCACCGCCGCGCAGGACCATGTCCTTCTTGCGGTCGACAATATAGATGAAGCCATCCTCGTCGAGGCGGGCCACGTCGCCGGTCTGGAGCCAGCCATCGACGATGGTCGAGGCGGTGGCATCTGGACGGTTGATATAGCCCTTGATCACGGGCGAGCCCTTGACCCACAGCTCTCCAACCGCTCCGACGGGCAGCGTATTGCCCGCATCATCGACGACCTTGACGATCAGGGTCGCGACGGGAGGACCGGCGCTGTCGGGCCGGTCGATGAAGAAGTCGCCAGAGATCGAGGTGATGATGCCGCTGGTCTCGGTCATGCCGTAGCCGGTATTGGGACGGGCCGTAGCCACCGAGCTGTCAATCTTGGCCACCAGATCAGGCTGGAGCTGCGCACCGCCGCCGCCCAAGGACAGAAGGCTCGACAGGTCATATTTGCTAAAGTCAGGATGGGTTATCAGTTCGCGCGACATCATCGGCACGCCGCTCATGGCCGTGACCTTTTCGCGGGCGATCAGCTTGAGCGCATCACCAGCATCCCATTTATACATCAGCACAATGGCCCCGCCGCCTGCGGTGGTCGCATAGGCGCCGCAATTGTTGGCTGTGACGTGGAACAGCGGTGTGGTCAGCAGGGCGGTCGGCCAAGGGATCGACTCTGGATCGGGGGCCGGGGTGTTGGTGGCGCGCTGGATAGCGAGGTTCTGGGCCTGACCGGCAAAGACCATGTTGAACAGGTTGGCGATGCAGCTGCGATGGGTAAGCTGCGCGCCCTTGGGCCGGCCGGTGGTGCCGGAGGTGTAGAAGATGCAGGCATCATCATCGGGATCGATGGTGGCGTCAGGCAGGACGGCGGCTGTGGCCTCGACCTCTGACCAAGGGGTTGCGCCAGCGGGAACATTGGCGGTGCGAACGGCGACGACCTTGATACCGTTCGCCATATCCGGACGCTCGGCGATGCGGGCGAGACGCTCGGAATCGACGAACAGAATCTTGGGCGCAGAGTCTTCTAGCGCAAATTCCAGCTCGTCTGCGACCCACCAAGCGTTCAGGCCGACAACGGCGACGCCAAGGCAAAGGCTGGCCCAATAGATCAACATCCATTCAGGATAGTTGCGCATGCCGATGGCGATCCGGTCACCGCGCTTAACGCCCTGGGCTGCAATCCAAGCAGCGATCGAGGCGACCTTGTCGTGGGACTGGCCATAGGTCAGGCGCTCGTCCTCATAGACCAGATAGTCGCGGTCGGCGAAGGCGACGGTCGACAGCCAAAAGTCGCGGATGGTCGGCGGCGCGTTCTTGAAGGCCAGCAGGCTTTGCCCGCGCACTTCAATCTCATGGACTTCGAGCGGTGAGCCGGGGCCGGACAGTTCGGCGCGGGCCTGCTTCAATTCAGCGTAATACATAGATCCTCCAGCAATCCAATCTTGGCGTTGGTTTTGTTTATGGTGGCACGAGCAGCAGGGTTTGCTGTCCCGGACCCTTCAATCCCTATGGTGACAAGCCGTTGGGTGTAACGCCAGTCGAAATCGTTACGCGGACGTCAGGCAGCGGCCGCCAAATGATCTTTTGTGCGCTGCTGGGCCAAAATGGCGATGTCGGCATCGGCAGATAGCCCAAGGGCCTGCATCATTTCATGCCGATCAGGTCCCAATTTCGGGGGATAGGCACCGGCCTTGCTCTTCTTACTCTTGGCCCAGTAGCCAAGGATTCGAAACAGATTGGCCGGGCGGCGCAGCCAAGCGTCGGGATGTTCCAGCATATGGAACCCGCGCAGGGCCTCTCGCAGCAGGTTGGTCTCGGTGCGGATGGCCGGACCGATGCCGTCTTCAAAGAAGCTCAGCAGGATGCGGGTACGCAGGCGCGGCCTGTAGTCGGGGGTCAGGATCTGCTCGGCTCGCTTGATCGCGCCCCGGTCTTGGCGCTGCATGACATCGAAATAGGGCTTTAGATCGGTATGCAGGCGTTGTTGATAGGCCAGCAACCGCGCCTTGGGATCGCTTTGGGCGGTCAGCACATCACGCAGGGCATAGGCCGCCACCGCCGCGAACGAACAGCCTCGGCCATAGAGCGGGTTGGTGCGGATCAGGGTGTCGCCGACGGCGAAGAAGCCGAGCACCGCTGGCACTTCACGAGGTGCAAGGTCCCGCCAGCGGCTTTGCAGATTGCCCATGCCAAAAACCTTGCTGACCGGCTCAGACAGGGCCGTGTCGGTCCAGACCTTGAGGCCCGGAATATTGGTGACAATACCATCCCAGGTCTCGGGGTGAACAATGGCCTTGCGCATCTCATACTCAATCTCTGGCGTGCAGAGCGTGATCGAGAAGCAGCCATTATCAGCCGGAAAGACGCCAAACTTCAGATAGCCCAGATCGCCCGTGGCCGGAGGATTGTCATCGCGCGACGGCTCAACCTGACCGGGGCGCAGGCGATAGTGGCGGGTGAAATAGAGGATACCGGCGCTCTCGCTGGCCTCAGAGATGGGGGCATTGGCGGCCATGAGCTGGTCAATGGCCGAGCCGTTCTTGCCGCTGGCATCAATGACCATATCGGCCCGCATCTCGACCGGTCCGGTCTCATCCTCACCGCGCAGGCCCGTGACCGTGACAATACCGTCCGCGTTGGTCTCAGAGATCAGGCCCCGGACAAACAGGTTCGACTTGATGGTGATGTTGGGCAGGCGCTCGACATAGCGGCGAATGACCAGTTCTAAGGTCGTGCGCCGACTGGTCAGGATCGACAGGTCAGCATCCTCTTGCGTTGGCTGATAGGTCGGCTTTTGCAGGGGTGACAACATGCCCTCAAAGCCCAGTTCCCGCACCCCGACATCGATCAGTTCTTGGCGAAGGGCCGGATGGTCGGTCTTGATGATGGTGTTCAGGCGCGCCAAGAAGGCGTGGCTTTGACGAAGATGGCCCACACCGCGTCGGTTCCAGTCGTTAAAGGCCTCGTCCGGACTGCCCTGAGGCGGCGGTCCGTCACGCTCAATCAGGGTCAGGGATTTGCCCGTCGGACCCAAGGCGAGTGCGGTGCAGAGACCGGCGATGCCAGCCCCGATCACGAGGATCTTCTCCGTCATATCCAACCCACAGTTCTAAGCGCGACAATCATATGCCGTCGTTCAAGGTGACCTTACCAAAAAGGGCAGCCGTCTGTAACTGAACTTAGATCACATGGGTCGCCGTTCCAGCAACCACGTACCAGGTGACAAAGAGGCTACAGATCAGCGCACCGGGCACATAGCTGTTGGTCCGCCGCCAGGTGAAGGTGGCGATGGTGGCAATGACGGCCATCAGCGGCAAGAACTGGATGGCCACAACGGTGCTGAGTGGATCAAAGCCGGTGAGCAGATGTCCGGTCGCGAACAGGACGCCATAGTCGACGGCGAGGAACACTAGAAAGCCCAGCGCCAAGGCGGCGATGGCCGACAGATATTGCGCGCGGACGCCATCGCCCTGCACCGTCAAGCGGCCATGCAGGTCGCGCAGGGTGACGAGGAAGAAGGCCGTGAAGGGCAGGACATAGATCAGGGCGATCTTGAACTGCTGGGGGCTAAAGAGCTTGAGGGCGACCACCCAGAACCTGAAATCGACGGTGAAGAGCCGGTCCGCGATCATCAAGGACAGATAGCCCATAGCCACCGTCAGCATCGCCACCAGGGCGCTCATGCCCCAGTGATTGTCGAAGCTCTCTTGCGGCTTGGCCTTTTGAAGAGCGCGCATCACCAGAGCGATGGCGGCGTTCACGAGCGCCCAGACAATGACCTGATTGGTGATGGACTGCGGCATCAGGCCGAACGGCTTGAGGAGCAGGGTCACGCCAATGAAGGCCGGGAAGTAGGTGACGATGGGCAAGAAGGCGGTGGTCAGGAGCTTGCGGTTCCAACTGCCATCCCGCTGAGGCAGCGCGGCTTGGGCAGGATGTTTCAGGCCAGCAAAGGCGGGCAGGCTGATCAGGAGTTCAAAGGTGCCGAGCAGCAGAACCACAAAGCCGATAAAGCCAATGCCGGTGCCAACCTCTTTCCAGATCCAAATCTGGTCGGAGGCCGCGCGCGGTGTGCCGCCGCTCAAGGTCTGGGCAAACCAGTCGAGGCTATAGCCGATGGCGGCCGTCGAGATATGATCACCCGGATGGGTGACGGGCGGCGTGCTGAGGCGGCGGGCCGTGCCCATGGAGATATCGCCATAGACCTTGCCGGGAACCACGGCGTCAGGGGTGCCGAACACGGCCTTGAGCTTGTCGCTACCGGCCGCGGTATTGGCCTGTCCGACATGCCACATGATTTTCGAAAACTCATCAAACTGACTGAAAACGAGGCCAAGATTGCGCGGCCAGGTGGGCGACCCTTCGGCGGCAAAGGGTGCGCCGGTCGAGGAGCCTTCGAGGACCACAGAGCGATAGGCGTCGGGCATGGCCGCAGCGGCGGCGAGCACCGTCCAGCCGCCCATAGAGTGGCCTTCCAGTCCGATCTGATCCTTGTCGACCATCGGCAGGGTGCGCAGATAGGCGAGGCCATCGGGCCCGCCAAAGCCGTGGGAATAGGCCGCGCCACCACTATAGCCGTGACCGGTCTGATCCAGCGCCAGCACGACATAGCCGCGCCGCGCGAACTCGATGGCAAAGCCGCTCTGGGTCTCGCGGCTGTAAATATAGCCATGGACAGCGAGGATGCCGGGGGCGGGGGTCTTGGCGGTGGCGGTCTTGGGCACATAGAGCAGGGCGCTCATGGGCGTTCCGCTGGCACCGGTAAAGCGCACATCGGTGACGCTGACGCCGCCAGAGGTCTGGATCGTCGCGGCCAGCCAAGAGCCGACCAAAATCAATGCCCAACCGGCCAAATAGAGCCGCCACGACTTGCCCATTTTCATTTCCCCACCTTGTTGCGTCAGTCTGGCCCGAGATGGGGGGAAGTACAATCGTCTATCGGGAAAACAAACAAGGCCCTCACCCTTCCCTCTCCCACAGGGAGAGGGCTAAGACAGCGCGGATAAGCCCTCGCCCCCTTGGGGGAGAGGGTTGGGTGAGGGGGTTACATCCACGCGCTCTCCACCGCGTTCCCCGCGAAGGCGGAAGGGGATGGGAAACAAGGCCCCCTTCGGCCCTTCGGGCCACTTCCCCCAAAGGAGGAAGATCTTGGTGTTTAAATCTTTCCCCTTTGGGGGAAGTACCGGCGAAGCCGGGGTAGGGGGCTCGCATCATCCTCAAAAGCGCGTAGTCTGAGCAAAACCAAAGCGAGGAAACGATCATGGCTTACGAAGATATTCTCTATCGCGTTGATGATGGTGTCGCGGTCATCACCCTAAACCGTCCAGACCGGCTCAATGCTTGGCGCGGGCAGATGGCTATCGACGTACGTGCAGCCATGAGGGCAGCGAGCGATGACGCTGCCGTCAGTGTTATCGTTCTAACCGGCGCAGGGCGCGGCTTCTGTGCCGGGGCCGATATGAACAATCTGCAGACCATCCAGTCGGGCGACACGTCGGCCCGCTCGTCGGCGGCTGCTGCGCCTGATGCGCCATTTGATCCGGCCAGCCGCAAAGATTTTCAGACTGCCAATTCCTACTTTCCCTCGGTGCCCAAGCCGATCATTGGGGCGATTAACGGCGCCTGCGCCGGTTTGGGTCTGGTCTTGGCGCTCTATTGCGACATCCGCTTTGCCGCTGACACGGCCAAGTTCACCACGGCCTTTTCGCGCCGTGGCCTTATTGCCGAACATGGGGTGAGCTGGCTCTTGCCGCGTCTGGTCGGCATTGCCAATGCCGCAGACCTACTGTTCTCCGCCCGCGTGGTTGAGGGTAATGAGGCGCAAGCCCTAGGACTGGTCAACCGGGTCGTGCCGCACGAGCATCTGGAACGTGAGGTCATGGCCTATGCCCATATGCTGGCCAAGCATGTCTCGCCTCGGTCCATGCGCGAGATGAAGCGGGAGATCTGGAATGGCCTGTTCCAGTCCTTGGGCGAGGCGATTGACGATGCCAATCAAGACATGCTGGCTAGCTTTGCCTCCGAAGACTTCAAAGAGGGTGTGGCCCACTTTGTCGAAAAGCGCCCGGCGAATTTCACAGGACGTTGACGGGTTGGCTTGACCCGCCGGTGGGGGACGTGAACAAGGGCGCAAGGCCGTTTGGGCCTTGCGGAACCTGATCCCATGAGCGTGGCCTTTACCAAGGAAGAGGATAGCGAAGCGGCGGCAGCGAACCTGCCCGATCGTCCGATCTCGTCCCATCCCAATCTGGTGACGGCCAGCGGTTTGGACCTGATCGAACAGGCCTTGGCGCAGGCTCAAGCGGCCTATGGCGCGGCGCAGGCGGGCGGTGAGATCAATACCGACCGCACGGCGATGGCCCGGGCGACCCGCGACCTGCGCTATTGGTCAGCACGCCGGGCGACGGCTCAACTGATCGAGCCGACGGGCGCGCCCGATGAGGTCATGTTCGGACGCCGCGTGACGCTGGACCGGGAGGATGGCCGTCGCCAAGTCTTTCGCATCGTCGGCGAAGACGAGGCTGACCCCGCCAAGGGGGCGATCTCCTACCTGTCACCGATTGCCCGGGGCGTGCTGGGCAAGTCGGTCGGGGATGTGGTCGAGGTCGGGGGTGCCGAGGTCGAGATTGTGGCGGTCGAAAACCTCTAGCGGCCTTCGAACACGGCGGGGCGTTTTTCCATGAAGGACAACATGCCTTCGCGGGCATCGGCGGTCTTGAGCAGCGGCATCAGTTGTAAGAACACGTGATGGACATGGTCGTTGAAGTTTTCCGATAGGCCCATCCGCATCATCCGCTTTGAGGCCTGCACGGCCAGCGGGGCATTGGCGGCAATCTCTTGAGCCAGAGCCATAGCGCGGGGCATGACCTCGGCCTCATCGACCACGACGGAAACCAGACCCATGGCCTCGGACTCTGTGGCATTGAGGGTGCGACCGGTAAAGATCAGTTCCGCCGCCTTGGACCAGCCGATCATGCGCGGCAAGAACCAGGTGCCGCCAGACTCCGGCACGATCCCGCGCTTGACGAAGGCGGCCGACAGCTTGGCACCCTTGGCCATTATACGGATGTCGCAGCCCAGCGCCGTATCGAGACCATAGCCTGCCGCCGAACCGTTGAGGGCGCAGATGGTGGGCTTTTCCATATTGAACATCACCGTTGGCGGCGTGAACTTCAGGTCAATGTTGGTGGCATTATTGTTGCCATTGGAAATGCCGCCCTCGCTCGGACGGGTGACCTCGGTCAGGTCTAGCCCCGCACAGAAGGCCCGGCCCGTACCGGTCAGGATCACGGCCCGAACGGCGGGGTCCTTGTCGGCCGCAAGCATGTGCTCGGTCAGTTGATTGAGCATGTCGCGGCTGATAGTGTTCATCCGCTCAGGCCGGTTCAGGGTGATGATCGCGATATGGCCCTCTATCTTATAGAGGACCTCGGCATTATCGGCATCGTTGGCGGCTTGAACTTGGGACATCTGAGGTTCCGTCTTTAGCTAAGGGCGCAGCCGGCGATGGTGATGCGGTGCATCACGCGGCGGTGGCCGTGATAGTCGTTCTTGGCAAAGTGCCAGCTTGCGCGATTGTCCCAGATGGCGACCGAGCCGACCTGCCATTTTAAGGTACAGACATTGTCCTGCGCGATGGCCTGGGCATAGAGATATTGCAGCAGGGGCAGGCTTTCCTCGCGGGTCCAGCCGTCAAACCGGGTGGTGAAGGACGGGTTGACATAGAGCGCTTTGCGCCCGCTGGTCGGATGGGTGATGATCACGGGATGGACAGCAAGCGTCTGCTCGTCATGGCCGCGAAAGATGCTGGCAATGTCGGTCTTGGCATAGGCCCCGTCATGGCCATAGATGTGATCGGCGGTATGGACAGCGCGCATAGTTTCCAGCGTCGCCTTCAGCCCATCCGATAGGCTGTCATAGGCCGCATACATGCTGGCAAAAAGCGTGTCGCCGCCGCTGGGGGGCAGTTCGCGGGCCAGCAGGATCGAGCCCATGGCCGGTTCGACGTCATAGCTGTGGTCCGTGTGCCAGCCGCCGCCAATATTGACCTTTTGGTTCTCTTCCTTCTGAACCAGTGCGATTTCTGGATAGAGCTCATTGATCGGGAAAAAGCGGTTATAGTCGATCTCGCCCCACTGACGGGCAAAGGCGATATGTTGCTCGGGGCTGAGGTCCTGACCGCGCACCGCAACCACGCCATTTTCGGCGACGGCAGAGCGCAGCCAGTTGATTTCGCTCTCACCGAGACGGCTCAGGTCTAGGCCCTCGACCTCAAGGCCGCAGGTGGGGGAAAGGGGGCGTACGGAAACGGTATCAGCGAGCATGAAAGGGGCCTTTCTTCGGATCTGTCACAATCACGCTAAGGCCCCGATAGCGATAGGACAATAGAGTTCGTCTGGAATTGTAAGGTCTATTGTCTTGGCGCCCAGATGCCCATAGCCTGACGGATGAAGGGGCGATCAGCGTCTCCAACGAAAAACAGATTTGGGAGTGGAACATGGTGCTGCGTAAACATTTGCTCGCGTCGGTCTTTTTAGCCTCGGCCTTGGTGCTGGGCGGCGCACCTTCGACCTATGCCAAGGATCGCCCCACCGACTATGCGGTCATCAAGCCCGTTGCCGCTGCGAAGGTCGGTTTTGACGCCGAAAAGCTGAAGGCGCTTGATGCCGCCATGGCCGCGTCGATCACCGATGGCCAGATCGCTGGCATGACCACCTTGCTGGTGCGCCATGGTCAGGTTGTTGAGTTCAACACCTATGGCAAGGCCTCCATTGCCAAGAACAAGCCGATGACCAAGGACACCTTGGTGCGCATCTATTCCATGACCAAGCCGATCACCGGCGTGGCCATGATGATGATGTTCGAGCAGGGCAAGTGGACCCTCGATGATCCCGTGTCCAAATTCATTCCTGAATTTGACCATCTGACGGTTATGACCGGCCTGGATGACAAGGGCCAGATGATCACCGTTCCGGCCAAGCGCTCGCCGACCATGCGCGAACTGATGAGCCACACAGCGGGCTTGGGCTATGGCCTTGATGACAAGCACCCCGTCGACCGGATGTTCCGTGACCGAAAGATTCTGCAGTCGCCGGGCCTTCAGGCCGCTGTGACCGAGATCGCCAAGATCCCGTTGAAGTTCCAGCCCGGTGAAGGCTGGGCCTATAGCGCGGCGGTGGATGTTCAGGGCTATCTGGTCGAGCGCATGTCAGGCCAGACCTTGGGCAGCTTTATGCAGAGCCGGATTCTCGGCCCGCTGAAGATGACCGACACCTCGTTCGTGGTGCCGCAGGACAAGATGGACCGTCTATCGGCCGCCTATGTTCGCTATCCCGCCGAAAGCCCGCTGGCGGAAACCAGCTCGATCATGGGCTTTGCCGTTCAGGACTATAGCAAGGCCCCCAATATGGAGTCTGGCGGCGGCGGTCTGGTGTCGAGCACCAGTGACTATGGTCGCTTCTCTCAGATGATCCTCAATGGGGGTCAGTTGGACGGTCAGCGCCTGTTGAAGCCAGAGACCGTGGCCTTGATGGGCACCAATGTGATCCCGCAAGCGGTGCTGGTGACCTCCAACGGTTCGACCGCCTCACGCTTTAATGAGGCCGTAGGGTTTGGCCTCGACTTCATGGTCGTCAATGATCCGGTTGCGGCTAAGTCACCGGTCGGTAAGGGCACGATGAGTTGGGGCGGCGCGGCCGGAACCTGGTTCTGGATCGACCCGACCAATGACCTCTATTTCGTTGGTATGATCCAGCGGATGGGCGGAACGGGCAAGCTGGACCTGCGTCAAATCTCGCAAGACCTGACCTACAAGGCACTGGTTGACCCAAGCAAATAGGGTGATGGGGCGCTTGGGCCGTCTTTAGAAGACGGCTTGAGCGTCCAGCGCCAAGGTGGCGGCGCAGCTTGCAGCCATCGGCGCGGCCTTGGCCCTTAGGGCCACAACCTCTTCACGCGCCGCTTCCAGATCGGCCCGGAAGGCGGCTTGACCGTGCAGGGTGGCGATCAGAGACGCGCCATTGGTGCGCCCCGCCTCAACCGCGCTGGGGGAGTGGACCCCGCAAACAACGCGGCTTTCACCAAAGGCGCGGCCACGGTTCAAGATGGCCGTGGCGCGGTCAGGGGCCAGTTCTGCCAAGATCAGGCTCATGCTCCAGCCCCAAGTCGAATGGCCAGACGGATAGTCTGGACTGGCATCCAGCAGCACCGAAGGCGGCACGCAGATCTTGCCCGCCTCGATCAGATAGGGCCGCTTGCGTTTGAACACATCCTTCACGGCCGAGACCTGCCGGCCCGTATCAATGGCGGTGCGGCTCAGCAGTGTGTTCAGCTTGGGTGCTGTTTGCGCGCTGAGGTCCATTCCAACGGCGCAGCTAAAACCCTTGAGCATGGCATCGGGTATGGTCGGGACATCGGCCTGAGCCATGGCCCAGCGCGGCGTGCCCTCTAGGGCGCGGGTGGCACGGAAGACGCCTTGGTCAACCGCCTCGCGAGCCGAGCCTGTCGTTGGTGGCAGCGGTAAGATCTTGGCCGCATCCGGCCATGTTTCCGGGGTCAGATAACCCGTAGGAAAGGCCGAGCGGGCTGGTGCAGGCGCTGGCGATGTCTGAGCAACCTGTGCACTCGCGGTGCCGGAAAGCCCCATGGCCGTGATGATCAAGATAGACTTTAAGCTGGACATGGCGCGATCCCGGATCGGAGGGTTTGGTGATATTTCGTTGATATACGAGCCTGCCGCGCTTGGCGATTGTTGGTTCAATTGACGGCTGGTCTTCAGCGCACGCGAACAGTTAGATTTTTAGAACCATATTGATGTCTAAAGTTCTATCCTGCGTAGGTTGCTCCGCCGTAGCCGGGGGGTATAATTGACGTGTTAGATGTGGCTTGAGCGCGGTTTTCCGAAGAACCTGAAAGCGTGCGGCACATCGGAATAGGTTGAATCCCATGTCGGCTAGCGAAATTAGAAGCCTGAGCTCATTAGAAAAAAGTGCATCAACAGCCCGCGTTCTAAATCTGCGGAAGGTTTTCGTGGATTTTGGCGATGACGACGATTATAATGCATCACCTTTTTTCAAAAATATAACTTTGAACCGTTGCTTGATCTTAAAACATCGGTTGCGTGGGGCTGAGCGGGATGAATTTTCTGAATTCCGAAATGTTGCAACGAAACTGGTTGTTCCCATTGATGTCACCGATCTGAAGATGGGGGCGCTCTATGTTTTTATAGGGCAAAGAAATTTCGAGAAAATGCTTTGTAACAGTCTCAACAAGACTGAGCTGGAGCTGCAACGGGATTTGGAAATCCTTCGAACGATGGATACGATCCCGACCTTAGATCCTTTCTTGTTGAGAGAGACGTTGGATCGGGCCGGGATCAAGCCTGCCAACTGCTATTTCCAGATCACCGAAGCGGACATCATCAGGATGTTGGCCTTTGTTGAAGCCGAAATTGGCGCGCTTGTACGCATGTCCTTGGGCAATGATGGTAATGCCGAGGCAGCGGGTATCTTGACCAAGAAGCTGCTGTCTAATTCAGGGGCTGCCGACACTGAGGCCCTGCGTCTGACACTGCATATGGATCACGTCCAATATCGGGAGGGTATTTTCTGTTGGAAAGCCTTTCTCTATTATAAGTGGCAACTCTTGGATATCATCCCAAAATCAGTGCGGATTTTGTCCGAGATTGAGAATACGTTGCCTCGAGGCAGGGCGACAAGCGACGAAAAGATTCAGATCACAGAAATGCGGAGCAATATATCGCGCAGCTTCAGCAAGGCCGTGGCGAGTGTCAGAGATACCCTATCGATCTATGACAATGCCTATTATATGCTCACCCAGAAAAGTGACCCTCAGGTCTTTAAGAACTTCTTGTTGTCGGCGCCCGAGCTGTTCAAGGCTTTGGGAGAGCGTCTCGGTGCTGTTCAACATCTGTTGAGTTTTTGGCGTTACCGGGTGCCGGAAGGCACGCGTCCTCAACTGGCCGCCGAGGAGTTGCTGGATATATTTGGTGACTTTGAAAACAGCCTTGATGTCGTCAATAATCAACAGGAGACCGCTATTCCGCAGATTGATTTGAACGTGGGCGGTTAAGAAACAATCCCGCCGTAGCCTCTAAACAATTAGATTTGCGTCAAAGTGATTTAATAATGTTTAGCCTGTTTAGAAAAAATGATGGGTTTCAGATTTATTGAATTCCAAATTCAAAGATCGAAACTGTTTTGTAGCTTGATTGATGCCTAAGGCAGTAAGCCCGCAGCATATTAAAAGTGGTTTGGATTCCCATTCAATTACCATCTAGGCTTGGTTGTGCAGATTAGAAATTAATGGTTTGGTTGAGTTGCAATAGACCAATAGGCATCTCGAGCTTGGTCGACACATCCAACGGGTTTCTGTTCACGATGCATTTCGGCGATCCCCGTAGTCACGATGTTTTAGAAAATCGCGCATCAACCTCGTATTTTCTAAATCTGCTGCAAAGACCTAGGGGCTGAGACTGAGCATGGCCATCGGTGATTTGCGAAGCTTAAGTGCTCTGGAAACCAGTGCCTCTACCGCGCGGGTTTTGAATTTACGCCGTGTTCATGCCAACTTCGCTGACGATCCTACCTATTCCAAAAGCCCATTTTTTCATAATTCAGTCCTTAACCGGTCCTTGATCATCAAGCATCGCTTGCGGGCCAATGAGCGGTCGGAATTTGCAGCGGCGCGCAATGTCGCGACCAAACTGATTATTCCGATCAACGAAAACGATCTGAAACATGGCGCGCACTACGTCTTTGTTGGCCAGAAAAATTTCGAACAGATGTTGGCGGGGAGTATCGACAAGACTGTTTCGGAACTGCGTCGGGATTTGGAAACCCTAAGCGCGCTTGACGCCATTCCGACCCTGGATCCCTTCCTGCTCCGAGAACAGTTGCAGCGAAACGGTATCACCCCGGCGAGCTGCTATTTTCAAATTACAGATGCTGACGTCCAAAGGATGTTGTTCTTCGCTGAGAATGAGATTGGCGACCTGGTCCGCTTGGCCGTGGGCGGCGAGGGAACGGCAGAACAGGCCGGGGTGATGACTAAAAAACTGTTGTCCAGCAGAGGCGCCGAACAGACCGAGGGTCTGCGGACGGTCTTGCAAATGGACCCAAGCCAATATCGCGAGGGTATTTTTTGCTGGAAAGCCTTCCTCTATTACAAATGGCAACTGATGGAACTTCTGCCCAAGGCGGACAAGGTTATCCAAGAGATTGCGCATGTCGTACCCCGCGGATCACCGACCTATGATGAGAAGGCGGAGATCAGCGACATGCGGGGCAATATTTCTCACCGTTTCGCGGCGGCGGTGAAGAGCGTTTCGGCGACCTTGGCGATCTACGATAATGCCTACCAAATGCTGACCCAGAAGAGTGATCCTAAGGTCTTCAAGGATTTTCTGCTTTCGGCACCGGCACTGTTCAACACGCTCGGCGAGCGGTTGGGTGCGGTTGAGCATCTGTTGAGTTTTTGGCGCTTTCGCGTACCCGAAGGCAAGCGCTCTCAGTTACAGGCCAATGAGCTCATCGATATATTCGGTGACTTTGAAACCAGCCTTGAGGTCAAGAGCTAGCCCGCAATGGCAAAGCCCTCATAGCCCTTGGCCACAACCTCATCGCAGCGGACCTTATAGTCCCCGCCGATATAGGGCATGAAGACGCGCGGCTTGCCCGGGACATTGGCCCCGATATACCAAGAGTTGGCTTGCGGAAAGAGGGTGGTGTCGGCGGTTTCATTGACGTGCTTGACCCACGCCTCTTGGGCGGCTTCGGTGGCCTCGATGGTCACATGGTTGGTCGCCAGCACGTGACCGATGGCGGCATTGATCCAGTCCACATGCTGCTCGATCGAGGTCATCATATTGGTCAGCACCGATGGACTGCCCGGTCCGGTGACGGTGAACAGGTTGGGGAAACCTGCGACCTGCAGGCCCAAATAGGTCTTGGGACCATGTTCCCAGGCCTCGCTCAGGGCCACGCCGCCCTTGCCACGAATATCCATCTTCAACAGGGCCCCGGTCATGGCGTCAAAACCGGTGGCAAAGATGATCACGTCGAACGGATAGTCGCCCTCAGAGGTGCGAACACCCTCGGCGGTGATTTCGGTGATCGGCGTCGCGCGCAGATCGACCAGCGAAACGTGATCCTTGTTGAAGGTGTCATAGAAGCCGCTGTCGACGCAGGCGCGCTTGGAGCCGAAGGGATAGCCGCGCGGGGTCAGTCGCTCAGCAACCTTGGGGTCCTTGACGATCTCGCGGATCTTGCCGCGCACATAGTCGGCGGCGACGCCGTTGATATATTCATCGCGCATGAGGTTCGGGATCACGGTCAGGGAGACCAGCGCCCCTCCGTCCCAAAGGCCCTCCGCCAGTTGGTTCAACTCCTCTTCTGACGGAACATAGCCCTCCGGCGGTACGGGGAAGCCCGGGCTGCCGTCGGCCAGCATCTGGCGATAGACGGGGAAGTTGGCTTCAAACTCCGCCACCTCTTCTGGTGTCAATGGGCGGTTTTTGGCGGGCAGGCTGAAGTTCGCCGTCCGTTGAAAGACCGTGACGCTTGCCGCCTGCTGGGCGATTAGCGGCAAGGACTGGATGCTCGACGAGCCGGTGCCGATCATGGCGACGCGCTTGCCGCTGAAATCCACGCCCTCATGGGGCCAAAGACCCGTGACATAGGTCTCGCCCGCAAAGGTCTCGGCCCCGGCAATGTCCGGCTTGCGCGGCACCGACAGACAGCCGGTGGCCATAATGCAGAACCGCGCCTCGATCTGATCGCCGCAATCGGTCTCGACGGTCCAGCGCTGGGTGGCCTCGTTATAGGTCGCCGAGGTCACGCGGGTGTTGAAGGCAAAGCCTTGGCGCAGGTCAAAATGATCGGCCACATGGTTGGCATAGGCGAGGATTTCCGGCTGCGGCGCGTACTTTTCAGACCAGTTCCAGCCTTCACGCAACTCGTCCGACCAAGAATAGGAATAGAGCAGACTGGGAATGTCGCAGCGCGCGCCCGGATAGCGGTTCCAATACCAGGTGCCGCCCACATCAGAGCCGGCCTCAAAGCCTTGAAAGCTGAGGCCTGCCTCGCGCAGACGATGGGTCATGTAGAGGCCGCCAAAGCCTGCCCCGACCACGACCACATCGATGGTCTTATCGGTTATGGGCGCACGGGTCGCGATCTTTGCTTGGGCGTTCATGGCTTCCTCCAACATCGATTTTCTCGATTGTTGGGATCAAGATACCGCAACTATCAGACTTGGGAAGCCGCTAAGCGCACGGTCCCTAAAGACTGCGCGCCTCGAGCCAATCACAGACGGTCTGTACCGCTTGAGGTAGCAGTTCCTTGCGGTCCATATAGTAGTGATCGGCCTTATCGATCTGGACTAGGCTCTTATCCTTGGAGGCGACGGCCTCGTAAAGACGAGTGGCGTGGCTGGGGGTACAGGCCAGATCAGCGGTATTGTTGATAACCAGCACGGGACAAGAGATGTTGGCGGCGTTCTTCTCGCCGTGCGCCCGGCTATCATCATAGCTCCATTGCGACAGCCACGAGCGCAGGGTGGTAAAGCGCGCTAAGCCCACCGGCCCATCATTGGCCACGCGCGGCTCGCCGAGATAGCAGGTGCCTGCCGGACGGTCGGAGGGGTCTTGCGCCGGATCCGTCCAGCGCACGTCGCACATGGTGCCCGCGACGACAAAGGGACGTTCCATATAGTCGTCCCCTTTGGCTTTCAGCTCGGCCAAGGTCGCCTTGACCCGCGCTGTGATCCGCCGATTGCGGGCAATCTGGGCGGCGCGGAACCGTTCGACAAATTCAGGCGAATAGGGCGGCTGGTTGGGGCAGGCGGGGTCATAGATGTTCAGCTCGACATCGCGCTCATAGGGCCGGTCTTCGTCGGTGATCGACGGGTCCATCCATTCGGTCAGGGTGACATTGCGGCTGACATGGGCTGCCAGCAGCAGGATCGCGTCAGCGGGCTGAAGATTGGCTCCAACCAGATCGGCCTCGTCGCCTGCGGGGGTGAGGGTGATGGTCGGATGCTCGGCCTGGTCCTGATAGAACATCGACAGCGATCCGCCGCCGGACCAACCGCCCAGAATGACCGTCTCATAGCCGAAGCGCTTTTTCAGGTCGGTAATACAGGCCCCAAGGTCCAGCACGCACTTTTCCAGCACCAGAGCTGTGTCATTGCCGCGAAAGCGCGTGTTGCAATAGATGATGTGCCGACCTGCTGCAGCCAGCGCTGTGACCATCGGCAGGAAAGAGCCACCGCCGACTGGATGGCTAAACAGAATGACCGATTTGGACTCCAACCCTTCTGGCCGGATTCGCATGCACTCGACAAAGACCGAACCGGTGGGACCGCCATAGACGTCCTTGATCTTGGTCACTTCCTTGTGGGCAAAGCCATAGGGCTCGCGA
>Ga0209499_1000977_pt1 | contig 20677 bp, 28 predicted proteins | sample C_130208_EF_Meta_FD_187306 | JGI IMG/M metagenome (GOLD analysis project Ga0209499, IMG submission 187306) | Freshwater microbial communities from Lake Croche, Canada to study carbon cycling - C_130208_EF_MetaG (SPAdes) (version 2) | ecosystem: Environmental > Aquatic > Freshwater > Lake... | reverse complement strand
AGATTTAATATATAGTTTCATTACATTGTCATGTATAGTTCTAAAACCAAGTTTATAATAAATACTATTACATGTTCCAGTAAAGTCACTACAGTCTTCAAGTTTTATAGTAAGATTCTTTCTTCTTCCAAGTTTAATCAACATACATTTTATTAAAAGTGTTCCATATCCATGATGTCTAAACTCTTCATGAACATGTAATACAGTAATAACTACATCTGGACGCCAACATATGTACCCAACTTCATTGACACCTTTAAAAATTGTAATTGTATTCATTATTTATGAAAGAGAAAATTTAGTTTTAAAGCTCTGTAATTTAATACGATTAGGGATTATTGGATTTTTATTTCCTTTACGTTTGAATATAGGTTCAGACCAGTTATATTCTTTCGTGACATTTTTACCATAAAATGTCCCAGTGGACATTGAACGTATATTTGCCGATGGGCGTTTACGAGATCTTCCAAAGTCAATTATCTTTACAGCAATACTACCATCTGCATGAGTAATAACATATACATTTCCGCCATGAAGATCACCATGTTCTATACCCAATCCATGAAGTTTCTTAACAAGTAATTTTAGCTTATTAAAGACTTTTTGTTTTTTATATTGTAATTCTTTACTTTTAAAAAAATCATGAATTGACATGATTGTATCTTTTTTATAGAGTTTTAAATTATTCATTGAAAATGCATCAAATTTCCTGACAGCTCCTTTCATTTTAGGAAAATAGTTTACATATACATTACGTGGAATTGCAATACGTTGTTTTAGTTTGTATACTTTTGGAGAAATTCCGTATACCCCAGCAATCTTTTGAAATGCAAACTCTTTTTTTCCAAGTGGGCTTGCAATAATTTTAACAACTTTACGCGTTCCATTTTTTGTATTTAGGGTAAAGACTGCGCCATTTGCTGAAGATTCTCCAATTTGTTTACCAAGATTCATTTTAGTATACAATTATTTTTAAAACCCAACTCTGTATTAACCATTTCATCGTGACATGTATTATTTAACAACATGAAACACACAATAGTACTGTACACATTCAGTAAAAGCAAGTACACGCGAAACACTTGTAAAAAATGAATCATTCTTACAAGTGATATGATACAAGAAAGAAAGACATAACTAATAATAGGAGTCAACTCACAACTAATTACCCCGTATACTCCAATACTTTTTAATAAACAAATCAAAAGAGCTTCTTCATCTTGGTACACAAGAATAAGATTAGCAGAAATGTCTAAGCCAATGAGACCTAAAAGCCTCTTGTTCATCTTCCTTTTTGATTATATATATTAGCAAAACTCTAAGGTCTTCAATAACCTCTGAAACTCTTCCTAATGTATATGGGTCACCAACGTCCATGTGTATGAATAAGACTTTTTATAATTTCTTTTGATACAATTGTATTTTTATCAAATCCATCTCGGCCCATGAGTCCACGGTTGAGTAATCTCTTGATGACCTCATTGTCTTGGGAAAAGTTTCCAATTGTAATCATCTTGTAAAACAAGAGTACCAATGTGTTTTAGGGGGGTTATCCTTCTTGATAAGATAGGTTAGTAAAACTCTAAGGTCGTTTACTGTTCTGCGACGTAACATTTTTATTTCCATTTCAAGTATATGTGGAACACTTCTTTGATATTGTACAATCTGATCACTAACAAGTTCTGAAGTTAAGAGTGTATCAAGAGTAATCTTCTTGTGTCCGACCCATAAACTTTTAACAATTCTTTGAATACTTGGATCACTTTGAGGCAACTGCATGATTGTTAGCATCTTCTTTATAAAGAGGAAATCTTATTTTTATCCTACAAAGTGAACAGTAACTAGAGTCTCGTGTATCCATGATCTTCATGAGACACTTGAAACATATATCACGATGTAAAGAATCTTTACAGTAATAACATTCATTTGTAAACTGTAATTTTACACAAGAATGGCACAAGGTGGTTGACATGAATCTTTTCCAAATTTAAATCCAATGGTGAAAAAAACTAGATGAGTTAAAATAATAATAGGTTGACCTCTTCCTATTAACATTATTACATTGTTTACAGTGACACCTTTTAATTAAGTGAAGTGTTATGATGATGGTTCACTTGGATAAATTTGGCATCACTTAGTTGGTCCAATTGTTTACAATCTGTATAGGCGCATGCACTTCTAATACTTCCTGAAATGTCACATAGTGTATCATCAATAGGACCTTTTATAGGAATGGCTACTGATTTACCTTCAGATGTTCTGTATCCATTCATGCCTCCATTGTACTTTTGATTTGCTTCACTTGATGACATTCCATAAAATGATTTGTGAGTCCCACCGTGAACAGTTTCACCGGGTGATTCATTGTGTCCGGCGAATATACTTCCACACATGACAAAGTCGCTACCACCTACAAATGCTTTTACAATATCACATGGGTTAACTATACCTCCATCAGACATTATACGACCGCCAGCTTCATGAGCTGCTTGAGAACATTCCATGACTGCAGACAACTGTGGGTACCCAACACCCGCTTTGAGTCTTGTTTCACATACTGCCCCGCTTCCAATTCCAACTTTGACAATATCAACTCCACACTTTTGAATAAGTTCATGGGTTGCTTCTGGCGTGACAACATTACCCGCAGTTATAATCATGTTTGGAAAAAGTGCATGCATGTGAAGGCATGTATCTTGTAGTGATTGCATATATCCATTGGCAACATCGATACATAAAAACTTTGGGTGAATCTCGAAATCCTGGAGACTCATAAGTAGACTAATCATAGTTCTACAATCATCTTTTGTTGTTCCGCAGCTCAGCATGTAATGATCTGTATCAACAAGTTCAATAGGAAAAGGTTGTGAAGACCATGGTTTATTAAAATGTTTTGGAAAGCATGATATATAGTTGTGTTGTTTCAAGATGTTAAATGTATCCAAGTTTGTAACTGTATCCATATTTGAAGATACAATAGGAACTCCTGTCCACGTAACCTTGTTATTAAATGTAATATTCTTCTGGAGAGAAACTTCCTTGCGACTACAAATTCGAGTCTTCTTTGGGACTATAAGAACATCTCTAAAGTCAAGTTTTACTTCACGCGACAAAAACTTTGTCATCATTTATATTGTATGATGAAGATTTCCTTATACCACTGTTTTCCACCATGTTAAAGGCATATCAGGTAGAGTATTATTATTTGGAAAATCCATACCGGGTATTGGGTAAGGTTGCATATCAATTTCCTTGTGAGTCACGAGGTCTTTTCTAACATATGTACATTCAACGACTGCTGGAAAATTAATATCTACCCATGGAGATATTGCAGGGCAGTTATTTCCATGAATATGAATACATACAAAGTGTTCATCCATAAAATATAAAGTTTTAAGAATATCATTGTACCTCTGTAAAATAAACAAAGGATTTCCAGTGGTTTCACCCCCATTAAAGTGGTATTCGATAATAACCTGTGAAAATTCTTTAATCTTGGTAGATGCAGTCAAGACGGTCCATTCCCATCCTTCTATATCAATTTGAGCAACCATTTTACTACAGTCTGTGTGTCCATTTGTAGCAATTTGATTATCAATAGTATCCATGTCATGCGTTTTTTCGTAAGATACACCTTGTTTAAAAAAATGTATATAATCAGGTTTATCAGTTATACCATTAATAGTATGATCATAGACATATGAAGGTTTTCCATACTTTTTATAAAATTCTTTTTCAAATTCAATTAGATCATTTGAACCATAACTATATAGACCATCAGATTCTGGAAGATCACAAATTACATAACCACCATCACCTGGTTTACCAAAACGAATTTTATTAAAGTTAGTCTTGTATGGAATGAGTTTACTTTTTATATTTTTCATAATTTCTAAAAATACTTCATCTGTATTCATTTTATAATATTATAAAGATACATAGCTTTATATAGTTAAATGTCAATTTTTGTTCCTGTTTCACTTGGTGAACTTGTTGACAAGATTACAATTTTAGAAATTAAATCTGAAAAAATTAAAAATACAGATGCTCTTTTGAATGTGCAAAAAGAACTTTTAGCTCTCACTTGTGTACAGTGTCCCACAGTTGATGCAGAAATTATTAGAGAATTGAAAACTATAAACGAAAAAATATGGGAAATTGAAGATGGTGTAAGAGAGTGTGAACATGTTAACATGTTTGATAACCATTTTATAGAATTGGCAAGGTCTGTGTATATTAATAATGATAAAAGAGCTGCTATAAAAAGAAAAATTAATGAAATGTATCAATCTGAATATAAAGAAGAAAAGGGTTACATTAATTATTAATGGATTTAACAATAGTACACCATCTTGGAATTGGAGACAGTCTAAATATAAATGGAATGGTAAGACACTTTAGTTCAAAAGGATACCATGTACATGTCATTACAAGGAAAAAACAGTATGAAAGTATACAGTTTATGTATCGTGATGATTCTAATATAATAGTTCTTACTACAGAATCAGATAACCCTAATGATATTAGAAGTGTTATAAAAGGAACTTCTTTAAATTTAGGGACATATAGTTGTAGTAATAACGAATGGGCTTATATAATTAAAAATTTTAATTCATGGGCACATTTTCCATATTATCAAGCTGGTTTAAATCCTATAATCATGAAAACTAAATTTAAACTTGTTCGTGATACAGAAAGAGAAGAAGAACTTTTAAAAACATTTGGTGATGATGATTTTATATTTGTACATGAAGATCCTAAACATAAGTGTCTACAAGTTGATACTACATATAATATTATAAAACCTGATACAGTTTCTTTACCTTTTAATATTTTTGACTGGTTAGGTGTACTAGAAAAAGCTAAAGAGATACATTGTGGACACGGGGGATTTGCATGGATAGTAGAAATGTGTAATATAGGAACAAAAGAAACAAACTTTTTCCATTTGAATTGTGCAAATCCAACTATTTCTACAAAAGAAGTTATGTGTGTATTTTCAGAAGACCAATGGACTTTTAAAAATGAGTAATAGTAATGAAGACGGGTGATTTAATTTTATTCAAGGGACAAGTATCTTCATGGTTTTTAATAACTTTTCTCATTGAATTTTTCTCATGGTCACCGTGGGTCCACGTTGGTATAGTCCTCGAAGATCCAGTCGGTCTCAAGGGTCTTTATGTATGGGAAAGTGTTTATGGACTCGGTACACTTGATCCAGAAGATCACAAGAAGAAGTTTGGAGTTCAGTTGTCTTCTCTTCCAGATAGACTGAAAGGGTACAAGGTGTACACACGAGAGTACCAAGGTCTTGATTTTTCAACAGAGGAGATTGAAGAAGTTCATAAACAAGTTCATGACAAACCATATGATATTGTTCCTCTTGACTGGTTAGAAGCAGTTACACATGTTGACTTGCGTCCCAAGAAGGTTAATAGATTTTGGTGTAGTGCTCTTGTTGGATACATCTTGACAAAACTTCATGTAATTCATGGTGATGTTGATTGGAGTATACTTTCACCAAAGTACTTTGCAAACTTTGATAATAATAACTATGGACCAATAAAATCTTTGAAATAGTATGGAAGTCGCAAAAGAACTTGGAGTCTTGTGTGTGAGCCATCGAACTGTAAAAGAAACTGACGCAGTCATGTTTGATATAGATGAAACACTAATTCACGTTGATGGTACTCCAATACCAGAAATGATTTCATTATTACAGTTGTGTAGAAACCTGGGATACATTGTTATTATTATAACAGCCAGACCAGACACTGCAATAAATCATTATTACACAAAGTGGCAACTCATTTCATATAATATTTTTCCAGCACAAGTTTATTTTGTACCACCGGGTGAAAAAACAAGGGTGAAGGAACAAACTGGATTACATTATGTTTTGAGTGTTGGAGACTTGTGTACAGATTTAGGAAGAAGTGATTACTGGATAAAACTCCCGGATGCAGTAGACTTAAACATATATAGCAATATTAGTGTATGAACTGTATTATATATGCAAACTGTGTTGGATGTTTAGGCATGGCAAGACTATTTTCATCGCATCCAAGTTTTAAATCTATAAAATTTTATCATAATTATATTGTAGATGAATATCCATCTGACGAGGAACTATCAATATGTAATCTTTTTATTTTTCAGTATTCATCTAAAGAGTCAGTTGAAAAATATACATGTAAATTACATGAAACATGTAAACAAGTAAGTTTTCCATATATATATGACGATGGGACATTTAGTATTCACATGGGGACAGGTGGTTTTACACCAATTGATAAACTTGTTAAAAAAAATTATACATTAGATGAAATTTTAAAAATGTATGATGATGGTACAATAGACTTTGAATTAGAATCAAGACGTGAAAAAAGTATACAAATATTAAAAGAAAAGGAAAAAGTGTGTACCATACAGATATCAGATTTTATAGAATTAAATCGTATCAAACCTATATTTTTTACACATAATCATCCTACAATGATTTTATTAATTGAACTTTGTAACCGAATTTGTATATATTTAAATATATGTACATTTATAAGTTTACCGTTTGGTTGGTTATCCGGTATACACCTTGATAGTGTAGGATTTTGTCACCATCCATGGGATAAAATTGAATCTACAAATAAAAAAAGTATATTAAATCTTGATAGATATTCTTTAAAAAATCAAGTTACATGTTTACATGGTGAACATGAAAAAGATTTTTATATCGTAAGCGATGAACTTACTAAAATGTCTATAACTAAACACGTACTCGAGAATCATATTTCATCTCCATCTTTTTCAAATCTACAAATTGCATAACACTATTATCATAAAGAACTTTGACTTTACGAAGTAAATCATTTGTGTAAACTATAATATTTTCAATACTAATTTTAAATTCATCAAACTTTATATTTCTATGAAGTAAATCAACTAATAGATTATGAAGAACATCTCTAAACATGACAAGTACTGAATTCACATCACGAACTTTTTCTCTCGCTTTTTCAGATCTTTGAATTCTTGATTTAAACTGAATCTCTGATATTGTACCATGCATAAACTTTTTACGATTTTCCAAATTCATATCATCTGCAAGTTGCACTTGCTCAAGATATCGTATCAAGTGATTCCACAACCTATGAATTTTTCCAATGTATCCAGTTTCATCACCAAGTACAACTAAAAAATCATAGTACAGTGGGAATTCACATTCACCGGGTTGTCTCTGAAGAGTTCCATGCAGTCTCTGATAATCATAATAGTGTGGGTTGTGAATAACACCTGTATCAATCTCCATAGTATTCCAGTCAAAGACTACATGGCATGAAGTGCACCACATCTGAGAACAGCCAGACGCCTTGAATATCATTTCACCACACTTGGGACATGGTTTGGTATCATCCTTGAGTAATTTCATGGTTTCAACGGCACCTGGATCGCATGTGTGTTCACCAATTTCATTACAGTCCTTGCAGATACAGTTTTTACAGAGACTGCATTTCCAAGAGGATGATAGAAATCCTAAACATTTATCAACGGGACACTTTCTAATAAAAACCTTTTTCTTTTTTTTTATTTTTTTATCAACACCATGATACATTACATTTAATTCATTGATAGCATTCTTTATCTGTTCATGGGGTAATTCATTTTTAAGTTTTTTAACTTCTATTATTCTCTTCTCATGGGCTATAAGAGGCTGAAGAGTTGGAAATAAACTTTTTTCTCTTTCAAAAAGTATATTCTCTCGATGTAACTTGTACTTTCCATTAACAAAAGGTTTTGGAAGAACTTGAAGTAAAATCTCACGAGACCACAACTTGTTACAGTTCATACAATGTGAATCTTTTGATAGACCTAATAAAAATGTACTGACGCATGGAATACAGCACTCAAATTTGCAATAGGGACACTGGATACACTTGGTGGTGGTTTCACAGCACACAGAGCAATCTGACATTTACTAATAGTTCCTTTTACACTTGAATACACTTTAGACATTTTTTTTATAAAAACATATTTTTTTTATTTAACAAAGAACATATACTACAATAGTAAACCCCATGTCATTCTTCGAAGGAATACGCTTTCCAAGTCGCTTGTTTCGAATCATATTCTTATGCTTCGAAACAAACAAGTTTTTAGGCATGTTATCATCTTCAGTCCAGACAGATTTGACTGTTTCAATGAAAACATACTCGAGATTTTCAAGGTATACATCAAAGTCCATTCCAATGTCCATCGCCTTTTGATAATCCTTTTGAAGTTCCATGATTTCCTGGAGTAAAAACTCGCTATAGTAATCAGTGGTTGATGGGGGAGACCAAAGTGGTGTAGTTATAGGTATCTCAAGGCTTGTAACTTCATCGGTAGCCACATCGAGTTCATCCATCTGAGAACCACCCCAAGTCTCCCATGATACATCAGATTCTGCATCACTTTCGGTATCTTCATCTGAGCTAAACTCATCCCCCTCAAAGATTGCTTCAAATGCTTCATTGAATACATCTTCATTCTTCTTATCGTTGCGTTCCTGTTCCCAAGTCTCTGCAACCTTGTACATGCCCTTGAAGTACATGGCACGGCGGCACATGGGACAGGTTGGGTCATCGCTCTTATGGTACCACTCCTTGACACAGTCTTTGCAGAATGCATGCTTGCACACAAGAGTACAGTTTGCAACCGCGCTGTAGCAGACGGCACATTCAGAGTCCATCGAGGGACAAGTTCAAAGAACTTGGAACTTTTACTATTAGTTCTTTTGTGACGTGATTATATTTCAGACATGTTTTTAATTAACTTAAAGACAATGTACTATATATGAGTAGGCGAGAAACTCTTCGTAGCTTAGAGGCAGAGCACCCGGCTGTAGTCCGGTAGGTCACCTGTTCGAATCAGGTTGAAGAGAAAAAGCAGTGTGGCGCAGTGGAAGCGCATTGGGCTCATATTGAGGGACTTGTCCATCATTAAAAGAATACCCAAGGGACACATGATCGAAACATGTCACTGCTAAAGAGCTACAACTCTATAAACTGTAAAGGCTCTTGTAGCTCAGCCGGTAGTAAAAACACCGTAAGCAACAGGCTGTTATTAGGTAGTGTCACCTGGTGGTCACAGGTTCGAACCCTGTCGAGAGCGACTCTATTTTATTATTATCTACAATAATAATAATAAAATGGTTAAATGTGTTTTAATATCAGAAGAGGATGGAAATATATCAGATGTTGAGATAAACATTGTTGGTAATGATTTGTACCGAATACTTAAAGGAACTGGGACATTTATTGGACAGTTCCCGGATACAAACATTGTCATTATGAAATGTGACGTCTCTTATTTCGAGTTGAATGAAAATAGAAATAAATTACCAGAGCCATTTCATGAAGAAGTTGTTATGGGTCCTATTTTATTGGTGTACATGGATGATGAGGCGATTCCCCAAGATTTTACAGTTGTGGATTATTTCGCACAGGTACCCATGCATCACCCTTTAAAACAGATGTTGAATACTTCATCGCAAGTATAAACTGTATGTTAATATATTCAATCAAATCTTTTTCAGAAACCTTGATACCAAATGGGTTTTTATTTAAAACTTTTTCAACTTGTGATTCTCCTTCTAATGTTGCTTCATGGAGACTCTTGAACCACAATACGTGTTTTTTGTCTTTTGTATCAAATGCACTTGAAAACTTTTTAGTAAGTGTTGGTTCCATTATATTTTATAAGTGTATTTTCTTTATTACATTAAACTATCGTATAGATTTTCTTTACCAGGTGACACATATTCCTTTGTATCAGGGTCCCATCTATTGTCTTGTTTCTCAATAGATTTAATGTGCCACAATGCAAGTAATGGGTTAGCTGGTATACCTGCACTTTTACCACTTGAACTAATTTTTTCATGAAGATTATTATTATATCTAATGGATGGAATGTTTTTAAACACTCTAACTGAATAATCCGGCCAGTTTATCCAACCAACTTCATTTACTGTAAAATTACATTTTTGAATCCATTCTTGTGTATAACCAGGACATATATTAATACGAGGAACATGTATAATTTCTACATCTTCTATATCAATAATTGCTTGTTTAATATTTTTTATCAAGGCTTCTTGGGGCATTTCATCTGCATCAATAATGAAAATATAATCACCATTACACTTTGAAATTTGATAATTCCTATGATCTGAAAAACTACCACAAAAATCACGTTCATTAATAACTATATCACTCTTAAAAAATTCAACGACTTTTAAAACTTGTGATGAAACATGTTTAGAATCCACAAGAACATTAATTTCATCATCTAAATCTTTCACAGTTTTCAAAAATGAAATAAGTGAATAGAGTTCTTTGGATTCATTACACACAGTTATAGCATAAGATAGCTTCATTATTAATAATAGTAATCAACCTTTTAAGCAATGCTTAACCTCGCACATCATGCTCTGTTTGAGTTTAGCAAAAGTAATCCATGTGACACAGAGCATCCAGTTATTATGGATCAGATATTTGATGTTGAAATGAATAGACTAACAAATCAACGTATTATAAATTATTTGAAAGCTAAAATTAAAAAATTAAAACACAAGGTTCATGCAATGTCTAGTTTAAAGTTGATTGATATAAATTTTGTAAAAACAGATAAAATATCATCAGTTATATCACATGAGTTGTTTACAATATTTAATTGGAACAAGGTTATGAATGAAGAACAAGCTTCGTGGAAGGAATACTTTCATATGTTGTATGAATTACTTGTAAGTGACTATGACAATGACCATACAGGAAATGTTATACTTGCAAGATCTGTTATAAAATATCATAATGTACTCACAGTTCCAGAAAAAATAAATTGCAATGATCCAATGTATTCTATTATTTCGAGTATAGATGATTCATTCAGAGAATTAAAAGTGGAGCAAATTGTTATATATGATAGTCTAAAACATCTCAAGACTGTAATCAAAGATATTCAACAGAGAACAACACTCATTCAATGTGAAATTGTTAAACTTCAAAGGGAAATGCGATCATGTGAAGCTGACAATGAAAAGTATTTTCAAATGATTAAATGGTCTGTTAGGTAATTCTCTGAGATAATAATATTTATTAGTAGTAAATGTCATCGGGAGGCATGTCACAGTTGGTTGCGGTTGGCGCACAAGATGTATTCCTTATCGGGAAACCAGAAGTTTCTTTTTTTCAGTCTGCTTATAAACATCATACAAACTTTTCGCAGGTTGTGGCTCGTCAGGTGCTCCAGGGTAATCCAACTCCCGGAGGAATGTCATCGGTTAAATTTGAAAGAGCTGGGGACATGATGGGCTATGTATACATTGCACCAATATGCACAGCAGCCGGTGGCGCATCAACTGCCTATCAAACACAAAATTGGTCAAATATTGTCAACTATGTTGAATTTTATATAGGAGGTCAGCTTATTGATCGTCAGGATTCTATATTCACAGAGTTTCTTGCACCAAATTTACTTTCACAGGGGACCTCAAAGTCATCTCTTGTAATGAATCACGGAGGCTATGGAACACCCAGTTATTTTTACCCATTGAGGTTTTGGTTTTGTGAAAATTGGCAGTCTGCACTTCCACTTGTTGCTCTTCAATATCATGATATTGAGATTAGAATTTATTGGAGTGTAAACGCAGGTTCTACTTTTAAGACAGTAAGTTGTATTACAGATCCAAACGCTCCTAATAGCATTACCAACTGGGATGTATATACACAGTATATTTACTTGGATACAGATGAACGTAAATTTATGACTGATAAGAGTCACACAATGCTCATCACACAGGTTCAGTCTATGAATCCTACAGGTTCAAAGATTATGCCAATTGTATTTAATCACCCAGTCAAATATCTTTGTGCATCGTCTGGACTTGTAAATTCTATAATGGGTGGTAGTTCAAATGCTCTTACATCAGATACCAATCAGATTATTGTTCAGATTAATGGAACTGATATCGGTGATTACAAGTTTGCATGTCCCCACTTTACAAGTGTTCCAACTTATTTTCATTCTCCCTTTGCCGGTAACAATGCAAATGCATTCTTCTTGATGCCATTCTGTCTTGATACATCAAGGTTTCAGCCAACTGGTACACTCAACTTTAGTCGTCTAGACTCTGTTAGAATTGTTTCACAAGGTGCTAATATATACAATACAGTATATGGTGTCAACTATAACATTCTCAAAATTCAAAACGGAATGGGGGGTCTAATGTATTCAAATTAGATAAAAAGAAGAATCTATTATATAATAAAAGTAAAATGTGTGACGAAGAAGAAGAGGAATGCGAGCAACGCGTATACGCAGAAGGAAATACTATATTTTTCTTTTGTGATGTGGATGAGTACACAGTCAAGAAGATGTGTATCCTTTTGAAAAAAGTTTCAAAAACACATGACAACATAAAACTTTGTATCAACAGTGGAGGAGGTGGACTCTATTCTGGTTTTGCTGGTATGGATTATATACGGTCACTTGTATTACAGGGTACCCACATTGAAACAATTGCATATGGAATATGTGCATCTGCAGCTACATTTTTACTCATGGGTGGTTCAAAGCGATCCATGGGTAAAAATGCATATATACTCATTCATCAAATGAGTGATACAATTGGAGGAACTTTTGGTGAACTTCAATCATCTATGAAGAATAATAAAAAACACATGAAACATTTTAAAAGGTTGTACCTTGAAAATACCGGTGTACCAGAAGACTATCTTGAAAAGTTACTCACAAAAGATATTGTTCTTTCTGCAAACAAATGTTTACGATACAATATCGTACATGAACTCATCTAACCAACCATATCAGCAACTAATTCATCAAATGAATAATCAGGTTTCCAACCAAGTTTTTTAATTTTAGAACAGTCTCCCAATAGTGTATCAACTTCACATGGTCTATAAAACTCTGAAGATACACTGACTATTGTTTTACCACTTTGATCAGTACCAATTTCATCAAGTCCAGTTCCAGACCATATAATGTTGATTCCAGTTAGTTTACAGACCCTTTCAATAAATTCTCTGACAGAGTGTTGTTCGCCAGAAGATACTATATAATTATCTGGAGTTTCTTGTTGTAGCATAAGCCACATGGCTCTCACATAATCCTTTGCATGCCCCCAATCTCTTAGTGAATCCATGTTTCCAATTATAAGATGGGGTTCAGGTTTATTTAAAGCCTGAACTATTTTTTGAGTTACAAAATTAGACCCACGACGAGGCGATTCGTGATTGAAAAGAATTCCACAGCATGCATACAAACCATACGTTTCACGATAATTGATAACCATCCAATGTGCAGCAACTTTAGAAACTCCGTATGGAGACCTTGGGTAAAATGGGGTTTTTTCAGTCTGGGGATACTCTTGAACTTTTCCAAACATTTCAGATGTTGATGCGTGATAAAATTTAACCTTTTTAATGAGATTGTTTTCACGTATGGCTTCAAGTAAATTAAGTGTTCCAATAAAATTTGTTTGTACAGTTAAATTGGGGCACATGAAAGAAACCGCCACATGACTCTGCGCAGCCAAGTTGTATACTTCAATGCTATCAAACTTGTCAGCCTCTTTAAAAACTTTTGAAACGCTTGCAAAATCTGTAATATCTGCATCGAATAGTTTAAAGTTTACATGATTCAGTGACAAGTCTGTCAAGTTACTACTCTGTATATGATATGTAGTTCTTCTTACAATACAATAAACACTGTAACCCTTTTCTAAAAGTAATTCAACCAAGTATGATCCATCTTGACCAGTAGCTCCAGTTACAATAGCCACTTGAAACATTAAAGATAAAGAACATTTTATCTTTAAATGATGTCACAACGTGAATTTGAACTTTTTATTTTAAAAACTATGCAACAAATTAAAAGTGAAGTTATTCCTTATAAAACAAATTTTAGTAAAATTCGTCTCGGTGAACCCGGTGACGGTGGATATGCAATTTGTGATGGAATACCATCATCTGGTCTTTATAGCTATGGATGTGATGATAATATAAAATTTGAAAATGCATACCATGATAAATTTAAAAAAGAATGTTGGGTGTATGATCATACAGTACCTGGAATAACAAATAAACCAGATTTTATTCATTTTTTTAAACAAGGTGTATCTCACAAAACAACACATGATTGTGATACAATTGATAATCAAATTGCAAGAAATGGTCACACTGACTGTAGTCAGATGTTTGCACAGATTGATGTTGAAGGTTGTGAATGGAATATATTGAGATCATCTAAAAAACTTGAAGAATTTGCACAAGTTCTTATAGAGTTTCATACACCTCCAGTAAATGATATTATAAACTGGTCTACATGTATACTTGAAACTTTACAGTACATGAACAAACATTTTGTATGTGTTCATGTTCATGGAAACAACTCCCCTATACAACCGTGGGCTGATCACAATTTTCCAAGAATATATGAATGTACATATGTTAGAAGAGATTTAGTAACTCACGCAGAGATTGATTATCAAAAGTATCCCATGTCAGATGTAGATACTCCAAATTCTAGTGATAGACCAGATTTACCACTTACATGGTGGTAGTTTAAAGAGAAAAAAGTCTCAGTCTTTAATGTACGGAAAAGTTTTTGGTCGTTTTTTCCTTGAACAACACCTTGGTATCACGTGTGATGATACACCAGATACATGTACTGTATCAGAACTCATAGAAACATATGAATATTGGCAACACATGATATCAACACTATCATATTATAAAATAAAACAGTTGTTTACAATGTTTGAAACATCAGATGTTCATCCAGATATTATAAATGCTATGAAACATTTTGATCGCGTTATAGTTCCATTTGATTATCTTAAAAATATACTTGTGTCACACGGAGTTAATGCAGTGTCAATAAACTTTTATACAAGTGATCTTATTAGAATGAAACCTGTTGTAATTCCAAAAGTTGTTAATAGTAACAAACTTGTTTTTTTATATGTAGGAACAAACGATGTTCGTAAAAATGTTATTCTATTGACTAGAATATTTGCAAAAGCTTCACTTGGTACACAACATACACTTATTATTAAAACAAACACATGTGTTGATTTGGTTGAATCTCCAAATATAAAAGTTATAACAGACAAGATTCCACTTGATAAACTAGCAGGACTTTATAATATATGTGACTATGTTATTTCAACTACTCGAGGTGAAGGTGTTGGCTTGCCAATGCTTGAAGCAGATTACTTTAAAAAACCAGTCATTTCACATGATAAAGGAGTCTTTACAGATGTAAAGAATTTTATAACAGTTCCATGGCATGTGTTACCATCAAAAGAAATACCTATTGATTATTCAGTTGTTCCAGGTTTTTTGAAAAAAGTTTTTTATGGAACTTGGTGGGAAGTTGATAAAGATGAAACATTTAATGTTATAAAAAATTTAATTTCATCATCTGTCATTCCTGGAAACAATGGTACACTCACACATTTTGAACAAAATACATCTGAGACTGGACAAGATTTATAATACTTTTTAAAACATTCTAAACGTGGTAAAGGTATTGGGTAATGTATATTAGTCTCAACTTCATTCTCTTTCATGTATTTTATAAAAGAATCTCTGTCAGGAACAAGCATATACATGACATGATATACATCTATTCCAATTGTACTTCTTTTTGGAAAGATGTCTAGTACCTCGTACCTCTTTGCAATATGTATACGTTCATCGGTCCACTTGTCAATATGTTTCAACTTTTCAGATAATATTAATCCCTGGATACAGTCCATACGACTATTGATACCATCTGTTATATGATCATATCTATTATGCGAAGGAGCTCCAAGACTTGCATACTGTTTCATAGAATTTGATAATTTCATGTTATTCGTTATACATGCACCAGCGTCACCAAATGCCCCCAAGTTTTTACCCGGATAAAATGAAAAACATCCTATGATACCAAGAGTTCCAACATGGACCCCATTTATCTTGGCGCCAACTGCCTGAGCACAATCTTCAATAACTGGTACACCAAGTTTTAAAATTCTATACACATCGCAACACTGTCCATATAAGTGAACAGGTATGATACAGTCCAACTTTGTCTCCTTTTCCAATTTTGATATATCCATTAAACCAGTTTCACAATCAACATCTATAAAAATAGGAATGTGACCGGCTTGAACAACCGCCATTGCAGTTGCTGCATAACTCACCGCTGGAACTGCAATACGCGAACCTTTATCAAGTTCAAGAGATTTTATAGCCAAATAAAGAGCATCAGTTCCATTTGCACATGTTACACAATATTTAGACTCGGTGTACTCTGCAAATTTTGCACCAAATCCTTTGCGATCATCTACAAATGCTGATTCGTCAATAACTATATCAAGAGCATCGTGAAATGCCACTTTCAAGTCTTTATGAATACGATACATATCATTATATGGAATCTTCATTATTAAAGGGTAGGATGATAGTATCTTTAATAATGAAATTTATAATAGTTGGACTTGGTTATTTTGGTAAAATAATTCATTCCAAATTAAAAAATGAATCGATTACGGTTGTTGACCCTTTTTCAGAATCATCTGATTATAAAACAGTTGATGAAGTTCCTTTTACAGATGGAAAGTGGTTTGTGACATCACCAGCTTCGACACATTACAAAGTACTTTGTGAACTTTTTGAAAAGGGTGTCAAGGATATATGGGTTGAAAAACCTATATGTGCAACACTTTTAGAGACTCTTGATGTATTTGCAAGAGTACCTGATGGTGTTTTTTTATATTGTGATTTTACTTGGTTAAAACATTCTGCCATACTTTCCATGGGTGAATATATTTATAATAATTCAATTCAACATCTGGAACTTAAATGGTTAAATGATGGTACACATATTCCAAGTGATGTAAACATAGTCATGGATCTCGCAGTTCATCCTATATCAATAGTTACATACTTTTTATTCAAAAATAAAGATACTATTGATACTATTCAACTTGTATATAGTTCAAACAAATCAGTTGTGTTATGTGGTAAAAGTAAACAAGGTTGTACATTTAATATAGAAGTAAGTAACAATTCAAAAAATAAAATACGAACAATTAGTTTGTACTCTAAAGATTCTATTCGTTGGAACTCACAATCGGAATTTTATATTGAAAACATTGGTCAAGTTGAACCATCCGATGCAATAGAGAATAACATCAACTGCTTTCTTACAGGTAGAGGAAATCCGGTTTTTTGTTTGGATATTGCTAAAATACTTGAAAGAATCAATTGCTTTTAAAATCATTTGTTCTTTTTCTAAATTTGATAGATTAGATCGTTCTATTCCAATTATGTTAACCTTAAGGGGTCTTGCAGGAACCCCACCCCATGTTAAACCATCGGGTGACACACCTTTAAAAAATGAACCAGCACCGATCATACAACATTTTCCTATATTTGAACCTTGATGTATACTTGCATTCATTCCAATTGTTGTATAATCTCCAATGTGTACATGACCTGCTATACATGCATGAGGACAAACTGTTACACCGTCTCCTATAACACAGTCATGTCCTATGAAACATGTATTCATTATATAACAGTTTGAACCTATACAACTATCAATTTTACCCGGATTATTTATTATTACATTTTCACGTATTACTGTATCAACTCCAATAGAAACAGTTCCAATAGACTTTTTATTTCTCCAATCAGGTTCAGTAAACATTTATATGTACAAAGTGTACAGTCTTTATTCGTGTATAAATAGATAATTAGATTCGGGTTTTGATATTACCCTGTATCCAATTTCTTTAAGAAATGGAATTATAGGAGATGTTTCAAAATCAAAAATTTCAATATACATTGAAGGTTTATATGTTCTTATAGTTTTTTCAGCTCCTAATAAAACTTGATATTCATGTCCTTCAACATCTATTTTTATAATACTTGGAACTCCTTGATATACATCATCAAGTCTATCAGTTGTTGCAGATATACATTCTGATAAATGTTGTTCACTCGGGTGTATAGACCAACCTCCATAATTTGTTAAACCAAAATCTTGTGAACGTGGTTTATATAGTTCAACAGTTGATATAGTATTTGACAGTGCAATTGGATATACTTTTACCGGATTACTCAGATTATTTTGAGAAACATTTTTATTTATTATAGAATGAAATAAAGGTTCAAATGTATGAACTGGCCCATAATCTGAAAACATTAATGAGTTGTAACCTATATTACCTCCTATATCAATTATATCAGTTCCTGGTTTATATAACTGTGGTAAATCTTGTCTCATCCAACCATCCCATTCATATCCATGAGACAATGTATTTCTAATATATAAATCATCTGAAATAACATCGACAAGATACTTGTTTACTTTAACTGTATGGCTTGGAAACATTATTACTATTATTTATTGTATAATCTTTAACTTGAACTTTTTTTGTACAAGTACTTTTGCTTCCGTTAAAGAAGGTTTAGACCATAAGAGCCACCGAGACCAGAACCCCGCTGTTTGAAACCCTTTGGGTCTCCACTGTTCACGACGCTGATGCCTCGTCAAGTATCTTTTCATTCGTTCTGGGTCTTTATGTATAGTATAATCAGAGTATCCAATTTGACCAAAGTCAACATGTTTACCGTTGCTGAATACAACACGAAACTTTTTGTCTCTCCTTGGACTTTTTAGGAGAGTCACCTTCATTTACAAGTATTAGAGAATTAAAACTATTATATTGTAACCATGCAGATGCAACTTGATTCTGATTTCCTCGCAAAGTATGCCAAGGTCACCCCTCCTTTTGGATTCAATGGTCTCGGAGAACTCGTGTACATGCGAACATATTCTCGTCTGAAACCCAATGGAGAAAATGAAAAGTGGTTTGAGACCATTCAGCGCGTTGTTGAAGGAACATACAGTCTCCAGAAAAAACACATCGAACATCTCAGTCTCGGTTGGAATGAAAAGCAGGCTCAAGCAAGTGCTCAGGAAATGTATGACCGCATGTTCAACATGAAGTTTCTTCCTCCTGGGCGTGGTCTCTGGGCCATGGGAACTGATATCGTCAATAAGAAGGGTCTTGCAGCCTCACTCAACAACTGTGGCTTTGTAAGCACTGAAAACATGGGGACCAAAGATTCATTTTCCAAGGCGTTTACATTCACCATGGACATGTCTATGCTTGGGGTCGGGGTTGGATTTGATACCAGGGGCGCTGGCAACTTTGTAGTTCAAAAGTCTGAACTCGAGAGTACAGTCTTTGTTATTGAAGACACTCGCGAGGGCTGGGTCACAAGTGTTGGAGCTCTTATTGATTCTTTCAATAGTGGTCCAAGTGTCACATTTGATTACACCAAGATTCGCCCTATGGGTATTCCTTTGAAGACTTTTGGAGGTCTAAGCAGTGGCCCTCAGCCTCTCATTGATCTTCATGACAAGGTTGTCGAGACTCTGACCAGGAACATCGGACAACTTGTCACGGTAACTTCAATTGTTGACATCATGAATCTTATTGGAAAGTGTGTTGTATCCGGGAATGTTAGAAGGTGTCTTCCAGAAGGAACACTTATTCATACACAAAAGGGTCTCATTCCCATTGAAAAGATTGAACCTGGAACTCTTGTGTATACGTCAGAAGGTCTGGAAGAGACTTGTGAATTAGTTTACCAAGGTGAACAGGAAGTTATTACAATAACCACCGAACTTGGTGATTTTGAATGTACTGAAAAACATAAAATGGCAGTTGTAAGTGGTCTAGGAACTTATACATGGAAATGTGCTAATGAGTTACTTGATGGAGATCAACTTGTATTTCCAAATCATGTAGTTGAAGGTGAAGAAACCATTTCATTAAAAGATGCATATGATACCGGATACAATGATTCAAAAAATAATAAAACTATATCAAACTATATTCTATGTGGTACACCTGATATTCGTAAAAGTTATTTAGATGGACTAACACATGAATATGTAGTCAATAGTAATAAATGTTTATTTATTTCAGAAAATTCAAAATTTCTTAAAACAGTTCAGTGTATATATGCATCACTTGGTATTCCAACTAAAATTAATAATACACATCTTTCTAAACTTGAAAAATCTAAAACTTCTTCTTCAAACTTTTACCCAATCAAGTTCAACTGTATATCTCGAACTGGAAAAGTTTGTGCTACATATGACATTGCAGTTCCATCTGCCAAAGAGTTTATTGCGGCGGAAGGTCTACTGGTTCATAATACAGCTCTCATAAGTTTTGGTTCAAAAGATTCCGAAGAGTTTATGGATCTCAAGGATTACACAAAGAATCCTCAGCGAATGGACTTTGGGTGGACTTCAAACAATAGTATCTTTGCCGATCTGGGTATGGATTACACAGAAGTTGCTAAACGCATCTGTATCAATGGAGAGCCTGGAATTGCATGGCTCGAAAACATGAAACAGTACTCTCGCATGTGTGACCCACCTGACAACAAGGATTACCGGGTCATGGGGGGTAATCCTTGTCTCGAACAGTCGCTTGAATCATACGAACTTTGCTGTGTTACGGCAGATACTCGTATTCAGACTGATATGGGATGTCCCAAAATTGGAGATGTTATCGGAACAAGTGTAAATGTATGGAATGGAACAAACT
>Ga0209499_1000974_pt1 | contig 20741 bp, 17 predicted proteins | sample C_130208_EF_Meta_FD_187306 | JGI IMG/M metagenome (GOLD analysis project Ga0209499, IMG submission 187306) | Freshwater microbial communities from Lake Croche, Canada to study carbon cycling - C_130208_EF_MetaG (SPAdes) (version 2) | ecosystem: Environmental > Aquatic > Freshwater > Lake... | reverse complement strand
ACTGAGAAAGTAACTACAGTTCCTGCAGCACCTTCAATAGCATAATCCTTTGAATACTCAGCAGTTTTTTCTGCAGCAGCATACGTTTTTGAATCAAAAGCAATACCATTTTTTAATACAGTGATTGACTTTAAACCAGCAGGTGCATTAATGGTCGCCTTAACAGTAACGGTAGCACCAGCCACACCTGATAATGTACCTGATGAAGTCACAGTAGGTACAGGGAACACTTCCTCTTCTTTAGTACAAGAAGAAAAAACTAAAGAAACTACTGTTAAAACAGCTAGTAACTTAAATAATTTGTTGTTTAATTGTTTCATTTTAAATTAATTGGTTTTGTGTTTATTAAAATTTTTAGAATCCAAAAGGTGTGTAGATAATTCCTAAAGAGAATACGCGGCCAGGGCTGAAAGACTGAATAGTCTGGTCTGTATTTACATCGAAATTGCCATCTTGATTTCCATCTTGTAAGACAATATTCTTATTGTTTAAAATATCACTGATTCCTCCTTTAATTTGAATGTTTTTAGCCACCTTTTTAGAGAAAGTAAGATCAAGAATATTACGAGGCATTTCATACCAATCAGGGTAATTATATCCGTAATTGTTCCCAACGGCATAAATACGTTTCCCAATGACATTAAATGAAAGATTTATTTGCAAACCTTTCTTCGTGTCGTTGTAGTTATAAGATGCATTCAAAATGTAAGGACTTTGACCTTGTAAAGGGCGATTATCGGATTGATTTGCTCCTGCAGTAGCACCTAAGTTCACTTTACTAAGAATGTATGCTCCATTAAATACAATACTTGATTTTCCTAAAAAGCTATTAGCATTCTCCCCATCTAAATTCTTGCGAATTTCAGCCTCAAGGCCCATGCTATAGGCACTTGCTGCGTTAGCAAAATTAAGTTCTGGATTTGATCCTGAAGCAAATACCACTTCTATTGGATTCGTAAATTGCTTATAAAATGCAGCTATACTGAAAACCTCTGAAGGAGTAGGATACTGCTCATAACGGAAATCAAAATTTTGAATCGTTGCATTTTTCAACATTGGATTTCCAGAAATATTTCGATTATTCACGAAATCATAGAAAGCAAATGGAGCCACTTCCCTAAACTCTGGACGATTGATCGTTTGTCCATAAGCCAAACGCAATAAACTTTTAGAACTGAAGTTGTAAGTCAAATTAAAAGAAGGTAACACATTCAAAACCGTATTATTATAATTAATTGGCGTTTTTCCAGTCATGTCAAATGAATTCAATTTTTGACTGTTATTCTCAGCACGAACACCGGCAACCAAATTAAATTTTGTCCCTAAAGCATACCCACCTTGAATGTAGGCGGCCAATAAATCATTGGTAGCCGTATATGAGTCACTTGGATTTGTTTGTTCATCCAACTTAACGCCATTGGTAGTATTAATATTCGACTCAGCAAATATTTGGTCTATTGGCAAAGACCCAATATTAAATAGAGAACTATTTGATTTTACATATCCAAGGTTTCTCGCATCAAATTTACGTTTCTTCGATTCAGCAAATAACCCAGTCTTAAATTCTAATTCTTTACCTTCAGCCAAAACGAATTTATGTGAAAGATTAAAACCACCCGTGTAAGAACTTTCAGATAAAATAATGTTGGTCCTACCTAAATTGAAGGTTTGCGCAGCGCCTGTTGGCACATACAATATTTTATTTGATCCGTCAATTACATAACGAAAACGCTTATAATCAGGTTGGTCTCTGAAGGAGGAATTATAGCCTACTACCCAATCCAATTTGGTGTTACCATCATTAAAATCATGCTTTCCAGCTAATTGACCTGTGTAAATACCTCGATACACTTGATCAAAGGATTGAATATTCCAATTTGCACCATTGTCAATCCCCGAACGGTCAACAAACTGAGAATTACTTAATTGATTAAATAAGTTCTTTAATTCTATTGTGTGGTGATCATTCAAACGGAAAGCCCAATTATGCAATACACCAATTCGTAAGGCCGTTGAATTTTGTTGATCATTAAAATTAAAAATATAATCTGGCTTGCCTGAAGTTTTAATGGCAGAATATCCAAAGTCATTCCTCACCATATTAAAAATTGTTTTCGTACTCGAATAATTAATAGCCGTAATGTTTCCTACACGAACATTACCCAAATTGAATTTCAATCCACTAGATAAAGAAAAACGCATATCCGGATTGGCTGTGGATTTATCTGCCACCCAATTGTTTTTTAATGACCTTCCCACTTGTGCTAATGCCTCACCCGTTCGAGTGGCTAACTCAAATTTTGAAGAAGGAAATCCTTTAGGTAAATCAAAATTTCCTGTATTAAATCCAGTCCAAGAATTAGTACCTTGTTGAACCGAATTAAACGACTGACCAGTTGTTCCATCGCGATATGAATTACTATAATCAATCGTTAAAAAATTATTCTCTGGAATAGATTTCGTAAAGATTTTAACAACCCCCCCAGCAAATTCACCAGGCAACTCTGCAGCAGGAGATTTAAAAACTAAGATTCGGTCGATTTGTCCAGCAGGGATAATATCAAATGAAAAAGAACGCATGTCCGTTTCCATCGATGGAGCAAATGTGTTATTTAATTGGACTGAATTATAGCGTTCATTCAAGCCACGAATGTTAATAAAACGCTCATTAAAAATAGTTACGCCAGGAACGCGCTTCACTACCTCAGCAGCTGTACGGTCCAAAGTCTTCGTAATTTGAGCAGCAGAAATACCACTCACAACTAATTGGGCTGCCTTAATTTCCGAAATAACAGATACCTCCGTATTTGTTAATCGTTGAGCGACCACTTTAACTTCAGCTAACGTTGACGATTCTTCTGCAATAGTCAAATTCAAGTCAGTCACTTGGTCTGCCTCTACTTTAACGTTTTCATAAATTTTGGATTGATATCCAACAAAAGAAATCTTTAACGAATAAGTGCCTACAGCTAACTTTCCAAAAGTGAAAAAACCATTAATGTCTGTGGCTGCTCCTTTAGTACTACCTTGGATTAATACTGTCGCTCCAATGATATCTTCTTTGGACTTAACATCTTTTATTGTTCCTCTAATAACTCCGGTTTGCTGGGCAAAAGAACTTATCGAAATAAGTAAAATTAAGAGTATGAGTGTGAAATTGGTGCGTTGTGAATTAAAAATCATATTGTTTAAATAACGGTGACAAATAGAAATGGTAATTTTTAAAAAAAGCGTTGTTTTTAATGCCTGTAAAATTAAACCTATCAAACCCTGTGCGTGTTATTTAAGTATTATGTACATATTATTAAATCATTAAAAGATTATGAGTTTTATACTAATTTGTTAACATAGTACTTTAAATGGTCTACTAATTTCCTAAGGTTGGAAACTTTATTTAAACCAAATTCTAAATTTTGCACAATTCAAAGAAATATAATTTTTTAAAGAAGAACTTTCTTGGAAAATTTAAATTTTATGCGGATTTAATGGGTAGGTAATACAGGAACACTAGTTTTGACCCAACAAACGGAAATAATTCCGCCTAAGTTTTTTTAAATAAATACGTTTATGAAAAATTTCATTAACAAAAATTCCATTGCAACCATTATGTTGGTTGCGATCATGTCTGTCGCTTCTGCCGCCACCGCAGCAGAAATAACCTCGCCTGTCAACATCGAACAAGTAGGTAAAATGAAATTCCTAGTTCGCGCTGAACCGAAATCATCCTTCGTAGTTATTATTTATGACGCGGAAAACAATATCCTTTATAACGAAGTGATTTCAACGCAAAAGGTATTCAGCTTTTCCGATCTTTCTGATGGCAAATACCGAATGGATATCCTAAATTCTCGCAAGAAATTAGTTCAATCAAAATCATTTAATATTCAAACAGAAGTAAAACGCGACTTAGTTGCGATTCAATAATTTTAGTGAAAATTAAGGTTAAAGGGGCGCAGATATTCTGCGCCTTTTTCTGTATTTTCGTGACCCAATTACACGCAATAAAAAAGAAAATATGGATTTTTTGGATGGCTTAAATGAGCCCCAACGACAAGCTGTTGAGTATATAGAAGGACCCCTCATGATTATCGCCGGCGCAGGATCTGGCAAAACGAGAGTACTTACGTATCGGACTGCCCACTTAATCCAAAATGGCATCGATCCTTTCTCCATTTTACTCTTAACTTTTACCAATAAAGCAGCAGGAGAAATGCGGCACCGCATCGAAACGGTCATCGGCGGCCAAGCAAAAAACATTTGGATGGGGACTTTTCACTCAGTTTTTGCCAAAATATTGCGTTTCGAAGGAGGAAAATTAGGCTACTCGTCCAACTTCTCTATTTATGATACCGATGATTCAAAATCACTCATAAGAGCACTTATCAAAGAACAAAATCTAGACGATAAAGTATATAAAGTTAACCTAGTTCTAAACCGGATTTCAAACGCAAAAAATCGACTCATCAGCCCCGAGCAATACCTCGCCTCTTCTATTGTAGAACAGGAGGATCGCTATGCTAAAATTCCCATGATGGGCAACTTATATAAATCCTATTGTTTGAGATGCTTTCAAGCCAATGCCATGGATTTTGATGACCTATTATACCAAACCAACATTCTTTTTCGAGATCACTTAGACGTTCTGAACAAGTACCAACACAAATTTAAACATGTGATGGTGGATGAGTTTCAAGACACAAACGTTTCCCAATATTTAATTACCAAAAAACTGTCTGCGGTCAACCGCAACATCTGCGTAGTAGGCGACGATGCTCAAAGTATTTATGCATTTCGTGGAGCCGACATCCAAAATATTCTAAATTTTGAGCGCGATTATTCGGATTTGAAAACCATCAAACTGGAAGAAAATTACCGTTCAACTAAAGCCATTGTCGCCGTTGCCAATTCAATCATTGCTCGAAATAAAAGCCAATTAAAAAAGGATGTATTTACGTCTAATGAAGAAGGGGACAAAATAGAAATTATACGAGCAGGTTCTGATAATGATGAAGGCCGAATTATAGCCTCCACCATTTTTGAGGCAAGACAAAAGGATGGGCTCAAATGGTCAGACTTTGCCATTTTATATCGTACGAATGCGCAATCTAGGTCTTTTGAGGAATCTTTGCGCCGACTAAACATCAACTACCGAATCATAGGAGGCCTCTCTTTTTATCAAAGAAAAGAAATCAAGGACGTCCTTGCTTATCTACGTTTTATTGTAAATCAAAATGACGAAGAAGCCTTTAAACGAATCATCAACCTTCCCAAAAGAGGTATTGGCGATACCAGTGTCGCAAAAATTTCAGTCACCGCAGCCGAACATCAAGTGTCCGTGTGGGAAGTAGTTAGCCATATAAACCAATATCCAGGGGCAAGAGGCGGCGCGTCGATTGAAAATTTTGCTGACCTGATCAAATCTTTTAAGCTCCTTGTCGAAGTTGAACAAAAAGATGCCTATGAAGTGGCATCCCACGTAGCCAAAGCCTCAGGCTTAGTTCGAGAATTATATGAGGATAAAACAGTAGAAGGACTTGCCCGCTACCAAAACGTTCAAGAACTCCTCAATGCCATCAAACAGTTTGTTGACTCGGAAGAAAATGAAGACAAATCACTCAGCACTTTTCTTCAGTCTGTATCTCTTTTGACGAACGCAGATACCAACGAAGATCCTAATGATCGCGATAAAGTAACCCTCATGACGGTACACTCCGCCAAAGGCCTTGAATTTAAAAATGTCTTTTTAGTTGGCCTAGAGGAGGATCTGTTCCCTAGCCAAATGATGCTTCAAAGTCAGGCCGACCTGGAAGAAGAACGAAGGTTATTTTATGTAGCTATCACTAGAGCGGAAAAGAAATTGATGATTTCTTATGCTGAATCGAGGTATCAGTTTGGCCGACTAAAAAGTTGCGAGCCCAGTAGATTCTTGGATGAGTTAGATTCTACTTATCTGAAAATGGCGAAGACCCCTGGGAAAAAAGACACAAGTTCCTTTAGACCTGTACAAAAAACGGGTTTTGTCGAAAAATCAACATCCGCTTCAGCGGCCCAACTCATTCAAAAGCCACAGCAAAATACGAATTACCAGCATATTTCATCCGCAGATTTTAAGCAAACAGATGCGATGCAATTGATGGAAGGCCAACGAGTGGAACATCAAAAATTTGGATTTGGGATGATTAAAAAACTAGAGATTAATGGTGCTGAAAGAAAGGCTCACATCGTATTCGAGAAAGGGATAGGGGAAAAAGTTCTGCTATTAAGTTTCGCAAAACTGATGGTGATCGAATAACTATTTCTTCTTGTAAAAATATAAATGGACCGGGGGAAATGGGGGTGTCCCTGATTTATCTGTTTCAGATATCGTATAATATCCATTCCCATCAGCAGCAAAGGTAATTCCCTCACCTTGAGGCTCCATTTTATAAGGCACTGTTTTAGGAGCTCTAGATAAAGCATCAGAGATACTTTCTCCAGTCTTTCTTTTCCAATAGTAAACTTCATAATAGTTTTTGACTAAAATTTCTGAGTTATCAGAGGAAATGGACCCGCCTGTAATATACGCCGCAGTAACAAACCTAGAATCGGTAGAAAGTGGTTTTGAAAAAGCTAACTCTCGAACAAACTCGGCCTTTGCCGTTCCGCCAGCGACTAAGCTAGAAGCAGGAATTTTATATAAACGTTTATTTGTTTCTCTCTTACTGATGATAAAAACATCTTTAGTTTTTTGGTCCACCAATAAACATTCCATATCCCTAGCCCCATCAGATAGAGTGAAAGTTAATTTACTAACCTGCGAAATTGTATTCATTAAAGGAGTATTTGCATCCAAAACAGGTTCTTTGCACCAATACAAAGCGTAAGAGGAATATACCGCATTATTATCCCCGAAATCAGCCAGGTAAAGAGTCGCAGACCCATCTGTTTCACTCACAATTCCCATATCCTCCCAATCTCGATTTTCCGCTCCTTGCAATTTAAATTCACGTTTCCCCTTGCCATAACCATCCAAAAGAAATATTCTACTTCCATCTCCTGAATCATTATGAGACCATAAATATCCAGCATTTTTTCTACTCGCAACTAAGCCTGAAGCTTCATCCAAGGACGGATTTTCTATGACACCCTTATCCTCATATTCAGCATAATTTGATTCAATACCATTTACACCTGGGTCAGGTGTGGGACCCTGACCAAGCTGACATGAGCCCATTAAAAAACAAAAAATCAACAAATACAATAACTTATTTTTCATTATCCTAATTATCAGTTTGCTCGATTGACTTTTCTATTTTTAAAGTCGCTTTAATCTTTTTTATTCTTCTCGTATCCACGGATTGGACTTTAAAGATAAAAGGTTCAAAAATCATTTCTTCATTTGCATGAGGAATTCGCCCAAATAATTCAATTAAAAATCCTCCCAATGTTTCGCTCTCTCCCTTCTTTTCTTCAAAGTGGGTGACATCAACATCAAATATCTTGGAGAAATCATTTAAAGATGTTTTCGCTTCAAAGATGTAATTATGCTCATCCAATTTCTTATAATCTACCTCTTCATCGTCAAATTCGTCATTAATCTCTCCCAAAATCTCTTCAATAATGTCTTCCATGGTCACTAGACCTTCTGTCTCGCCATATTCATTGACAACAATCGCCATGTGAACACGCTTCTCCTGAAAATCATATAATAAATCGTCGATTTTTTTATTCTCTGGAACAAAAAAAGGCTGATGCAATAAAGAAACCCAATCAAAATTTTCATCTTGGTCTATATCCTTTAACAAATCTTTGATATACAAAATCCCCTCGATTTTATCGATAGTTTCCGTGTAAACGGGAATTCTTGAATAACCATTTTTATTCACCTTATCCATCAGCTCATGGAAATCAATATCGGTATCCAAGGCCATTATATCCCGACGTGCTTTCATGACCGATTTAACAGACGTATTTCCAAAATTTAAAATCCCTCGAAGAATGTCCTTTTCCATCTCCGTCGTATTTTCATCCGTGGTAATCTCCAAGGCCTGATTTAATTCATGGGTGGTCAGCGTATAGGACTTGCGTTTAATTTTTTTCTCAATCAGGCCTGACAAACCTAACAAGACTTTGGATAAAGGTGAAAAAATGAAGGTGAAAAAATGAATTAATGGGGCCGTATATCTGGCGAAATTCAGGTTGTTTTGTTGTGCCCACACTTTAGGAATTAATTCCCCAAAAAACGCAATGATAAAAGTGACCCAAAACAGTAAAAATAAAGTGACCAACAAAGACCACATGGACTGAGGACCTACGATTAGCTCAGTGAGGTAGTTGGCTAGGGTTATAAAAATAATATTAATAAAATTTATCGCAATTAATAAGGTGGCGAGAAGTTGCTGAGGATTTTCCAATAGATGGCTAATGGCCTTTTCTGAGGCGCCTTCACTCTCTCTTAGACTAGTTCTTTGTTCGGCATTTAAAGAAAAAAAAGCTACTTCGGAACCCGAAAGCAAGGCAGAAAGCAATAATAAAATGATCAAAATTACCCCTATGAGAACGTAGCTGCTTGCATTAGCTACTGGATTAATCAATAATAATAAAGGTATGGGATAGGGGTCGGGGTCCATCTTGATTAGATACTAATAAAGCAAATTTACAAAAAAGGGAATATGTTTTGATCAGATTCCCTTTTTTAATAATAATTTAAAATGGAAGATCGTCACCTTCTTCCATCATCGGAGGAAACGCAGTTCCGTTTGTGGCCGATTCCCCCAATGAAACCGTTTCTGGCTTTGGCCTTGGTTCAGGGGAATCGCCTAGTGGCCTCTCATTTTTATTGCCAATTAAATTCATGGATGTGGCCCGAATGCGATAACCACGCATGGTGGCACCCGATTTATCTTGCCATTCCTCCGAACGAATTTTGCCTTCGATATAGACTTGATTCCCCTTTTTTAAATATTGCTCAGCAATGGTGGCCAAATTATCCCATAATTCCACTCGGTGCCATTCCGTTTGTTCCACGCGTTGGCCATCCTTACCCGTATAAGATTCTGAAGTAGCAATATTAATATTTGCCACTTTAACGCCACTAGGAAGCGCTCTAACTTCAGGATCACCTCCCAAATTTCCTAGAATAATCACTTTGTTTACACCAGCCATAATATTGATTTTTTTAGTTAGGTAGACAAAAAACCTTGTCCGCTATAAAGGTAATTTTGTTTAAGTTAAAACAAATTCTTCAGTTTTAAATTATCAGTTATTAGATTTAGAAGCAATACGGGTTTTGCCAAATTAGTAAAGTCTTGAGGCTCTATCCATCGAAATTGATCATTTTCTTGGATCTCAAAATGATCATTAACTTGGACAAACCACGCTTGGCAAAATATTTTTTGATGACTTAATAAATGTGTTGGCGGTGACACCAAAGAAGTAATTAAGCTTTGCTTGCCTAAACCTGCGAGCACATGATCCTTCCCGATTACTTCGTCTAAAGTTTGAACATGGGGCACCTCGACCAAATAAAACTCCCAAAGTCCCTGCCAAATGTCCTTAGTGGCTCGTTGGCGCACTAAAATTTTCCCCTTTTTTTCAATGATAAAATACGCAAAATACCGTTCCTTTTGGCTCTTTTTCTTGGATTTAACCGGCAATTCCTGCACACGATTTTCTGAAAAAGCGACACAGTTAAATTGCAATGGGCAAGTAGAACAAGTAGGAGAAGGAGAACATTGCAGACTCCCGAATTCCATAATGGCTTGATTAAATGTGGCAGGTTGTTTTTTAGGAATCAACTCATCAGCTAAATCAGTAAACGTTTTTCTGGCTGAAGAATGCAAAATATCCACATTAATCCCAAAATACCGTGATAGAATACGAAAGACATTGCCATCGACCACAGGCTTAGGTTCATTAAACGCAAAAGATGCAATGGCCGCGGCCGTATAGGGGCCTATTCCGGGTAAATTGATTAGTTCGGCATAGGTAGAAGGGAACTTACCCCCCGCATCAGCGATAATTTTTGCTGTTTTGTGTAAATTTCTTGCCCGACTATAATACCCTAAGCCTTGCCATAACCTAAATAACTGATCTTCATCGGTGTTCGCCAAATCTAAAACACTTGGAAATGCCTCTAATAGCCTGTAAAAATAAGGCAATCCTTGTGATACGCGAGTTTGTTGGAGTATAATCTCCGACAACCAAATCACATAGGGGTCATTCGTTCGTCGCCATGGTAAATCACGTGCATGGTGGGAATACCAAGCAATGATTGATTCAGAAAAAGGATGTTGCAATGGCTTTGACATGTAAAAATCAAAGATACAAGATTTCATCAATTTAGGTCTAATGTGTAAGTTTGAAAAAATTCATTTTATTATGTTAAACATTTGCCTCTGTTAAAGAAAAGCATTACTTTTGTGTCCCTTTTACAAGAGAAGGATTTATTATTTTTGAATTTAACGAATTAATTACCGTGACCAAGGCAGATGTAATTGCTGAGATTTCCAGCAAAACAGGGATTGACAAAAAAGATGTTTCTGAAACGTTAGAAAATTTCTTTCAAGTAGTAAAAGATAATTTGGCCAACCAAGAAAACATTTATGTTCGTGGGTTTGGGAGTTTTATCAATAAAAAAAGAGCCAAGAAAATTGCTCGAAATATTTCAAAAAATACCTCGATCACGATTGAGGAACATTATGTACCTAGCTTTAAGCCAGCAAAGGTCTTTGTAGAACAAATAAAAACGAGCACTGACCCTGCTAAATAAAAAGATTACTCTTTTTAATGTCTTTTAAAATGAATAAAAAGCTTGCCATTATTTTATTTATTGGACTTGGGTTAATTGCGCTGATTTCTCAATTACCGAAGGGGAATGTAACTGCAAAAACGGAATCCACCGCGAATGGGGGTGCCAATCGAGACGCGAATGGTAACAAATCGGAAATAGATTCGTCGAAAGCGGAAGATACGCATGCTGAGCCGTTGACCTCAGGCCAACAAAAACAGATTGCGACTTTAAAATCTTCCTTAAACACCGCATCAACTGACGCAAGCCAATCCCTTGCATTAGAAAAACTGATGCGTGCTTTTATGGAGTTTTCGAAATATGATAGTGCAGCTATTTACGCAGGCCGATTTTCGGATTCACATCCTGGAATCAATCATGTATTGAGAGCTGGGCAAGCATATTTCGAAGCACAGGCTTATGCCATTAATCCCAAAAAAGCTAGTTTAATGGGAGAAAAGGCAAGATTTTATTTTGAAAAAGTATTGACGCAAGATCCAAATAACCTGTTGGTTAAAACAAATCTTGCCATGACCTATGTAGACACCCCCACTCCCATGAAAGGCATAACGCTGCTCAGGGAGGTGATTGAACAAGAGCCCACCTACATTCCGGCCTTGTTTAATTTAGGAATTCTATCAATCAAGTCAAATCAATTTGGCAAAGGCCAAGAAAGATTTGCACAGATATTGAAGCTGGATCCAACCAATTATAAGGCCGCATTAAATCTCGGTTTTTGTTTGGCACAGTTAGATAAAAAAGAAGAGGCTAAAAAAGTTCTCAAAGAAGTTGTTGCCAAAAGCAAAAACCCTGAAGAGATAAAAGCCGCTAAAGAATTGCAGGCAGAAATGCTGCAAAAATAGTATAGACAATATTTGTCTGAACAAAAAAATAAAGTTGAAAATCAGCTTTACCCATTATTTAAACATTAAAAGCTAAAAGGTATGCCTTGCGGAAAAAAAAGAAAACGTCATAAGATTTCAACTCACAAGAGAAAGAAACGTCTACGTAAAAATCGTCACAAGAAGAAGTAGTGTGTTGATTGCTTTTCCTCTGGAAATGTAATTAGATAGCGCAAGAACAGGCCTTTTATCATATGATAAAGAGCCTGATTTTGGCGTTAAGTTTGTTGTATATTTTAAAGGGCAAAAAGCCCTGCCACACATTCTTCTCAAATAAACTTGTGAGTAATGAATTAATCATTAATTCTACCCCAACGGGCGATAGGATTGCACTTTTGCATGACAAAAGAATTGTAGAGTACCATATTGAACAGTCTGAGCCTAAATTCTCTGTAGGAGACATCTATTTAGGTACAGTTAAAAAATTGGTTTCAGGGCTAAATGCCGCATTCATAGATATTGGTTATGAAAAAGATGCATTTTTGCACTATCATGACTTAGGTCCAAACTTGAATACCGTTCAAAAATTCACTCGGGATGTCCTGACTAAAAAAGGTAAAAATATCCGAATCGAAAATTATAAATTAGACGAGGAAATCGATAAACTTGGCAAAATAGAGAAGGCATTAACGAAAGGCCAACAAATTTTAGTTCAGGTCATCAAAGAACCTATTTCGACCAAAGGGCCTAGACTTTCCTGTGATATTTCGATAGCGGGTCGATTTTTAGTTTTGGTTCCATTTGCGAATGGAGTCAATATTTCGAAAAAAATCACCTCTCGTTCTGAGCGAAACCGACTTCAAAAACTGATGTCTTCCGTTAAACCCAAAAATTATGGTGTCATTGTAAGGACCGTAGCGGAGGGAAAAGCGATTGAGGAAATGGAGCGCGACTTAAAAGACTCGATCTCTAAATGGGAAGAGGGAATTAAAAAATTAGCATGGGCAAAATCGACCGATCGGATTATCGGAGAAATGAGTCGGGCCACTTCCATGTTACGCGATTTATTAAACAATGACTTTGATAATGTCATCGTAGATAACCCTGATTTATATAATGAGGCCAAAGAATATGTGCATACGGTAGCGCCTGAAAAGGAAAAAATCGTGAAGCTTCATACGGGCAAAATTAAATTATTTGAGCAAGTAGGTATCGAGAAGCAATTAAAGATGCTTTTTGGAAGATCTGTTTCTTTGCCAGGGGGTGGATATTTAATTGTCGAGCATACGGAGGCATTGCACGTGATCGATGTAAACTCGGGAAATAAGTCAAATGCAGAGGATGACCAAGAAGCCACGGCTTTGAGTGTGAATAGGGAGGCTGCGAAAGAAATTGCGCGCCAATTGCGCCTAAGGGACATGGGAGGCATTATTGTGATCGATTTTATCGACATGAAGAAAGCCGATAATCGAAAAATGATTCAAGACATCATGCGTGATGAAATGAAAACAGACCGATCGAAATTCACGATTTTGCCATTGACTAAATTTGGATTGATGCAGATAACGCGTCAGCGAGTTCGTCCAGAAATGAATGTGGCAACCCATGAAACTTGTCCTAGTTGCGGCGGTTCGGGGACTATCACAGCGAGTATTGCTGTTTCGGATACCATCGCACAGCATGTGGAACATTTAGTTTATAAGCAAAATGAGAAAAAACTCACTTTGTTGGTACATCCGTTTTTACACGCCTATTTTACCAAAGGTTTTCCTTCTGTTCGTATGTCATGGTTTATGAAATATAAAACATGGATTTCGATTACAGAAGACTCCTCATTTGGAATAACGGAATTTAAATTCTTAAACCAAAATGGAGATGAAATTGAAATATCATCTTAGACATTTAATTTTAATTAGTTTTTTTCTCCCATTGGCTTTTAGTGTACAAGGCCAATGGTGGAAAAAGACAGAGGAAGCGGAAAAAGAGCGTTCCAAAGGAATGTTGCTTTTAACTTCAGAAGTGCAGATTGAAGCTACTCAAGCGATCAATCAAATGTATAATTTTAAATTCCCCGAAGCTGAAAGGGAGTTTAATTATTTAAAAGTAAAATACCCAAACCATCCACTTCCTGATTTTCTACTCGGCTTATTGCAATGGTGGAAGATTGTTCCCAATACCGGAAATGAAGTTTTTGATGATCGCCTTGTTGAATATATGGACAAGAGCATTTCAAAAGCAGAAAAAATTTGGGATGAAACGGAAAATCCTGAAGCGGCATTCTTTATGGCGGCGGCTTATGGTTTTAAGGGCCGACTTCATGCCGAAAGAAAAAACTGGACTCGGGCGACCCTAGCGGCGAAAAATGCCTTAAAATATTTAGAGTATTCTCGGGAATTTGCAGATTTCAGTCCTGAGTTGATGTTTGGCGATGGACTTTACAATTATTACTATCACTTTATTAAGCAAAATTTTCCCCTTCTAAGACCCGTATTGTGGCTATTCCCAAAGGCAAATAAGTTGATGGGAATCCAACAACTTGAAAAGGTCAGTTACCAGGCATTTTACACGCGAACGGAAGCACGCTATTTTTTACTACAGATTTATGGCATGGAAAACATGTCGGATAAAGCCTATGATTTGGCCAAATATACCCACGAGAACTTTCCTGATAATCCATTTTTTCATCGCTATTTAGCGAGGTCAGCCTTCATGGTAGGTAAATTAGATCAGGCCATGGAATTGTCAAAAGATATTTTATTAAAAATAGACCAACATCAAATTGGTTATGAGGCTACTTCTGGCCGATATGCCAGCTATATTTTGGGGTATTATTATTTATATATTTTTAAAAATCCAATCGACGCAAAAAAATATTTTAATGAATGTCTTTCATTTTCCAAACAAACGGATTCCATGGATTCTGGGTATTATTGGGCCTCCGTCTTAGGATTGGCCAGAATTGCATTCCAAGAATTAAATTACGACCAAGCAGTCGATTATTGCAAAGAAGTTTTAGATAAAGCAGATCGGAAATCATCCCAACATACTGAAGCTAAAAAGTTGTTGGCCGAGGCAAAAAAAGCAAGAAGGAAACGAAAATAAAATATTTAACAATTCCTTAATACCTTTACAAAGACACTTACAACCATATTAGCCATCTTTATAGAGAATATAAAATACCTTAATTAATTTCACCCATGTTTGGACTAGACCCTACTCTGTTTTTCCTTCTATTCTTTTGCTTATTTGCTGCATGTGCTTTTGAATTTGTCAACGGATTTCATGATACAGCAAACGCGGTGGCAACTGTTATATATACCCATTCGTTAAAGCCTACACAAGCGGTGATTTGGTCAGGTACAATGAATTTTTTAGGTTTATTAACCGGAGGTGTGGGTGTTACGATGAGCATTATCGGATTACTCCCCACGGAATTACTGATCGATTCAAATGTCTATCATTCCATGGCGATGGCTCTCGCTCTATTACTTACAGCTATTTTATGGAATTTGGGCACTTGGTATTTAGGTATTCCTGCGTCTAGTTCACATACATTGATTGGCTCCATTATTGGTATTGGCGTAGGTCACTCATTATTGCCTGAAAATGCAAATATGGCTTCCTCGTCCATCAACTGGGACAAGGTGATTGAAATAAGCCAGGCACTTCTATTGTCTCCATTATTTGGATTTGCATTAGCCATTGTGCTGATGTACATTTTGAAAAAATCCATTAAAAACAAAGAGATTTTTAAAGAGCCTAAGAAAAATTCGCCGCCGCCGTTATGGATTCGTTCTATTCTAATCACTACTTGTACATTGGTATCCTTTTTCCATGGAAGAAATGATGGTCAAAAGGGAATCGGTTTGGTGATGGTGATTTTGATTGCCTTTTTGCCGGGTTATTTTGCTGTCAATACTACCTTAGATTTGCAAATGGTCAAGGAAAGCCTTACAACCGTTCAAAGCATTTCTGCCAAAATAGATACTGTCCCTCTTTCAGAAAAAGAACGTGAAAGTTTAAAAAAATTAAAGCATGCATCGGATGATTTAGATGCCATTTTAGTGCCTGGACTAAACACTGACCATTTGACTACATCGCAAAAATTCGATATTCGAAAAGCAGCCTTAGCAATTAATAAAAATTCTAAAAAATTAATTGAAAGTGAATCAGTTACACTTTCTGATGGCGATAAAAAAGCGATGAAAAAAGCTACCCAAGGAGAGAAAGCTCCCTTTATTTCTTTTGGGGCATCTAGTTCAACAGGTATGGCAGGCGTGACGGATTTCGCACCTGCTTGGGTTATGTGGATGGTAGCGCTTTCCTTGGGCTTAGGGACCATGATTGGTTGGAAAAGAATTGTTATCACCATCGGGGAAAAGATTGGCAAGGATCATTTAACCTATGCACAAGGCGCATCAGCTGAATTAATTGCTTCCATTACTATTGGTTTAGCCACCGCTTACAAATGGCCGGTAAGTACGACACACGTGTTGAGTTCCGGAATTGCTGGTACAATGGTTGCTTCTCGAGGCATCAAAAACCTTCAAGGAGGTACGATTAAAACCATCGTAATGGCCTGGGTTTTAACACTGCCGGTTACCATCATTTTATCAACAACCCTATTTGTTATATTACGCTGGATTGTAGGATAACTCATAGACCAATTGCCTATCTTTGTGCTTTCATTTCCTTATGACAGCAAGCATTGTAAAAAAATATTTCCCTGATCTTACAGAAAAGCAACTCAATCAATTTGAGCTGCTTTTCCCATTATATAAGGAATGGAATGAAAAAATAAATGTCATCTCACGAAAGGACATCGATAATATCATGGTGCATCATGTGTTGCACTCACTAGCAATCGCGAAAATTGTCGACTTTAGACCGGAAACAGAAATCTTGGACGTAGGAACTGGCGGTGGATTCCCAGGAATTCCCTTGGCTATCTTATTTCCAGAGGCAAAATTTACTTTAGTTGATAGCATAGGTAAAAAAATAAAAGTAGTTCAGGGCGTTTCAGAATCTTTGGGTTTAACCAATGTGACTGCTGCCAATATGAGAGCTGAAGATGTTGATCAAGATTTTGAATTTATCATCAGTAGAGCTGTAACACGTATCACCCCCTTTTATTATTGGGTTAAAAATAAGGTGAGCCCCAATCATTTTCATACCCTAAGAAATGGATTAATTTGCTTAAAGGGAGGAGATTTAACAGAAGAATTAGTTGAGCTTGGTAAAAAACATAAAGTTTTTGAATTATCTTCCCTCTTTAAAGAAGAATTCTTTGAATCAAAAAAAGTGGTGTATGTCCCCATGTAAAGCGTAAATTATGTCAAAAATATCCGTCGCACTTTGTACATATAATGGGGAGAAATATTTGCAACACCAATTGGAATCCATCAAGAATCAAACACTTGGAATACAAGAATTGATTGTATGTGATGATGGATCAAAAGATCAAACAATTTCTATATTAGAGGATTTCAAAAAGCAGGTCAACTTTCCAATAGAGATTCATGTAAATTCCAGCAATTTGGGATCAAGCAAAAACTTTGAGAAATGCATCCAATTATGTTCTGGCGATTTTATATTCTTATGTGACCAAGATGACTGGTGGTATGAAGAAAAAGTGGAGCGACAAATTGGTTTTTTCAATTCCCATCCAGAAATTGATGCCGTTTTTTCAAACGCAGTCATAGTAGACCAAAAAGGAATTCCAAAGGGAAATACGTCCTTTGACCGAGTAGAATTTTATCCTGAAATGCAGGCTAAATGGAATTTAGGACATGCTTTTGACATGCTTTTGAAAGGATATGTCGTAACAGGGGCCACATTAGCCATTCGAAAAAAAATATGTACAGAGGTCTTTCCAGTTCCAGATATAATTCCTGAGTTAATTCATGATGGTTGGATTGGTTTGTACTTAGCGCGCCAACAAAAAATCGGGTTTATCAGCGACCCATTAATTCAATACCGAGAGCATACGAGCCAGCAAGTTGGCCTGCAAGGGAAAGGGCCCGCCATTACCCTAAAAGACCGACTTTTACGATCAAGAGAGGACAAATTGGTCCGCTTACAAAAGAAATATAACGATGCAAAAGCACTATTTGATTACTTTAGCGCTTTACCATCACCAGATACAAACACCACTGAAAAAATAAAAGATCGCATGTCGCATTACCAAATGAGATCTAAATTGCCAAGGAATCGGGTTAAAAGATTTATACCTATACTTTGCCATGTAATCAATGGAGATTATAAATTACATGATTCAGGTAAATGGTGGAGACCGGCTTTAGGAGACTTAGTAGAATAAAAAGATGTCTAAACGTGTTGTAATTATCATACCGATTTACAAAAATACCTTAAACGAAAATGAGGCTAAATCCCTCGCACAATGTAAAAAGGTATTACACCTTTACCCAATCGTTTTTGTTGCTTCAAATAGTTTACATTCAGATTATTTTACCAGTGAAGATCAGGTTGAGCGATTTGATGACACCTATTTTAAAAGCACTAAGACTTATAATAAATTACTAATAAACCCAATATTTTATGAACGGTTTATATCATATGAGTTTATGTTGATTTATCAATTAGATGCCTATGTATTTAAAGATGAATTGGAAAAATGGTGTGATAAAGGCTATGATTATATAGGAGCACCCAAACTAAAACTCAAGTTTTTAAAGGAGAAAAATCCTTTTGTCCTACCTATTTTTGAACCCATCTTATTTAATGGCGGATTTTCACTTAGGCGAATTAAGCCCATTATTAGATTTTTAAAAGTTTATAATACTTTCATTCCTGCTTGGCCTGCCAATGAGGATAGCTTATTCTCTATATATCACAAAAGAGCTTTTCCACTTAGATTCATGTTAAAATTACCTACTTGGAAAGAAGGCCTGTCCTTTGCCTTTGAAAAAAATCCCCAAATAAGCTTTAGCCTACATGGGGAAACTTTACCATTTGGTTGCCACGCATGGGAGAAATACAATCCTTCGTTTTGGCACCAATTTATACATTAAAAAATAGAACTACGTTTAAGCTTGAAATTGTTCGCGCAATGGACGCACGTTTCTTCTAGATATGGAAATGACATCCCCATTCACTAATCGAATTGACTTTTGCGACTTAAAGTCGATATGTTGAATCGAATCTGGATTAATCAAGGCCGACTTTGAGGGACGAATAAATTGGTATTCCGCTAACATGGTAGCAAAATATTTTAAGGTCCTACAAGTCAAAATACGCTTACCTCCGATGATAAATATATTTGAATAGTTCCCCACTCCTTTAATAACTAGAATATCTTTTACAGATACCCTTTCTGAACCTAGCGAAATGTATTCTATCATAAAGTTATATTTAAACCGAAATTAGACGTGTATTTATTATTACTTTTAAATCAAATGTAGTTTGAATACTTTTTGAAAAATATGCGAATCGTGTTATTTACGTTATTGACTATTTATACGCTTAATTCGTTTATTAAAAGGCTTATAGGATAGAGTTCATATTTATGTTTCAACACATATTTAATGGTTTCGGATTTTAAGTGAGCTAGCCAAAACTATCATTTTTACATTTTTTAGCTATTATACATGAGCCCTAAAAAACATTATTTAAATTGCATCTCAAATTATTTGATATATGAAAACTAGAAGATTCGGTAAAACAAATTGGGCCATTAGCGAGCTAGGCTATGGCATGTGGGGCTTAGTAGATTGGTCAGGGTCAGATCAGAACGAAGTGGAGAAGTCCTTAGAGAAGTCTGTGGAATTAGGATGCAATTTTTTTGATACGGCTTGGGGGTATGGAGAGGGGAAAAGTGAACAAATTTTAGGCAAATTGCTAAGAAGGCATGCCGACAAAAAATTATATGGCGCATCCAAAATACCACCTAAGAATTTTATATGGCCATCAAAAGCAGGATTCCAATTAAAGGATTGTTTCCCGGCTTCCCATATCATTGAGTACACAGAAAAGAGTTTAAGAAATATGAATGTCGGCCAAATCGACTTGCAACAGTTTCACGTTTGGGAAGATGCATGGGCAGATCAGGACGAATGGAAATCGGCTATTGAAAAATTAACCAAAGAAGGTAAAGTAGCTCACTGGGGCGTTTCGGTGAATCGTTGGGAGCCAAATAATTGCCTAAAAACAATCGAAACGGGACTTATCTCATCGGTCCAAGTCATTTACAATATTTTTGATCAGAATCCAGAAGACAAATTATTCCCACTTTGTAAAAAATTGGATGTTGGTGTAATCGCTCGAGTACCATTCGATGAAGGAAGTTTAACTGGCTTACTAACGTATGATACTATATTTCCTGCTGATGACTGGCGATCAACCTATTTTGTTCCCGAAAATTTAACGTCAAGTGTAGACCATGCAAATGCATTGAAACCTATCATTCCGGAAGGAATGGACATGCCCGAAATGGCTTTGAGATTTATACTTTCCAATCCTGATGTAGGAACTATTATACCAGGCATGCGGAAAATTAAACATGTTCAGAATAATATTAGCTCGTCGGACGGCAAAGGACTACCCAAAGAATTGTTAGATCAATTAAAAGATCATCGTTGGGAACGTCAACCAACCGAGTGGTCACAATAGTATTTCCAACATCATCCAAATTTTTAAAAAATCCCATGTGAAAACAGATGGGATTTTTTATTTAAAATTATGTACCCATGATTAAAAATAGAATTTACTCTCTAAATAAAATTAACAGTCTTAATATTGTTAACAATTTCTTAATAAGCTATATGCAATTGATTATTAATTTAACATTTTAAATTCTTTAAATGAAACTTATTTTAAACCTGTTATTAGTGTCTCTAAGCTTAGAACTTACGGCTCAAGAATTAGGCAGTTGGAATGTAATCGATTTTAGGAAGAACACGGATAAGAAAATAAGTTATCAATTAGAGGCACAATTAAGATCTCTTAAATTTTATTCTAATTTCCACTACAATGAATTAAATTTCACCACAAATTATCGATATGACAATGATTTAGTCTTGTCGGTTCTTTTAGGAAAACATAATACATATACAGAGGGTGGTGATTTTTTAAAACCCCTGATAACAGATGAATTTAGGCAGTCGATTCAGGCA
>Ga0209499_1000972_pt1 | contig 20786 bp, 24 predicted proteins | sample C_130208_EF_Meta_FD_187306 | JGI IMG/M metagenome (GOLD analysis project Ga0209499, IMG submission 187306) | Freshwater microbial communities from Lake Croche, Canada to study carbon cycling - C_130208_EF_MetaG (SPAdes) (version 2) | ecosystem: Environmental > Aquatic > Freshwater > Lake... | reverse complement strand
CTTTCGACAAAGCCATCAGTCGAATACCCACGGTCGAGAGAATCGAGCCCTAAGGAATCAATTCACCAACCGGTTTCATCGTCATAAACGATGTCCACCAAATGGGACCTACGGCATTTGGTGGAGGCGATGGGACTATGTTCGAACCCCTCTTGGGCCGCTGAACTGGGGTAACGCGAGAAGCGAGTGCGAGTTGGGCCGCATTTCGAGTGCGAATTGGCGGATCGAAAGCCGGCTCCAGAAGTGATGGGACTTTGTTCGAACCCCCGTCAAGGGGTGCGGCATATCCGGCGTTCGGGGACGTAAGGCTCAGCGTCGGACAAGATTGACCGATGGAGATTCGACGAGCCCAGGAGACTGATCTGGATCTCCTTGTCAGACTTCGCCTCACCTTCCTCTCTGAGATTCGAGATGTGGAGCCGGCCGAGATCCGGGTGCAAATTCAGGAGGGCACCCGAGCCTTTATCGATGAGCATCATCGGTCCGGCCAACTACTGACCTGGATTGCAGAAGACGAGGGTCAGACTCTCGGGATCGTCTCTGTCGTGCTCCACGATGTGCCCCCTCTGCTCGAGGACGGCAGGACCAAAGAGGATTACGTCATCAATGAGTACGTGATCCCATCAGCCAGAGGGCGCGGTGTGGGGCGCCAGCTTCTTCAGGCGGCTCTTGAGAGTGCGCAGGTCCTTGGCGTTCGCCAGTTCCGTTTGGTTGCGACCCCCGACGGTGCATCGATGTATCGCTCAGAGGGATTTGCTCCCCATGACCGATTCATGGCTCGATCGGTACCGATCGATCCCATCACCAGAGAGGGCGTCGCAGAGGAGGCCGAGTGAACCTGATACTCGGAGCCGGCGATAGGGGTGCAGTCCCAGGTCCGATCTTGGGAGATATCTCCGGAGGGAGGGTCTCGAGGATCACGCCTTGTAGTCGTCGGGCACCTCAATGCCCAGCCGTGTGTGGAGAAGATTGAGGTCGTGAAGGTCAATCGCTCTCGGTGGGTAGGCGGTGTGGAACTTGACCGCCCACTCCGCTGAAATGCAGCGCACCGGCTGACTGTCGAGAGATCCCGCACCCGTCAGCGATTCCGCGGGGTATTCAATTCCGTAGATGTTCTCACCGTGCTCGTCAAAGGTGAACGAGTGCACGTCGAGCTCCCTGCCGTTGTCGTCTCCGAGTACGAACACCCATGGTTGCGTGTCGGCACGATCGACGGCCTCGTACCCGCGCGCCTTGAGCAACCGGCGGAGCTTGGCGACATCGTCGTGTCGAACTGCGATGTCGAGATCGCCATGTGATCTCGTCTGTTCGCCGATCAAGGCGTCGATGCCCCAGCCCCCATCAAGCCAGATTTCGATTCCCTGGTCGGCGAGAAGTTGGTAGATGGCGAGTACCTCGGCCTGCTCCATGAATCCAGCCTGTCACGACACCTGATGACTCGAGTCGCACGAGGGGCAACTGCAATTTGTCGTGGTAAGAACGGGCGCCGGTCTCGCAGGTCGGGCGTCTCGAAAGTGCCGTTAGGTGACGTTTCAATAGGTGCTGCCGCCGTCGGCTGCGGGATGGAGGGTCGCGGGAGCGTGAACAACGTCCTTGGGTTGGGTAGCGATACGCGGCCGAAAATAGCCTCCTACCAGGGAAAACGTTGTGAAAATGTCAACGAGTGGAGGTGATGGGACTCGAACCCTCGATTTCCTGCTTGCAAAGCCGTCCCTGACGGTGCTACGGCGCCCCCGGGCCGAGCGGCTTGAGCGTCGGGAAGGCGATCACCTCGCGGATGTTCGCAGCGTCGGCCATCAGCATCGCCAGGCGATCGATCCCGAGCCCGACACCGGCGGTCGGCGGAAGGCCGTGCTCGAGAGCCCGGAGGTACTCCTCGTCGACGAGCATGGCCTCGTCGTCGCCGGCAGCGTGGGCGGCTGCCTGCGCCTCGAAGCGGGCGCGCTGATCGTCAGGGTCAGTCAGCTCGGAGAAGCCGTTGATCAACTCGCGACCCACCACAAAGGTCTCGAAGCGTTCGACGAGATCCGGGTCGTCTCGGTGTCGCCGCGCCAGGGGCGAGGTCTCAGCCGGATGGTCAGTCACGAAGGTTGGCTGCACGATGCCCGACTCCGCTGTGGCCTCGAAGAGCTCGGCCAGCAGCTTGCCGGGGCCCCATGACGGGTTGGGCTCCTTCTCTCCGGCCCCCACTAGCAGCTCAGCCAGCACTGCGGGCTCAGTGTGGACGTCCACCGGTCGACCCACCGCCTCTGAGGTGAGCTCGGCCATGGTGGCCCTGCGCCAGGGTGCCCCCATCTCAATGGTCTGGCCCTGATAGGTCAGGGTGGTCGTCCCGCAGACGTCCTCGACGATCCCGGCCACGAGGTCCTCGGTCAGCTCCATCAGGCCGAAGTAGTCCATATAGGCGATATAGGCCTCAACCGTCGTGAATTCCGGGTTGTGCCGAGGCGAGATGCCCTCGTTGCGGAACAATCGACCGATCTCAAAGACGCGTTCGAAGCCCCCCACGACGAGCCGCTTGAGATAGAGCTCCGGGGCGATGCGCAGATAGAAGGTGGCGTCGAGGGCATTGTGGTGGGTCATGAACGGCCGAGCCGCCGCCCCGCCGGGGATGGGGTTCAGGATCGGGGTCTCCACCTCGACGAACCCCTGGCCCCAGAGCCGCTCGCGCAGTCGACGGATCAGCGCCGAACGGATCATCAGGCGGCTGCGGCTCTCCTCGTTGGCCCACAGGTCCACCTCGCGCTGGCGATAGCGAGTCTCGACGTCGGACACCCCGTGCCACTTGTCGCCGAAACCCTGGCGGGCCTCCGCCAGCAACTCGAAGGACGTGACCTTGACACTGAGCTCTCCCCGCTTGGTTCGAACCACCTCGCCAGTGGCGCCGATCCAGTCACCGAGTGACAGATGGGTGAAGGCCTCGAATTCTTCGGTGACCTTGGCAAGGCAGAACAGCTGGACTGCACCACTCGAGTCGCGCAGCTCGGCGAAGGCCAGCTTGCCCTGGGGTCGGCTGAGCATGATGCGGCCGGCGACCGCCACGATGGCTCCTGACTCTTCGCCGGGCTCGAGCGAGGCCCATCCCTCGGCCACCGCTGCGGCCGAGGTGTCACGGGGGTAGGTGTAGGGGATCTCGCTCATCGTTCTGCTCCGGTGTTGCGCTCGAACACGATCCGAAGACCGTGCAGGGTCAGCCACGGTTCAACGTGGTCGATAGAGGACGAGAAGGGGGCGATCAGGTCAGCGAGCCCCCCGGTCGCCACCACTGTCGACTCTCCGAGGACCTCCATGAAGCGGCTGCACATCCCGTCGACCTGGGCGGCGAACCCATAGAGCACGCCGGACTGGATCGATTCAACCGTCGAGCGGCCGATCACGCTGCGCGGCTCAACGAGCTCGACCGAGCGCAGGGCTGCGGCGTGACCGTAGAGCGCCTCGAGCGAGATGGCCACACCGGGAGCGATTGCCCCGCCGAGATACTCACCCTTTTCGCTGATGGCCTCGAAGGTGGTGGCCGTCCCCATGTCGATGATGATCGTGGGACCCCCGTAGAGGTCGAAGGCGGCCACGGCGTCGGCGATGCGGTCGGGTCCCACCTCCTTGGGGTTGTCGTAGAGGATCGACATGCCCGAGCGCACCCCCGGACCGAGCACCACGACCGGGATGGCAGCGAACCAGCGCTCCGCCATATTGCGCAGCCGGCCGGTGACCGCTGGTGACGACGAGCTGATGACGATTCCAGTGACCGTCGTTGCGATATCGAGGCCTTCGAGGTCGAGCAACTGGGTCAGGAGCACCGCGTGCTCGTCTGGCGTCCTCGACGGTACCGTCGACAAGCGCCAGTGATGCGTCAGGCCCCGGGCTGGCCTCGTGGCTTCGGCGAGGTTGTAGCCCGATCCCTCTTCGACACCCAAGGCGTCGCTGTCCATTCGGAACAGCCCGATAACGGTCTCGGTGTTCCCGACGTCGATGGCAAGCAGCATCAGGGTCCCTCCGGGGTGGGGTCGTCCACGAGGTCGAGGCCGAGATCGAGGCGGGGCGACGAGTGGGTCAGCGCGCCCACGCTCAGCAGATCGATGCCAGCCGCCGCATAGGCCGGCGCCGTCATGACCGTGATGCCGCCGGAGACCTCAACCAAGATGCCCGGAGCGACAGATCGGGCCAGGGTGGCGGCCTCGCCAGCCTCGGCCGGGGTCATGTTGTCGAGCAGTATGGCCGTGGCACCCGCCGTGGCTGCCTCGATCGCCTGAGCCGGCTCATCGCACTCGACCTCGACAAAGCGACCAGGCCACGCCGCTCGAGCTCGGTTCACCGCTTCGGTGATGGAAAGCCCCCCGAGGTGGTTGTCCTTGATCAAGATGGCGTCTGAGAGGTTCGCTCGATGATTGCGACCACCACCAGCGCGCACCGCCGCCTTCTCGAGTGATCGCAGACCTGGGGTGGTCTTGCGGGTGTCGAGCACGGTCGTGGTCGACGAGACCGCAGCCACGGCGTCGACGACCGCCCGGGTGGCGGTGGCGACACCGGAGAGGTGGCCAAGGAAGTTCAGTGCCGTGCGCTCTGCGGTGAGGATCGGCGCCAGCCGGCCCGAGACCCTCAGGAGGACATCGCCTGGGGCGAGCCGGGTGCCGTCAGGCGCAACCACCGTGACGGTGATGGAGGGATCCACCTGAGCGAAGGCCTCGACCGCGCAGGCCTGTCCGGCCACCACGCCGGGCTCACGCGCCACCACGACCAAGGTCCCGGTGGTCTCAGGGTCGAGCAGTGAGGCCGTGAGGTCACCGAGCGGCTCGAGGTCCTCAGTCAGGGCGAGCCTGACGGCATTGACGACGAGGTGGTGAGGGATGTCCATCAGCTCATCGCTCCACGGACGATGCGGCACTGCCAGTGCTCATCGCGCTCGGGGTACTCAGCTCGCACGTGGCTCCCTCGGCTCTCGGTCCGGTCCGACGCCGCCGAGAGGAGCGCGGCGGCGACAGTGGCGAGGTTGCGAAGCTCCCCGAGGTCCGCCGACGCGGGAACTCCGTTCTCGATGCCCAGCGCATCGAGTGCGTCACCGGCCGAAGCCAGACTCTCCTTGCTGCGCACCACACCGGCCCCCGCCGTCATCGCCGACTGCAATGCCGTTCGCTTCTCGCGAGTGTCGAGCATCCGAAGATCCTCGCGCACAGGGTCAGTGGCCTCGTCGCTCGTGAGCGACGTCGCTGCGATTGCGGGCAGGCCCCCGGATGCACCGAGCAGGGGACGCATCACTCCGGTCGCTCCGGTGCTGCGACGTCCCGACTCGATGGCCTCGGCCACCCGGGCCCCGAAGACCATCCCCTCGAGCAGCGAGTTCGATGCCAGGCGGTTCGCGCCGTGGACCCCGGTGTCGGCGACCTCGCCAGCGGCCCAGAGCCCATCGAGTGCGGTGGCACCGTCCACGTCGGTGAGGACCCCACCCGCGAGGTGGTGGGCGGCCGGGGCGATGGGAAGCCATTCGCTCGACGGGTCGAGGCCCGCCAGGGCCAGCTCAGCGGCGATGGTCGGGAAGCGCTCGGAGAAGCGCTCGAGGCCCGTTGCATCAAGCCAGCAGTGGTCCACCCCATCAGCCGCCATCGTCGCCACCATGGCGGCCGAGACCACATCGCGCGAAGCGAGCTCGTCAACGAAGCGCTGACCGCGAATGTCTCGAAGGATGGCCCCATGGCCCCGGAGTGCCTCGGAGAGCAGCGGGCGAGGCATCGCCGGGTGGTGGAGTGCGGTGGGGTGAAACTGAACGAACTCGATGTCCGCACAAGCCACGCCAGCTCGCAGCGCCATGGCCAGCCCATCACCCGTGGCCTCGGGTGGGTTCGTGGTCACCGAATAGAGCTGTCCGGCTCCTCCGGAGGCGAGCACCACGTGGCGAGCGCGCAATTGATCAGGGACGCCATCGGGTCCGAGCACTGAGATGCCGGCGATGCCGTTGTCACCCACGAGGAGGTCGACAGCGAAACAGCGCTCAGCCACGATGGTCGCAGACTCCCACGTAGCCGCCACGAGCGCTCGCTCAACCTCGGCTCCGGTCGCTGCTCCGCCAGCGTGGAGGATCCTGGCGCGCGAATGGCCGCCTTCACGGGCGAGCGCCAGTGATCCCGAGGCCTCTCGGTCGAAGACCGCTCCGAGGCTGATGAGCTCCTCGACACGGCGTGGCCCCTCGTCCACCAGAATCCGCACCGCATCGACGTCGCAGAGGCCGGCACCGGCGGCGAGCGTGTCAGCAAGGTGCAGATCTGTCGAGTCCTCGTCTGCACCAAGGACCGCTGCCACACCCCCCTGGGCCCACCTCGTGGCCGACACTGAGAGTTCGGCCTTGGTGACGACGCCCACAGACATACCGGCATCAGCCAGCCGGACGGCGACCGAGAGGCCGGCCACCCCGCTGCCCACGACGAGGACGTCGAGTGGTGCCGATCCGAGTGCGCTCACCCGCAGGGTCCACTGATGGCAGCGAGGTTGTCGATGAGTCGCACCCCGTCAATCTCGGCGGCGATCAGCAAGCGCAGCGGCGACCCAACAGCGGGGTCCTCGACGATGGTCAGGCTGGTGGGGTCCACCGCAGCAGCGTAGAAGAGGTTGGCCGCTGGCTCAGACGCGACTCGAGCCACCATCGCCGCCTCGATGTCTCGGCCACCAGCACCCCTGGTGGCAGCCTCAGCTCCCGCCAGCAATGCCGCGTGCAGCACCGGTGCCGCAGCACGTCCGGTGGCCGAGAGTCGCACGTTGCGGCTCGACATGGCGAGACCGTCAGACTCTCGCGCCGTCGGACAGCCCACCACCACGACCGGCTGGCCGAGATCAGCCACCATCTGACGCACCACGGAGAGCTGCTGGAAGTCCTTCTCCCCGAAGTAGGCGCGGCACGGTCCGGCAAGATTGAACAGCAGGGTCACCACTGTGGCCATCCCGTCAAAGTGTCCGGGTCGATCGGACCCTTCGAACCCCAGGGCCGGTCCAGTGACGTGGACGGTCGTTGCTTCCGGCTCAGGATGGTGGGGGTACATCTCGGCCACCGAGGGAGCGAACAGCAGGTCGCACCCATGAGCCTTGAGCAGATCTCCGTCCGCTTCGAGGGTCCGGGGATAGGCGGTGAGGTCTGCCAAGGCGCCGAACTGCAGCGGGTTCACGAACACCGAGGCCGTCACCATCTCGACCTCAGAGCGGGCTGCATCGATCAGCGTGGCATGGCCGGCATGGAGCGCTCCCATCGTCGGCACAAAGCCCACCTGGCGACCATGGCGACGAGCGTCGTCGAGCGCTGCTCGCCAGTCGGCGGCCGTCGAGACGATTTCCACTGCTCAGCCGACGAGCGAGGCCGCCGGTGGGTTGCGGACCTCCGGCACATCGTCCACCGGGTCCTCGATCACCGGCGACAGCACCGAGGCCGTCGAGAGCTCGAGGGCGAGGCCCACGCCAGCGGAGTAGCCGGCATGCTCGCTCGGATCAATCGAGGCCAGGTGGCGGTCGAGCGTGGCCCAGTCTCCACGGGCCGCGGGGCCGGTCAGGGCGCTCGCCGGACCGAGCATGGCCACATCGTCGACGGCCGCCCGAGCCAGGTCAACAAAGGCCCCGAGCGGGAGCCCGGCCGTGGCGGCGATCCGCTCCACCTGCCCAAGCAGAGCCACGACGTGGTTGGCGGCAATGCAGGCGGCCGCGTGGTAGCTCGCCCGGTCTTCGTCGGCCACCGAGACCACACGGCCCCCGAGCGACCCAGCCAACGCGGCAGCCACCGGATCCCCGGCCACGGCGAACGTAGCGCCCGAGGTCAGGCGGGCGGCACCCACCTCGACAGTCGGCAAAGGCATCAGCGGATGCATGGCGGCCCGACGGGGGTGGGTGGCGAGAACCTCAAGGCCCAGCGATCCCGAGAGATGCAGGACCACGCAGCTTGGGTCCGGGGTGAGCGAGGCTGACAACGAGGCGATGGCGTCATCGGACACCGCCAGCACCAGCACGTCGGTATCGCTCGTCGCCCGACTCAGGTCGACCCCGCGACCGATGGGTCCGAGCACGTCGTGGCCCACCCCTCGCAAGGCGCGTGCCAACGATGACCCTGCACGGCCTGCGCCGATGATCTTGATCCGCATCACTCTGCCTCCGATGCTCCGGCCCCGCCTCGCGGGTGCCGGTCACTTCGACTGGTGGACTACTTCCTCGACACTACCGAGGATGCGTACCTCTCCGCCAGAGGTAGCAAGAAGTTTTCTAGTGGCGATATCCGGGGCCAGCTCGGCCAGCGGAGCGAGGACGAAGCGACGCTCGAACATGCGTGGATGGGGAACCGTGAGTTCCTCGGTCGACCGCTCCTCACCATCGACCCACAACACGTCGACGTCGAGGGTCCTCGGTCCGAATCGGACCGCTCGGACTCGCTGGGCCGACATTTCGAGCGCCCGACAGCGCTCGAGCAGTGCCTCAGGTGAGTCGGTGGTGTCGAGCTGAACCACCAGGTTCCAAAAGTCCTGCTGCTCGGGTCCACCCACCGGATCGGTCTCATAGACCTGCGAGGTAGCTACCAGGTCACCGTCGGCCGCTAATGAGCCAAGCGCGTCGGCGAGGTGTCTTCGGCGGTCGCCGAGATTGCTGCCGAGTCCGAGGAAGGCTCGGGTCACCGGCTCACACGACGTTGGACCCCGACCGTGTCGACGTGGGCCGGGACCGGAGGGCGCAGCTTGGTCACCGACACGGTGATCGCCTCGATGCGCGAATCAACCTCGAGGGCGGCTCGGCCGATCTCATCGGCGAGGGACTCGAGGAGCTTGTGATGCATCGACGCCGCCACCGAACTCGCGATGTCGATCAGCTCGGCGTAGTTCACCGTGTCGACAAGATCATCAGAAGCACCGGCGGCGGTCAGGTCTACCTCGACCGAGAGGGAGATCTCGAGGGGCTGTTCGCGTTCGTGCTCCTCGGGCAGCACGCCCACGGAGGCGACCAGGCTCAGCGAGGTGATGTCGATGCGATCGGCCGTCATGAGCGATCGACGAGCTCCGCCACCGTGGCCACCACCGCCCGGCCCTCGGACCCCAGCTGTCGGCCGAAGAGCTGCTCGGCGATGGTGGTCGCCCGAGGCATGTCCGGCAGCCTGCCCACCCACAGCAGGTAGCCCGCCACGATCCCGATCATCCAGTCTCCGAGCTCGTCGGCGTGGATCAGCATCTGCTGGCCCAGGGCCTGGCGCTCCGCCACGTCGCCATAGAGCGAGACAAGTGCCGGCGTGACGTCGCCGACCTTCGGGACCGGATGGTGCGCCGACTCCATCGACAGATCGGCGTAGGCCGCAAGGTTCTGCGGTGAGTTGAGGACCGAGATCACGACGTCAAAGCCATTCTCCCGAAGCCAGATGACTTCCTCTTGGCGTCGTACCTTGCGGTGCGTCGCCGCCTGACCACCCGGTCGCTCACTGACCGCCAGGATCCCCGGGAGCACCCAGGTCAGGTTGCGCGGCGGGATCCCCGCTGCCCACTTGCCCTTCATCACACCACCACCTCCTCGGCGAAGACCCGTGCAGCCTGCACGGTCGCCGTCACGTCATGAACCCGAACCATGGCTGCCCCAGCCTCCATCGCCGCCAGCGCGGTGGCCAATGATGCTGCCAGTCGCTCCGAGGCCGCCAGACCCGGACCACCTGCATCACCGAGGAACCGCTTGCGGCTCGTCCCAAGAAGCAGGCGCGCTCCGAGGCCTCGCGCCAGCTCTGCGAGCTCGTCGGCATGGCGCAGCAGCGTCCAGTTGTGTTCGAAGGTCTTCCCGAACCCGATGCCAGGATCCAACCAGAGGTCCGTCACGCCGAGGGCGCGAGCCTCGGTGCCCTTGGCTTCGAGCCACGCCGAGACCTCGGCCACAACGTCGTCATAGTGAGGAGCATCCTGCATGGTGGCCGGCATCCCTTGTGCGTGCATGGCGACCCAGCCGACGCCGAGGTCAGCAGCCACCGGCGCCAGGTCGCCTGAGACATCGTTGATCAAGGTGGCCCCAGCCGCTACCGCAGCAGTCGCCACCTCAACCTTGATCGTGTCGATGCTGATCTGAGCTCGACCGGCAAGGCCAACAACGACGGGGAGGATCCGGGAGATCTCGAGATCCGTGTCCACCGGATTGGCCCCAGGTCGGCTGGACTCTCCGCCGATATCAATCCAGTCGGCACCCGCCTCGACCATGGCGATCCCCCGGTCGACGGCTGCCCCGCCCGAGATCCGTGATTCCTCGTAGAACGAGTCCGGGGTGGCGTTGAGCACTCCCATGACGAGCGGAGTGGTTCGATTCATCACCGGCAGGCTAGCCAACGATCGCCCGCTCACCGCCCGTGGATGAACTGCAGCGCCTCGTTCCGGGTCACCGGGTCTGTCCGGAAGATCCCTCGGACCGCCGAGGTCACCGTCATGGTGCCCGGCTTCTTCACCCCGCGCATCGACATGCAGAAGTGCTCGGCCTCGATGACCACCAGGGCACCGGCCGGAGCCAGCACGGCGTCGAGCGAGTCGGCGATCTGGGCGGTCATGCGCTCTTGGACCTGGAGCCGGCGGGCGAAGCCTTCGACCACCCGCGCCAACTTCGACAACCCGGTGATCCTGCCATCGTCGCCGGGGATGTAGGCCACATGAGCCCGTCCCATGAAGGGCACCAAGTGGTGCTCACACAGTGAGGTGAACGGGATGTCTCGGACCATCACCATCTCCTGGTGCTGCTCCTCGAAGGTCACATTGAGGTGCTGGGTCGGGTCCTCGTGGAGGCCCGAGAACAGCTCTGCGTACATCTTGGCCACCCGGCGAGGGGTCTCGACGAGGCCATCTCGGCTCGGGTCCTCGCCGATGGCGTTGAGGATCTCGGCTACGCAGCGCTCGATGGTGGCGGTGTCGACGATCACGGTTGGGTGCTCCTGCTCTCGCTCTACCCGAGGCGCGATGCCTCAGGCCTTCCTTGGTTGGCCCGGCGCGGTGCCGTTACCCACGAATGTATAGACCCCATCGAGGTTCCGATACCGCTCCGCCACGTCGAGGCCATACCCCACCACGAAGGTAGGCGGGATGGTGAAGCCCACATAGCGGAGGTCCTGCTCGATGCGCTGCTCCCCCTGCTTGAGCAGCAATGTGCAGACCTCGATCGAGGCGGGGATGCGCGCCGACAGGTACTTGCGCAGGTAGTTCAGGGTCAGGCCGGAGTCGATGATGTCCTCCACCACGAGGACGTGGCGACCGGTCAGGTCCACATCGAGATCCTTGACGATTCGGACGATGCCCGAGGTCTTCGTCGCCGACCCATAGGACGACACCGCCATGAAGTCCACCTCGATCGGAAGGTCGATGGCGCGCGACAGATCGCTGATGAAGTGCATCGCTCCCTTGAGCACGCAGACGATCAGCGGCGGGTTGTCGGCATAGTCCTCGGTGATCTTCGCTCCGAGCTGGGCAACTCGCTCGGCGATCTGCTCACCGGTGAGGATCACCTCGCCAAGCTCTCCCACTGCCCAGGCGTGGCGTGTTGGTACCTGCTCGGCGTCGCCCACAATCGGCAGGCTACCCGCCGGTCCTCTCGACAAGAGCAGTCGTCCGCCAGAGCGGCCCACACGAAGTCCGCCGGTGACCTCGGTGGCCCGGACCTCGAGCCTCGCCACGGCCAGAACCCGGTCGACCTCGGCCATCGTCGGTGGATGGGACGCGGCGCCCTCCGCCCGCGCCTCCGTCAGCCAGGTCCGCAAGGCTCGGCCAGCCAGAGGGCCGGGTGCCGCAGCCAGCGAGCGCGCATCAGCAGGATCGGGAAGTCGCTCGGCAGCCAGGGCTGACAGCAGTTCGTCATCGGCCCGTGTGAGATCCGCCGTTCGAGCCAGGAGCGGAACGACATCGCGCTCGGCAACTTCGGCGGCCAACGGCAACAGGCGATGCCGGATGGCGTTGCGTCGAAGCGCCAGGTCTCGATTGCTCGGATCGTCGATGGTGGCAAGGCCGAGCAAGGCGCACAGCCGCCGGAGCTCGACCCGACGTAGGTCGAGCAATGGGTGCTCCGCTCCCCGGCGCATCGCCGCCAGGCCGGATGCCCCAGCCCCTCGCAGCAGGTTGAGCAGCACGGTCTCGGCCTGGTCATCCATGGTGTGACCGGTGGCGGAGCCTGCAGGCAGCACCGCCCGTCGGACTCGACGAGCCCGATCCTCGAGACCGTCTCCGTCGCCCAGCTCCACGACATGGGTCACCACCTCGGCCCCCAGCAGGTTGGCCAGCGCCACCACGTGCGCCGCCTCGGCGGACCCCGTCGGACGGATCCCGTGGTCGACATGGTGGAGCGTCACCCTTCGTCCGGCTGCCACCGCCAGGACGGCCAAGGCGGTCGAGTCAGGACCTCCCGAACACGCCACGTCCATCAGGGCATCGCTCACGACGATCTCGCTGCGCTCGAGGAGTTCGGCCACCAGCGCCGCTGACTCGGCATCGAGCCGGATGCCTCCGAGCAGGCTCACCCGAGCGCGGGGGCCGACCGAGCCAGCCATTGTTTCGGTTCGAGGAGCTCTTCCATCGTGGGCATCGCCTCAGGGCCCACGAAGAGCTCGGCCACCAGCCCAGGTCCGCCAACCTCGCGCACGGCCCGCACGAAACGCTCTCCGTCGGCGTACTGGCGCATCTTGGCGTCGAGCCCGAGGAGCTGGCCGAGCATCTTCGAGATCGTCCCGGGTGCGGCCCGACGATCGCGCAGCACGGCATGAAAGGTTCCCGCTGCGGGCACCAGATCCTGCGCGGCCACGTCCATCACGACCTCACCGTGACCCTCAAGAACGCTCATCAGGGCGGTGAGACGGCGCAGTGCCTGGCGCTGGTCCTCAGAGACGAACAGTCCGGCCGCACCGAGTTCAGTCAGCGGGTTCGTCCCCTCGGACACCTCACGCAAGGAGCGGAGCGCCCCTGAGACCACCGTCGATACGTCGATGGCCATGGCTCCCACCACTTCGGTGACCAGACCGAGGAAGTAGGTCCGCACCCAAGGCGCGCCGGTGAACTGAGCCCGATGAGCCGACTCGTGAAGGGCGAGCCACAGCCGAAATTGACCAGTGTCAAAGCCATGGCGCTGCTCGAGGGCCACGATGTTGGGGCCCACGTAGCTGATCACATCCTCATCGGCGCTGGCCTCCTCGCCCACCAGCAGGTCGTACTGCCCGAGCACCCGACCTGACATCCACGCCAAGATCCCGGCGAGTTGGGCGGCCGAGCTGGTGCGAGACCAACGATCGACGAGCGCCGGCGGGCGCAGCCTCCGCTTGGCGGCCAGTGCCGCGGCAGCCGGACCCACCAGGCGTTCGACGGAGGCCACATTGGCCACCACCCATTCCGCCCGATCCACCACTCGGGCAGTCGGCGGCGTCGGAGGCACCAAGCCCGTCTCGGCCGCTACCCGCTCGGAGGCGAGTATCGAGAGCTCGGTCAGCTGGGCCTCAAGGGCTCCGGGGCGATAGGACGCTGGCATCGGGCGGCGGCGGGCCAACGCTCCGCCAATCCGACTCGCCGCCTCGACATCGACGAACCCGAACGGCGGCGGGTACGTGATGGGGTCAGCTCTGGTCATCGCCTGCCCGGTCGAGCGCGGCGGCCACCCGAGCTCTCAACGCGTCCGGCACGCCCTCGCGACAGCGATCGGCAATCACCTGGCGAAGCTCGGCTTCGAAGGTGGCCGCCCCGATGCACGGGGCGCATCCGTCGAGATGCGCAGCGATCTGCTGGCGGCGCTCCTCGGTGAGCTCGCCGTCAAGGAAGTCATAGAGCTGATGAACGGCATCGTCACAGCTCACCGTCGAGGCAACCCATGGTGGGATCTCGACAGCACGCTCCTGATCCTTGGCGCCGGACTCACTCATGAGGCCACCTCAAGCAGCCCGGCCGCCTCGGCGAAGGGCAGGAGGGCCTTTTGGAGCGCACGCCGGCCTCGGTGGATCCTGCTCATCACCGTCCCGAGGGGACTGTCGGTGATCTCGGCGATCTCGGCGTAGCTGAACCCCTCGACATCGGCAAGGAGCACGGCAATGCGGAAGGCCTCAGGGAGCGACTCAAGCGCAGTCGTGACCGACACATCGGTGATCCCGGAGAAGACGACGTCCTCGGCGCTTGCCCCATGGATCTGGGTGGAGGTGGGTAAGCGCCGATACAAGTAGAGGTCCTCGATGTCCTCTACGTCTTCGACCTCGGGCCGTCGCTGCCTCGCCCGATAGGAGGAAATGTAGGTGTTGGTCAGGATCCGATAGAGCCAAGCCCTCAGGTTGGTCCCCTCGGTGAACGAGTCGAAGGAGCGGTAGGCCTTGAGGTAGGTCTCTTGGACCAGATCCTCGGCATCGGCTTGATTGCGGGTCATTCGCAGGGCGGCGGAATAGAGGCCCTCCATGAAGGCCATCGCCTGACTCTGGAAAGACTGCTGGTCCGCCATGACACCAACCTAGGCCCTCGCCACCGGCAGTGGCTCGGCGCTGCTGTGCGGGTGACCCGGGGTGTCATAAGGTTCCGGGATGCCGAGAGATGGCGGATCCTGGGGAGGGATGAGATGAGCGGTGAGCCGCCATGGATCGATCTGATCGACGGGGCCTTCTACGGAGGTGACCCCTATCCAGCGTTCGCCTGGATGCGGGCCAACGCTCCCGTGTACCACGACCAGGCCAATGGCATCTGGGGGGTCACCAAGCACCGGGACATCAAGGACATCTCGAAGAACCCGATCGACTTCAGCAATGCCGGAGGGATCCGTCCCGACATGGGAGCACTGCCCATGATGATCGACATGGACGCCCCCCTCCACCACGAGCGCCGCCGCCTCGTCTCCGCCGGGTTCACTCCGGTGCGGGTTCGGGCCATGGAGGAGAACATCGCCCACGTCTGCGACTTCATCATCGATCAGATCTGCGAGGCGGGCACCGGCGACCTCGTCCACGACATCGCCGCTCCATTGCCGCTGATCGTGATCGGCGAGCTCCTCGGCATCGGTCCCGAGGATCGTCCCGACCTGCTGCGGTGGAGCGATGACCTCATGCGGGGTCAGGGAACCGAGGACCCGGTCCTGCTCGAGAAGATGATCACCGCCTTCGCCGAGTACACGGTCTACATGTCCGAGGTCATCGAGAGTCGTCGCTCGACGGGCAAGGATGACGACCTTGTGGGCATCCTTGTCCATGCCGGGCAGGACGGGGCCGGCCTCGATGATGACTCGCTCATCCACGAGACCCTGCTCATCCTCATCGGTGGCGATGAGACCACTCGCCACGTGGTCTCTGGTGGCATCGAGGCACTCATGGCCAATCCGGACCAGCTCGCGCGCCTCGTCGACGATCGGTCTCTGGTTCCCAGCGCCGTCGAAGAGATGCTCCGCTGGGTGACCCCGATCAAGAACATGGCCCGCCAGACCACTCGCGACGTCGAGATTCGCGGGGTCACCATCCCCGAGGGCGAGAAGCTCCTGCTGCTCTACCCATCGGCCAACCGCGACGAGGAGATCTTCGAGGACCCGGACCGCTTCGACATCACCAGGTCGCCCAATGACCACATTGCGTTCGGATTCGGCACCCACTTCTGCCTCGGCAATCAGTTGGCACGCTTGGAGCTCCGGGTCATGCTCAACCGCCTTCTCGATCGGCTTCCCGACCTCCACCGCAGTGAGGGCGGACCGCTTGACTACCGCGACGCAAACTTCGTCAGCGGCCTTGAGTCCCTGCCCATCAGCTTCACCCCGTCGCCGTCGCTCGGCGTCCCGGCCCTCTAGGAGAGCTCCATGACTACCCCCTTCACCGGCAAGAGCGTCCTCGTCACCGGCGGTGGCTCGGGAATCGGTCTCGCCACCGCCACTCGCTTTGCCTCACTCGGGGCGTCGGTGACGATCTGCGGCCGGACCGAGGACAAGCTCACGGCCGCCGTCGCCCTGATCGAGGCGGCCGCTCCTGGCGCCTCGGTGCGCCACATCGTGGCCGACGTGACCGTAGAGGAAGAGATCGCCGCCGCCGTCGACACCGCGGAAGCTGTCACCGGCGCCCTCGACGTGACCTTCGCCTGCGCAGGAGGCTCCCACCACATGGGTGCCATGGTCGATGCTGACGTGGAGGGCGTGCGGGCCACGGTGGACCTGAACCTCGTCGGATCCTTCCTCTCGGTCAAACACTCCGCCAGGGTCATGATCCCCAAGGGCGCTGGCTCGATCGTGCTCATGAGCTCAGGAGCAGGACACTTCCCGCACCGGTGGCTCTGGGCCTATGGCATGTCCAAGGCCGGCATCGAATCGCTCTGCGACTATGCCGCCGAGGAGCTCGGCGAGCACGGCATCCGGGTCAATGTTGTCCAGCCGGGCATCATCGACGATGAGCTCATGAGCTTCATCACCGCGGGGGGTGCGCTCCTCGAGGACTATCTCGACCAGATGCCACTCTCACGGGTCGGAACCGTCGACGACGTGGCGGCTGCGGTGACCTTCCTGGCCAGCGATGAGGCTTCGTGGATCACCGGTGAGCACCTCGGCATCGACGGCGGCCACCACCTGCGTCGGGGGGCCGACTACTCCAAGCTCTTCAGCTGAGCCGACGAGCCACCTCAAGGGCGCGAGCGCGCCGGGCCGCGAGGCGAGGGCCGACCAGCCGAGCGAGGACATAGGCAGAGACGCTGATCCCGGTCACAAACACCGTCGGTGGCACCGTCGTGCCGTTGAGCGCCAGGAGCAGGCCGCCATCGGTAGCCACCAGAGCCACTCCGACCGACACCGCCGTCGCCGCCAGCGGAGCAGTGGCCAGCCGTTGCGCCGTCGCTCCAGGGATGATGGCCAGAGAGAGCACCAGGAGCGTCCCCACCACCTGAGCAGCCTCGGTCACGGTGACGGCCAGCAGGAGGAGGAAGGCGATCCCGAGCAGTCGGGTCGGGACCCCCGATGCGGAGGCCAGCTCAGGATCCACCGAGGCGAAGAGCAGTGGTCGATAGAGCAGGGACAGACCAGCAAGTACCAGCACCGCGAGCACCACCAACAGCCAGATCTGGCCGGACGAGATGGCGAAGATATCCCCGAACAAGATGCTCGTCGCAGCCGACGCGAACCCCTGGTACTGGCTCAGCAGCAGGACCCCGAGACCAAGACCGCCGGCAAGCACCACCCCGATCGACGAGTCCCGCTCTCGCGGTCGATCGCCGAGCGAGCCGATCAGCCCGGCCACCACCACCGAGCCACACAGTGCACCGATGACCGGATCTCCGAGCAGGACCAGACCCGCTGCCGCTCCGGTGAAGGACAGTTCAGCCGCTCCATGGACGGCGAAGGCCATCTGGCGGATCAGCACGAAGGGGCTGAGCACGCCGCAGGTCACCGCGATGAGCGTGCCGGCGATGAGCGCGTGCTGGGCGAAGGGGAGAGCGAGGTAGCTACCAAGGTCCATCAGTGGTGCCGTGCCTCGTCGTCATGGTCGTGGTCGAAGCCGTGCTCGTGATCGTGGTGGTGGTGACCGAGTAGGCCACTCACTTCGCCGTCGCCGGCCAGCACCAGTGTGCGGCCACCAACTTCGAGCACCTCGACAGGAGCGCCGTAGAGCATCGATAGGGTCTCGGTGGTCATGACTTCGTCGGGTCGTCCGAGCGCCGCCCGGCCGTCGACGAGATAGAGCACTCGGTCGACGACGGGCAGGATCGGGTTGATCTCGTGGGTCACGAAGAGCACGGCGAGGCCCGTCGACCGCCGACGCTCATCGATCAACTCGGTGATCCCCGCTTGGGCTCCCGGGTCGAGCGCCAACAGCGGCTCATCGAGGAGGAGGAGCCGAGGGTCGCCGAGGAGTGCTTGGGCGATGCGCAGACGCTGCTGCTCTCCGCCGGAGAGCAAGCCCACCGGGGCGGCGGCAAACTCCGAGGCACCGACCAGCTCGAGGACCTCGTCAACTTGGCGCCGGACACCAGTCCTGCGGATCGGCAGTCCCGGCCGAGTCCCGGTGAGACCCAGTTCGACGAGATCGCGACCCCGCAGGGGAAGATCAGCATCGAAGCCCCGGTGCTGGGGGACATACCCGATGAGGTGACGGGCATGGCGAGGCTCGAGGCCGTCGATGGCGACCGATCCTTCGGAGGCCTCGAGGAGACCGAGCAGCACGCGGATCAGGGTTGTCTTTCCCGACCCGTTCGGACCGAGGACGGCGATGAACTCCCCTGCCTCGACCGCCACGTCGAGGTCACGCAGGACTGGGCGGCCCCCGTAGCCGGCTGTGACGCCGCTGAGCTCGACCAGTGCCGTCATGCGGCGTGGCTGAGGGCAGCGGAGAGTCGAGCAATCTGGCGAGCCTGCCACCGGACGAACGAGGTGCCGGGCGGTTGGACCGTTTCGGTCATGAGGACCACCGGGATCCCGTTGGCGCTTGCCTGCCGACGAACCACCTCGGTCGCTGGGGTGGGGACTTGGCTATTGACGATGAGGACGTCGGCCCGACCCTGACGCAGGAGTGCATCGATCGATGCGGTGGCCGCCGCGCTCGGGCTCTGTCCCGACTCGATGGCCCGAGCGAAGCTCGACGGCGAGATGATGTGAAGCTTCGCCTCATCGAGCAAATCGTTCGCCACCCGCTCGGTCACGAGCACCGGGGCGCCGCTGTGAACTATGCCGATCCTGGCCACCGCTGCAAGGTCGGGCGCCAGCGACCGGGTGAAGGCCGCGAGGCCCCGCCGGTAGTCGCCAGCATGGCTCGGATCGACCGCAACGAGACTCCTCTCGATGGCTCTGGCGACGGTCGGGACTCGAGCGAGGTCGTACCAGAGGTGAGGGTTCACCGCAGGCCCTTCGACACCGAGGACCCGGGCGGCCACCACCACCCGCTGCCGACCGACCGACCCCTGGGCCAGCATCCGATCCATGAAGGGGTCATAGCCCAGTCCATTCATCACCACCACCCGAGCCCGGGCCACCGCTGCCGCCGAGGCGGCGGTCGGCTGGAACTCGTGAGGGTCAGCACCCGGGGCCCAGAGCAGGGAGGTCACGGCCACATGATCCCCTCCCACCGCAGCAGCGATGGCCCCCCATGGGCTCTCTCCGGCCACCACAGCAATCCTCCCCGCCTGCGGAGATTGACCCGTGGTCGACGAGGAGCAGCCGGCAAGCATCCCGAGGCACAAGACGATGACCGGAAGCAGTCGATGCATGGGGCTTTCCCTTCCTCGTCGATCTTCTCTGGAACCGTTCCGATTCCAGATCATCGTAGACAGGAATCGGAACGGTTACAATCTGGGCGTGCCTGCGTCTCCCATCCAGCCCATCCGAATGACCAGGCAGCGCCGGTCCCTCGAGGCCGCACTGGCCTCAGCAGATGGCTTCCGGTCCGCCCAAGAGCTCCATGCCGCCCTGCGGACCGCAGGAGCACCGATCGGCCTCGCCACGGTCTACTCCCAACTGCGCCAGATGGCCGATGCCGGACAGGTCGACGTCATTCGCTCCGACGCCGGCGAATCGCTCTACCGAGCCTGCGGTGGCGGTGAGCACCATCACCACCTCCGCTGCCGCTCCTGCGGTCGGGTCGACGAGCTCCATGCCCCCGCGGTTGAGACCTGGGCCACCGAGGTGGCAACCCAGAGCGGATTCCGCGAGCTCTCCCACACCCTCGAGGTCACCGGGATCTGCCCCGCCTGCGCCGATGGATGAGGCCAGCGAGCAGGTCAGCCTGCTCACGATCTGGCCGCTGGCCGACCTCGGGGTCGATGCCGTGATCACCACCCGGGCCGGCGGGATCTCACCGCCTCCCTATGACTCACTGAACCTCGGCCTCCACGTCGCCGACGGGGAGGATCGAGTGGTGACCAACCGCGAGCGGCTCGCGTCGACCTATGGCTGCCACCTCGACGACATGGTGTTCCTTGACCAGTGCCACGGGACCCGGGTGGCCACCGTTGGGCCCGGCCATGCCGGCCGGGGGTCCCGAGCCATCGAGCACGCGCTCAGTGCCACCGACGCCGCAGTGACGACCACGCCTGGGCTCCCCCTCGTGGTCCAGGTCGCCGACTGCACACCCATCGTCCTCGTGGATCCCGTCGCTGGCGTGCTGGGCGTGGCCCATGCCGGATGGCGAGGTGCCGTCGCCGGGATCGGCAGCGCCACCGTCAGCGCCATGGTTCTGGCCGGGGCCGAGATCACTCACCTGCACGCCTGGCTCGGACCTGACGTGGACGTCGACCGTTACGAAGTCGGCCCCGAGGTGGTCGCCGCCGTCCAAGCCTGTGGCGCTGGGTCAGCTGTCGTGGAGCGTTCCGGGACCACACGCCTCGACATGACACAACTCAACCGATTGCTTCTTGAGTCCGCCGGAATCCCCGCCGGCCAGATCACGCAATCAGAGCTGACCACGCAGGACCCACGGCTCTTCTCTGACCGCCACGCCCGACCCTGTGGCCGCTTCGCCGTCGTCGCCCGGTTGACCGGTGGCAGCGTCGTAGCATCGGAACAGAGATGACACGTCCCGCCCGCTTCGAGGTCCTCGGCGTCGAGATCGATGTGGCGGCCAAGACCGTCACCGGCCGATGGGCCATCGGCGACGAGATCTTCGTCGAGACTGCCGCCGTTCCCGAGGGCGACCTGTCTCAGCCCGGAGTGACGGGCGCCGCCGAGCTGTGGTGCCTGCTCGCCGGGGTCTCCTACTTCAAGACATCCGCTCCACTCGCAATCGATCTCGGGCCCATCGGCACCACTGCGCACGAGCGAGAGCTGCTTCGCAGGTTCTACACCGCCGGTCTCGGTGAGTTCGCCCTGGCCAACGACCTCGACCTCTCCGACCTGATCATCACCGGACCCAAAGGCACCGG
>Ga0209499_1000968_pt1 | contig 20916 bp, 20 predicted proteins | sample C_130208_EF_Meta_FD_187306 | JGI IMG/M metagenome (GOLD analysis project Ga0209499, IMG submission 187306) | Freshwater microbial communities from Lake Croche, Canada to study carbon cycling - C_130208_EF_MetaG (SPAdes) (version 2) | ecosystem: Environmental > Aquatic > Freshwater > Lake... | reverse complement strand
AGCTCCCGTGCTTAATAATAGTAAACAAAAGATGATTTTATACATAGACCTTATTTCAATGTTAAAAATACTAACAACTATTCATCTATTTTGTTTAGAGGCGTATAAAATTTTATCAATAAGGAAATTTTCACAATTAACATTTAGCTCAATTCTGTATCTTTGAACTCAACTCAAAAGCATGTTTAATTTAATTTTATTTGGCCCTCCGGGGAGTGGCAAGGGAACGCAAAGCGAAAATATCATTGAATCCTTTGGATTAGAACATCTTAGTACCGGAAATTTATTGAGATCAGAAATTGCGAATCAAACTGAATTGGGGATGGAAGCCAAGCGCATTATGGATGCAGGTCAATTGGTACCGGATGCGGTAGTTATTGGGATGGTGGGTAATTTTATGGATGCTAGACAGGATGCCAAAGGTTTTTTATTTGATGGCTTTCCACGCACTACTGCTCAGTGTATTGCATTAGATGCTTTATTGAAAGAAAAAAATAATAATGAGATTAATCTGGTCTTGGCCTTAGAAGTGACCGAAGAAGAATTGGTTAAAAGATTATTGGGCCGTGGTTTAACATCGGGAAGAAGCGATGATACCAATGAAACTATTATTCGAGCTAGAATTAAAGAATACCATGAAAAAACTACAGCTGTTGCTACTTATTATGCACAGTTTAATAAAGTAGTAGGTATTGCAGGAGAAGGAACAGTAGAAAGCATTTATGCTAATTTGAAAAAAGAGATTGACGCAAGAATCTAATTAATTTTTTTAAATATTCAGACCACCACAAGCGCTAATCACTTGTCCTGTGATATAGCTACTCAAATCACTTGCTAAAAATAAAGTAGTGTTCGCAATCTCTTCTGCTTTTCCAAAACGTCCTAAAGGAATTTTATCTAAGAAAGCTTTTCCTGCTTCGCCTTCATTTAAATAATGTGTCATATCGGTTTCTACAAATCCAGGCGCAATAGCATTGCATCTTATATTACGACTACCTATTTCTAAAGCAATAGACTTTGTAAATCCAATAATACCAGCCTTGCTTGCTGCATAACTACTCTGTCCAGCATTGCCTCGAATACCAATAATAGAACTCATATTAATAATACTACCGCTCTTTGCTTTCATCATGGGGCGTATGACATGTTTAGTCATATTATATACACTTTTCAAATTGGTATTCATTACTTCGTCCCATTGTTCTGGTGTCATGCGTAGTAATAAATTATCTTTTGAAATACCTGCATTGTTCACACAAATGTCTACAGTACCAAAACTAGCTACTACATCATTTACTAAACTTTCACAAGCGGCAAAATCGGCTGCATTGGCTTTATAGGCTTTTGCTTTCACACCGTGTTTTTCTATTTCAGCCACTAAAGTATTTGCTTTCTCAGCACTAGTATCACTTACATAAGTAAAAGCAATATGACTTCCTTGCTCAGCTAATTTTAAAGCAATGGCAGCTCCAATACCGCGTGCAGCTCCAGTTACAATAGATACTTTTCCGCTAAGTAGTTTCATATTCATTTATTTATACAAAGATAACAAGTTTGCTTAATTCTATGCTAAGTGTATTTTTTTTATCTCCTCCAAATAAATACGTTCATTGGATAGTCTTGGCACTTTATGTTGACCCCCAAGTTTTCCTTTTTGTTTCAACCATTCATGAAAACATCCCGTTTTCACTGCTGTAATTTGCGGAAGACCCAATGCAATATTTTTATGTCTTTTGGCTTCATAGTCGCTATTGGCTGCTTGTAAATTTTTATCTAATAAAAGGGTAAAGGCTTCAAGGTCTTTGGGGTTTTCATCAAATTCAATTAACCATTCATGGGCCCCCTTATTTTCATCTGACATATATATTGGGGCAGCTGTATACTCTTTAATAGTAAGTCCTAAAGTTGAGCAGGTTTCACTAATGGCCTTATCGCTATTATCTGCAATAAGCTCTTCTCCAAAGGCATTGATAAATTGTTTTAATCTTCCACTTACTTTTATACGATATGGGTTTGTACTAACAAACTGAATGGTGTCTCCTACTAAATAACGCCATAAACCACCATTGGTACTTATAACAATGGCATAATTTTTTCCTATCACCACTTTATTTAATCCATAAGTTATAGGATGTGGCTTGCCATATTCCTCCACTGGCATGAACTCATAAAAAATACCATGTTGTAAATAAAGCAACATACCTTCTTCATTCATTCTATCTTGTGCCGCAAAAAAACCTTCACTGGCATTATATATTTCTATATAATTACAGTTCGGTCCAATGATTTTATTGAATTGTTCTTTATAAGGGGTGAAAGAAACGCCTCCATGAATATATAATTCAAAATTGGGCCAAACTTCTTTTATGTTTGCCTTACCTGTAATTTCTAAAATTCTTTTTAATAAAACTAATGTCCATGTAGGCACACCAGCAATAGAAGTTACGTCTTCGTTAATAGTATGCTGTGCTAAACTTTCAATTTTATTTTCCCACTCATCCATTAAGGCAATCGATAATTCAGGCGTGCGAATAAAGCCTGCCCAGAAAGGAGAGTTTTGTAATAAGACCGCACTTAAATCACCGTATTGAATATCATCTTTAATTGGATGCACCTGATGGCTTCCTCCAATTACCAATCCTTTACCCGTTAATAAATCACTATTGGGTAGCGCATGATAATAACTCGTTAATACATCTTTCGATGCTTGAAAATGATTGTCCTCAATACTTTCTCTAGTAAGTGGAATAAACTTACTTTTATCACTAGTGGTACCACTGCTCTTTGCAAACCACTCTACGGGCGTGTTCCAGAGCACCCCTTCTTCTGCTTCTAAAATTTGTTCTATATAAGGCTTGAGGTCTTCGTATTCGTGAATGGGAACTGTGGCTTTAAATTTTCGAATATTAAATATTTCTGCAAACTGATATTTTAAACCAAACTGTGTATACTGACCATGTGTAATTAAATCTTGTAAAACTTCTCTTTGTGCCGAAATAGGGTCATTCACCCAATGTTCAATTTGCCCATAACGAAGGCGCGCTAGTCTTGATAATGCGGGGCTAAATATTTTCATTGCTTACTTATCTTGCTTTCTGTCCCATTTCAATGATCCAATCTTTGCGTTTTAATTCAAAGTTCGTGCCTAAGTATAAACGGCGCACTTGATCATCTTCTGCTAATTCTTCTGCAGTACCATGTTTAAATATTTTTCCTTCTATTAATAAGTAAGCTCTATCACAAATAGAAAGTGTTTCGTTTACATTATGGTCTGTAATTAAAATACCAATATCTTTTAATTTTAGTCTGGCTACTACCGATTGTATGTCTTCTACTGCAATAGGATCCACGCCTGCAAAAGGTTCATCTAATAAAATAAATTTAGGATCCACCGCCAATGCTCTTGCTATTTCAGTTCTTCTTCTTTCACCACCACTTAAACTATCACCATTATTATTACGCACCTGATGTAAATTAAATTCATCTAATAAACTATCTAATTTAAATTCTCTTTCTGCCTTGGTTAGTTTGGTCATTTCTAAAACAGCCATAATATTATCAGCAACCGTTAACTTTCTAAACACACTGGCTTCTTGAGGTAAATAGCCCAAGCCCATTTGAGCTCTTTTATACATGGGTAGTTTAGTAATATCTTCCTCATTTAAGAAAACACGACCTTCATCGGGGGCTATTAAACCTACTACCATATAGAAAGTAGTGGTCTTACCTGCACCATTGGGTCCTAATAAACCCACAATCTCACCTTGTTTCACAGAAATACTTACTTGGTCCACTACTTTGCGGCCCTTGTATTGCTTAATTAGTTTATCGGTATGTATGGCGAGTATCACAATAGAAATTTATACAAAAATAAGGGTAAATGGTGCTTTTCGACCTATAGCTTAATAATATTATATATTTTTGCGTTATAGTGTTTTGCGTTAGGTCTCTATTTAGAGACAACCCAAACATTATTAAAGCAAATTGAATATGAAGGTTACGGAACATTTGGCGAAAGCCAAAGATACTTTGGTATCATTTGAGGTACTACCTCCTCTAAAAGGTAAAACCATTTCTTATATATATGAACACTTAGATTCCTTGATGGAATTTAAGCCTTCATGGATTAATGTAACCTACCACCGCAGTGAAACTATCTTAAGAACTAAAGAAGATGGTACACAGGAAAAAGTAGATGTACGTAAACGACCTGGTACAGTGGGTATTTGTGCAGCCATTATGAATCATTATAATGTAGATGCCGTGCCCCATATTATTTGTGGCGGATTTTCAAAAAGAGAAACAGAAGATGCTTTAATTGATTTGCAATTTTTAGGCATTGATAATTTATTAGTATTAAGAGGCGACGCTGAAAAAAATCAAAAAACATTTGTTCCAGAACCCAATGGAAATAAGCAAGCCCTTGAGTTATTACAACAAGTAGTGGAATTAAATAACGGAGAATATTTAGATAAAGATATTATCAACGGAAGCAAAACCAATTTCTGTATGGGCGTATCAGGTTATCCAGAAAAACATTTTGAAGCGCCTAGTATGGAATTTGATTTAGCGCGTGCAAAGGACAAAGTAGATGCAGGTGCTGAATACATTATGACACAAATGTTTTTTGACAACAAGAAATATTTTGAATATGTAGAGGCATGTAGAAATATTGGTATTACCGTTCCTATTATTCCAGGACTTAAACCAATTACTAATAAAAAGCAATTAACTATTTTACCTAATATTTTTTATGTAGATATTCCTTCGGATTTAAAAAACGCAATGTTAGCAGCCACTACGGATGAGGCCTGTGAGCAGGTAGGAACAGAGTGGTTAATTATGCAAAGCAAGGAGTTAAAAGCCGCTGGTGTGCCCGTTTTACATTACTATACCCTAGGTAAGCCACAGGTGGTTAAAAATGTAGTCGCTGCTGTATTTTAATTAAGAACCACTACTATCATTTCTTTTTAGTTGTATTTACTAAAAAATCGTTGAACTGTTCTAGGCTTAAGTTTTTAGCTATAATTTTTTTATTCGCATCTAATAAATAAAAAGTAGGTGTTTTAAAAACATCATATTGTTGTCGAATAGTGGTGGGTAAACCCGCTTTTATTTCTTTATTTAAATCTTCTTCTGTTTGATAAGCGTGGGTCCAATGCTCTAAATGATTTTCTTGAATAAAATTTTTCCATGCAGCCAATTCTTTAAAATTTATATTGACAGAAAATATTTTCACATTTAAATCTTTCCAAGCAGCTTTGTAAAAAGAATCGAGTCTTGGTATTTCTACTTTACAATGGCTACAAGTAGGGTCCCAAAAAGCAAGAAAGGTATAAGTCGCATTTTGATCATACAATGAAACTTTTTTATTCTCAGGTGTGTTCACAATCAAGCTAGGTGCGGCTAAACCTAATTGATTGGCCATCATACTATAGGCCCTTTCTGTAATTGATTTTTTAGAAGCTTCATTTAAAAGTGCTGTATCGCCTTTGGCAAAAAAGTTTTGAAACAAGTGTAAAAAAACTTTTTCCTGCCCCATGAATTCTGGTGCAATATATTTATTGGTAAATTTAAAAAGCAGGAAAGGATAAATTTCTTTACCAGTTTTAGCTACTGTTAATATATACTGCAACTCTTCAATAATAGAATCGGGTTCACGCGATACATAGTTTTTAAAATATTCATCTAGTTTATCTTCAAAAAAGGGTGTACGAATTAATCGGTTATCATTAAAAACCACATTATCCCAAAAATGATTTTTTACATAATAGTAAGGATAAAGTGAATCTAGCTTTCCATTGACAGTAGGCATGGCCGGGGCTTCTGGACGTTGCATTACATTTAAAAAGAAACTAGTCATTGAACCCGGATAGTTTTTTATCACAGAACTTCTTGCCGCCTTTACTTCTTTATCTTTTGTTAAATACAATTCTTTAAAGCTTGCTGAGTCTTTGGCATTGGCGGCTGTTTTATATTTATTTTCAAGGCTACTTAATTGCATCCCTAAATCATTCATAGATTTTGAGTAAGCTTTAAAAATATCATTTTCTTTAGAACCTATAATTTGAAAGGAATTAAGAGATAGGGTATCTGCAATAATTTTAAAATGTTGTGATTCATCTACTAAAAAATCAAATAGAATTGAATACTTTGGAGAGACTAGAAAATAGATACCTGGTGTTAATTTTGTGGTAGATTTAAAAACGCCTTCGCTTTTTTCATTTAGAAATGCAGAATCTGCTAAAACTCTATTTCTTCCATAATTAGTGCCTATATATACTTTAGTATTTTGATAGGGTTTCAAAACTATTTCTATAGAGTGACCAAGAGGTTTAACGCTTGTAGCTGTTATAGGCTTCGTATTTTGCGCAATTAACATATTTGGTAATAGTAAACCGGCCAGGAATGCAAATACTAATTTTCTCATTGGAACTTTGTTTTATTTTCTTTGTAAAAGCTGGGTAAAAATAACAATATATACCTTAAATATAATGCTAGGGTATTACCTTTGTTTACGTGAGAAAATTTAAACCAGCCCCTTTATTAGAAAAAGTATTAATTGAAGATTATGCAGCTGAGGGCAAGGCATTAGCTAGAGTAGAGGGTAAGGTGATTTTTGTAGAAGGTGCCGTACCTGGAGATATTGTAGATATTCAATTACAAAAAAATAAATCCGATTGGGGAGAAGGTTTTGTAAAACATTTTCATTCTTATTCTAGTATTAGAGTTATTCCTTTTTGTAGTCATTTTGGAGTATGCGGTGGTTGTCAATGGCAGATGCTTCCCTATGAACAGCAGTTGCTATATAAGCATAAACAGGTAGTTGATAATTTAACTAGAATTGCCAAAGTGCCACTCCCTTCTATAGCGCCTATTATGGGTGCCGAGCAAACACAGGGTTATAGAAATAAGGTGGAATATACATTTGCCACTGAAAAATTTATTCCTTTTTCAGAATTTAAAGCCATGAAAGCAGCTACAGAAAATGGAGATATAAGTCATATAGAAAAGGCGCCAGGGGTGGCGGGTTTTCATGCTAGAGGTTTTTTTGAAAAAGTAGTAGAAGTGGATAAATGTTATTTACAATCAGAACCCACCAACGAGTTGAGAAAAACTGTTGCAAGTTTTGCAATTGAAAATGAAATGCCTTTTTATAATATTAAACAGCATTCGGGTTGGGTGCGTAATATGTTTATTCGTAATACCACAAAAGGAGAATGGATGGTAAATTTAATTTTGGGCTACGAGGATAAAGAAAAACGAGAAGCACTATTTAATATTTTATTAGAACGCTTCCCGCAAATAACAACTTTATTGTATACTATTAATGCTAAGCGTAACGATAGCATGCAGGACCTTCTGCCTCAAGTATATTCTGGTAGCGGTTATATTACAGAGTATTTAGAAGACTTCCAATTTAAGATAAGTCCTAAATCTTTTTTTCAAACCAATTCTAAACAAGCAGAAAAATTATATCAAGTCACACGCGATTTTGCTGAACTGACTGGTAAAGAAATTGTTTATGATTTATATTGTGGTACAGGAAGCATTGGTATATTTTGTAGTAAAAATGCTAAAAAAATTATTGGTGTTGAAGTAGTAGAGGAGGCAATAGAAGATGCTAAAATAAATGCAAACTTAAATAAATTGACAGACACTGCATTTTTTGCAGGCGATGTAATTAAAATATGTGATGATGTATTTTTTGAAACCCATGGAAAACCCGATGTTATCATTACCGATCCTCCAAGAGCAGGTATGCATGAAAAGCTAATACACAAATTATTAGCCATGGAAGCACCCATAATAGTATATGTAAGTTGTAACCCTGCTACTCAGGCAAGAGACCTATCTTTATTAAATGAAAAATATGCAGTTACAAAAATTCAACCCGTAGATATGTTTCCACATACACTTCATATTGAAAATGTTGTTCAATTAAAAAGAAAAGACTTACTATAAATTTATAAGCAAATTAAAAAGCATGACGCAATTTAGGCCCACACGATTCGAAGTTTTACCTACTATAATAAAAAACTTATTAATAATTAATGGGCTTGTATTTTTAGCACAAAATACTTTTGCAGGGCCGACTAGCTCATTTTCATTCGAAGATTATTTTGCGCTACACGCATGGCAGAGCGACTTATATAAACCTTGGCAATTAATTACACATATGTTTCTGCATGGAGACTTTAGCCATATACTGGGTAATATGTTTGCTTTATGGATGTTTGGATCTATACTTGAAAATGTATGGGGCCCTAAACGTTTTTTACTTTTTTATATGCTATGTGGAGTTGGTGCAGCGGTAATTCATTTAGCTATTCTATCTTATCAATTAGTGCCTTTAACAAGCGAATACGAGCATTTATTGATACTTAGTAAAACAAATACATCGGCATTTACAGATGCTGTTTATAATTATTCTGCCAAACACCATATACCACTAACACAAATACTAGCCGATAATAAAGTAAATCTTTCTACGCCAGGTTTAGCACCACAACTCATGGACCTAATTACTAGCTACTACAATAAAACTATTAGTACTGCTACCTTAGGTGCGAGTGGTGCAGTATTTGGTATTTTAATTGCCTTTGTTTATTTATTTCCCAATACCTATATCTATATTTATTTTCTATTTCCTGTCAAAGCAAAATGGCTAGGTATTGCTTATTTTGCTTTTGAATTATTTAAAGGCTTACAGAATGCAGCAGGGGATAATGTAGCAAGATGGGCCCATGTGGGTGGTGCTATCATTGGTTTTATATTGGTGTATATTTGGAAAAAGAAAGGAGTATCATACTAATGCAAAACGAAAACATAAAAAAGCCTTTATTAGGCGCCGACAACAATGCCTTAATAGCAGTACTCTCTATTAATTTAGTCGTATATGCTTTTATTGGATTTTTAAAAGTGGTGTATTATTTAAATAGCTATCCTTTAGAACAATTTTATGCGCAAATAATGCAACCTAGTATTTTACCAGGCAACCTAACTGAATTTTTACATCAACCTTGGACGATATTAACTTATTATTGGGTGCATAATGGATTTTGGGTTTTGCTTTCCAATATGATTTGGTTAACAGCATTTGCTTATTTATTACAAGAACAAGCTGCTAACAAACATATTTTCCCCATATATTTTTATGCAGGTATAGTGGCAGGCCTTACTTATATTATATTAGGAGCAGATGCACCTATGATGGGAGCCCAGGTAGGAGTAATGGCATTGGCTATGGCTTTAGTTTGTCTTGCACCACAGCAACGACTTCTTAAAAATATAGCAGGAGGTATTCCAATATGGATATTAGTCTTACTATATTTAATTATACAAGCACTAACCCTAGAATATGCTAGCCTTGGTTTAATGATAAGTTATATGGTAGCTGCCACTATTGGGCTTTTATATATAATATTATTAAATAAGGGCACCGATTTAGGTAAATGGATGCATCAACTATTAGCTTTGTTAAATAATAGTTTAGCGCCTAAAAAATAATAGGTCTCAATAATCCCTATACATATGGCAAAAAAATCTAGGGTAAGATATTTTGGGAAAAAAGTTTTTCTTTTTTTTAATCTATTCGTTTCGCTTCTATTTTTATATCCAATTTTTTGTACACCAGCATCTTTGATTTGGATCAACGGATTTTTAAGTCTTATGACTCCCTATTTAATTGTAATTGAAATTATTTTATGTATTTTTTGGTTCATTGCAAAACCAATACTGGCATTCATACCTTTATCCACGCTAATCATTGGATGGCAGGTTCTGTGGTCAGTATTTGCATGGCATCCGGGTACTCCTTTTGGACAAAAGAAAAAAGATAATGTCTTGCGCATATTAAGTTGGAATGTAAAAGGCTTCAATGGTATAACGCCTTCAATTAATTTAAAGCTTCGAACAGAAGACATGTCCTATTCTATTCAAAAATGGAATCCCGATATTATTTGTTTACAAGAGTATAATACCAATGAAAGGCCCAATGATATTGCGAATCATGCCAATTATTTTATAAAAAAATATCCTTATTATTTTTTCTCTAAAGATTTTCAAGTCTCCCAAAACGATTATTTCGCAGGCTGCATCATCTATTCAAAATATAAAATACTCAAAGCAGAGCGTATCCCATTTATAAATGGAGAAAGTTTAATAAGTGCCACAATTTTAAAAGGAGACGACACTATTCAAATTTTTACCACCCATTTGGCTTCTTATCGATTTAAACAAAACGAATATGATGCGATGATGGACGAGTCTAATGTAGCCAATTCCATTTCTTTCAAAGGAAAAAGAGAAGTACTTCGAAAAATGCGCAATGCCTTTATGGAGCGCGCTATTCAAGCCGAATTAGTAAAAGCTTATCTTGCTAAAACCCATTACCCAGCCATTATCACTGGTGATTTTAATGATGTGCCCAGTTCCTATACCTATAAAACCATTAAAGGAGATTGGCAGGATGCATTTTTAGAAAAAGGTTTTGGAATTGGTGCTACTTATTTAGGTATCTCCCCCACTTTACGAATTGATTATATATTAGCAAGTAGTGCATGGGAGGTGAAGGGATGGGAAGCAGTAGATGAAAACCTGAGTGATCATCATATGATTATGGCCGATCTTATATTGAAGAAGTAAGCCCCTTTATTTTAAAGAAGATTTAACTTAATTAATTTAAAATAAAATATCTTTGAGGCAATACCTACTATGCCACTTAAACTATACAATTCCCTTACACGTCAAAAAGAAGTTTTTGAACCCTTGAATGCACCCTACGTGGGCATGTATGTTTGTGGTCCAACAGTAAGTGGAGAAAGTCATTTAGGCCATGCGCGTCCCTTTATAACTTTTGATGTTTTATATAGGTATTTAGTACACCAGGGTTATAAGGTTCGTTATGTAAGAAATATTACGGATGCTGGGCATTTCGAAGAAGAAGGCAAACAAGCTGAAGATAAAATTGCCAGCAAGGCTATTTTAGAAAAACTAGAACCCATGGAACTCGTGCAAAAGTATACGCACCTGTATCATTGGGCTATGGAGCAGTTTAATAATTTACCTCCTAGCATTGAACCTACTGCTACTGGACATATTGTGGAGCAAATAGAAATGATAAAAAAAATCATAGCAGATGGATTTGCCTACGAAGCCAATGGTTCTGTATATTTTGATGTCATTAAGTACAACGATGTCTACTCCAAAAAAAATCAGCCTTATGGCATTTTAAGTGGGCGTAATTTGGAAGACCAATTAGATACAACGCGTGAACTAGATAACCAAGACGAGAAAAAAAATAAAGTAGATTTTGCTTTATGGAAAAAAGCACCTGCTGAACATATCATGCGTTGGCAAAGCCCCTGGGGTGAAGGCTTTCCTGGCTGGCATATTGAATGCTCGGCCATGGCTACTAAATATTTAGGCAAACAATTTGATATACATGGAGGTGGAATGGATTTACAATTTCCACATCATGAATGTGAAATTGCACAAAGCACAGTATGCAATCATGAAATGCCTGCGCGTTATTGGGTACATAATAATATGATTACTATTAATGGTCGTAAAATGGGTAAGAGCTATAATAATGTAGTGAAGCTAAGCGAGCTATTTGAGGGCAGCCATCCTATTTTAACACAGGCCTATAATCCCATGACTGTTAGGTTCTTTATTTTACAAAGTCAATACCGTGGCACTTTAGATTTTAGTAATGAAGCATTGCAAGCCTCAGAAAAAGCACTTAAAAGATTAATGGAAGCTTATGAATGGCTAAAGGCGCAAAGCTTTAATCATAATACAGTAGCTACTGATACTGCCTTAGATAAACAAGTTCTTACATGGGTGAATGAATTAGCTGAATTTATGGACGATGATTTAAATACTGCAAAAGTGGTGGCTAATTTATTTGAAATAGCCCCAATGATAAATTCTTTAAAAGACAAACATATTGCAGCAGATGCCATATCAGCTAGCACCTGGGCCTTTACTCAAAAACAGTTAACTATATTTATTGAAAATATTTTGGGCCTTAAAGTTGAAAATGGTGCCAACCAAGTACAATTACATGGAGTGATTCATTTATTAATTGAAATTCGCAAGGACGCAAAGTCTCGTAAAGATTTTGCTACTAGCGATAAAATCAGAAATCAATTAATGGATATGGGTATTCAAATCAAAGACGAAAAAGACGGGGAAGTAAGTTACAGTCTTGCTTAATCATTTATTAATGATCGCAATCATCTGCATGGGCATGGTTATGCACTCTACAACGCATATGATTATTGACATGCGCAATAATGATAAAAAAAGCAGCTGGAAATAATAAAATAATTTCAATATTTCTAAAAACCATTCTACTTAACATAAGTGCAATACCTAGGGTAAATAAAATAATAGGTTTATAGGAGTGATGATGTTTCTTATAGCCATGGTATAATGAATAGGCTCCAATGGCAAAAGAGAGTAAGATCATACCCAATTCAAAACGAAAATTGTGTAAAATATTAATACCTATTAATGGAAGACTACTAAAAAATAGAGGTAGTAAGGCGCAGTGTATGGCGCAGGCTAGTGAAGCCCCAATGCCAATAGCGTCCCAATTCCATTTTTTAAACATAGTGCAAAGATAACCTAAATACAGCTAAGTATAATTGCTCTAAAATAATATTACCTTTAGGGTCCAAAACGAATCTCGTATGTCTAAAAAATTGCTTACCTATATTATATTTTTCTCCCTCTTACTAGCTGCTTTTTATTATTTCTTATTTAAGGGAACCGATAATTGGAAAGTACAATTACCTGTGCTTAGTTATGTTCAACCTTTTCATTTTACGAATCAGGACGGTCAGGCTTTTAGCGATAAAGAACTACTTAATAAAATTACGGTCGTAGAATATTTCTTTACTACTTGTAAAGGTATTTGTCCAAAGCTAAATACTAATATGAAAGATATTTATAGTATTTATAAAAACAATTCCGATTTTCAAATTGTATCACATACCTGTAATCCAGGCACAGACTCAGTTCCAGTACTTAAAAGATATGCCGATTCTTTAGGGGTAGACACCAAAAAATGGATTTTTTTAACAGGCAGAAAAGACAGTTTATATTTAATGGCACGTGGCTCTTATTTATTAGATGATCCTAAAAACAATGTAGAAAAAATTGAAGATCAATTTATCCATACTCAGTTTTTTGCACTTATTGATAGAGAAGGTAAAGTGCGTGGTAAAATTTACGATGGTCTAAAAGCTTTAGAAATTGAACAGCTAAAGCAAGATATTTCTAAATTATTAAAAGATAAAAAATAGCCCATGATATTTGTAACAGGTGCTAGTGGGCTAGTGGGTTCTCATTTAATACAATCTTTAGTAGTTAAAGGAAAAACAGTAAGCGCTTTATACCGTAGTCAAATACCTAGTTTTAAAGGCGCTGATAAAGTGAACTGGGTAGAAGGCGATTTATTAGATGTTATTTCATTAGCAGCCGCTATAGAAGGAGCTCTACAAGTATATCATTGTGCAGCCATTGTTTCTTTTTCTCCAAGCAAAGCAGCTGAAATGATGAAAGCGAATCAAGAAGGTACAGCGAATTTGGTCAATATTTGCATTGATAAAAAAGTGGAGAAGCTAGTATTTGTAAGTTCTGTAGCGGCACTCGGAAGAATTAGAGAAGACGCTCCTATTGATGAAACCATGAATTGGACTCCAGAAACAAGTAATAGTGTTTATGGTAAATCGAAGTACTTAGCCGAAATGGAAGTATGGAGAGCCATGGCCGAGGGATTAAATATTGCTATAGTAAATCCGGTTATTATATTTGGTGCAGGAGATTGGAATAAAGGTTCATCAGAAATTTTTAAATCCAGTTATCATCAGTTCCCTTGGTATACTAATGGTATCAGTGGTTTTGTGGATGTACTAGATGTAGTAGATGCCATGCAATTATTAATGGATAGCCCTATTGTGGGCGAGCGTTATATTATAAGTGCAGAAAATTTAAGTTATCAAACTGTGTTTACTAAAATTGCCAATGCATTTGCTAAAAAACCGCCCACAAGAAAAGTAAAGCCTTTATTAGCAGCTATTGTTTGGAGAGTAGAGGCTATAAAATCTTTATTTACAGGAAAAACGCCACTACTAACTAAAGAGACAGCGGCTACTGCGCAGGCCAAAGTATATTTTAATAATGAGAAATTTTTAAAGGCATTTCCTTCTTTTCAATATCGTAGTATGGATACCACTATTAAAAGAGTATGTGCAGAGTTAACGGAGCTACATCAGCTGAGTTAGATAACCTTTCTTAATTACGCTTTGAATATTACTCCTTTTCCATCATTTTTTTCCAAAGCTGAGGAATACGACGAATCCATACTAATTCTCTTCTTTTAATAGAAGCATCTTCTGCAGGGAATCCCATATATACTTTATTACCTTCAATACTAGATAATACAGCTGCTTGAGATAATACCACTGCGTTTTCTCCAATGGTTAATGTTTTATTCACGCCTGCCTGACCCCAAATAGTTACTCCCGATTTTATTTTAACACCACCAGCAATACCCACTTGAGCTGCAAATAAACAGTTGGCTTCAATTTGGGTATCATGTCCAATATGTACCATATTATCAATTTTTGTACCCATACCTATAATAGTATCTCCGCTTACGCCTCTATCCACTGTACAATTAGCACCTATTTCCACTTTATTTTCAATAATGACCCTACCACAGCTTAATAATTTTTTATACCAGGCGGCACGGTTCTTTTTAGAATTATAATAAAAAGCATCGCTGCCAATAACGGTATTTGCTTGTATAATTACATCGTCTCCTATAATAGTGTCTGCTAATATGCTTACGTTAGGGTAAATCAAGCAATTTTTCCCAATAATAACGTTTGCACCAATAAAAACCTGTGGCATAATCATAGTATTTTCACCAATAATTGCATTTTCATGAATTGGTTTATCACTGATTTGCAAGGGCTTAAAATGTTGTACAATTTTTATATAGGCTTCAAAGGGGTCTTCGCAATATAATAATGCCTTACCAGCTGGAATGTTTACTTCTTTATTATTAATAATGATACAAGTTGCTGCACTATTTAAGCATGTATCATAATATTTTGGATGATCTACAAATACAATATCACCGCTTTCTACTTGATGAATTTCATTCACTCCAGTAATTTCTAAATTGTTATTTCCTATTAATTCAGTAGAGGTTAAAGTTGATAACCATTTAACCGAAACGGGTGCAGAAAGCTTCATAAGTATGTTTTTGGCCTAAATCAAAGGTAATGAGGCTTTTTTGTAAAAAAATCTTTTTCACGCATTTCTCCAAAAAAAGAAGCCCTTATTTTATTATAAACTTATAATAAATGTAAAACTAATTATTGCATGATAGTAAAAGAGTATCTTCTGTAATCCTTTATTCATAGGTGTTACAGCAATTTTTATTTTTATAGCATCAGATAATTTATATTTATTTAAGCAATCAATTTGTATAAAATTTATTTTTTAAATCTTCAATAAAATGCCCAATTGTGGATAACGTCAATAAATTTGTTTAAAATATTTTTTGAATTAGAAAAAAGTATATTTAATATTGTGACGGGAATTTAATTCCCTTACTTACTAACCCATCTATATACGAGGTCCTCTTGAGCATTCAGGGGGACTTTGTTATTAAAAGAACTACTATATTGAGCGACTATTATTTATTATATAAACCCTTTCAAGTTTTGTCGCAGTTTACTTCGACTGATAATAAATTATGTTTGAAAGATATCATTGAAGTTGCTAAAGATGTTTATCCTGTAGGAAGATTAGATTATGATAGTGAAGGATTGTTGTTTTTAACAAACGACACCAAAATGAACCATCAACTATTGCATCCGAGCTTTGAACATAAAAGAATTTATTGGGTACAAGTGGAAGGTATTATAACATTAGAGGCTACCAAGCAGCTCGCTGAGGGGGTATCTATTAATGTGAATGGTATTAAGTATAAGAGCCAGCCTGCGGTGTTAAGTCTGTTAGAGCCCAATGTCGCGGTACCTGAAAGAAACCCACCTATTCGATTTAGAAAAAATATTCCTACTTCTTGGGCCCAAATTGAACTTACAGAAGGCAAAAATAGACAGGTGCGTAAAATGTTTGCTGCAGTTAATTTCCCCGTGCTAAGATTAATTCGTTCACAAATAGGCAGTTTCACTATAAAGGACATGCAGCCAAGCGATTTAATTAGTTTAAGTCATCAGGAGGTTCAAGAAGGCTTCTTTCGTTAATTGACTGCTAAGTTTTACTTTTGCACTAATAATATAAAATCAATGAGTCAATCGCTATCAGAACAAGAAATTATAAGACGTGAAAAATTAACCCATTTAGAGGCGGCTGGTATCAATCCATACCCCGCTCCTTTATACCCCGTTTCTCATTATTCTAATGATATTAAGGAAAATTATACTGAAGAAAACAAGGAAAATTTTGCCAATGTTTGTGTAGCAGGTAGAATTATGAGTGTGAACGATAAGGGTAAGGTAATATTTGTCAAAATTCAAGATGATAAGGGCATTTTACAACTATATATTAAGAGAGATGAAATTTGTCCAGGTGATGACAAGTCTTATTGGGATGCTATTACTAAAAATGGAATGGACCTAGGAGATATTATTGGATCTACTGGTTATGTATTTATTACAAAAACAGGAGAGATTTCGGTTCATGCTAGCACCGTTACTTTATTAGCAAAATCTTTAAAGCCACTTCCTGTGGTGAAAAGAGATGAGGAAGGAAATGTATTTGATGCAGTGACCGATCCTGAATTTAGATATCGTCAACGCTACGCCGATTTAATTATTAATCCTTCTGTAAAAGAAACTTTTGCAAAGCGAACATTACTTATGACCACTATTCGTGAATATTTAAATAGTCGAGGTGCTTTAGAAGTTGACACGCCTGTACTTCAGGCTATTCCGGGAGGCGCTGCAGCAAGGCCATTTGCTACGCATCATAATGCATTAGATGTTCCTTTTTATTTGCGCATTGCAAATGAATTATATTTAAAGCGTTTAATTGTAGGCGGATTCGAATGGGTATATGAGTTTAGTAGAAACTTTAGAAATGAAGGAATGGACCGTACACATAATCCAGAGTTTACTGTTTTAGAATGGTATACAGCTTACAAGGATTATTTATGGATGATGGAAATTACAGAACAACTTTTTGAAAAAATTGCATTAACCCTACATGGTACTACTGAATTAACAGTGGGTGATAAAACTATAAATTTTAAAGCACCTTATAGACGCATTAGTATTATTGAAGCCATTCAAGAAAATACAGGTATTGATATTACAGGAATGGAGGAAGCAGCTTTAAGAGAGGTTTGTAAAAAATTAGATATTGATGTAGCACCTACTATTGGTAAGGGTAAATTAATAGATGAAATATTTGGAGCGACTAGTGAACCAAAATACATACAACCTACATTTATTATTGACTATCCTATTGAAATGAGTCCGCTTACAAAAAAGCATCGCAGCAAGGAAGGCTTAGTAGAGCGTTTTGAATTAATGGTGAATGGTAAAGAATTAGCGAATGCCTACACCGAGTTAAACGATCCTATTGATCAGCGCAAGCGTTTTGAAGAGCAATTAGGCTTAATGGAGCGTGGCGATGATGAGGCCATGTTTATTGACCACGATTTTTTAAGAGCATTAGAATATGGAATGCCACCTACATCAGGTATTGGCATTGGTATAGATAGATTATGCATGATGATGTTGAACCAACCTTCTATTCAAGATGTGTTGTTCTTCCCTCAAATGCGCCCCGAGTCCAATATTGATTAATCTCTATAATTCAACGCAGGCTTAATATCACCTAGTAATGCTCTGTATTTATAATCTCCTTTAGATTTAGTAAATTCTTCTATTGCTTTTGCAAGTAATGCAGGACTACTCATTAAATCAATGGCGGTAAGTGCCATTGTTTTACTAGCCACTAGCATTCCTTTTGTACCAATTTCAGTACCACCAGCAGCCACTGCTTGCCAACTATGTGCGGGTGTACCGGGTACCCAAGTAGCTGCACGTAAACCAACAGTAGGTAAGGTATAGCTCACATCGCCCACATCGGTTGAACCACTATTGCCTTCACTAATATAGCTAAGTGGTTTTATAGTGCCTGCAGTCGCTACATCTACTTTGGCACCAATAAAACTAGGTTCTATTTTTTTGGCGAAATTTAATTCAGCTTCAGTGTAACTAACACCACCTACTTTTTCTAAATTAATTTGCATGGCTTCAGCAAGTGTTTTATTAATTAATAAATCATGGGTTCCACCAATAATATCATATTTCATTGTAGTACCAGTTCCAATAGCAGCACCTTCTGCTGCTTTCACTACTCTATCAAAAATTTCTACTACGTCTTTACGTTTTGGATGACGTACATAATAATAGGCTTCTGCAAAATCAGGTACTACATTCGGTGCCTTGCCACCACTCGTTATAATATAATGTATTCTTGTTTCTTGTGGCACATGTTCGCGCATCATATTCACCATATTATCCATAGCTTCCACTGCATCTAAAGCAGATCGACCTTGTTCAGGTTGCGCAGCAGCATGTGCAGAAATACCATAAAATTTAAATTTAGCAGACTTATTTGCTAATGCGCTTGTAGTTGTTACAGCATTTACATCATCAGGGTGCCAATGTATCACGGCATCTACTCCATTAAATAAACCTGCACGCACTAAATATACTTTACCACTTCCACCTTCTTCCGCAGGACAACCATATACTTTTATAGTGCCTTTTAATTTTCCTGAAGCTATTAATTCTTTAATAGCAATACCTGCACCCACCGATGCAGTGCCAAATAAATGATGACCACAACCATGACCTGCATTTTTACCAGCAATCGGATTTTTTTCTGGACTAGCAGTTTGTGCTAAACCAGGAAGTGCATCATATTCTGCTAATATGCCAATTACCGGAGAGCCGCTACCATAAGTAGCTACAAAGGCAGTCGGAATTTCAGCCACCCCTGTTTCAACTGTAAAGCCTGCCGCTTTTAAATTTTGTACATGAAGGGCAGCACTTTTATTTTCATTATAACCTACTTCTGCATATTCCCAAATTTGTAAAGCAGTTTTTTTATCTGCTTCATAGGCATTGTTTAATGCAGCAAGTGCAGCTTCTTTATTTGCATTTATTTGTTGGGTAGCAGGGTCCAGTTTATTTTTTTTCTGTGCTACTACTTGTAAACTAAATAGTACGCATGCTAATAATAAAATTCTTTTCATACTTGTTTCTTTAAATTGAAATAATAAAAGGCTTTATAAAATATTATAAAAATAAATCGTAAAATAATTTAGCCCCCGGCACTACTGAATAATGTGCTAGGTCGGTGATACCCTCTGCAGCCAATACTTCTTCATCGGTAAATAATTTTCCTGTGTAGGCTAATTTTTCTTTACTTAAAATATAAAAGGCGGCATCTGCAATAATATCGGTGGTTCTACTCATATTTACTAAGGCCTGTCCTCCTAATAAATTGCGCACAGCAGCTGTATCTATGGTAGTTCTAGGCCATAAAGAATTACAAGCAATATTGTCGTCTTTAAATTCTTCTGCCCAACCCAAGGTCATCATACTCATATCATATTTTGAAATGGTATAAGCTACATGTGGTCCTAACCATTTTGGTGCTAAATTAATAGGAGGAGATAAAGTTAAAATATGTGCATGCGTCGATTTTCTTAAATAAGGTAGCGCGTGTTGAACCATTAAAAAAGTACCGCGTACATTAATGCTATGCATTAAATCAAATCGTTTACTGGGCGTGCTTGCTGTATCTGTTAATTGAATAGCACTTGCATTATTAATAAGTATATCAATGCCTCCAAATGTATCTACTGCTTGTTTTACCGCACTAGCAATTTGTGCTTCGTCTCGAATGTCAACTTGCACGGCTAAAGCCTTTACGCCTAAGGCTTCTACCTCAGCAGCGGCAGTATAAATAGTGCCTCCTAAACGCGGATCTTCTTCCACCGACTTTGCTGCAATGACAATATTCACTCCTGCAGCAGCTAATTTTAAAGCCATTGCTTTTCCAATTCCTCTACTACCACCTGTTATAAAAGCGGTTTTTCCTTGTAATGACATAACTATTTATTTAAAAAATTTCTAATTACATTTTCAGTTTCAGTACAAGCCAATGCTAAATCATTATTTTGAATAATGACATTAAACTGGTTGCTAAAACTTATTTCATAGGCCGCTTTGTCTAAACGCATTTGTATATTTTCTGCAGTCTCTGTTTTTCTGTTTTCTAATCTTTGTTTTAATATTTCAATAGAGGGTGGCATAATAAAAATAGACAAAGAATTTTCTGCTAATTGTTTTTGAATTTTAATGGCCCCTTTTACATCAATATCTAAAACTGGAATTTTACCTAAATTCCAAATGCGGGTTAACTCCGATTTCAAAGTACCATAATAAACCCCTTCGTATACCATTTCATATTCTAAAAAATCATTTTGATAAATATGTCCTTCAAATTCAGCCAAAGAAATAAAATGATATTCTACCCCGTCTTTTTCATTGCCTCTGGGACTGCGGGTAGTGGCTGAAACCGAAAAAGATAATGAAGCTAATGACTTTAATAAATAAGAAGTAATAGAGGTCTTCCCGGCACCTGAGGGAGCTGTTAAAATAATTACTTTTTCTAGGTTTTGGGGCATTCTTATAATTTTAGAAGATAGTTTTTCCTCGCTCTAAATTACACAAATACTACCTAAATAAATAATTATACTGAGGGCTAGCAAAAATCTAATTATGATGTATATTTAGCAGTAGAAAAAAATTAATTCTAACTAATAATAGCCTTATGCAAAAA
>Ga0209499_1000966_pt1 | contig 20919 bp, 27 predicted proteins | sample C_130208_EF_Meta_FD_187306 | JGI IMG/M metagenome (GOLD analysis project Ga0209499, IMG submission 187306) | Freshwater microbial communities from Lake Croche, Canada to study carbon cycling - C_130208_EF_MetaG (SPAdes) (version 2) | ecosystem: Environmental > Aquatic > Freshwater > Lake... | reverse complement strand
GAACTCAATTTCTACACCAAGAAACAAAGGGTCTTTGTATAATGCTTTACTATATTTGCCAGCCTTGAACTTAAGAAAGGATGGTGCACGGTCACTGTAGCCACGTATTTGAACTAACTCAGGGTCAATACCTAAGCATGTTTGACACTGACCAGCAAATAGTTTTGGTGCATGAGTGTTACATACTTTACATAATTTAAACTTACGTTGAGCTACAACTTGTGGATAGGATTCACCGTTGACAACAACCGTAGGAATGTCTGGTGAGAACCAACCATAGTCAACATGTTTAACATAACCAAAATCATGTAAGTCAATGTGTCGAGGTGAATATCTTACTTCGGCATTTAGTTCAACCATACATGTGCTAATATGATAGTAAAAAGATTCTGTTACATAGTTTTTAAATTTATGAGGTCGAATTGATAAGGCAATTGTGGAACTAGATTCATCTTCATACATTAAAGTGTTGATTAAGTAATCAGTGAATGGATATTCATTGCCACTAGCATGCCTTGCTTTTGCTTGATTAATCCATTTGTGTTTGATTTTGCCATTTTTGAACTTGAGGTCAAAGGTATGATAATTGTAAATAAAATCTACAATAGCACATAATGGTTTACGCCAGTCCTGCGAATAGTTCATATTATATTCTGCATTGAATATGCGAACTAAGTCATTACCTTCGTTTTGCCAGCTGTGCTGATAGATTAAATTACCGTCATGGTTAATACATAGTCTGTCATCATCATTAATATAGAACTGGAAGTTACCTAGTGTAGTGTTATCACGGCCTAGCTGAACTACCTTGTCTAATTTGTTGATAATCATAATAAGCTCCTTAAGCTATTAGTTCATAGGTTGCTACATTACTTGGTTTATGTGTTTCAGTTATGATGTTATAGCCATCTTGACGAAGTTCGTGGACGATAGCAGCTAATCGCAGAATTTTCATGTCAGTAATAGCATGAATATTGCTGAGTTTACGGTTAGATTGAAGATGAGATAATACACGTTCTTTTTGTGTCATAATAGCCTCCTATAGCCAGATTAAAAATATTAATATTAATGCAAAACATACACTTCCTACAACTTCATCCCAAGGAAACTTGGGTTGTTTAAAATTACCATAGCGATATGGGTCAGTGCGATGATAATAATAATGCTTAGGGTCGAATTGGTTCATTGTTACGCTCCATTTTAGATAGCAGTTTAACTTGCCACACTAAAGCTTTTTTATTAGTTTGCAAGTCACTAAACTTAGGAAACCTATGATATACTTTATAGAATTTAAAAGCATAAATTTCTTGTAAAGCATCCATGTTTAAATAATTTAAATCATAACTCATACAAAATTCCTTTAAGATAAATCGCTTCATTGCCTAGTGGCTTTAGTCGCCCTCCCACATTTAGGAGATATAACTAAGAGCAGGCTTTTGATTTTTAGAAGCTAGAAGGGCTCGAAGCCCTTTTAGATTCTAGTTGTGGTTAACATAAAAAAAGGGAGGAACCTAACGGCTCCTCCCAAGTATTACCTCGTAGTTATGCTACAAGTTTGTATTTCTTAAGAACTGATGCAACGTCAAGCGACGTAGCAGTTTGCGTTGCTGTAGATGTCTTATCCTTAGGAGTGTAAGGACGCCATGCATCACCTGTTGAGTTCTCATAAAGAATCTTAACCACTGCGTAAGCTTGGTCTAGAGCATCTAGATTGTGTTCGCATACTGCCAAACGTTCCATTAAACCTTCTGCTTTAACGTTCCAGAATTCTGTTTCATTGATAGCTTCGTAATGCTCTTTTAAGTCAGTAGCGATTTTGTCAATCATCTTGTTCTGACTAGATAGAGCGTAGTGTAAACCAGAAGCCATAGCGTTGAGAGTTAACGCTTGGCAAGTATAAGCTAGCTGACCTGTCTCTTTAGAGTAGGCTGTAAGATTGTCACTAGGCATAGCTTCTGAAACTAAACCTAAACCTTCCTGAAGTTTCTCGATATCCACGTATGTGAAGTCGTGAGCGATAGTGCTGATTAAGTTTGACATGTTACTTTCCTTATAAAAAATTAAATATAAAATAGAACGGCTATGATAGCCCTACAAGATACTCGAAAGAATACCTTGTAAGATATCACATTAAACTTTCTGTAGAGTTACTTTCCAGTAAGGTGATTTACCTTGAGAGTCAGCATCAATTACTAACCATTTACTAGAATCAAACTCAATGTATTTACCAATTCGTTTTGTATAGTCAAGATAAACTTGTTTAGCAAAGTAATGCGTAGTATTGCATTTGTCATTCTCTTTTTCGTATTGATTTCCATGCCACCGTTCTAGCATGTCTGATATATAATATAAGCTATCATATAGTTTGTCGTTATCAATTATTTCTTTTTGATGTGATAGAATTTTAGTTTTAAGTAATTCAGCCATGATAAAGAATGGATAGTTCATTTGTTATATTCCTTGTAAAGATTGGTTGTTAATTTCATCATTGTCATTTGAAAGCAAGCATATCCAGCTGTATGCATTTTTAACTCCTTATTAAATTTTATAACAGACACGATTATCTGCCGTAAGTAGGCCTTATACTTGTGTCAAATTATCAAGCTGTCAAAGATTTAGATGTAAACTAGAGGTTAGCATGCTCTAGGTGCTTTAGCACCGTATGAGATGCTTACCGAGCTTTACAGATAAACGTGCGGTTTTTGCGAGGATTTCCCGAAGCAAAAATGCCGAAGGCAAGTCTTGACAGGTTGTGATTTGTTGCCAAGTAAACTAGCCGCTTACGCAGAAATCCGTGTGTGTCTTGCCGACAGTGAGAGTGTAGCAGCAGCGGAACGGCCTGAACTAATCGTAATGAGCGAGGGACTCGAGCGAGGCGTGGGGTACCAAGTGTGACAGGATGTCACATATAAAAGCTTTGCAGACGTCTTGCGTCTGTCTCGAACCTTTAAGTGTTTACTGAAGGGATAGAGTAGTATCTTGTGTCTTTGTATGCGATATAATTAGGTATATATGTGCGTGTAAGTATCTGATATATTATGTTGGTTTAATACAACACTGTATCATATCTGCAACACTATTTGTAATAAGGGTTTGTATCCCTTAGTATGTACAACATATGTTATGCTTACAATCTTACAAAGGAATAGATAAGGAGGCATACCACCGACTGACCCTAGAAGGGGAGGGAGGGGGAAACAAGAATATTTTTATTAGTGGTTTCTACCACCAAACTATTTTTTATAGCAGGCTAAAGGGGTACCCTTAAAGCCTGAAATATTTTTAATATTTTTTACAATGGGGGACCCCTTGTACCTTGTACTCGATAGCTGTATGAACTAGTCTGTAGCTCCGATGCTCTTAGGCATCTTCGCTTAGTATCTTATAGCTCCTATAATATTTATTTCACTAAAGGTATTGACATACTGTTTGTATTCTGTTATAATATATAACTTATACTATATACTATATAATATTATAATTATATTATTATACTATTATAATATTATACTTCTATTATTATATTATATATATATATATTATAGTCCAAGATTCTTTGAGGAATCTGGACACTAATCTATTCTTCTAAATCATTCTAAAGAAACTACTTGACAATATCTTTCTTCTATGGTATACTATTGCTATGAGTGAAGATATATCTGTTCTATTAGAAAATAATATTAGTGTTACCAAAGAAGAAAACAAACCAACTGGTTCTGGTTATTTTCTAAATGGTGAAGAGCTTATCGTTGGTAGACGTCGTGGACGTCCCGTTAAAGCTAAACATCATAATCCAGATTGGTTTCCTCAACAGACTAAGATTGACTCTTGTACTCTGTACTGTGTGTATGGAGACTTTGAGAAGGTTAGCGAACTAACTAAAGTTCCAGTACATCACCTTAAAGCATGGCATCAAGAACCCTGGTGGGTTGAAATACAAAAACAAGTATACGTTGAACAGAACGAGAATCTATCATCTCGTATCAACCATGTACTTGATAAATCACTTGAAGAGATTAATGACCGACTACAAGATGGGGATTACTTCTTTGACCGTAAAGCTGGAACACTGCGTCGTAAGCCAGTGGATACAAAAACCCTTGCCATCCTCTTTGACAACCTCACAACTAAACGACAACTTGTTAGGGGAGAACCCACGTCCATATCTGCTAAGATTGGAGTGGAGGATAGACTCGCACAACTAGCAGACTCATTTGAGAAGTTTGCTAAGAGTAGATTAATTGAGAATGGTGAAATAGTACAAGAGGAGATTATAGAATAATGGCTGAAAAAAAGAAAACACCTAGCCTAGCTGTAGGTCGTGGTGAGAAGAAGTCTACAGAGTCTGGTGCTGGTCTTACGGCTAAGGGCCGTGCTAAGTATAACAAAGCAACGGGTAGTAATTTAAAAGCTCCACAACCTGAAGGTGGTCCACGTAAGAAATCTTTCTGTGCTCGTATGTCTGGTATGCCAGGTCCTATGAAAGATAAAGATGGTAAGCCTACACGTAAGGCAGCTTCTCTTAAACGTTGGAAGTGTGGTAGTAAATAATGCCTAGCTCTCCTAACTACAAGCGTGATTATAAAGCTGAGTATGAAGCTCATCATGCTAGCCCTAAAGCTAAGAAAGAAAGAGCAGCTCGTAACAAAGCAGCAGCTGCTAAAGGACAACCAGGTAAAGACGTAGACCACAAGAAGCCTTTACGTTCTGGTGGCTCTAAAGAACTATCGAATACTCGTGTAAGAAGTGTATCCGCTAACCGTTCGGACAACGGTCATAAACCTGGTGAAAAACAAAAAAGGAAGAAATAATATGCATACTACTGGTTCAAATCCTAAAGCTATGTCTGGTAAAGGTCCTTCTAAGTCTAAGGCTACTACACGTAAGCCAATGGCTAAAGGTAAAACAGTTCCTGCTTCTAAAGCATTTGATGACATGTCTGCTAAGACTACAGTAGCTCAAGACAAGTATCGTAAAGATAATTCTAAACTTGTAAATAAAGATATGGATAATAAAAAAGCTGGTAAAGATAGAACAGCTTCTTTTAAAGCAGTTCGTGAAGAAGACCAAAAAGCCTGGGAAAAAAATCAAAAGGCTAAAGGTAAAAATGCTGATGGTTCTCCATTAAAGAAATCTAAAAAATAGTTGGAACTAACAAGTGATATTATTCATGGCTTTGCTGGTTCAATGTTGGCAAAGCGTTATGATGGTGCCACACCTACTCCAGGCTGTCATCTACAGTGGTGGGAACTTTGTACTAAGAAAGACCCACTAGTAGCAATAGCAGCCCCACGGGGTCATGGTAAGAGTACAGCCATAACGCATGCGTATACATTAGCAGCAGTATTGTTTAGAGAACGTAAGTTTGTAGTTATTGTATCTGATACAGAGACACAAGCTGTAAACTTCTTAAACGACATTAAAGAAGAGCTACGTAACAATGATGACCTCATTGCACTCTTTGGTGTAAAAGACTTTAAGAAAGATACTGAGACAGACATCATTGTAGAACTCAATGACGGTCATACGTTTCGAATAATGGTAAGGGGTGCAGAGCAAAGAGTTCGGGGCTTGAAGTGGCCTCAAAGTTCGGTTACGCTACGTCCAGATTTAATCATCTGTGATGACTTAGAAGGTGACGAACAAGTACTCAACAAAGACCGTAGGGAGAAATTCCGTAAGTGGTTCTTTGGTGCTCTCATACCGTGTAAGAGTGCTACAGGTATTGTACGTATTGTAGGTACCATCTTACACTTGGATAGTCTACTTAATAGGTTGATGCCTGAAGACAGTAACAAGTATACTGTTGTAGAACCCCTAAAGAGTTATAGTTTAAACAGTAGAGCAATATGGAAGAGTGTTAGGTATAGGGCACATGATGAAGACTATAGTAATATACTATGGCCTTCTAGATGGCCTAAGGAAGAACTTGAGAAAACTAAACAAGCATTCATTGAACAAGGGATGCCAGAGGTTTATTCTCAAGAGTACTTAAACTATCCTGTTGACGAAGCAACCTCTTATTTTAAACGAGAGGACTTCTATGAAATACCTAGGTTTGATTTGTCTGCGATTGAAGAAGGCGAAAAGAAGCTTGTATATTATGCTGCTGTGGATTTTGCTATCTCTACCAGAGAACGTTCGGATTATACTGTTATTGCAGTAGCTGGTATGGATGACAGGGGTATCATGTACATCATTGATATCCGTAAAGGTAGATGGGATGCTCTACAAATTGTAGACGAGATGTTTGCAGTAGAAACAAAGTATGAACCTCAACTGTTTGTAACAGAGAGAGGTGCAATTGAAAAGGCTGTAGGTGCTGTCTTGCGTAGTGAGATGCAGAAGAGAGGTATCTATATGAACCTACTTCCAATGACTCCTACTAAAGATAAACAAACTAGAGCTCGTTCATTCCAGGCACGTCTGCGTGCTGGTGGTGTTAAGTTTAATAAAGAAGCCCACTGGTACCCAGAGTATGAAGATGAACTAGTACGCTTCCCTAAAGGAAGGCATGATGACCAAGTAGATGCTTCTTCTTGGCTAGGTCTAGTAATAGACCAGACACACAATGCTATGTCTTTAGAAGAAGAGGAAGAAGAAGAATACAATATGTATATGAGACAACAATCAGATGAGGGCCGCTCTGCGGTTTGTGGATACTAATGGAACTAGACTTTAAAGCTTCACTAAAGGACTTGATGTCTTCTGCTAACATTGCAGAGATGATGGAAGATGACCAGTTAGAAATTATTGGTATGCGTGTCGCACAAGAGTATGACATGGATAGAACTTCACGTCAAGACTGGGAAAAGAAAATGGAAGACAGCATGAAGCTGGCTCTTCAAGTAGTAGAAGCTAAAAGCTTTCCTTGGCCTAACAGTTCTAATGTTAAGTTTCCATTAATTACTATTGCAGCTCTACAGTTCCATGCTCGTGCATACCCTGCTTTAATTCCTGGTAAGGACATTGTAAAGTGTAGAGTTAATACAACAGACCCAGATGGTATGAAACAAATGCGTGCTGAACGTATTGAAGACCATATGTCATACCAACTCCTAGAGCAGGATGAGAACTGGGAAGACCAAATGGACAAGGTGCTTATCACTACTCCAATCATTGGTTGTTCTTTTAAAAAGACTTATTGGTCTCCTCGTATTAAGTCTAACATCTCTGAGATGGTACTTGCTAGAGATTTGGTTGTAGACTATTGGACTAAGAGTCTAGACACTGCTAACCGTATTACTCATGTATTGTTTTTAAATAAGAATGATATTCATGAACGTATTGGTCGAGGACTATACCGTGAAGTAGACTTAGGTTTAGCACAACCTAAAGATGCTAACCCCGTTAGAGACCAAGCACAAGGTGTACACCCTGCTAATGAAGACAGGGATATGCCTTACGAGATTCTAGAACAACATCGTTACATTGACTTAGATGGTGATGGTTATGCAGAACCATACATTGTAACAGTACACAAAGATAGTAAGAAGGTCTTACGTATCTTAGCTAACTACTTTGAAGACTCTATTGAACGTGTAGGTAATAGAATTGTATTCATTAAGCCTGAACAATACTTTACTAAGTTTTCATTTATACCATCTCCTGATGGCGGTTTCTATGACCTTGGCTTTGGAGTTCTTCTTGGCCCACTTAACGAATCAATCAATACTTTGGTTAATCAGCTTATTGATGCTGGTACCATGTCTGTTACTGCTGGTGGGTTCCTAGGCAGGGGACTTAAGATTAGGGGTGGTAATCAATCCTTTGCCCCACTGGAGTGGAAACATGTGGAAACAACGGGTGATGATATTCGTAAGAACGTATTCCCTCTTCCAGTACGTGAACCTAGTCAAGTACTATTTACCCTTCTATCTCTTCTTATTAGTTATGGTGAGCGTATTGGTTCTGCTACTGACGTAATGGTTGGAGAGAACCCAGGACAAAATACTCCTGCAGAGACTAGCCGTAATATGATGGAACAAGGTATGAAAATATTCTCTGGTATCTTTAAACGTGTATACCGTAGTCTTAAACAAGAGTTTAAATTACACTATCGTCTAAACCAATTATACTTAGATAACAAAGTTACTTTTGGTACTAAGACTGTTCTACTAGAAGATTACAATGGTCCTATTGAAGACATTACACCTTCAGCAGACCCTAACATTGTAAGTGATGGACAACGAGTTAATCAAGCAACAGCTGTACTACAGGCTGCTCATAGCAGTCCTGGATTTAATTTGTATGAAGTTAATAAGCGTTATCTAGAGGCACTTAAAGTACCAAGTATAGATTTAATCTTACCAGACCCTAAAGGTCCTAATGCTGTACCACCTCCACAGAATCCTAAGGTACAGATTGAGCAAATGAAGATGCAAGCTAAGCAAGCAGAGTTACAAGCCAAGCAAGCTGACATGCAACTTAAAGGTAAACTTGCAGCAATGAAGTTAATGCAAGAAGCCGAAGTCAAGCAAGCAATGGTAATGAAACTTCAAGCTGAAGCTACCAAGCTTTTAGCTGAAGCAAATGGTGTTGATACAGGCCATCAAATAGCCCTTATCAATGCTCAGATAGGTGCTGAAAGAGCACATAGAGATAGTCTATTCAGAGCCGCAGAGACAATGATGAAGGCTATCGAATTAGATAAAAAGGAAGAGATGAATGAAGTTAGTGATAACCTTGGAGGACTTCCAGGAATGGAAAAGCCAGCCAGTAACGAAAGTGTTCCTCAAAGCCCTCAACAACAATAGAGAACAGCTTAAGGAAAATATTGTAAATGGTTCTTACGAACCTATGCAAGAGTATGAAGTAAAAGGTATCTGTAAGAGTGTGGCAAATATATTAGACCTCACTTATGAACAGTTAATGGAGGACTCTACTAATGAAAAACAATAGTGGCATTACTCCAGTAGGACATCGTATTTTAATTAAACCTTTAGCTATAGAAGAAGTAAGTGAAGGTGGTATTGTATTAGCTGTAGGAGTTACTGCAGACAGAGAACGATTAGCACAGATTAAAGGTATGGTAATTGAGATGGGTAGTACTTGTTACTCAGACCAGCCAGACCCTTGGTGTAAGGTAGGTGATGTAGTAACCTTTGGTAAGTACTCAGGACTTATCTATAGAGGTAAAGATACTTTAGATGAAGAAGAGTATAGAGTAGTTAATGACTTAGATATAGTTTGTATACATAAGGAAGGTTAGACATGAGTGATGAAGGCGAAGTAGTAGAACAGGTAGTAGACAATAGCGGTATTGAAAAAGATGCTCGTGTCTTTGGTTGGGTACCTAAAGAAGAATTCCGTGGTTCGGAAGAAGCTTGGGTTGACGCAGAAACATTTGTTAAACGTGGTAAGGAGATTAATCCAATCCTACGTGCTAACAATGAGCGACTCAAAAAAGAAATGGAAGCAGAACGTCAAAAGCATAACAAGGAACTAGCAGAACTTAAACAAGCTGCTGAAGAATTTAAACAGTTCCAAAAGGATGCTTTTACACGTAAACAACAACAACTGGAAACAGAACTTAGTGACTTAAAGAATCAACGTAAGGAAGCTATCCGTGAGGGTGATGCTGACTTGGTTGTTGAGCTTGAAGACCGCATTGAGGACTTAAAAGAAGAGAAGTCTAAAAAACCAGAATCTGTGGTTGCTACCCCTTCAGTACAAGAAGAAGTAAAGATAGACCCTTCATTGAATGAATGGTTAGAAGGTAATAAATGGTTTGGTCAAGATGTAGAAGCTACAGAAGTAGCTAATGCTCTTGGTGTTTCTTTACGTAAACAATTTCCAAACCTAACAGGAGTTGATTTTTTAAACAAGTTAGATGAGAAATTAAAACAACGAGTTCCAGAACTTTATGGTAATCAAAACCAAACTCGTAGTGCTGTAGAAGGTTCTACTACACGTAGTGCCCCTAGCAGTGGTAAGAAATCTTATGACAACTTACCTGCTGATGCTAAAGCAGCATGTGATAAGTTTGTTAAGCAAGGGTTATTTAAAAGTAAACAAGAATACGTAGAACTCTACGACTGGAACTAAGGAGATAGATATGCCTAAAGCATTAACGATGGAAGAGAAAATTGAACGAGCAACACAAGTACGTAGTACGTCTGAACGTCCTAGTGGTGAAAGAAAACGTAACACTTTTAATGGTACAGAAGGTAAGCTAACAGTAGACCATAAGATTGAGGGATATCATCTACACATTTTAAATGATACACCTGGTCGTATCCAACAAGCATTAGATGGTGGTTATGAGTTTGTTAAACCTAGTGAGCTACTAAGTGTTAAAGAAAATGTAACGTCACGTAACACTGACGTTGGAGATAAAGTAAGGTTCCTTGTAAATCCAAATGCCAAAGAAGGTGAGCAATATGCTTATCTAATGAAGATTAAACAAGAATGGTTTGATGAAGACCAGGCAGCCTTACAAACAAAAAACAATGCAATTGATGATGCAATTCGTAGTGGACGCAATCCAACCAATGGTAACTCAGAAGGTTTCTATGTTCCTACTGGTGGCATCAATTATCAAAATTAATTTAAAGGAGTTTTATTATGGCGAATATTAATCGTCCAAAGGGCTTAAGCCCAATTCAAAACGTAGATGGTAGTCCTTGGTCAGAAGGCGCTACGCTAATGGCAATTCCAAATGATGCTTCAAACACATATGCTATTGGTGACATTGTTACTTTAGCTACAGGTGCTGATGCTGATGGTATTGCTTACTGTACTAAATGGGCAGGTACTGTTGCCGCTTCTACATTACCAGTTGGTGTTATTGTAGGTATTCGTGTTGCCGACCCTGGTGTGTCTTTAGTTGGTAACTCACTAGCTTTAGAAAAAGCATACCTACCACTAAGCTCTGGTTTACACTATGCTTACGTAGTTACTGACCCTTCAACAGTATTTGAAATTCAAGGTGACTCAACTGTTTGGGCTGCTGCTAACATGAATAAAAACGTTAACGTTACTATTACTGCAGACCAATCATCTACATTAGGTAATGCTTCACCTTACTCATCTACAGTTGCTACAGGTCCAGCTACTACTAACTCATTACCATTACAAGTAATTGGTTTAGTACAACGTGCTGACAATGCCTTTGGTGCTTATGCTGCGTTACAAGTTCGCTTTAACGTACACGCACTTATTGGTGCTACTACAGGCCGTACTGGCGTTTAATTAATATATTAGGAGAATAAAATGGCTGGTTTAATTTCAACCGCAAGTCACCCAAAGGCCCTCTGGCCTGGTGTTAAACAATGGTGGGGTCAAACATATGATGAGCATCAAGTAGAATATACTGACTTGTTTGATTCAGAAACATCACATCAAAACTATGAAGAAGATGTACAACTTACTGGTTTTGGTTTAGTAACACGTAAGTCTGAAGGTCAAGGCGTTACATACGATTCAGAAGTACAAGGCTTCACAACTCGCTACACACACATTGCATACGCTTCTGGTTACATTGTAACTAAAGAAGAATTGGATGACAATTTGTATGAGTCAGTTTCACGTCGTCGTGCTGCTGCATTAGCTATGTCTTTCCGTCAAACAAAAGAAAACGTTGCAGCTAACGTTTACAACCGTGCTTTCAATAGCTCATATGTTGGTGGTGATAACGTAGCTTTGGCTTCAACAGCTCACCCTAACACATCAGGTGGTACATGGGCTAACCGTCCAGCTATTGATGCTGACTTGTCAGAAGCAGCTTTAGAAGATGCAGTTGTTGCTATTATGGGTCTTCAAAATGACCGTGGCTTATTGATTAACATCATGCCACATTGTTTGATTATCCCACGTCAACAAGTGTTCAATGCACAACGTATCTTACACTCATCATACCAAACAGGTAATGGTAACAATGATATCAACGTTATCAAGTCTGGTAATTACATTCCTGGTGGCTTTAAGGTTAACCATTACTTAACAGCTCCTAACGCTTGGTTCTTACGTAACACTATCCCAGGCAAAACAGGTATGAAGTATTATGAGCGTGTAGGTATTCAGTTTGACCAAGACAATGACTTTGACACAATGAACGTTAAGGCTAAAGGCTATGAGCGTTATTCATTTGGTTGGTCAGACCCACGTGCTATTTGGGGTGTTAACGGTCCTTAAAAATACCGCTTGACAATCTACTTTAAATAGTGTATACTAGTAGGGTAGGTTAGTAATTTATTACTGACTTACCTTACTACTTTTCTAAGGAGCCCATCATGGGTTTTGAACATCAAAAAGAAAAGGGCAAACGCCCAGACCCTGGTAAGACCCGTTCTTGCTAAACAAGTAATCCCCGATGACGCACATTCAGTGCGTTGTTAAATAGACAACGTCAAAGGAGATTTAAATGTCTAATCCAACCCGCCACCCAAATGGCCTATCAACAGTCCCAGCATTATACCTTTATGGTAACTATCCTGTACCAGCTCCATTCCACTCTGGTAGTCTTCCTACACTAGGTGTAGCACAATATTCAAATGACTTTGTAGATAGAGTAGGCGAGTACACAGCTACTGGTACATCATCTACATTTGCACTTACAAATGCTTTAGGTGGTCAAGCTGTCTTAACACCAGGTGGCGCTACTACAGCTTCTTCAGCTTACAAAACTTATACCATGTTCCAATTTATTGCTGGACAACAAGCTTGGTATAATGCTAAGTTTCAAGTATCAGCAGTTGCTGGCTCAGTGTCTTTTCGTGTAGGTTTGCAAGCAGGTTCATCAGCTAATGATGGTATCTGGTTTTCTAAGGCAGCATCATCAACATCTATTAACGTAGTATCAGTTGTAAACTCAACAACAACAACATTAGCAACTGGTGTAGCTACAGCAGTAGCAGCTACTTGGTTTGATGTAGGTTTTTATTACAATGGTACTGATGTATTAGTTTATGTTTCAGATAACTTAGTAGCTCGTGTAACAGCTCCTACAATTGGTTCATCTGGTACTACTTTAACTAACGCTTTATTATCTCCAGTATTCCAAATTACACCAACAGCTACTGATACAATGACAATTGATTTTGTTGCTGCTTCTGTAGAAGTCTTACGTTAATAAGGAACTATAATGGCTAACTCAACATCAATCCAAATTATGGAGGATGGTGCAGTCAGAACAGTCCTTAAGGTAGAAGGGGTATTAGATACGTCTGATGTCTCTTCTACTCTTCTAGTAGACCCTGCTGTACAATCATCTGTTGACCCTACTGGGTCTAATTACCTTAAAGCCTCTTCATACCGTATTGGTAAAATTATTCATAACATTGAAGATGGTTTATCATTTAATCTTTTTTGGGATGCTACAAGTCCAGTTCGTATTGAAGAACTAACAGGACGTGCTAAAGCAGACTACCGTGACTTTGGTGGTTTACAAATTAAAGGTTCTACAGGAACACCAGGAGTTCTTCCTGCTGGAGCTACAGGTAAAATTTATTACTCAACTGAAGGATGGTCAGTAGGTAAAGTTTTATCTTTTTCTGTTATTATTTATTTATCTAAACAATTTTAATGGTTACTACATTATTATCTAGTGTAACATCTACTGGAGCTGGCTCATCAAAAGCCCCTGTAATAGATGCGTCCAAAACATTCCAGGCTATTGTGTCTGGAACAGGAGCAGTGTCTGCTACAGTGGCTGTTGAAGTTAGTAATGATAATGTAAACTTTTTAACCTTGGGTACTATTACTTTATCAGGTACTACTACTGCTACTGATGGCTTTGCTAGCTTTGCTACTTGGTCATATGTTAGAGGTAACGTTACAGCTATCTCTGGTACAGGTGCTACAGTTACTTTAGCTATGGGTATATAGAATGACCACTAGTATTAACCAAGTTCTTAATAATCCATTGTATCAAACTCCAGTAGTTGGCTCATACCCTCCTGCTGGAATCCCTAATTCTACAGGTAGCGCATGGGGAACATCTTATGGTGTTACAGGCACAGGTAGTGTTGTATTAAGTGATAGTCCAACACTTACTGGCGCTCCAAATATTGCAGATGCTTCAGCAAGCAGTCTTCAAGTTAGTGGTGTAACTCGAATAACAGGTGGTTTACAATTAACTGGCTCTAATGACCAAAATCAACAATTTGCTTCAAACCAAACAATTGGTCCTTTAGATATTGGTGGTACTGCCGCAGGGACAGTAACTGGGAATACTACATTTGTAGCAGGTCAATCTTCTGGCACAATACTTTTGGGTGGCACAGGTGCTACAGGCACAATTACTTTAGGCAGAAGTGCATCAACACAAACTATTCAAATTGGTGGCTCAGGAAATGTTATTTCAATTGGTGCAACATCAGGTTCAGGTGCAATTAACATTGGCAGAAGCACAGGCACTCAAACAATTGCGCTTGGAAGCGGTAATGTAACGTCAGGTGCAACAAGAACAATCAATATTGGACTTACATCTAATGGAACAGGTATATCTAATGTAACTATAGGCAAATATAGCACTAGCGTTGTTCACACAACAACTATAAATGCAAATACATTAAACTCTACAGCCAATACTTTATCCTTAACCACTAACTCAACTGCAAGTATAATCGGGGGAACTTCATTAGCTTTACAAGGCGGTTCAACTGTAGATATTAATGGTACTAATCTTGGTGCTACAAACATAGGTTCAAGTAGCGATGGGCAATATTTAACTGTTAATCATTCTTATACACAAATTAATAGTATAGCTACAAATATAGCATCACTTACAGCATCACAAGCTGTATTTACAGATGCAAGTAAAAATCTAGTAAGCAAAGCAACAACTGGAACAGGTAGCGTTGTATTAAGCAGTTCATCTGCACCATCAGGTGCTATCGTAGGTATATCAGACACTCAAACACTTACTAACAAACGTATTACTTCTAGGTCATCAACAACAACATCTAGTGCAACACCTACAATTAATACTGACAACACAGATATATTTGGTTTAACTGCTCAAGCGGTTGACATTACATCGTTCACTACAAATTTAAGTGGCACTCCTACAGATGGTCAGAAACTATGGATTTACATTGTAGGTACTGCTGCTCGTGCAATTACATGGGGTGCATCTTTTGAAGCATCTACAGTAGCACTTCCAACAACAACAGTTACAACCAATCGTCTTGATGTCGGCTTTGTATGGAACGTAGCTACATCTAAATGGCGATGTGTAGCGGTGGCATAACATGGCAGTAAAAACAGTATTTTATACATCAACCGCAACAATCACTATTCCTAGTGACTTTGGTTCACTTGTATCAGTAGAAGCAATTGGCGCGGGCGGTTCTGCTACTCTTTTAGCAAGATACCCTGCCGGCGGCGGCGGTGGATATGCAAAATCAACATCCGTAACTGGATTGTCTGCTAACAGCACGGCTTATGTATCAGTAGGAGTGGCAACAACTGCATCTGCTGGCGGCAACACATGGTTTAATTCAAATACTAATGCCGCACCAACAACAACCGCGCAAGGATGTCGTGCTAACGGTGGCGCATCAGGAACTACTCTTGGCGCTACATCTGCTGGCGGCGCTGGCGTTGTTGGCGATGTTCTTTTTACTGGGGGTGTTGGCGGCTCAAGTGCAACTCCAGCAGGGAAAGGTGGCGGCGGTGGTTCTGCTGGTCCAAATGGTAATGGTGCGGCAGGAGGAAATGCGGTTGCTAATACTGGGGCAGGTGGTGGCGGTGCAAATAACGGGTCAGCCGCAACTAGCACTACATTAGCAAATACAGCAACGGCAGGCGGTAACAATAGGCTAGGAACGGGAGGAGGAACGGCTGGAACTGGTACTGGTTCTGCTGGTTCTGCTTCTAATGGCGGCGGTGGTGGCGGTAATTATTTAACTGGAACTGCTAGTGCTGGTTCAATAGATGTAATTTGGACTGCTACGGCAGGCGGTACTGCTGGATGCGGAGGCGGTGGTGGCGGTGCTAATAACGGAGGCGGCAACGGCGGAACTTATGGCGGCGGAGGCGGGGCGGCGGCATCTGGGTTTACAACTTTAGGCGGAAACGGGATTGTTATTTTAACTTACAACACCGCATCAACAACAAATAGTAACTTTTTCTTTTTGTTTGGATAAATCATGGCTCTATTAAAATCAGTAAAAACAGTATTCGGAATTGATGCAAACTATTGGAATATCTTTTCTATTAGCGAGGACTTTAAAAACAAATCTGTAGAGGTAGTTATTAATGGATATGTATCTAAAGAAGTTCGTGAAGATAATCTTGAGCCTTGCGCATGGCAAAATTTAGCATATTCTAATGATGATTACATCAAAGATGCAACCCGTGAAAAGATTTATAATAAATTAAAAACAACTGAGTTTGTTGACTCAACAGATATTTAAGGAGTAATACAATGGCAAGAGGCGGAGTAACACCAGAAGACTTATTAGCATTTAGAGAGCAAGTAATTGCTTTTAACTTTATTCAGACAGATGAAATTAAAGCTAGACTAGAAGAGCTTAAAGCTACCTTAGCTGACTTACAAGCTTACCAGTCTATTGAAGATGCTAAGGCAAACTTAGAAGCAGAACAAGCTGACTATCAAAAACAAGTAGATGCCCTTGATGCAAAGGCAGTAGCTATTGAAGAAGACTATAATAAGAAGCTATTAGACATTAAAAATAAAACAGAAAAGCTAACATTACAAAATTCATCTCTACAAGATAGAGAAGGTTCTTTAGCTTCTGCTCAAGCTAAGTTAGCTGATGATGTTCATACATTTGAACAATATAAAACTAAAACTAATACAGAGCTTACAACTCGTTTAGATTCTGTACAAGCTTCAGAAGCTGTATACAATGATAGACTTATTGCTTTAGTAGCTCGTGAAACTAAAGTAGCTAAACAGTTGGAATTACTTAAAAGCATCTAATGTCTTACTATGCTAGATATGATAAGGGCGACTGGGAAGCCATTTGTGACGTATGTGGTAGGAAGTATAAAGCTTCTAAACTAAAACAACGTTGGGATGGCCTTATGTGTTGCCCACAAGATTGGGAAATACGTCAGCCACAAGATTTTGTACGAGGTGTTCCAGACCCTCAATTAGTACCTTGGGTTAGGGACGAACCCCAAGACCAGTATGATTTTATTTGTACTTTAGTAACTGTTAATGCTGTAGCTGATTATGGAACAGCTGACTGTGCCCAAGCAGGATATGATAATGGCTCTAGACCAGAGTGCACTACCGATGGTGGTTCTTGTGTATCTGGATATGCTGTAGCTGGATGTTCTGTTTCAGGACGTATACCTTTAGGATGGGATTTAAATCTATGACTTCAACTGTATTTTCACAAGGCACTGTAATTACACATCCTTGGCTTAATGATGTAAATGGTGCTACGTATAATGGGACAGCTGTCTACACACCTGCAGGTACAGGAGCAGTAGCTAATACTGTTCAAAATAAATTACGTGAAAGGGTTAGTGTCAAGGACTTTGGTGCTACAGGCAATGGAACTACAGACGACACTGCTGCCATTCAAGCTGCAATTACTTATGCTAGTAGCCAATCTTTAATTGTAAATCCACTTAGTCCAGATTCTTTAGTAACAGTTATATTTCCAAGTGGAAAGTATGTTGTTTCATCTACTATATCTTTATCAAATAATACAAGTTACTGTAATTTAGAAGGACAAGGTGCAGCCGAACTATATTTCACGGGAACTGGAACTTGTTTATCAATTGGTAATAATACAAGTTATGGCATACTTGGTATGTCAATTAAAAATCTTAAGTTACAAAAAGCAGGAGCTAAAGCAGGGACAGGACTTGTAGTTCAACTAGCAGGATATAGCAACTACGAAGGTTTGTCTATTGATGGGTTTGATATTGGCGTATTACACCAAGGCTCTATCAATTGTACGTATGACTTTAAACAAAGAGGGATTAGTAACTGTAATTATGGTTTTATAGTAGAAAATATATTACCTTCTAGTGGAGCTAGATTTGCATCTAATTTGCTAACCGTTAAGAATCTACGTTTTAATACAATTTCTAATACGGCATTTACACAACGTGAAGGCGCAGGAATAGCTAATCCTGGTACGGGCGGTGCAATATTAGTAGAAAAATGTACTTTTGAAGGAATTTCTGGTGCAGGCTCAAGAAGTATATATCTTGTAAATACAGGCGAGGCTGCAAGTCAAGATACAACTATATTTAGACAATGCTGGTTTGAAGGTTATGGAGAGACACTTTGCATCCTTAATAATGCTAGAGCTACTTTTGAAAACTGTTTTATTGCTAATGGCGGTGCTGCTGGTTTTGTATTACAAAATAACGTTAGTTATTTAAAACTTGATAATGTAGTTACATATTTCCTTGATGCACAACCAACAGGCAATTATTTAGTAACTTTTGCTGCACCAGCTACAGCAGCTAGTCTTTCTAATTTAACTGTAGTTAATTGTAATTTTGAAGGGCTTAAACAATTAACATCAACTTATCCAGATGCTCAATCTGGCAGTCCATCTAATTTATATCCTCTTAATTTACCAACACCAAAAACATATAGAATTAGATATAACGCATACTATCCATCTGGAAATAATGCACAAAATTGGGGGCTAGTAGTTGACTTAAAAGCTGAAGTAACTAAATTAAATGGAACTAATTGGAATTATGCGGATGTTATTTTTGCTGGCTATGATGGAATAGATAAAGGTTTTACTTCATTACGTGTTTTTAATCTTGGTACTGGGTCATTAAGTAACTTTGGAAATAACGTAGCCTATACTGTTTCTGGCGTAAGTATTACGTTTGTAAATGATGGTACAGGTAGATGGTATAACCTGGATGGTACTTATACAGTATATTAACATAATACAGAAATTAATATAGGATAACAAATGGCATCAACAAATTTTATAGACCAATCAACACCTATTGTAAGCACATGGCTTAATGATGTTAATACCGTTACGTACACAACAGTACCAGCTAATACAAGTGCAATATCAACTGAAGTAACTAACCGTACTAATGCAGATACTACAATTGTAAACAACTTAGCAGCTTCTACTGGTAGTTCTCTTGTAGGACAAATAGCTACTGGGGCTGGTGCTACAGCCCGTACTGTACAAAGTAAACTTAGAGACACTATATCAGTTAAAGATTTTGGTGCTGTAGGCGATGGGGTAACGAATGACGCTGCCGCTATTCAAAATGCAATTAATGCTGCTGCAACTACATCAGGAATTGTAATTTTTCCTGCTGGCACATATTTAATAAACACAGCTATTAGTTTAGTTGGTAAATATGTATCTATTATAGGTGCAGGTCAAACTAATACAATTATTAAAGCTAACGCTTCTTTAACATCTGTTTTTGATATAAATGAAACTTCTGATGTAGTTATATCTCCATTTGTAATTCAAGATTTAAAAATTGACGGAAACAATACAACTACAAACGGCATTAACGTTAGATATAGGCATCAATCAGTAGTACGAAACGTATATATTGTTAATTGTACTAATGGGATGACTGAAAAAGATACTTGGATTAACTACAGAGAAAATGTAAGGATTAATTCTTGTAGTATTGCATTTAACTTAGTAGGCTCAAATCATAACTCTCATTGGAATCGTTGTACAGCAACAGGCTTTACTACCTACGGAATAAAAGTTCAATCGTTAGGTACCGCGGCAGATGGTAATTTAGCATTGCTATTCTCTGCTTGTGATGTTGAGTTTGGTACTGGTGGCGGTGTTTACTTTGATGGTTCATCGGCTACATTTAACACTTGTTATTTAGGTGAAACAGTATCAAGCGCAATATTTACAATGGTAAGTGGAATTGTATTGATTAATGGTGGTTACTTTTTGTTTGGGTATACAGGAAGCTCTACAGGATTTGTTTTAACTGGCGGTTCAATAGAATATAGGTCAGGCATTATTGCTTCTCAAGGTACTGCACTTGGCGGTCTTTGTTCTAGTACAAACGGTAAAATAGCTTTTACCCAATGTAACTTAAATCAAATTACAGGGGGCACTCAAGTTTCTACAGGTGACATTTTAAATAATGGCCCTGTTGCTACAGTATTTGCTAGTAGATATGGTAAAAACTATACGACAGCTACGTATAATGCAAACGCAACTATTACAACAACAACTCCAGCTAACCCTATAGGTAAAACGCTTACTGTGTCATCGGTAACTGGTGCTAGTCCTGCAATTGTAGGATTTAGTATTCCGTTAATCAATACGTCTGAATGGCAACCTAACGGCAAAATGTATTTTGTAGTGGTCTATTCTTCTAATAAAGCTTTTCAAGCAAAACTATCTAATGGCGTTTGGGGTACAGCGCCAGAAAGGACACTAGGAACTTTACCTAGCACAAGTGGAGTAATATCTACTTATCTTAAAATGGACCAAACTTTTAATACTAACGCTTATACAACTTTAGAAATTTATAGCGATTCTCCTGCTGCAACAGATACATTTACGTTATATAACGTTTATTTAGCAGACCAAGCATTTATTAATACAGGCGCTAACTTAACTAACTTGTATAAGTGCTAAGGATTAATATGGAAAAAATATTTGCATTACTAGCTAAACTATCAAACCCACGCATCCCTGTACCGCTTGACAAGCAAGCGCACTTTATTACAGGAGCTGCAATGGGATTATTTGGATATTTGATACTTGGGTATTACTCTTTAATTTTAGTGGCTGTAATTGCTGCGTTTAAAGAGTATTATGACTATTTACATCCAAACATTCATACTTGTGACTTTTATGATTGGTTAGCTACAGTTTTAGGTGGAATTTTTATTCTGGTTTTAATTTACGTATTAGGTTTTTAAAATGACAACAATGACTGAGTTAAAGCAAGAGGTTGATAGTCTTAAAAAAGATTTACTAGACATTAAAAAAGATACCTCTGAACTTTTAT
>Ga0209499_1000963_pt1 | contig 20952 bp, 14 predicted proteins | sample C_130208_EF_Meta_FD_187306 | JGI IMG/M metagenome (GOLD analysis project Ga0209499, IMG submission 187306) | Freshwater microbial communities from Lake Croche, Canada to study carbon cycling - C_130208_EF_MetaG (SPAdes) (version 2) | ecosystem: Environmental > Aquatic > Freshwater > Lake... | reverse complement strand
CATTGCATGAGATGGTACTGAATCATAATAGCGTAAACGGTCTTCTTTAGTCATAGTATTTTTAAGACCTAAATAATCTAGATAATTTACGATATTAGGGTGGCTTACACCAGTATCTTTATCTCTATCAGCACCAACATCACAACCAAACCAAACAGGTTGATTTTTAATAATAGATTGTGATGTTAGTTCTTTAATTCTTTCAATAGGTAAATTTAACCAACCAACATGTTGACTTTTTACATTACCCAAATATTTGACTTGATAATACTTATTATAAGAGTGTTCTTTACGAGGATCATGAACAACTGAAACAAAGTCTTGAGGATTAAATCCAGATTTCTCAAGAAGTTCTTTGGGTGTAATATCTTTCCAAATTTTTGTCTTATTTTTATGTTTGAATTCAAAATTAAATTTAGTAGGAGGCTTTCCTAAAAATGAAACTAGAATTTCAAATACTTTCTCCATTTGTTTTTTAATTAATTCTGGTCTATCAGAATGTTTAGCTTTACTTAAAGTTACCCAATCTTGTTTTAACATTTCAGTAAGAATTTTATTCATTGGTGCTGAAGATTTAGCGTGATGAGAATCAGGATAAACATATTTTGGTACAATGCCATATTTATCAACTATTTCTTTAGCCATATCCCATTGTCCACCATCACCTAATGGGTCCTTGCAAATATTAGTAAAATGATGACATTTATAATCACCAGTTAATTCATTAATATCTTGAAAATAATTTAAATATTGATTGTATCTTTCAAATTTGTCCCAGAAATATACATATGATTGACTAAATTCCAAATCTTTAACATCCATTTCATCAGCCCATTTTTGTCCAGCTACAAAACGAATCAAATTTAGAGTAGCAAATAACCAACAGCGACCTGATGATTTTTGGTCAGTGATTTTAAAATCATATTGAATTTCTTGATTAAATAAGTATGGGTTTTCAGCAATTACTTGCCAATCTTTAGCAAGATTTGAAAGTGGATTACTATACACTGCAAAATTTTGAAAAGGTTTTGCTAAAAGATTATCTATAAAATTATTTGTTAGTTCCATTATACAAAAGATAATTTATTAAATGAATTTATTACTCAATTTTTTCTTTGTTTTCTTTACCTCTTTACTAACACAAACACTATTAATAAACTTAGAGATTTTATAAAAATCACCTGGATGAATAAGGAACTTTCTATCAATAATTTTTTGTAGTTGTTGAACATTTAGAGACCTAATAAACTTTTGCACGGTTTCAATGACTTCGAAATTAACATTTGGAGGAATTATAATTTCAACAGAAGGCTCAACAGAAGGCTCAATAGGAGGCTCAACAGAAGGTTCAACAGAAGGCTCAACAGTTGGCTCAACTGGTGACTCAACTGGTTTCTTAACAACTCCGTTTTTGTTACAAGCATCCTTAAAATATTCATAAATTCCTAGAGTATAAATATCTCCAAAATGAACAAAGAACGTTCTATCAAGAATTTTTTGTAGTTGTGAAGGTTTAAGTGAATCAATAAATTTATATACACTTAAATCATTTTTGATATTAAAACTAGGAGGAATTTTAATTTCAGAATCATCAAAGTTAACTTTTGACTGTGAAGTATCCTTATTTTTACTTACAAATATTTTTTCCTTCTTTTTATTTTTTACAGGTGGTTCTACAAGTGGTTCGACATTATCATCGCGTTTTCTTTTTGAACCAGATGATGCACCACTAAATGTTCGCAAAGAGACTATATTAGATTCGGCACTAACACCCCTTTTAATAGGTGAGTAGCTACCTGAACCACTTCTTGTTCGCATAATTGATAATCTAGGTGTTAGCCCAGTTGATTCAGTAATAGGAACATCATTTGATTTAATAATAAGTTTTGACATTAAATATTTATAATCTAAATAAGATAATAAAACTTCAATTTTTTTACATATATATATAAAAGAATAATTAATATTCATTAATATATATACATGGATAAACATAAATTTTGGAATACTCAACCCATAGATATATTCAAAAATTCTATTGAAAGTAAGCCTATTCAAGAATTAACTATAGATCAAATTCAAAAAGAACCATATACTTTACCTAAAGGTTTTGAATGGTCTATTATTGACTTGAATAAAGATGAAGAATTAAATGAATTACAAATATTTATAGCAACATATTATAATTATGAAGATAAACAACCCGATAGAATCTTAGATTATAGTAAAGATTTTTTAAAATGGTTTTTAATGCCACCTAATTATTTACCTGATTTAATTGTTGGTATAAAATGTAATAATCATTTGGTTGCAACTATACTGGGTATTCCAATGATGATAAATATTTATGGTAAAATAATAGATACGATTGAAATAAATTTTTTATGTATTCATCCAAAACTAAGAAAAAAAAGATTAGCTCCTGTTATGATTAAAGAAGTAACTAGAAGAACAAATTTACATAATATTTGGCAAGCATTTTACACAGGAGAAAAGGATTTACCAAATTGTTTAATAAGTTATAATTATTATCATAGACCATTAAATATACCAAAATTAATAGATTTGGATTTTTTAGAATGTCCAAAAAATATTTCATTGAACAATTATTCAAGATTATTTAAAACCATCGATAAAACTAATATTAACATTAGAAAATTACAAGAATCTGATTGTGAAATATGTTGTGAAAAATTTAATAATTTTCATAAAAAATTTAAATTAAGTATTTTTTTCAAATTAGATTATTTCAAACAACATTTTTTACCCTTAGAAAGTTATGTAGTAGAATCAAATAATATAATAACTGATTTTATATCATTTTATAGTGTACCTCTATTAATTAAAAATAATAAACATACTGAAATTAAAAAATTTAATGTTTATTATTATTTTTACACTGAAACAAAATTAGAAACTTTAATGGAAAATAGTTTATATTTACTAAAACAAAAAGGTGCTGATTTAGTAAATTGTTTAGAACAATATGATAATAAAGAGTTTATTCAAAAGTTAAAATTTAAAGAAGGAACATTAGATTTGAATTTCTATTTATATAATTGGGTATGTCCATATATAGATAAAAATGAAATGAGTATAATTATGATTTAGGATAAGATAAGTGGATGCTTAGCTTGGTTAAGGGTTGATAGTTAAGGGTTGTTTAGTCTTAATGGTATATACGATATAACCAATAATTACGATAACTAATATAGAGCTCATAGGAAGAGATTTTCCATAAACATAATATACTAAAACCGCAACTAAAGCCCATAAATAAATATTACCATATTGATTATTAACACTTGCGCCACCAAATAATTCAGTGTCTTGCATACCTAATAAAGAAGATTCTGAGTCGTTTAAATAATTATATGTAAAAAACCCACCGTCTTGACCTTGACCGTCTCCTTGACCGTCTCCTTGACCATCACCTTGACCGTCACCTTGCCCATCACCTTGACCGTCACCTTGACCTTCCCCATCAAAATTTGAATTACCACCCTCTGCTTTAGATTTAGACATAAAATAAGCAGCAACAGCAGCTGTAATACCACCACCTACAATCATTATCATAAACATAGGTGATATTTGAAAGATATTACCAATTGCAGATACTGCATTATTTAAAACACCACCAGTAGTAGAAACTAAATTATCTACTGAACTCATTATTGCACTTTCCTGTATTTTAGATGATTTAATTGTAGCATCTTGTTTAGAAGCGGAATCAGTACTATTTGTATTTTTTGTTTCAGATTTAGCTGTAAAACTTTTATCAATACCAATATCATTTACAATACCTTGACCCATTTTTAAATCGATAAAACATTTATTAAACGCTTTAATACTAACTGTTTGAGCAATTTTAACTAAACCTCTTTCACCGTTTATAGCTTGAGCTACTATATTATCAACGTCAATAGCATTATTACCAGTTGTGTCCATATTACAAGACGCTTCTGCTGCTTGTTTCATAGAATTTTCAATTCTATTTTTTACAATATTTGAAATATCATTTCTATTTGTAGTTTTATTGAGAATATCAGTTTTAATTTTATTTTTAATGGTTATTTCAGTATCAGAAGATGTGCTTGTACCACCTCCAATTGTACCTAAACCTTTAACCAAACCATCTACAGATTTCATAATAGAATCAACCATAGCTTCAGGACCACCTGCATTTTTTTGAGCATCTGCAATAGCAGCTACTTGAGCCATAGAAGCTTTAGCTGCTGACTCATTTTGTAATTGATTATTAACATCATTAGCTACTTTATCAGCTAATTTTGCCATTTGTGATGCATCACCTATAATGTTTATAATTGCTTGATTTTCTACTTGAATATCAGCACTTTGAGAAATGTCTACAGTACTTCCTTGAGCTAAAATACTTTTTGCTCTTAAACTTTGGCCTGTTCCTACACTAGTTTTAACATTAGCTTTCATTTCTTGTACCATGTTAGTTACAACTTCATTAGTTGTGTCATTAACTATTTTAGTAATATTTTCAGTTATATTTTGTATTGTAGTTGAGATTTCTGATTCGACTGTTTTTCTCAGAGTTGTACGGTCTTCGTTATTTGCACCCATAAGATTTGTATTAATTTATCTTTGAAAAAAATTTATATTTAAAAAAAACTAAACTTATATATAGACTTTTATGGGAAATCAATTTATGGAAACTCGTACAAATAATTTTAAATCTGATCCCGATAATTCACAAAATAATGCTTTGCAAAATTATATTTTAAAATTTTATAGAAAAAACTATAAATTTTTAGGTACTTATGATGGTCCAAAATTTGCAGCAAATACAAATCCGAATACTATGATTGCACCAATGTTAGCAGATACAAAAGATTATATTAAAAATCCTAATTTAGATGATGGAGAATTTAGTAGAAGAAGAGCTTGTTGTTTAGTGAATCCTAATATCCCAATCACTTTACCTAGTTACAGTGACAAAGACAAAAAGGTTGTTACAACAACATTAAATTTTCCAATGTTCAACAGTGAAGACGAATTAAATGACCCAAAAAATTGTAAATTTGAAAACAATGTTCTTTGGTATGATAAAAATAAAAAAGATGGTAAGGGAAATCGTATTGCAACAACTCAATGCGGAACTTTTTATGATGATTATTGTGGAGCAATTTTTGATGATAGAAAAAAAAATCAAACATTAAGTGCGGTTTATGGTGGTCCTTATATGAATAATTCTAAAAATATTTCTAATAATCCAAATTCAGTAATTAATCCTTATACAGATTGTGGTTGTTTAAATAGTGCCTTCAATAGAGGTGCTAAAGCTGTAGGTGATGCTGGTACACCAGATGAATTCGCTCAAACAATTGATGCTGATTGTTCAGTAGGTATTACTAATAATAATGTTTTCTACAAATCTTATGTTAAGAAGGATATGTTATGTCTTAATAGCATTGATTTAAATGGTGCTAAATTAGCAGCAGCAAACAATGGTACAATTAATATTCAACAAAATTCTAATTGCTCGGCAAATACTTCTAAAAACGTTTCCGCTGGAGATGGGCAAACAGTAGTTGCTCCTCCATCAAGTGGTGTTACTACAAGTGGTAACGGTTTACCAAGTGGTGGTTCAACTGGCTCAACAAGTGGTGGTTCAACTGGCTCAACAAGTGGTGGTTCAACTGGCTCAACAAGTGGTGGTTCAACTGGCTCAACAAGTGGTGGTTCAACTGGTTCATCAAGTGGTGGTTCAACTGGTTCATCAAGTGGTGGTTCAACTGGTTCATCAAGTGGTGGTTCAACTGGTTCATCAAGTGGTGGTTCAACTGGTTCAACAAGTGGTGGTTCAACTGGTTCACCAAGTAGTGATAGTGCAACTTCAAGTTCACCTACACCAGCCCCCGCACCTACACCAGCCCCCGCACCTACACCTACACCAGCATCTGCATCTACACCTGTATCTTCAATGGTACCTGCAGCTACAGTAAATGCTTTTACTACATTTATGGATGGTCAAATGATTGCAGGTGTTCCTAATAAATATTTAGTATATGGAGGAGGAGCCTTCTTAGTATTATTGATTATTATAATGATGTTTTCTGGTGGTGGTGGTGGTCGTCGTCGTCCCAGAAATTACGATTATTAATTTATTAAAAATTTATTTTTTAATAAAATAATTTATTTATTTATTCTAAATTGCTTCAACATTAATTTCAGCAAGATTAGTTAAACCCTTCATTATATCACTAGATACTGTAAATAATTTATCAGAATCACTAGATGATTCAAATTGAGTTTTGACACCTGATTCTGATATCATAGTAATTTTATTTCCTTTTCTTATAATTAAGTTAATTTGTTTATTTACGCCAGCTTCTTTGGTAGTAGCAAAGGTAAAACCAACAGGAATTGGTTGTTGTGATTCTTCTTCAATAGTTACAGATTTTTTATAATTACCCAAATTTAAATCTGTTTGAATTGGTTTACCTTGTTTACAAATACCTGAAGGAGATACTAAAGCCGTATTTACTAAAAATTTAGCAATTATTTCAGGATGATCATCTTTAGTAAATGATAATGTTGGTAAATTAGGTACACAACTAATATTAGTTGTAGTTTTGTTATCGCTATCTTTATTAACATCTTTAGTTGAAACTGTTCCATCAGAATCATTTGCTAAACCTAATTGACTTGTTACTGCTGTAGGAGAATTTGTTGTAACAGGATTAGTTACCATACCATTTGTTTGTATTGCAGTTGGCATTGAAGTTGGCATTGAAGTAGGCATTGAAGTAGGATTATTTAAAAATGAATTAACTACTAAATTGTTTGGAGTTGCATTAACATTTTCATCACTTACACCTTCAAAATTTTCTACTCCACTAACCATTTCTAAAATAGTTAATACCGTGACAGCAACAATTAATGAGAATTCAATTGTATAATTAGCGCCATAAGTTAAATAAGTTATTAAAGCTATTTTGAATACAGCATTGTTTAATGCTTTTTTAACAAGTGTTGGAACATTTGGTTTATAAATTGTATTTATTACTAAAATTATAATAAATCCAAATAATAAAACTTTATTTGAGATTAAACTTCCCATATTATAGAAATATTAGAAATTTTTTTTTAAACATTATTTTTAGATTCCAATTTAGAAAAAATATACAATTACAGTAATATTATCTAATGAACCTTTAGCATAAGCATGATCGCATAAAGCTTTAGCAATATTTCCCTTAAAGTTTTTATTCTTTAAATCCAAAACATAATCAACTGCATCTTGATTAGATAAAACATCCCACAAACCATCGCAAGCTTTTATTAAAAATGAATCTTCACTAGATAGTTTATAACGATAAATTTGAGGTAAATGAGAAACATAAGGACAACATTCTAAATCACCAAATGCTCTTGATAATGATAAATCTTTAACTCTCCAATCGACACCATCGTATTTTATATAATCTTTACCTCCTAATTGTTCAATTCTAGTCCTTTCTTCTGGTGAATTTGGTTTATGATCTTTTGATAATTGAACTGCTAAAGCATCCTTGTTACATAAAACCCCTCTAGAATCTCCAACATTAATCATCCATAAGTAAGTTTTCTTTTCATCTTTAGTCATCATACTTACACAAGCAGTAGAACCACAATAATTAGCAGCTCTTGGATGATTTTTTTTTAAATTATCTTGTAATAAATCATATACTTTATTTACATATTTTGAAAATTTTTCAGGTTTTACAAAAATATTTTTATCAAATTTTTTCATAAAATAAACAGGTAAATTTTCCTTTAAATATTTGGATATAGTTTTTCCACCGTGACCATCAAAAACAGCAAAAAAATTTATGTTGTTTTTGTTTGTTTCTTCTCCATTTAAATTAAGATATGTTACATGTTGATCTTCATTTGAATCTCTTTTTCCTTGAATAGTATATGAATAAACTTTCATAAAATTGTAATTAAGATAATTTAGATAAAAATATTCAATATACTATTTTGCAATTTCCAGGAGTCGTTTTGATGAGTTATGGTAAAATCTTGAGCTAATCTATATTTAGTACCTGCTTGATTTACAAATCCAGTTACCATAATTTGAATTTTTCTACTTCCATCATCCATTGCATTAGTATCAACAATTTCAAAATTCATATCAGTTTGATTTAGAAGAAACAACAGTTTCATTGCATCTTCACCTTTGTAAATATTTTTTTGATAAGAAATTCTTGTATAAACATTAATGATTTTAACAATATTCACATTCTTATCTTTCCAAGAAGTATAGAAAAAGAGTAAAAATTCTTTAGCAAGTTGTTGAAAATCTATTTTATTAACAATATTAGTACCTGTAGTATCTTTTGTTTTAATATCCATACGAAATTAAAATTAACATATATAATAAATTATTCAATTTTTTTATATAAAGATTTAGTAGCATTTATTAATATAATGAAATTTCAAAAAATAGAAATATTGGAATATAAAAAAAATACAAATGTTTATTTGGGAAAAATTAATGATATAAATTGTATTTTGATAGCAGATAAAAAAATACCAAATGAAATTGAAATTAATGAAAATAAAAATGATATTACAAATATTTATTATCCAGCTAACAATGAATTAATTGATTTTTATAAAAATAAATTTAAAATAGTTACCGAAACATATGATGATTATTCCAATAAAATAGAGCCTTATATTAATTCAATTTTAGATGCAAATACAAAATGGGTGAAAAATATATTGTATCATAAAATGGAAACTGATAAAATATTGTTTAAAAATAAAAAATTTATTATATTGAAAAATGTTTCTTGGGAAACAAATAATGATTTTTATTTATTGATTATACCATTTGAACCAATTAAAAATATAAGACACTTAACAGAAGAACATCGAGAAATACTAGAGTTAATGAAAAAAAAAAGTATTGAAATAGCTAAAAAATATAATTTTGAAGAAAATGAATTATATTTCTTTTTTCATTATCACCCATCTTGTTATCATTTACATTTACACGTTTGTTTAATAAATCATAAATCATTAAAATTTAAAATTTATAGACATGTGCTATTAGAAAATATATTGAATGATTTAGAAAATATAGGAAAGAAAACAATGAAATTTGAAATAATTATTTCAAATCCAATTTATAAATTATTAAATGAATAAGACTTATCTTGGGCATTGAACACCAGCGGGATCGCTTTTAGCAATTACTTCCATAAAATGTCTTGTATCATACATTAATTGAATTTGTTTGCCACAAGTATTAATATTATTACCATCGGGTGCTTCTTTAACATTATTAGATGTAACGAAGAATAGATAAAAATTTTGAAATGTAGGATCATCTAAGTATGGTGCCAAAATTGATTTAATAGGAGGATTTTCAATATTAAATATTTTATTATAATTATAATTATTAATCCAATTTTTTTCTATATCTTCTAAGTCTTGTGATAATCCTCTAGTATCATTATTAAATTTTAATTTAATGTTGTCTCTAAAATAATTTTTATATTTATCTGTTTCTACGGGATTAAAAAATGATTCTCCAATATCTTTACTAGATTTTATTATTCCACGTAAAAATAGAATTTGACTTATAAATTCATTATCTTGGACTAAAATAGGCGCACCTTCTTTAATTTTATCATCTTTAATATGGTTACCTTGTTCTAATAGTTCCCAACTTATTGGAGTTAAACCAGAATCAGTACCCTTCAATATATTTCTATAAACTTCACTTTGTGAACATACAACATCAACAATTTTATCTTTTGTTTTACCAAGTCTGGATAATTGAATTTTTTCAGCTAATACTTGTAATAAACCTAATATATTTTCATTTATATAAATACCTTCTAAACCAGCATAACCATATCTTTTGTTTCTTGCTTCGGAATCATTTAACATTAAATTAATTTTACCACCTAAAGTTTCTAATCCTCCTGGGTCTTTAATCCAATTTGTAATATTAGCAACTGCTCTACTAGTTAAACCATATAATGATTTTTTATTAGTATCTTGATATATAGAATAATGAGAAGTATTTTCTGAATTATTTTTAACTACATAATTTTCATGAATTTTTATTGGTGGGGTTTCTTTTTCTTTTATAGTTCTATATTCTTCGATTTTTTCATAAGTTTTTGTTGTTTGATCTAGTGAATATGAAGTTAATGTATTAACATTTATCCCAATTTTTGTATTTATTAAATGACTATCTAATGTTTTTTGTGTTACATCAAAATGTTCGGCTGTTTCTGGAATAGTACCTAACCATAAAGGATTTATATACATCATTGCTTTAATCATTTTTTCATCATATTTTTTATTTGAATCAGCAGGATTTGCTCCACCACGTTTTTTTCCTTGTATAGAAGCATTATAAGCAGCTACTCTTATTTGATTTTCTGGACCTATGTTTGCTCCACTTACCCCAGAACTTTGACCTTCTGAGCCTGCTGTTGATGGTCTGCGTGAAGGTGCGGGCGTGCTTTCGTTTGCTTGACCATTTAGATTTGATTGTTTTGGTAATGGCTGTGATTGTACATTAGTTTGAGTTTCATTAACATCGTCTTTTTCTGGACCTGTTCTATGATTTACAAAACGGTCTCTAGGTTCATAAATACCATTAAAATCTCTCTCACAATATGTTTGATATAAATTTTCTTTACCTGGTAAATCCATAACTACTAATCTAGGATATTTTTCAATACCATTAATACTAATTGTTATTTTAAAATCATAAATCATAATTGAACGACTTGATTCAGGATTATTTATTGTACTTTTAATTCTACCATTTTCTCTTCTAATATTATCTATATTTGTAACTATTTCTTCAAAATTAGAAATATGTTCAGATGTAATATCTGTATAATGGTTATCTTCATTTAATAAGTAATTAAAAGAAGTTTCATCATCTTTTGTTTTTCCTTCTTCTTTAAATTGTTTATATGATTTTCTATTATCTTTAAATTCTACAGGCTCTTTATGTATATTAGTACTATTAGTATCAGTTAATTCATATTTATATAAATTGTGTGTAAAATTATTAGATTCCCAATAAAATTTATAAGGAACACCTAAACCATATAATTCAAAAGCTTTCATTTGGTATTTACTTGCTCCAGTTATACCATTTAATGTAGACTGTAACATACCTTCGACACCTTTAGTACCAAATAATGTAAATGTTTTACCTACACCAGAATAACCATATGTTAATAACATAACTGATTTACCTTCTGACAACATTGTACCTAAACCCATGTACATAGATAATGCATCATTTTCAGCAAAGTTATCAGGATCAAATACTTCTTCAAATTTGATATTTGCTATTGCCTTTGCTTTTTCAGTAGCTTCTGGATCTTGTGTTTCACCAGCTTTTACATTAAAACATTTTAAAATGTTGTCTTCTTTCATATAATGTTTATCATCTGTACTTTTTTCAAAAACTATATGTTCAGTTGGATCTATATCTTGATTAAAGTTAATTCTCATATAATTTGCAACAGGAGGCATCTTCATTTGGTATGCATCTAATATTCTAAAAAATATATTGAATAAGAAAAAATAATTTTTATTAGGACTTTGTGAATTTATATTTGCTAATGTATCAATTTTATTTACTAAATTCCATGGATTTTTATTAGAAACTGATCTTTTGAATAATTTTATTGCTTTTTTCATTTGTTTTGTATCATCTAAACCAATATAACCTTCTTCTTGTTTTGCCATTTTTTGAGCAACCATTTTACTAAATTCTGTTAAATTAGCTGCAGTAGGTTTATTCTCGTCTCTCGCTTTAAATTCAGTATCATTATCTTCCCAAAATTTATATAATTCATTAAAAAATTTTCTTAAAATCTTAATCATGAAAAAATGTTTGCTGTAAAACCATATATTTTCAGGAGTCATGAATGTATCTCTAACTTTATATAGAGATGGTTCTTCAAATTTATCTATTACTATTTCAAGTCTTGTTAATATATTTTCATAGAATGAAATAGTGCCTTTAGACATTAATTGCCAATAAGTATATTCTTCCTGAGCTAATACTAAAGAAACATAATTTACTACATACTTTTGAAAATTAAAAAATTGTGTGTAACGAATATTATATTTTCTAATTAATTTTTTAACTTCATTTCTTTTTACTTTCATGTCTCTGATTTTCATTTCAAATTCAGCTAATTTCAAAATGAATTTGTTTAAATGCATACTTTCGGGTTCTGTTGGTTCAGGTTCTACAGCTGCTGCTGCTCCACCAATTAAAGATATTATTTGTTTTTGGTTCGAATAATATTTTTTAGAAACAGATTTTGAACTATATTCATTCATAAAATCTTTGATAATTAATAATTGAGATTCTAAACTAGATTTAGTTTCAATAATTTTAGATAATGTCATTTCTTTCGTTATTACTGGTAAATCAGCAATTTCTTTTTCTAATCTATTTGCATTAGAAATAAAATAATTTAAAAAAGACTCTTTAGGTTCAGGAATTAACATAGGAGATAATATACGAGAGAAAGCTTGTTCTGTTTTAGTAGAAGATGGCTTATAATATTTATCTGTCTCAGATGGTATAAAATTTCTTATTGTTTTATTTTTTTTTTCATAATCATCCTTATACATTTTCATTAATTCTATTAACTGTTTGTTTCCTAGTTTTTTATCACTGTTTTTATAACTAAAAAAAATATCATCATTACCTACAAATTTAAGTAAAGCTTCAATATAATAATAATTTTTATTAACAGATGAAGTATACATTTTTTGTTTAATAATTTTTGATAATTTTTCTCTGTCTACTTTATCAAATGTTAGACTTTCAACTCTATTATTAAATTCGTTTTTTAAAGCTTCCAATTCATTTTCCAATCTTTCTCTATTTTCATCTTTCTTATTCATAAAACTTGCAATAAGTTTAGGATCTTTCATAGCTGTATTAATTTTTTGTATTTGACTTTCTAATTCACTTTTTTTAGTATCGAGAGTCTTCATAATTTCTAAAAGTAAATCACTTTTATATTTTTCAGTAAATATATCATCATTCTTACAGTTTATTAATGTATTTACAGTCTTTTTTTCTCTAAATTCTAATATTACAGTATTACAATTAGTAATAGTTTCTTTAATAATCATATTTATTTTTTGCAACTCTGTTATTTTCTTTTGTAATTCACTAGAAAGAAAATCTTTGATTGTTGCTGATTTAAAAAGTAATTTATCTAAGAAAGTTGTCTCTTTTGTTAATGCTGATTTAGTTATTTCATAATCAACTATAGCAGCATCTTCATTTCTAATTAATGACACTTTCTTTTTCCAAGCATTGTAAAGTTTTACTAATTCATCATTAATTTTAGTTTTTTTAATTTCAGTTGTAAATATCTCAGGTTTAATCTCGGCACTGGCTCCTCCTGATAATTTAAAATATTTTCTTGCGGTGAGTTCATTTGATTTAATGAAATCAGTTCTTAATAATGATTTATCATTTTTTTGTTGTTGTTCATCACTACCACCTTCCGCATCTTGAATATCATCAACTTCTTCTTTATAATATTGAAATTCAGCGTTGTTATTAGAACTTTCTGGTTTAACTAATACTTTATCTTTAGCAATTTCTCCATTTGATTTTGGTTTTGGTTTTGGTTTTGAATTAGGATTTTCTTTATCTTTGGGAGGGGGTTTTAGATTAGGATTCTTTAAAAAAAACTCCTTGTTCTCTGAAAAAAAATTAGTTTCACCATCTTTATAATAATGACCTTTATTTGTATCAATTAATGTATACTTTATCTCAACATTAGAACTTACATATAATGATTCCATTTGTTTAATATATTCTTTAATTTGTTCTAATATACCTACCACCTTTCTTCCTTCAACTTCACCACCTGTTATATAAACCATTTTTTCATCAAATGACTTTATTTTAGCATCTATTTGTTCTATTTTTTCCTTAATTTCTGCATTATTAACTAAATTACCACCGCCGCCTATTTTGGTTTTTAAATCAGCAACTAAAGTAGAAGTATCAGTAATGTATTTATCTATTAAACCAGTATATAATTCAGGATCTATTTTTTCTTTAACAAATTGAACAGTTCTATTTGCATGAACACCTTTATAATCTGCAGCACTATTATCTATTAAAAGGTCTATTTCATGAATTCTATTTACTAGTAATTTAGATTCTAAATCTGATATTTCTGCAATGCCATTTATTTCTTTTTCAATCCCTTCAATTTTACTATTGATATTATCAATTAATGGTTTTAATTTATTATAAGGATCTAAAATTTCATTTTTCTTACCTTTATCAATAGCTGCTACTTTAACTTTTATAGTTAATAATGCTTCTTGTATTTTTTTTATATCAAATGTATTACTATTATCACCTCCTAATTGAATTAATTTTGATTCTAGTAAATTTTTATATCTTACATATTTTTCTTTCTTCATATCTAAATATTTAATAAATGAATATTTTTCACATGAAGATTTTGAACTATTTTTAATAGTATTCATTATAATTATAATAGTATTGAAAATATTATTATAATTTTTTTTTAAGTTAAAAGTTAAATGTTTGTTCGTATTTATCAAGAGTGGTGTAATAAAAATTAAATATCAATAAATACATGCATAAATTTACTTGAGATAATTGTTCTATTTCATAATTAAATAAATCAATCATAAATGTTTTATCCCATTTTTCAGTTTCCCATTTTTTATTGATTCCATCAAATAAATTAAATAAAATCTTGATTATTAAAAAATGTTTAAAGTACATCTTTGAATGAATATTATTTATCAATGCAATCATTTCATTAAATATTTTATCAGGATCAGAAATTACTTTATTGAGATGTGTTAAAATTCTCAAGTATTTTTGAATACTTGCATAAGATAAATAATGATAAATTTTTCTTTTAGTTTGAAAGAATTTTTCTATATTTTTTAATAAAAAGAATTTGAAATTAAAGTATTGTATAAAAAGAAGATTATATTCATTTATTGTTTCAGTAAATTGACCAATAACACGTTTTCTTTTATTAATTATATCTTCGTATTTTTTTGATACACCTATAAAATCTTCTAAATATGCCCCACCTCTAAGATATAAAAAATGTAAAAATTTATTTGAACCACCTGTTAATTGTATCGGTAATCTCTGACTTTTATCTATTAAATTATCTATAAAATTATCATCATCAAATATAATTTTATCTTTATCAACATTAAGAGATTCTAAATAATAATATTTTTTATTTAATGTTAGTTTAGTATCTTTCTCATAAATTTTTGGTATAATTGGTTCTAATGTTTCTTCCAATCCATCTATTTCAATAATTTCAGTACTTAAAACATTAATAGCTGTTATATTAGAAATAGCTTCTAGAATTTTACCTTTATCAAATTCTTTTTTATAAGAAAGAATTTTTGTTGATAACATTTTTGTTATATCAATATATTGGTCTAGTTCTAAATCAACTTTTCTTATAATTTCTTCTATTTTATCCTTATTATCACTAATAAATAATTTTACAGTATCCATTTCTTTTTTATAATCTTCTAAATTATAAGAACCACTATCTATGTTTGTTCGTAATAATTGTTTTATTAAAACTTGTTCATTTCTAGGGGTAAATTCTATTTTTTCATTATTTATAGGTGTTTTTAAAATATTATCTACACTTATTTTTTCTATTCTAGGATTAAATACTATATTTTTGTCATCAACTGATAAATTAGAAATAGGTGTAATACTTACTTTTTCATCTCTAGGCTTAAAATCAATAATTTTTGTTAATCCGTCAATAACTTTATCTAAATTCAATAATGAATTTATATTTAATGTTAATGGTGGTGCAACTGGTGCATTCATTTTTAAATGTTCAAAATTTAATTCAGTATTTGGAATACCATTTAAAAATTTATCAAAGTTAGATAATTTATTATAAATAGGTTCATCTTCTACTACTTTTTCAATAGTATCTATTTTCAATAAACTATCTAATCTTTCTAATTCTTTAGAAATATTTTGTAAATTTTGTTTAAATCTATCTTGTTCTGGTAGTTTTGTATTATTTAATGTTAGTAATGTTTTTAGTAATTCCTCTTGTGTTCTCCTTAATGTTAGAACATCACCACCGCCTTTTTTAACGTTATTAATACTATATCTTTTTAATTTTCTTACAATATTTTTTTCCATTTAATAATTATCAGAAAAAAAATATCATGAATAGTAATAATGCTATTAGATGATTTAAAAAGTTTAATTAAAGATTTTGAAGGTATACTTTCAAAAGATTTAAGATTTAAAGAAGATATGTATTTTAAAAATCAAGTTAAGGTAATTTATGGTCAAAAAGAAAAAACTAAAAATGTTTTCGTTCCATTAATGTTAGCTAATTTAAGTAAGACAACTGAAGTAGATGAAAAAACTAAATTAAAAGATAGAATTAAATATTTAGAAAAAATAGTATCGTTACCTGATACTCATGTCTGTCCTAAAGTAGAACCACAAGATTGTTCTAAATGTGCAACACATGTCTGTCCTAAAGTAGAACCACATGTCTGTCCTAAAGTTGAACCACATGTCTGTCCTAAAGTAGAACCACATGTCTGTCCTAAAGTTGAACCACATGTCTGTCCTCCATGCAACTGTCCAAAATATGAAGCTGGCGAATTACCTGATTCTGATACAATTAGAAAAGCATATAATGATGTAACACGTCGTATAGAGACTACAAGTTCAGAAGAAGATGAATTAAATACTGTATATGAAGCAAATAATGGTGATTTAAAACGATATAGTATTCAAAATCAAATAGATTTTATTAAAGAATTATTACCAGACAGGTTTAAAGATCGTTCCGATGAAGAAATTAAAGAACGTATTATAAAATTTCAAAAGTAAATTAATTAGATAATTTATAAATTATTTAATTAGTTAATTATATTTTTTAGAAGAAACGGTATTTAGTAGTACCAGCGACAGGTGAAGCTGCAGCAGAGGCAACTGAACCAGAACTGGGGGAATCTTGTGTTGTATTTAATGTTTCTGTTGCTCCTTTCCCCAATCCAGTTTCTGATTCTCCTGATGGAGGAGGAGGAGGGGGAGCAGCAGCAGCGTCATCATTTCCGGCAGATGTACATTTAATTGTAACATCTTTAGGATATACTACTTTTAATGCAGCACAATACATATCTTCAATATTTTCTACATTGCCTTTTCCTAGTTTATCTTCTAAATATTTTTTGATTTGTACTTTTTGTTCATCTGAAGCCTTAGTAGCATTTACCCCAGGTTCTTTATCAAACACCTCAAATTTTATATTGTTTTTACCATCTGCTAAATTTTCTACTGTAACTAAATCTCTCCATTGTTTTTTATGGTAAAGATTATATTGAGCTAATGGAGGCCAATCACCAACACTTGGTGGTGGTGATTCTTTTACATTACCCATATCAATACTAATAGAATCAATTAATGCTTTAACATTATTTAAAATTTGGTTAATAGGTTTAAAACCACTCTGTAAGCTTTCAATATTTTTATTTAAATCTTCGATACTTTTTTTTTGTAAAAGTATTTCTGCCTTCTTTTTAAGAGCTGCTTCTTGAACATTTCTAAAATTAATTGGATCACCAGCAACACCAGCAACACCAGCAACACCAGCAACACCAGCAGCACCAGCAGCACCACCAGATTGTAAATTTTTATATGATTTCATTAATGAGTTTAATCTTGCACCACCCATTTGTATTTGTTCTTTCATTAATTGTCTATCGACTTTTTCTAAGAGATGGAGTGATTCTGATAAAGAGTCTACTTTAGCCTTAATTTTGTTAACGTATTTTTCACGTATTTTTAAACTATTTTCAAGCATTTATTATATAATATTATGGAGAATTTAAATATAATTGAAATAAAAAAAAAATTTAAAGATTTATCAAAAAATCCTAAAAAAAATTATCATCAAATATTAAGCTTATATCATAAACTCGTTGTTCATTACTTTTATTTAAAAAAAACAGATAATGATATTTAATAAAAAAAATAAAATATATTCTATATAAATATATATAAAATGTATAATTATTGTTTAACTGGTATACAATCAAAAGATATTCCTTGTTCAACAAATTCAATTGAAAATTTTGATTTGGTTGAAAAAGAAAATAGTTTAGAAGATTTTTATTCTTCTTCACTTTATAATGATAATTATTATCCTACTTCTATAGAAAATTTTGAATCAACTGCTGGTAGTGGTGGTGTAGTAATGGGAGTTAATGCGCAAACACAGATATTTTATGCAAATAAAGATATTACTACAAAATCTAATTGGACTGTAATAGCTGGTGGATTAAAATATATAAGTTATTCATATGGACAAGCTTTTGGAGTAAGTGCATTAAATGAACTATTTTATAATTCAGATTATAAAACTGGTAATTGGGTAAAAGTACCTGGGTTTTTAACACAAGTTAGTTTCGATGGAGTTAACATGATTATTATGGGTGTTGCTGTTAATGGAGATATATATTATGCCAATAAAGATATTACTACCAATCCTAATTGGACAAAAATTGCTGGTAATTTAGCAAATATATCATATTCCAATAAACAAGCATATGGTGTTGCAATTAATGGAATAGTTTGTTATAATCCAGACTATACATCAGGAAATTGGGTTATAGTACCTGGTGCATTATCATCTGTCAGTTTCGATGGATACAACATGATTGTTATGGGTGTTGGTCCTTTAGTTGTTGAGAATGTTGGTGGTGTAGTGGTTTATGCAAATAAAGACATTACTAAAAATCCTAATTGGACAATAACAAAAGGCATATTAACTTCAATATCTTATTCAAACAAACAAGCCTATGGTTCAACTTTATTAGGTGCAATATTTTATAATCCAGATTATACAAGTGACAAGTGGGTACAAATACCTGGTTTATTATCGCAAGTCAGTTTTGATGCTACACCACCACCAGTAAAAAAATCAGAAGCTGTAGTTATGGGAGTTAATTTGCAAACACATATAGTTTATGCAAATAAAGATATTACTACAAAACCGAATTGGACCCAAATAGCAGGTGGCTTAAAAAATATAAGTTATTCAAATGAACAAGCTTTTGGTGTAAGTTTAGCAAATGAAATATATTATAATTCAGATTATAAAACTGGAAATTGGGTAAAAGTACCTGGTATTTTAAAACAAGTTAGTTTTGATGGAGTTAACATGATTATTATGGGTGTTGGTATTAATGGAGATATATATTATGCCAATAAAGATATTACTACAAGTCCAAATTGGACAAAAATTGCTGGTAATTTAGCATATATATCATATTCAAATAAACAAGCATTTGGTGTAGCAATTACTGGAATAGTTTGTTATAATCCAGACTATACATCAGGAAATTGGGTTATAGTACCTGGTTTATTATCATCTGTCAGTTTTGATGGATACAAAATGATTGTTATGGGTGTAGGTCCTTTAACTGTTGAGAATGTTGGTGGTGTAGTAGCTTATGCAAATAAAGACATTACTACAAAACCTAATTGGGTATTAACTAAAGGTGTATTAACTTCACTATCTTATTCCAACTATCAAGCATATGGTACAACTTTATTAGGTGCAATATATTATAATTCAGACTATACATCAGATAATTGGGTACAAATGCCTGGTTTATTATCACAAGTTAGTTTTGAATCTACAACACCAAGAGTACCACCTGTAGAAAAACCAGCGACATCTATGACATCAGTACCAAGTGTAACATCTATAGGAACAACACCTAGAGAAACAACAGTACCAAGTGTAACATCTGCAGGAACAACACCTAGACAAACAACAGTACCATCAACACAACAAGTACAACAACCACAACCTGACCAACAACAAGTACAACAAACACAACCTAATCAATATGTACAACAAATACAACCTAATCAACAAACAGTACAACAAACACAACCACCTCAATCTGCACAATCACAAGGTACAGATAATACGAATTTAATGATTGGTGGTGGTGTAGCAGTATTTGTATTTATTATAGTATTGTATTTTGTGTTTTCAGGAAAATCACCTCAATATGATGATTAAAATATTATTAAGCTTATTTATAAATTAAAAGATAACATATAATAATTTTTAATAAAAATAATATATTCTATATATAATATATATAGAATGTATAATTATTGTTTAACTGGTATTCAACCAAAAGATATTCCTTGTTCAACTAATTCACTTGAAAAAGAAAATAATTTAGAAGATTTTTATTCTTCATCATTATATAATGAAAATTATTATCCTACTTTCATAGAAAACTTTACATCTACAATACCAACTGCATCACCAATTGTTGCTGATTCAGTTAAATTTATAAGATTAGAAGGAGGTAATGATGTGCTTAATTTATCTCAATTAGTAGTCACTGATTATAATGGTAAAAATGTAGCTAAAGGTGCTAAAACTAGTTCTAGTGGTGTAGGTTTTGATGGTGCAGAAGCAAATGCAGTAGATGGAAAAGAAGTATCTAGAAAACATCCTGAAGAATATCACAGTAGTACTCCTAAAGCTTTCTTTCAAATTGAATTAGCAACTCCTGCAGAAATTGCTTCAGTAACAGTTTACAATCGTAAAGATTGTTGTCAAGAAAGAATGGTGGGTTATAAAATTATTTTATTAGATGAAAATAATAATGTTGTATTTACAAGTCCAGCTTTAACAAAAGCTATAAAACAAGTTATTAAAGTAAAAAATGCAACATCAACTACATCGAACAAATCAGAATCACCGACAACACCAACACCAAAACCAACTACACCAACAACAACACCAACACCAAAACCAACTACACCAACAACAACAACAACAACAACAACACCAACACCAAAACCAACTACAC
>Ga0209499_1000962_pt1 | contig 20962 bp, 20 predicted proteins | sample C_130208_EF_Meta_FD_187306 | JGI IMG/M metagenome (GOLD analysis project Ga0209499, IMG submission 187306) | Freshwater microbial communities from Lake Croche, Canada to study carbon cycling - C_130208_EF_MetaG (SPAdes) (version 2) | ecosystem: Environmental > Aquatic > Freshwater > Lake... | reverse complement strand
GCAAAACTTCTGCAACACCATACCTTTGAGGATCAGGAACTTTAACGCCGAAGATGGTTGCTCCACTTGCAGATTGCATTTCTGACAACCTTCTGCCTAAACCAGTTCCATAAAAAATGTTATCGCCTAAAATTAGCGCTACAGATTGGTCTCCTATGAAATCTTCACCAATCAGAAATGCTTGTGCAAGTCCTTCAGGTTTTGGTTGCGTTGTATAAGTGATTGATATACCAATAGAGCTTCCATCACCGAGCAAATTATTGAAACTTTTTGAATCCTGTGGCGTTGTAATAATCAAAATGTCTCTGATGCCGGCAAGCATTAAGGTGGAAAGAGGGTAATAAATCAGAGGTTTGTCATAAACGGGCAACAGCTGCTTGCTGGTCGTTTTGGTCAGCGGCCAAAGCCGTGAGCCCGTGCCACCTGCAAGAATTATGCCCTTCACTTGATTAAGGGTACTTGACCTGTAGGTTTGGTCAATCACATTAATAAGGAGTGGCTTAAGTGCGGATATTGGTAACAGGTGGGGCTGGATTTATCGGCTCGAACTATGTCCGTCGAATTGCCGACGGCACTTTGGGTGGGGTTTCCAAGATTACTGTCTTGGACAAACTTACCTATGCCGGAACCCTTACCAATCTCTCTGAAGTTTCAGACAGCAGTTATGATTTTATTGAAGGTGATATTTGTGATGCAGAACTTGTTGGCAAGCTTGTACCGGAAAATGATCTGGTCGTAAATTTTGCGGCCGAATCACACGTTGACCGATCAATTAATGGCGCGAAAGACTTTGTAGTTACAAATGTTTTGGGTACCCAGACACTACTTGATGCTGTTCGCAAAAGTGATGTTAAGACATTTTTGCAAGTATCAACTGATGAAGAAGTTTATGGATCAATTGCCGAGGGATCCTGGCCCGAAACCGATCCCTTACTTCCAAATTCACCTTATGCGGCTTCGAAAGCCTCAGCCGATCTAATTTGTCGTTCTTACTTCAATACGCATGGTACGGATATTCGTGTCACAAGATGCAGCAATAATTATGGGCGCAATCAATTTCCTGAAAAGGTAATCCCACTATTCGTTACAAACTTAATTGATAACAAGAAAGTACCAGTATATGGAAGTGGCTTAAATGTGCGAGATTGGTTGCATGTTGATGATCACTGTCGTGGTATTCACTTAGCGCTTACTAAAGGCAAGGCAGGCGAGATCTACAATATAGGTGGTGGGACCGAACTAAATAACCTTGAGCTCACCAATAAAATTCTAAACATTATGGGCAAGGGCCAAGAATCAATTGAATATGTTGAAGATCGAAAAGGTCATGACCTTAGATATTCAGTCGACATCACTAAGATTTCAAATGAGCTTGGATATGCGCCTCAAGTTGATTGGGAAGTCGGCCTAGTCGAAACGATTAATTGGTATCAGGAAAATGAAGCCTGGTGGCGGCCACTAAAGAAATGAAATGGCTTATTACGGGGGCCAACGGCCAACTTGGTATCTGTCTGCAGGAAACGTTAGAAGCTCAAGGAATTGATTTTGTAGCTCTATCTCGCGCCGAGCTAGACATTACAAACATTTCCCTGCTAAAGGAAGCTATTAACAGCATAAAACCAGATGCAGTTTTCAATACAGCCGCTTACACAAATGTTGAACAAGCTGAGGTTGATTCCGCTGCAGCCTATGAGATTAATCAATCAGGTGCCGCAAATGTCGCAATAGCCAGTAAATCAGTAGGTGCAAAGTTAGTACATTTTTCAACTGACTATGTCTTTTCGGGCAATGGCAATTCACCTTGGCAGACAAATTATTTAACCGAGCCGATATCTGTTTACGGGAAAAGCAAATTAGCTGGCGAAGTAGAGATTTTAAAAGAGTACTCAGAGAACTCGTTAATTATCAGAACCGCTTGGCTCTATAGCCCTTATGGGAAAAATTTTTATAAAACGATGTTAACAAAAGCTCTTAACAGCGATGAAATTGTGCGAATAGTTAGCGACCAACAAGGTCAGCCAACAAGTGCGTTAGATTTGGCAGAGTTAGCGGTCAAAGCAGTAATTAACGGTAATCCTTCCGGCATATTTCACGGCACCAACGCGGGATCGTGCAGTTGGTTTGAATTTGCAAAGTACATATTTGAAGTAGCAGGCGCAGATTCAGCCAGAGTTACCCCTGTCCTATCCTCCGAGTTCGCGACTAAGGTGCAGCGACCAAAGTATTCTGTTTTAGATAATCAAAAGTGGTCAGAATTTGGCATATTGAGTCTTGGCCCCTGGAAAGATTCAGTTCAAAAAGTGCTGCCTGACATGATGCTGTCATTGGCTAAGTAGGATGTGCTCATGAAGATTACTCCTCTCGCAATTGCCGGTGCTTGGCTTATTGAGTCACCTGTATATCCCGATGCCCGCGGGATGTTTCGCGAATGGTTCAAGTTAGAGGCATTGAAAGAAAATGGGATTCCAGAGTTTGAAGTAAGACAAGCAAATACTTCAATCTCTAATGAGGGCGTAATCAGAGGCATTCATTTCAGCGATGAAGCTACTGGTCAAGCAAAGATCGTTACCTGTGCTTCAGGTTCAATCCTGGATGTAGTTGTGGATTTGAGACCAAATTCTGAATCTTTTTGCCATTTTGTGAGCGTAAAACTTTCCGCAAACGAAGGTAAATCTATCTATATTTCCAAAGGCTTGGGGCATGCACTTCAGGCACTTGAAGATAATTCAAGTATTACTTACTTGCTAAATAAAGAATATGACCCAAAAATGGAATATGAAGTTAATCCATTAGATCCAGATCTTGATATTCCTTGGCCTAATCAAAACCCGAGCATTTCCGATAAAGATCGGAACGCAAAAACAGTCAAAGATTTTTTCGGGAAAACAGGTTCAAGTGATTAATCAGATTCTTGGACCGAAAAAATTTCTAAATTTTCGAAAAGCAATTGGAATTCTAGATAAAAAAGATAGAAAAAAACTAACTTACATAACTGCAATCCAAATATTTTTAGGAATTCTTGACTTATTAGGAGTCTTAGCCGTAGGGCTACTAGGAACTCTTTCAGTCACTGGCGTTCAATCCAGAGATCCAAGTAGCCGAGTTTACAAAGTTCTAGAAATGCTTGGGATATCTAATTTTAGTATTCAGGCACAAGCTTCAATTATTGGACTGGCTGCCGTTTCCTTGCTTGTTGGTAGAACAATCATTTCGATCTTCATTACAAGAAGAATTCTTTATTTTATGAGCCGAAGAGGCGCAATAATATCTGCAAATCTAATTTCTCGGCTACTGGCACAACCGTTGCTAATTATTCAAAGATGGAGCACTCAAGAATCTCTTTTCGCGGTTACTAGCGGAGTTCAGATCATTGCATTGCAGATTATTGCGCTGTCCGTCATGTTGGTCGCCGACGTAGCCCTACTTTTCATCCTTATTTTAGGTCTGTTTGCAGTAGATCCAGTCACTTCCATAGGCACAGTGATGATTTTTGGTGTTGTCGCTTTGGTCCTTTACAAATTAATGCATGAGCGTGCAAATAGAATCGGAAATTTGAATTCAAGATTAACGATTAAAAGCAATGAAAAGATTGTCGAAGTATTCTCATCCTATAGAGAGTCAGTGGTTAGGAATCGTCGTGATTACTATGCGAGATCTATCGCTGAAACTAGACTTGAAATTGCAAACATAAATGCAGAAATTAGCTTTATGCCATACATAAGCAAGTATGTTTTAGAAACTACGGTTGTAGTTGGAGCTGTCCTGATTGGTGCTCTGCAGTTTGCACTGCAAGATGCAGCGCACGCTGTAGCCACACTGGCAATTTTTGTAGCAACTGGAACCAGAATTGGCCCTGCCGTCTTAAGAATCCAACAAGGTGTTGTGATGATGAAAAATAGTTTTGGAATGGCTAAACCAACACTAGATTTAATTGATTTTCTTGGAAACAAACCGATGATAGAACATTTTGATGATGTTGTTCATACGGAGCACACCGGTTTTGATGCTAGCGTCGAGTTATCAAATATTTCCGTAACTTACCCAGAGAAGTCAGAGCCGGCGCTAAATAATGTTTCAATTTCTGCAAGTGCAGGAAAGATAATTGCAATTGTTGGTCCATCAGGTGCCGGAAAAACCACCTTGGTAGATGTGCTTTTAGGGGTAATCGAGCCCGACAAGGGCTCAGCAAAGATTTCAAACTTTACTCCGTTGGAAGCGATTGCTAAATGGCCAGGTGCCATTTCATATGTACCTCAAGATGTAATGGTTATTAATGGCTCAATTCGAGAAAATGTGGCGCTTGGCTATCCAATTGAAGCCGCGAGCGATGAATTAGTAAATAGTGCATTGAGCATTGCATCCTTGAGTGATTTTGTTGCGAGTCTCCCTGAGGGGTTGGATACAAACTTAGGCGAGCGCGGAGGAAAGATAAGTGGCGGCCAACGTCAACGTATAGGTATTGCGCGAGCACTTTTTACCAAGCCGAAGCTTCTTGTATTAGATGAAGCTACTAGCGCTTTAGATGGCGACACGGAAGAAAGTATTTCATCGGATATTCAAAAACTAAAAGGTTCAACCACTGTAGTTCTAATTGCACACCGTTTATCAACTGTTCGCGATGCCGATCTTGTTCTCTACATGGATAAAGGTGAGATCGTGGCTCGTGGAACTTTTGAAGAAGTTCGCAATACAGTTCCCGACTTTGACCGTCAAGCAAAATTAATGGGTCTGTAAGAATTGAAAATCAAGTATTTAAAAAAATATCTGCGTTTGGTTCTAAGGCAGAAAGACAGGGGGGGCGATTGCCATGAAAATCGGAAAACATACTTATGGTTCAGAAAATATAAGTGTGGCTTGGCAGCAGGATCAGGAAATAATTATTGGTGCATTTTGTAGCTTGGCAGGAAATTTAAATATTCAACTTGGAGGAAATCACAACTCAAGTTGGGTTACAACTTATCCTTTTGGCCATGTTCCCAATGGAATTTGGGCTATAAACTCAGTAGTCGGTCATCCGAAACCAAGTCGTAAAGTTGAAATCGGAAATGATGTCTGGATCGCGAATAATGTAACTTTGATGGGAGGAGTGTGTATTGGTGATGGTGCGATTATTGCTATGAATTCACATGTTGCGCGCAACATTCCACCATATGAAGTATGGGGTGGAAATCCAGCAAAGAAGATCAAGGATCGTTTCCCAGACGAGGTCAAGTTGAAGTTACTTGAATTGAAGTGGTGGAATTTGCCAGATAACTTGATAGAAATTTTGATTCCGCTTCTAGTTCAAGAGCCAACTTTGGAATCTCTTCAGAGAATAGAGCAGGAAATCACCGCATTTAAAGGCCACTGAATTTAGAATAAATAAATGGCTAACCGAATAAATTAATAACTTCCCAATTGCCGCGAGAAGGCAAGATGCTTAGATTTAGTTTTCTAAAAGTGTAAGTCCTGAATATGTGTTTAGGATTTTGTTACGTTGCCTCATAACAAAACACCCACCGATAATCCACGGTGGGTGTTTTGTTTTACCTAGAGGAGGATTAAAACTTGGTTGGCGCAGTTACGCGCTTTGGTGTTGCGTTATGAGGCTGGCTTTACAGCAGGCTTTGCCTTAACCAAGATGGCTGGCTTTACCGGCTTAACTGGCTTGGCTGGAACTGTAGCCTTGGCTGCGGTACGGGCAGCTTCGAAGGCAGCCTTTGCAGCAGTTTTCTGATCAGCTGTGGTTGCAGCAGCTTCGGCAGCCTTAGCGGTGGCGCGAGCAGCATCGATGGTGGTGTGTGCGGCATCGGCTGCTTTGTGGCGAGCTTCTGCGGCAGCTTTGAAAGTATTCAGCTGGGCTTGGAATGCGGTGCGGGCTGCAACACGCTCGGCCTTCGTCGCTGCTGTGCCAGCGGCAAATGAGGAAGTCGTTGAAGTTAGTGCGAAGCCGGCGATAAGTAGGGCGGCTACTGCGGTGCGAGTGTTTTTCATGGTGAGCCTTTCTATGGGCGCTGGCTTGATGCCTTTGCTTATAGGCACATATTGCGCTGCGACCTTTAGGAATCTCTGTGATGACTTTGCGAAGAGCGTGCGGGTTTATTCACGGGCAACGTAACTACACAGGTAAATCGGGCTTTGGTGGGGCGTTCTAGTTGCGCACATAAGTTTCGTGACGTGTTGTGATCCTTCTTTGTTGCAAGTGCGTTAACGCAGTTGCGAACTCTCTATCGGTAGTTCCCCGACCGATAGAGAGAGGAGGTGATGCCAATGGAACCCAGTGCAAACTGGACCCAGATTGCGGTGGCTTTGATAAAAGCTATTTTCGGATATTTCTCCGAAAAAAGACAGAGTCGCCGCGATCACGGCGACTCTGAGGTCTCTTAGAGTCCAACCAGAGAGAACCCCTCAGGAATTTCTTCTTGAGGGGTTCTTTCTATCACGGATAACTATTACTGCGCAATGGTTTGCGCTCTTTGATGTGCGTTTCCTAAAACTACTTTGTGTAACTTTGTAATTAAAATAAAAGTGGCCCGCACCTATTTAGATGCGAGCCACTTCGTTAGAAGTATTAAACTTATTACTGAGTCAGCACCATTGTGGTTTGACCAGCAACACTTACTTTGCCAGCTGTGATTGATTCGATCGTCTTGGTGCCAGCAACGCCGCCCTTAACAACGATCGACCACTTCTTGGCATTTGGCAGCGTCACAACAGTGGCACCTGCATTTGGATTATGAATAACCACAATCGTTGTCGCTGCATCCTTAACGGCCTTGCCATTAATTGAATATGCAATTACATCGTTAGTGGTTTTCAAGAACTTGAGGTTCGCCTTAACTTGAGCAGTTGTGCTCATGCGTAAAGCTGGGTGAGCAGCGCGCAGTGCGAATAACCCCTGGTAATACTTGGTGGTGGCCACGTATTTCACCTTGGTTGACCACTTCAATGAGTTAGTGGCGTCATCTGACTTATAACTATTGTCATTGCCATTCTTTGAGCGCAAGAACTCTTGGCCGGCTTGCAAGAACGGCACGCCTTGTGACAAGAACGCAATCGATGATGCGAACTGGCTTAGTTGTGCAACACCGGCTGGTGACACACCTTTAACGCTGGCAGTTAATTTGTCAGCCAACGTTAGGTTGTCGTGGGCTTCAACATAGTTAACAGATTGACCTGGCGCAGTTGTTGTCCACTTAGTTAGAAACGCTGCGCTGTAATCAGTGTTACCAACGATGCCGGCGTAGATGTCACTTGCCGCGCTGATCTTGCCAGTTGCCCAACCAGTATCAGTTGCATTGAAAACAGAACCTTTCAGACCATCGCGAATTTGATCATTGAAATGTGCAACGTTATTTAATTGCGTAATATTCTTCTGATTCGCTTTCTGATCTGCTGAAAGTGTTCCCATATCCCAACCTTCACCGATCACGATAATGGTCGGATCAATTACCTTAAGAGCTGCAGTTACTTCGTTAATGGTTTGAATATCCATCAAGCCCATCAAGTCGAAACGGAAACCATCGAGGTTATATTCACTGGCCCAGTACTTAATTGAGTCAACGATAAATTTGCGAACCATTGGGCGCTCAGATGCCACATCGTTTCCGCATCCGCTGCCATTAGTTAAGCTGCCAGTTTCATCAGTGCGGAACCAGTAGCCCGGCACGATTGCTTCTTGGCTAAATGCACCTGCGTTATAAACGTGGTTGTAAACAACATCCATGTTCACGCGCAACTTCTGATCATGCATCGCTTGAATTGCTTGCTTCAATTCAGTGATGCGAGCAGTTGGCTTAGTTGGGTCAGAGCTATATGAACCTTCCGGAACGTTGTAGTTCATTGGGTCATAGCCCCAGTTAAACGATGGGCTTGCTTCATCGACGGATGCGAAGTCAAAGATTGGCAGCAACTCAACGTGAGTAACGCCTAGGTCCTTAATCGCTGAAATACCAGTCTTTTGGCCGTTATTAGTGGTGGTTAGATCGGTAAAGGCTAAGTACTTGCCTTTATGTGCCGCAGGAATTCCACTCGAAGTATCCATTGAAAGATCGCGCACATGTAGTTCATAGATAACAGCATCGACTGCTTTGCCGCTAAATGCTGGCTTAGTTTTCTTCCAACCAGCTGGGTTGGTCTTTGCCAGATCTACGACAACTCCGCGCGCACCGTTAAGAGTCGTCGCGCGAACATATGGATCAACGGCTTCGTTGGTATTGCCATCGACAGTGACGCGATAGTTATAAATTAAACCTTCTTTATCGCCGGTAACCTTGGCAACCCAAGTTCCGTTGATATCGGCAGTCATTGCAGTTTCAACACCTTCAGCAAGTGTGCTGTCTGCCTTGGCATAAGTAACAACTTTTACCGCAGTTGCAGTTGGTGCCCATACGCGCATCTTGGTTTCAGTCTTGCTATATGTGTTACCAAGATCGTTGCCGGTGTATGTGTACTTAGCTGCGAATTCTGGTGAGTCATAAAGCTTCGCTTGCTTACTACCTGTTGGCACTGCTACCTCACCAGTCGGCTTCTCGTAATAAATAACTGGGTCAGCTTGGCGCAACCAAATTTCAGTCTTGCCATCGGCACCAAACTTAGTAATGAAACGATCAGCAGTTACGTCCTTAGCTGCCCATTCACCTTTACGAACGATGATTCCGATGTTGTCGAACTTATCCATGTTGTCGATTACGACAGTTACCACTTTTCCGTAAGCATCATCGCCTGTGAACTTAACGCCATCTTTATTAACATCGGCATCAGTACCAGTTCCGACATTGCGCCATAACCATAAGTTCCAAGTGTCATAGTCAGCGCCGGGGCGTTGGTAGTGAACGGTTAGCGTGACGGTGGCTGGGTTAGCAGCGGTTGCAATTGCGGGTACGCCGACAGCGGCCATAACTGCGATCGCAACAAGTGCGAATGCGCGGCGCAATGCGCTTTTGCGGGCTGGGGCGGATGGGCGGATAAGCGTTGAATTTCTCATGGGCTAAAAATAGCCAGCAGAGCGCGCAATAGATATGTAAGCGGGGCTGAAAGGGCGAAGTCAGGTAACAGGAAGTTAACGATTAGGCGAGAGTTGCCAGGATCTAAGGAAGCCGAGGGGCAAATACGGTGCCACTTGGCTAGTTTGCCAGGTAGCCGCTCCTTAGTGATCGGTGCGGTCGGATCTAAGTGCAGTAGGACTTAAATTGAAATTTTCGTTACCAGAATTTTATAAGTTGTCAAAGTACTCTTAATTAGTAAATAAGATTGAGTGTGAACAGAAATGCGCGGCTACAAATTAATTGAATACTCGAGAATATCTATTTATTACATAAGTTACTAAAAGTAATTTCATAATTCAGAAAGTAGTTTTACGCAACGCACAACTATCTTTGCAAACTATTGCGTGCCCATTCTAATCCGTGATAGAAAGAGCCCCTCGAGATTAAAATCCCGAGGGGCTCCTATGTAGTGCTCCAGTTTTACCCAGAGTCGCCGTTGTCGCGGCGACTCTGGCCTTTTCTCAACAAATAATCGAAAATAGACTTAATCAAAGTCACCACAAATAATGGGTTTAAGCGTCCACTAGACTCACCTCCATGGCCGCGCGTGAATACGATCTAGAGATTGCTGCAATCGATGCAACCCTGGTCTCGATTGAAAAGGTATTAGACCTTCCTAAATTACGCGCATCTGCAATAGAACTAGAAGATGCCGCCGGCGTTGCCAATCTTTGGGATGATCCAGAGAATGCGCAGAAAGTAACTAGTCGTTTATCTCGCGTGCAATCAACAATTAGCCGCCTAGAGGGGCTGCGCCGTCGCGTTGAAGATATGCCGATCTTGTTAGAACTAGCTAATGCGGAAGGTGATGAAGGCGCATTGGCTGATGCCGGCACAGAATTGGATTCAGTAAAGAAAGCAATTAGCGAACTAGAAGTTCAGACACTGCTAAATGGCGAGTATGACGAGCGCGATGCACTGGTAACAATTAGATCCGAAGCTGGCGGCGTTGAAGCAGCTGACTGGGCCGAAATGTTGATGCGCATGTATTTGCGATATTGCGAACGCCACAATTTAAAAGTTGATGTACTAGAAACTTCATATGCCGAAGAAGCTGGAATTAAATCAACCACGTTTCGAGTTTCATCCCCATATGCATATGGAACTTTGTCGGTGGAACAAGGCACACATCGTTTAGTTCGTATTTCACCATTTGATAGTCAGTCACGTCGTCACACTTCATTTGCTGGCGTTGAAATTGTTCCGGTAGTTGAACAAAGCGATGCGATTGAAATCGATGAAAAAGAAATTCGAGTTGATGTTTATCGCTCATCTGGCCCTGGCGGACAAGGTGTTAACACCACTGACTCAGCAGTTCGATTGACACATATTCCAACTGGCATTGTGGTGTCTTGTCAGAACGAACGTTCGCAAATTCAAAATAAGGCAACAGCAATGGCTGTTTTGCAATCTAGGTTATTAGAACGACGTCGCCAAGAAGAGCAGGCGAAGATCAATGCGCTAAAGGGCGATAATTCAGGCTCTTGGGGCAACCAAATGCGTACTTACGTTTTAGCGCCGTATCAAATGGTTAAGGATTTGCGCACTGACTATGAAACCGGAAATACCAGCGCCGTATTAAATGGCGAAATTGATGAATTTATCGAAGCTGGAATTCGCTGGCGTCGTAGCAGTTAAATTCTGAGCTCAGGCGTCGCAGGAGTTAATTTCTGAGCTCAGGCGTCGCAGCAGTTAATCTCCATCAAACGAAGCAGATTTAGCGACTTACCCACCTCGATCGATTTTTAGCAGATGTTCTGGGAAACAATAAATAGGCAATTAATTACGAAGAGATCGTCGAACCAATTCCTCGCTAATTCCCGATTCTCAGCGTGATTTCACAGCCAAAAAGCGCGTTAGAGAGCCCGATTTGTGCGGCTTTTACCTAAACTAAGACAGTTAAGGCAGGCGCGCGCTCAATGTGTGCCAGCTCAAGAGAAGTGTTCGTCGAATGCAGGGAGTTGAAATTGATTCGCTTAGAGAAGGTCAGCAAGACCTATCCAGGAATGGATCGAGCGGCGTTAGAAAACGTGGACTTGGAAATCACCAAGGGCGAATTCGTTTTCTTGGTCGGTCTTTCAGGTTCCGGTAAATCAACATTCTTGCGTTTGATTCTGCGCGAAGAGCGCCCATCAACTGGCACCATTCATGTGGCGGGCAAAGATTTAAATACTCTGGCAAATCATAAAGTTCCAGAGCTGCGTCGTCAGGTCGGAACTGTTTTCCAAGACTTCCGGTTACTACCAAATAAAACTATTAATGAAAATGTTGCTTTCACATTGCATGTGCTGGGTTATTCGCAGAAAGAGATCAACCGTGAAGTTCCTGAAGTTCTAGAACTAGTTGGTTTAGAAGATAAAGGTGATCGTAAACCAAATGAGATTTCAGGTGGCGAGCAACAGCGTGTGGCAATTGCGCGCGCATATGTCAGCCGCCCCTTGATTTTGATTGCCGATGAACCAACTGGAAACCTTGATCCAAATACCAGTGTGGGCATCATGAAATTACTTGATCGCATTAATCGTGAGGGCACCACTGTTTTGATGGCAACGCATGATTCTGGAATCGTTGACCAGATGCGCAAGCGAGTTATCGAACTCGAGAGCGGCCACGTTATTCGCGATCAGGTTCGTGGCGTGTATGGATACACCGGTTGATGATGAACAAGCATGCTTCGGCAAACCAGATGATGAATCGCAACGTACAGCCACAAGGTTCGATGATGAATCGCAACGTACAGCCACAAGGTTCGATGATGAATCGCAACGTACAGCCACAAGGTTTGATGATGAATCGTTCAGCTTTCGGACACAAGGTTTGATGATGAATCGTTCAGCTTTCGGACACAAGGGATAGGGGCAGATAAATGCGCGCTAAGTTTTTAATGAGCGAAGTTGGCATCGGCCTACGCCGAAACCTAACTATGACATTTGCTGTAGTCGTAACAGTTGCGATCTCACTATCACTGCTCGGAATCGGACTTCTGTCCAACGCCCAAGTCGGCGCCATGAAGGATTATTGGTATGACAAGATCGAAGTTTCGGTATTTCTTTGCGGACCCTTGAGTGAAACTCCCTCATGTTCAGGCGGTGTAGTTACAACCGATCAACGTTTGCAGATTCAAAAAGATCTCGAAGATTTAAGCGTTGTCGATAGCGTTTACTACGAGTCGCAATCAGAAGCCTTTACACGTTTCCAAGAGCGATTTAAGGAATCTGCTATCGCTCAAAACGTTTCAGCTGATCAGTTGCCAGAATCTTTCCGCGTGAAATTAAAGGATCCAACGCAGTTCGCAGTAGTGGTTAGCGCGTTCTCGGGCCGCCCTGGTGTCGACGTGGTTCAAGACCAGCGCACAATTTTGGAAAAGTTCTTCCGTTTATTAGCTGTGTTGCGAAATGGTGCTCTGCTAGTTGGCTTAGCTTCGGTATTAACTGCAGCGCTTTTGATTAGTAATACTTTACGAATTGCAGCATTTAACCGACGCCGCGAAACCGGTGTTATGAAACTTGTTGGCGCATCATCATGGTCGATTCAATTGCCATTCTTGCTCGAAGGAATCTTCTCGGCCTTTGTAGGCTGGGGTCTAGCAACAGGTTTATTAGCAGCGCTAAAGAGTGTGGTCGATAGCAAAGTTGCGCCGCTTCTAACCTTTACGAAATTCTTTGGTTGGAACGAAGTATGGATCGCATCTGGTTGGCTGTTGCTAACTGGCATAGGCGTATCAACCATTGCTTCGCTTGTAACACTTCGTCGCTACCTCAAGGTCTAACGCCTAATATCGGCGGTGCATCGTGGTGAGCAAAACAGAGTTAGTAAGTAACAAAACTATCTCTGGCGTATTTCTTTTATTAGTGGGTGCATCGTGGTGAAAGAAGTTGGTAAGAAGTTAATTGCGCAGAATAAAAAAGCGCGCCACGATTATTCAATCGAAGATGTTTTTGAGTGCGGCATGGTTCTAACTGGTACCGAAGTTAAATCACTGCGCGCTGGCCGCGCTTCATTAGTAGATGGTTTTGCCATGATCGAAGATGGCGAACTTTGGTTACATGGCGTGCACATTCCCGAATACACCGAAGGCACTTGGACTAACCACACCCCACGTCGAAATCGTAAATTGTTAGTTCATAAAGATGAGATCAAACGCCTGCATGCAAAAGTTAAAACCGGCGGACTTACTTTGGTTCCACTCTCACTTTATTTCAAAGATGGAAAAGCAAAGATTGAATTAGCTGTTGCGCGTGGAAAGAAAGCACATGACAAACGCGAAGCCTTGATGGAGCAGCAAGCAGGTCGCGAAATTGAGCGCGAAATATCGCGACGTAACAGTGGCAAGAGTGGGCGCTCAAGCAAATACGACGACTAATCGCAAACGCTATTTAGTCCGACTGCTGTTGATTCCAAGATCACTCGCCGATAAAAGCTTCGAAAATGGAGATAAAGCACATTTTCTACGCTTTATCGGACTTCCTTTCACTATCTGACGTTACTTAACCAATAGCTCTGTTCAACTTCAGATAATCCATGTTTTTCCGCATAATTCACATCGGATTAGATTCTTCTCATATCTCTGCCTTACACTTAAGCCATCAAGTGTTGGTTCGTTGGCGGAAATTTTTTCCGCTAATAATCGACCCTTGATAAAACAACTAAATAGCGAAGCAATTTAGCTTCCACACCCATGGGGGTGAACGGTCTCGACTTTGGATGTTGGGATAGGGGAAGCGGGCCGAGGAAGCCAGGATGATCTCGTTAACCAATAACCTGTGCAAAAAATCAAGCGCCAGTACAACTGCCGCTGATTACACCCTAGCTGCCTAAGCTAGCTCTGTAATCCGTTAGCCCAGCGCTCCGCCTTCGGACTGGGACCTAACGCCGACAGAAGGCTTTTCATGAAGTTGGCTTTGCGGACGACTTCAGAGAACAGTTTCGCAAATGAGTTTGTCGGGTACTTGTGTGTAAGAGATCCGGAACTGAGAAAACGATAAGCGCACTACGCCCGTAGAAGCCCTATGTCAGTACCGAAGGACCCGGGTTCGATTCCCGGCACCTCCACTTAGAGTTAGAAACATGAACGAGGCGCATAGAAATGTTTACATTTTTATTTGGCCGAACGAGGCGTGGTGGTTTAGCGCTTTAGCGCAAACCTCCACTTAGTTTTATTTCGTGTTGAAAAAAATTAACTAGTGCTGCCCATCCGGACCATTGCGGCGGTCAGTACCGCCACCAAACTTTTTTCCAAATCCATCTGGAAAGTATTCGCGCTTTACGGCGAAAAATGCGGTTAGTGAACCAACAATAGCCATCAAAGTAGCGGCAAAGCCTGCACTTGCGATAAATAAATTAAATGACATCAAGCTTCCGATTACTGCTAAAAATGTAACAAAAATACGCCGAGTTAGTGCAGCACCGTTACTTGTGCTTTCACGATTTAGTAAAGGAAACCAAGTAAGAAATAGTGCAATAGGGCCACTAAAAACCGAAACAGCAAGGATTATCACAACCAGAAGTGCAAGTGATTCCATGGTTACAGGCTAACCCAGTTTTCGGAAGTTGCTGCGAATAAGTCCATATCTATTTGGCTTCCATCGGCCCTAGTAACTCGCGATTTCATTAAGCCTTCATGTGCGTAACCAGCACCCAGTAATACTTTCTTTGAAGCTTCGTTGTCACTATCAACTAGGCCAGCTAACCGGCGAAGTCCTAAAGTTTCGAATGCGTAGTTAGTGACCATCCTGCTACCAATTGAGCCATAGCCATAACCACGCACATCTTTGTTTAGCCAGTAGCCAATTTCACCGATGTGGTTGTTTTCTTCAATTGCATGGATTGAAAACGGACCCAGAAATGTTTCCCCAGCAACTTTTAAGGCTGCAGGGCTTATGTCTTTAGAAACGGTCAAGATCCATTGAATTGCCTTACGTTCTTCAAAGAGTTGCGGTGCTCTTGTGCGGACAAATGCTTGAGCCAGCTCTTTAGAATAAGGCGTCGGCACTGTTGTAAATCGTGGAATTAGTGGATCTTGGCAGGATTGATAAATCGCATCGATGTCTGCTTCGGACAACGGGCGCAGGGTGTACTGCCCATGCTGGATTGTCGGAACTTCACTTGGCCACCAGATCATGTGCCTAAGGTAGTGGTTTAACTTCGATCCTCGTTGCCAAATTAAAACTTTTGAGAATTAACCCTCTTGCAGAGTTGTTGGCGCACCGTGCACATCAAGTACATCGGTCGAATTTTGGGTTTTTGAACCACCTAATTTCGAACCTTCGCCACCACGATTTAGCGTGGCATTTGGGCGATGACCTTTTTCGATTACCGGAATCGAGCCTAGAACGCCTTTTTGGAAGTCTTCAAAAGCTTGCAGAACTTCGCGCTTGGTGTTCATTACAAATGGACCCATCCAAGCGACAGGTTCTTTGATTGGCTCGCCGCCAAGAATAAATAGCTCCATTTCAGGAGAACGTGATTCCTGCACATTTGCAGCGCGCACAACAATCGTGTCACCTTCATCAAAGACTGTTAGTTGACCCATTTGCACGGGGCGAGATTCTTCGCCAACAAAACCGTGGCCAGCTAGCGTGTAAACAAGTGCGTTGTAATCCTTGCGCCATGGTAAACGGATTTCAGCACCAGGTTGCAAAGTTGCGTGAATTAAAGTGATTGGGGTCTGTGTTGAACCAGGTCCTTTATGTCCATCAAGTTCACCTGCGATAACGCGAATGAGTGCGCCACCATCTTCGCTTGATAACAAGGCAACTTCACTGGCACGCAAATCTTGATAAGCAGGAGGTGACCATTTCTTAGCTGCTGGCAAATTTACCCAAAGTTGGAAACCGTGGAATAAACCACCACTCATCACTAAGGATTCAGGAGGAGTTTCGATATGCAAAATGCCAGCACCTGCGGTCATCCATTGCGTATCGCCATCGGAAATGGTTCCGCCACCGCCGTTATTGTCGAAGTGATCGAAGATGCCATCAATAATATAGGTAACGGTTTCAAAGCCACGGTGCGGATGCCAAGGAGTTCCTTTAGGTTCACCTGGTGCGTATTCAACTTCGCCCATTTGATCTAAGTGAATGAACGGATCTAGCAACGCAATATCTACGCCAGCAAATGCGCGACGGACTGGAAAACCTTCGCCTTCGAAACCTTGTGGAGCAGTGGTAATGCTACGAACTGCGCGTGCACGAGAACCGGCAACCGCTTTAACGCGTGGAAGTACGGTGATATCGGCAACGGTTACTGCTGGCATCGGTGCTCCTTTTTAGCGCTTCTCAACTTGCTACCTAGCCAAGAGTAGTTGAACCTTCAACTATCTCGCAACTCGAACCTTAAACCCAGGCCCGCTTGAACAATGACGTTAGCGCTGCAATTTTTTTAGAAATCACTTTGGAATACCTGATGAAGCTAGCGAACAATTGGCCTCGTAATTCCTCGGTAGATAAAAGCAAAGTGCAGGATTGGCTAAAGGAGACTTTGCTCTTTCTTTTAAGTCGACGTAGTCAGATCCAAACTTTGCGTCCTAGCCGAAGTTCTAGAGACCCTTTAGGGCGCTAACGACTTTGGTCAACGAAGCTTTCGCATCGCCAAAGAGCAACATCGTCTTTGGGTCATATAGCAATTCGTTTTCGATACCAGCAAATCCTGGGCGCATTGAACGCTTCAAGAAAATAACATTGGCTGCATTTGAAACTTGCAAAATTGGCATTCCATAAATTGGGCAACCAGGTGTGGTTTCCGCAGCTGGGTTAACCACATCGTTTGCACCGATCACGATTGCAACATCGGTCTGTCCAAAGGTTGGGTTAACTTCATCCATTTCAGCAAGTTGTTCGTAAGGAACATTTGCTTCAGCAAGCAACACGTTCATATGTCCAGGCATGCGACCGGCAACTGGGTGAATTCCGTAGGCAACATCGATTCCTTTTGCGATTAACAAATCTGCTAATTCGCGAACCGTGTGCTGTGCTTGTGCAACTGCTAATCCGAAGCCTGGCACGATTACAACGCGACGGGCGTAGTTAAGCAAGATCGCAACATCATCAGGTGAACCTGAACGCACAGGGCGTTCTTCGGCTGCGCCACTTGCTTCTTGCGGCTTGGCAGTGAAAGCGCCAAACAATGTTCCGAATAGTGAACGGCCCATTGCTTCGGCCATCATGCGAGTAAGAATTGTTCCTGAAGCTCCAACCAAAGTACCGGCGATGATCAACAGAGTTGAATCAAGAACATAACCACTTGCCGCAACAGTTAAACCAGTAAATGCGTTTAACAGCGAGATAACAATTGGCACATCTGCGCCACCAACTGGCAGCACGAACAAGATTCCGAAGAGTAGCGATAAACCAGCCAAAATCAGTAGTGGTGTGGTTCCCAGGGCATTAACAACCCAGCCTGACAGGCCAAGAACAGCTACCAAAGTACCCGCAATTACAAAGCGGCCACCAGGGAAAACCACTGGGCGAGTAGTCATGAGTTCTTGCAACTTCGTAAAGGTAATAATCGAACCGCTGAATGAAACACAGCCAACGACCACAGTAAATACGGTTGCAATAACTTCGGCAGTGGTTGCATCGGTACCAAGATTTAGGTATTCCACGATTGCAACAAGGGCAGCTGCGCCACCACCAACACCGTTAAATAGTGCAACGAGTTGTGGCATCTGGGTCATCTGAACTTTTTTCGCAGCTGGTACACCGATCAAAGTTCCAACTGCCATGGCGCCAAGAATCCAACCAAGATTTGAAATGTGTCCATAACCAAATACAACGACGGTTGCGATCGTTGCTCCGAGGGCGCCAATTAAGTTACCCCGACGAGCACTCTTTGGTGAAGACAAACCTTTAAGTGCCAGAATAAAACAGATACCTGCGCTAAGTCCGATCAAGTCATATACGAAGGCGCTCATTATTTGGCCTCCTTCTTCTTGCCTTTAAACATTTCGAGCATTCGATCGGTTACGACGAAACCACCGATCATGTTAATTGTGGCCAAGATAATCGCAGCAACTGAAAGTCCTAGCTCTAAGTTTGTTTCACTATGCGAAGCCACGATGATTGCTCCGACGAGAATCACGCCGTGAATTGCGTTAGCACCGGACATCAGCGGAGTATGCAATGTTGATGAAACTTTTGAAACAACTTCAAAACCAACGAATACCGCCAGTACGAAAATCGAAATAACTGCTATCGGTTGCATTTACTTAGCCCCTCCACCACGTCGTGATCCAGCATGAGTGACGGCTGAGCCATCGATGATTTCATCTTCAAAGTTAATGTTTAACGCTGCTTGCGTACCCTCGGCTGGTGGCACTGTTAACAGCGTTAACAGGTTAACCACATTGCGTGAATACAGGCTTGAAGCGTGGAAAGGCAGCTGGCTTGGCACATCTTTGCCACCCCAAATTTGAACGCCATTTGCAGTGGTCACGATTTCGCCAGGCTTAGAACCTTCCACATTGCCGCCGGTTTCAGCAGCTAGGTCAACGATTACGGTGCCAGGTGCCATCGAGTTAACCATTTCGGCAGTTACTAATCGAGGTGCAGTGCGGCCAGGAACGGCTGCAGTAGTAATTAGCACGTGTGATTTAGCAATATAAGGAGTTAACAATTCGCGCTGTTTAGCTGCACGATCTTCGGTCATCTCGCGGGCATAACCACCAGCGCCGGCCAGTGATTCCAATTCAAGTTCGATAAAAGTTGCACCCATTGATTTAACTTCATCAGCTGAAGATGGACGAACGTCGTATGCCGAGACAACTGCGCCAAGTCGACGAGTCGTTGCGATTGCTTGTAATCCTGCAACGCCGGCACCAAGTACGAGAACTTGAGCCGGGGTTACTGTGCCCGCTGCGGTCATTAACAACGGGAAGAAACGTGGTGAAAGTTCGGCGCCAACAATTGCGGCTCGGTAACCGGCACAGAGTGCTTGTGAAGTTAACGCATCCATTGATTGCGCACGGGAAATACGTGGCACTAGTTCAAGTGAGAAAGCCGTTACTCCGGCACTCGCAGCTGCATCAATTGAATCCGCTGCGGTAATTACTGATAAGAAAGAAATAGTGACTGCACCTTTTTTCAAGGTTGCCATCTGTGCGGCGGTAAGAGGTTGAACCGACAAAACTACGTCGGCGCTTTTTAATACATCACCACTTTCAACCTTGGCACCGGCTGCTACGAATTCAGCATCACTTGCTTGCGAATGTAGTCCGGCACCAGACTCGATTACTACATCGAGACCTAGGCGCGTTAATTTATTGATGACATCGGGCACTAGCGCTACGCGCTTTTCGCCCTCACGAATTTCCTTAGGAACGGCAATTAACATGGGTGAAAACTACCGCTTACCTATGAGTATGTCGCGAGAAAACTGAGACTTGTCCCTCAGGATCTCATGAGTTTGCCCTCAATTAGCCCTGTGTTCAGCCCCGAATATGGCTATTTTGGAACAGTCCCTACGAATTAGCGCCCTTGTAGCTCGCCACGAGTTAAGTGATACAGCAGCGCTTGAATAGTGGTGCGGCGATGATAAGCCTCGCGCCAAATAACAGACCTTGGACCATCAATTACCGAAGTCGCGACTTCTTCTTCGCGATGCGCGGGTAAGCAATGCATGAAAATCGAATCCTTTGCAGTCAGATCCATTAGGTTTTGTGAAACGGCAAATGGTGAAAGTGCTTTAGTTTTTTCAATTCGTTCTGCCTCTGGGTCACCCATCGACATCCAGACATCGGTATATAAAACGCTGGCATCTTTAGCAGCAGCTTCGGGATCGTTGGTAACTTCAATAGTTGCACCTGTCGTGGCTGCAATTGCTTTTGCTTGCGCAACAACTTGAGCATCAGGCGCCCATACACCATCTGGTGTTGCAGCGACTACATGTGCGCCCATGATTGCACCCATCGTCAGCCAAGCATGCGCCATATTGTTTCCGTCGCCCAGATAAACAAATTTACGGCCGGCAATATCTGTACCGAAGTTTTCGCGAATTGTTACCCAGTCCGCAAGTAATTGCGTCGGGTGATCATCATCGGTTAATCCATTAATAACTGGAACTGATGCGCTGGCACCTAGTTCGTCAACATCAGATTGTGCAAAGGTGCGAATAATCAAGGCATCGCAATACCCACTAATAATTCGGGCAGTGTCAGCCATAGTTTCACCGCGACCTAATTGCAGTTCATCGCCACGAATAAAGATTGGGGTTCCACCCAGGTGTGCAACGGCTGTTTCTGAAGCCAACCGCGTTCTAGTTGAAGGCTTAGTCATATAAATAGCCACACTCTTATTTGCTAGCGCGGTATTTGACCGCAATGGGTTCGCAGCAAAATCTGCAGCGGTATTAAGCAGGAGCTCAACATCAGCTCGGCTTAAATCAGCAGTGCGCAGTAGGTCTTTCATTAGGAGATTCTACCCCGTGGATATCTATTCGCGGATTGCCTTGAAAGCCGTCAATAATCGGATTGAATGGCAGTTAATTACCGGCAAATATTGAGCAGGGTAAGATTCGGCCATGATGCAGCGAATGGGGTTCTTCTCGCGCCCCGGAAAAGATGTGCAAACTGATGGCGATTTACTTACTCGCCCAGAGTTGCAAGAAGATGATGGCGGCCACGATCGCTTCTCGCACTATGTGAAAAAAGAGAAGATTGTTAAATCGGCAGTTACTGGTAAATCTGTTAAGGCACTCTGCGGAAAGAAATGGATACCGTCACGCGATCCGGAAAAATATCCGATCTGCCCAACTTGCAAAGAGATTCATGCCGGGTTGCGGCCAGCACCAGAGGATAAGTAACTCTTACCTACTTAATTTTAGTTTCTAACTAAAATGAGTTATTTATGAACGGCTAGTGCTCGGAAACCGTAAGCACCTAGTGCACCACCGATTAGCGGAGCAATTGTGTAGATAGCCCAGTTATCCCAATAACCACCTGC
>Ga0209499_1000958_pt1 | contig 20990 bp, 24 predicted proteins | sample C_130208_EF_Meta_FD_187306 | JGI IMG/M metagenome (GOLD analysis project Ga0209499, IMG submission 187306) | Freshwater microbial communities from Lake Croche, Canada to study carbon cycling - C_130208_EF_MetaG (SPAdes) (version 2) | ecosystem: Environmental > Aquatic > Freshwater > Lake... | reverse complement strand
ATGGAACTTGGCAACAGAAGTGACGCCAAGAACTTTCTACTTTAATTTGCATAAATCAGTGGGCATTACCATCTTAGCGCTTGTTGCCTTCCGCATGTTCTGGCGCATTACACATCGTCCACCAGCACTATTAGATAGCATGTCAGCCTTAGAGAAGAAGCTCGCCACAGGCGGCCATCATTTGCTTTACTTGCTCATGTTTGCTTTACCAATTTCAGGTTTGGTCATGGCGATGAATAGCAAATTTGAATACGGTGTGAAATGGTTTGGTATCAGCTTGATGAATGGCCTAGATAACAAAGCAATTCGCGAGTCGTTTGTAGAAGTGCATGAAGTCATCGGCATCATCATGTTAGTGGCGATTGGTGTTCACGTCTTAGGCGCTTTGAAACACAAGTTTATTGATAAAGATGGCACCATGAGCCGCATGTCATTATGTGGTTTCTGCGCTAAAGGTTCCTGCAAGAAGTAATTAAGAGGCTGGTTCTAAAATCAAAAAAGGGCGCATCGGCGCCCTTTTTATTGCCCAAAGATTGTAGGCGACTTAGTTTTTAACTTCGGTCTGATGGCTAAATTCTTTGCCATCATTATCAAAAGCATTCACAGCCAAAACGCCAGGTGCTTTAGGGATAAAGTTAAATCTTAAATATGGGTCTTCACTTGTACCTACCCCAAAATCTACATTCATTACAGGCTCATTATTGTAAGTGAACGCCGCTTTTTGAATATAAAACGCTGGCACAAAACCTTGCGAGACTAAATCACGTTGCAAGCCAGTTCGCATCGGATGTTTGATAATGAATGTTACAGCGGTGGCATCGCCAAACTTAACAGGGCTTTCCACATTCATTTTAATTTTGCCGGCCGCCGCGCGGATTGCATTTTCATCGCCATCTACTGTGCCGCCGCAGCCGCCAGCCGCGCGAATCTCTACAGAGGCTAGGAATAGCTTGCCATCAGCGGTTTCGCCCACGGCGCGGATGTAAGAATCCATCTCCATACGAATACGCGTTGCTAGTTTAAATTTACCTAGCTTATCCGTTAGGTGATAAGTCGCTGTTAGCGGAATTGGATTTGAATCCACTAAAAGATAAAGCGTTTTAATTGCATTCGCATCGGCTTGTATTTGGTCGATAGCAATCTCAAGCGGCACTTGCGCACCGCTCTCAGCACGACGTGGTGCCACAAAGGTAATAAATGGCGTATCCGCCATCGGTCTTTGGGCAAAAAAAGCTTCTTTCACTAAAGGCCATTTTGAGGGGTCGGATTCAGCATGCGTCTGCAAGCTAAAACTGATGAATGCCAAGCCTGTAAAAATTAGCCGTAATGCGAGGTTGATGCTTTTCATAAATATCTCCAATTCAATATCTGACCTAGAACTTAGTCAGTAATAAACACTGTATCGTTTCATTATTTTTCTGATTTTAAGTGATTATCAACAAAAACGTAAATAATTCGTTAATTCTGACCAATTAGCTCGGCTTTTAATGATTTTACGTATGGCCATGTATTTAACAATTCTTTAGCATCCGCGTCTGTTATTTAACAAGTATTTAACATTTGCGTTTAATTTTAAGAATTGGCTAATATAAATTGGTGTGAGTGCAACTTATCGCTTCTAATTAAATATGGCACTCTAGTCTAAAAGCCGTCATCATTTGACGGCTTTTTTATTTTAATGAAAGCAAGGAGTCTATTTTGGCAGTAATAGGATTTAATCATTATAACTTACGTGCTAGCCGTGAAATGATGGAGCAACTTAAGGTGTTTTATCGTGATGTGGTTGGTTTGCAGATTGGCGATCGTCCGCAATTAAGCAGCTTTGGTTATTGGCTTTATGCGGGGACTGAAGATGTGTTGCATTTATCTGAAGCAAAGCCAGAAGAAAAGCGTAAAGAAAACGTGGCAACAACCTTTGACCATGTGGCTTTTACCGCAACGGATTATGACGCGACAATTGTGCGCTTAGAAAAGTTAAGCATTGAGTTTAAAACCCGCGAAATTTCCGTTGCAGGGCAAAAACAGATATTTTTTCGCGATCCTGCTGGAAATGGCATTGAGCTCAATTTCTCTTAAAACGTAATCCTAAAAACAGCCTACCAAATTTGGCTGTTAAATAACGCCATCAAATAGTTGTACTTTGACCGTGGTGCCAGCTTCTACGTTGCCCACGTCATCATCTAAAACAATAAAGCAGTTGGCTTGCGACATTGAACTTAAAACGCCTGAGCTTTGATTGCCAGTGGTTTTAACTTGCCAATGGCCATCTTCCCCCACAAATAAAATCCCACGTTGAAACTCTGTGCGGCCTTTGAGCTTTCTGATGGAGCTGGTACAAATCACATTAAGCATAGGAATGGCCGCGGGATTGCCTTGCCCCATAAGCACTAGCATGGCTTGCCTAACAAATTGATAGAACGTCACCATGACCGCGACAGGGTTGCCTGGTAAACCAAAGTAGTGGGCATTGCCGATTTTGCCAAAAGCGAGTGGGCGACCAGGTTTCATGGCGATTTTCCAAAACAGCACTTGGCCGAGTTTTTGGAGGAGCTGTTTCATGTAATCCGCTTCGCCAACGGATACGCCGCCGCTGGTTAAAATCACGTCAGAGTTTTCTGCAGCTTTGATGAGTGTTTTTTCTAGCAAAATAGGGTCATCAGGAATCGCCCCCAGGTCTTCTATCTCAGCCCCCATGCGAGTCAGCATGCCAAATAAGGTATAGCGATTGCTATCAAAAATCTGCCCTTTTTTTAAAGTGCTTCCGATGCTGGCAAGTTCGTCTCCTGTTGAAAAGAAGCTGACTTTGAGTTTGCGATATACAGCTACTTCACCAATGCCAAGCGAAGCAATGAGCCCTAAATCAGCTGGGCTGATTTGATGGCCAACATATAAAACAACTTGTCCAGCTTTGAGGTCCTCGCCTGGATAGCGAACATTCGCGCCACGATTAGGTGTGTCGGTAAATTGGATAAACTCACCATCAATTTCAACGCGCTCTTGAGCGATGACGGTATCTGCGCTTGCAGGAATAGCCGCACCAGTCATAATTCTGACACAAGTCCCTTTTTCAAAGCTGCCTATTAAGGCATTGCCAGCAAAAGCTGCACCTGTGATTTTTAGGCGCGTTGTGCCTTGGGCTAAGTCGTCCGCATTAAAAGCGTAGCCATCCATCGCAGAATTGTCGTGGTTAGGCACATTGTGTGTGGCATGAACTTCTTCAGCCAATACACGCCCCAAAGCGGCATGAAGATGCAAGCGTTCTGTTTCTTGGACAGGGCTTAAAAAAACTTTGATGTATTCTCTCGCTTGCTCAACAGGCATGGAATTTGGATCGTAGTCATCACACACGCTGGTGGTGTTTACAAGTTCCGTGAGCGTTTTTTTAGTCGTCATTTTTTAAGCCAAGTATGAATAAATGCAGCTATCGCGTTGATGTCGTTCAAGTCAATTTGTGGGGTAGCGATCGGCAAAGGCGTGTCAGTTGCAATGGCAATAATGTTGGCATCTTCTGATGCTAATAGCGACGTGCCAAACGCAGCACGATGCACTTCAATCTTGGGAATGGGCTCATGTTTAAAGCCTTCAGCTAAGACAATGTCAGTTAGAGTACTGTCCATTTGAGCAAGTAAATGGGCAAGATTAGGCTCGTTTTCCGCATGTGTAGTACGCACTAACTCTGTCATTAAAGCCCACCGTTGGCGGGATGCGACCATCATCTGCACAGCGCCTGCTTGACGCAATTTAAAGCTGTCTTTGCCTTCATGGTCGATATCAAATTCATGGTGTGCGTGTTTAATGACAGAAATTCTTAAGCCTTGTCGGATGAGTGCTGGAATGAGTTGTGTCAATAAAGTGGTCTTGCCGATGCCGCTACTGCGGGCGCAAAAACCTAACACTGGAATTTTAGTGATTTGCTTATGGATTTTCAAGATTCACCTTCAAGCTTGTTCAATTCTTCGGGTGTGTTGACGTTAGAAAACGCTAAAGGATTGTCGTCAAAACTCACTTCAACATAAGCATGTTTCTTTTGCCAGTCTTCCACTTTTCGGCCACCAGCATTTAAATAAACTTCCAAGTCTTGCGCCAAATTTGTTCGGCATAAGCAAAATACCGGGTGATGTTGGTCGCCTGTTTTAGCAACGGCAATATCTGCTTTTTGCGCTTCTAAAGCCGCCATTAACCGCGGGGATAAATCATCCGGCAGAAGCGGTGAGTCACATGGTACGCTGAGTAGAAATTCCGTTTTTGCGGCTTTCATGCCAGTATGAAGGCCAGCTAAAGGACCTGCAAAGTCTGATATTTCATCAGCAATGATCGTAAAGCCAAAGCCTTGGTAAGTCTCTGTTTCTCTGTTAGCGTTAATCAAAATCTCGCTAACTTGTGGGTTCAAACGCTTAATGACATATTTAATCATAGGCTCGCCTTTCAGCGGAACAAGACCTTTATCAATGCCGCCCATGCGACGTGCTTTGCCGCCCGCGAGTATGAGCCCTGTGATGTTGTCTTTGTTCATTTAGCCGCCAGTATGTGACATAAAGCGAACAACGGCTGGTGCTGCACGCTTCAGGTCGAAGTCATGGCCTTTAGGTTTGATTTTCATGCTCTCGATAATGGCTTTCTTGAGTGGTTCATCATCATAAGGGTATGCGCGCAAAATCGGCATCAGTTCGATTTTGTCATCTTGGCCCAAGCATAAATACAACTCGCCTTTGCAAGTGATGCGAACGCGGTTGCACGCCTCGCAAAAATTGTGGCTATGTGGCGAGATAAAGCCAATTTTGGTATTGGTATCGGCAACTTGCCAATAGCGCGCAGGCCCGCCAGTATTAAGCGCGCTACTGACGAGCGGGTAATGTTTTTGGAGTGTGGCGAGTGTTTCTGTGTTGCTGACAAAAGAGCTATCGCGGGCGTGGTCAACATTGCCTATGGGCATTTCTTCAATAAACGAAATGTCGATGGCTTGCTCGATAGCGAAGCGCACTAAATCTTGGGTTTCATCATCATTAATACCGCGCATGAGCACCGTGTTGAGTTTGATGTTTTCAAAACCGGCTTGTTTGGCGGTAGTAATGCCACGTAAGACTTTATCTAAATCGCCCACGCGCGTGATGTTTTTGAAGCGCTCTGCGTTTAAGCTATCTAAGCTGATGTTGATACGGCGGACGCCAGCTGATTTAAGCGCTTGCGCTTGTTGCTCAAGCTGTGAGCCATTGGTGGTGGTGACAAGCTCGCGCACGCCATCTAATTGACCGATTTCTTCAAATAACCAAATCGCATTTTTGCGCACCAAGGGCTCACCGCCAGTAATGCGGACTTTGCTTACCCCTAGTGAAACAAAGGCTTTAACAATGCGGGCGCATTCCTCAAGTGATAAGACTTCATCTCTGGGTAAGAAAGAGACATCTTCACCCATGCAATACGTGCAACGAAAGTCGCAACGGTCGGTAATCGACAAGCGAATGTAATCAACTTGTCGTCCGTGTGCATCAATAAGTATATTTGGTTGAGCGTGCATGATTGATTGTTATTGGGCTGAGGCTAGATATTAAGGTTTAGTCCCGCGAGATACAATGCTATTCAAATTGTGAATATTGCCTAATTGGCTCTTTGATAGAGCCTGAATTTTTCGTGTCTATCTGCTGGGCGTTTATATTGCCAAATCACTTTCCAACTCTCACCTGGATTAATATCCCCATGATTTTTGTTTTCTTGCACTAAATACAAACGGCAATTTGGCTCAGCGTTGTGTTGTAAAGGTATGACACGCAAGTTGGTGTAGTAGTCTAATAAGGCTTGTTGTGATTGACCGAAGCCAAAGCTGTTGATACAGCCATGTTTTGCAGGCAGAGCTTTTTGAAAGCTAAGCATCACACCTTTATAGCTTTTTGCTGAATCTATCATAGGCAACCATAGCGCCATGAGCAGGGTCCACGCCATTGTTATTCCCACAGCCCAATCAGTCACTGCAGCTCGGTTAGAGCGTTTTGCATTGATGGTAATCGCCCAAATAAACGTAGCAAATAGCGCTATCATTAGCGCAGGGATATTGATATGGGCTTCAGCGAGGCCCGATAGAAAATGCATGCGCCCTGACAATTTTGCTGGATAGCCAGTTACGATAGCAAACCAACCTAGCCAAATCAGGATGCCCATTAATCCAAATAAAATCAGACCAAACCAATTGAGTGCGCCAGCAGCGCCGCGCTTCAGGGTCTCAGCGCATCCACCAGCCATGGCTACTAATGGCAAAAGAAGAGTCAGTGCGTTGACGTCAATGTTCTTAGACTTTAATCCAATGACAAAAAAGCCGATCAGGAAAAACGTAATAATCAGTTGAAATCTTGGTTTAAATAATAAGCTAGAACGGAAGCGCCAAATGCCCCAAGCGGCGATTGGCAAGGCAGGCCAAGCAAACCAACACAGGGTGCGGATGGAATATAAATGGTTGAGTTGCGTGAATTCGATTTGATGTTGCCACCAATCGCTTAAATGGCTTGGTGAGATATGCCAAATTAAAGCCGGCCATAATAAAATCCAAGGCGCCAATGTGAAACTGGCTAAGCCAAGTACAATCGCATAGCTTTTGGAACGCCAAGCCTTAAAGAGTAAAGGTAAAGCAATCGCTGTAATTAAGCTAATCGCGGCTGTCATAAGCCCAGTAGACATAAAGCTGATGCCGATGCCTGTGCCAAGCAATACGCTGGCTCTGAATGGACGGCGTTTAGCAAGTGCTAATGCGTAGAAGGCAATGGCACTGCCTGTTAAGGCTGAGACTTCGGGCATTAATGAATGCGCGGTTACAATGAGCCCGATGGAACTCAGCAAAATGAAAGTAGTTTGGCGGCCGATGCCCTCGCCCCAAAGTTCTCGACCTATCATACCTGTGATGAGAAGTGTTAACGCCATCCAGAAGCCACTCACAATGCGGGCTGCATCATGTGTATTTAAAATAGGACTTAGTAGTTTTGAAGCAGTTGCCGCAGAAAGGTAATACAGCGGTGGATTTTTAATCCTAGTTTCGCCAATGGCGATAGGGTCTAGCAAATGTTCGCCAGCGAGCATGGATTTGATAATGCTGATGCTGGTGGATTCGTTGGGTTTCCAAGGTTGATGGCCGATTAGTCCTAAACACACCCAAATAAAGCAGAGAATAATCAGTAGGCGCGTCTTTGCTGCCTCACCTATTCTTGCTCTTGGTGTGGCTAGATTGCCTTGCCAATCATGATCAATCTCAAATGCCATCTAGATTTTGCCTTGATTTGATGCGCTTTTTTTACTTAAAGAATAGTCTAAAATAAAAAAGGCAGCGTGAGCTGCCTTTTTTGAGTATGCTCCCAATATTACATGCCGTATTTTTGGCGGAATTTCTCGACACGACCAGCAGTGTCTAAAATCTTTTGCTTGCCTGTGTAGAATGGATGACATTGTGAACATACTTCGATGTTCAAGTCTTTGCTGTTAGTAGAACGCGTTTTGAACTTGCTGCCGCAGCTGCAAGATACGTTAATTTCGTTGTACTCTGGATGAATTTCGGCCTTCATGGTCAAATCTCTTTCAATAGCTTTTTACTGAGCCCGCAATTATCAATGAATTATTTAAATTAAGCAACTATTAAGCTGATATTTAAGCCGAGCAATTAACCTCTGCGCATGCTATCAAAGAAGTCAGCATTGTTTTTGGTTGCTTTGATTTTGTCGAGCAAGAATTCCATCGCTTCCAAGTCGTCCATTGGGTAGAGCAATTTACGTAGCACCCAAATCTTTTGAAGAATATCTTTTTCAATCAACAGTTCTTCACGGCGTGTACCAGATTTATTGACGTTAATCGCTGGATAAATACGTTTTTCAGCCATGCGGCGGTCAAGATGGATTTCCATATTGCCCGTGCCTTTGAATTCTTCATAAATCACGTCATCCATACGAGAGCCTGTATCTACAAGCGCTGTTGCGATGATGGTGAGGGATCCGCCTTCTTCAATATTACGTGCCGCACCAAAGAAGCGTTTTGGACGTTGCAGCGCATTGGCATCTACACCACCGGTTAATACTTTGCCTGAGGCTGGAACAACCGTGTTGTAAGCGCGAGCCAGACGGGTGATGGAGTCTAACAAAATCACCACATCTTTTTTATGCTCAACCAGACGTTTTGCTTTTTCTAGTACCATTTCAGCCACTTGTACGTGACGTGTTGCCGGCTCATCAAAGGTTGAAGCAACCACTTCGCCTTTTACAGAGCGTGTCATTTCCGTTACTTCTTCAGGACGCTCATCGATCAATAGTACGATTAAGCTAACATCAGGATGATTGGCGGTAATCGCATGTGCAATATGTTGCATCATCACGGTTTTACCGCTTTTTGGACTTGCCACTAAAAGCGCACGTTGACCGCGGCCAATCGGCGCAATCATGTCAATCACTCGGCCAGTGACATTTTCTTCACTGCGAATATCACGCTCTAATGTAAGCGGGATGGTGGGAAATAGTGGTGTTAAGTTTTCAAATAGAATCTTGTTCTTGGTGTTTTCTGGAGATTCACAATTGACGCTGTCTACTTTCACTAAAGCAAAATAACGTTCGCCATCTTTAGGAGTGCGAATCTCACCTTGTATGGTGTCGCCAGTGTGTAAATTGAAACGGCGAATTTGTGAAGGTGAAACATAAATATCATCTGGGCCTGCTAAGTACGAAGTGTCTGGTGAGCGCAAAAAGCCAAAGCCATCTTGCAAGACTTCTAAAGTACCATCCCCAAAAATGCTATCACCTTTCTTAGCCGTATTTTTTAGCAAAGCAAATATTAAGTCTTGCTTGCGCATACGGCTGGCGTTTTCGATCTCGCTGGCGATGGCCATATCGACGAGTTCTGTGACTGGGAGGTGTTTTAGGTCTGATAGATGCATATGAGGAGGCTCACTGGAAAACGAAACTACTTAAGAGGGATGATAAAGCTTAGAAGTTACAAAAATAGAACTTACAAAAAGTGTCTGGCTCTGAATGAACCAGACATGAGATTATATTGATTAAATGTTGCTGTCAATAAAAGCGGTTAGTTGTGATTTTGATAGGGCACCAACCTTCGTTGCTTCCACGTTGCCATTTTTGAATAGCATCAATGTTGGAATGCCGCGAATACCATATTTAGGTGGTGTGTTTTGGTTTTCATCAATATTAAGCTTAGCAACTTTCACGCGGCCTTCATATTCTTTTGCCACTTCATCCAAAATTGGCGCAATCATTTTGCAAGGGCCACACCACTCAGCCCAGTAATCAACTAAGACTGGAAGTTGTGATTGTAAAACGTCCTGCTCGAAAGCGTCGTCGCTAGTGTGAATGATTTGGTCGCTCATTTATGGTGAACCTTTAAATTGAATAAATACTTTAAATAGGGAGAAAAGAAAATACTATTTCGTTATCCTAGCGAAAAAACCGCCTTTAGTGAAGTGTTGTCTGCATCTCTTTTGCATGAATTTGGGCTGATTTTTGTTGGGAATATCTCAAACTCTGCGTCTTTGCTTGTGTTGGTGATAATATTTAGCGATGAACTTCACACAAGCTTTTAGCGCCATTCCTTATTTCAGCCGATTTTTATTGGCCTTGTGCCTGCTCACATTGGTCAGCGTTGATGCAAATGCCGAAGCCTCTAAAAGCTTTGTCATGAAGGACCTTGCTGGCAAATCGCACCGCCTCTCTGATTATCAAGGCAAATGGGTGCTCGTCAATTATTGGGCGACCTGGTGCCCTTCCTGTTTGGATGAAATACCCGATTTCATTGATTTGTATGAAAAGCATAAAGCTAAGGATTTGGTTATCTTAGGAGTTGCTGTAGATTATAAAAATGAGCGTGAGGTGCGCCATTTTGTGGATGATATGCTGGTCTCTTATCCGATTGTTCTTGGCACGCCCAAAATCTTCGCCCAATTTGGTTCGTCATCCGTGTTACCGACAACCTTGATTTTCAACCCTCAAGGTAAGTTAGTAAAAATCAAGCGAGGCCAACTTACTAAGCAGGTCGTGGAGCTAATGATGCTGTCGCCGCCGAATGAGTCGCTAGATCTATTGGCGCCCTAATACAAAATAAAAAAACCTGCTTAACGCAGGCTTTTTTTGACTAACATTTACTTTAAGTTGGTGTTTCTATGCTGACGCCATTTTCATCTAATACATTCAAGTTATTTTCACCTGCAAAATGCATCAACTGAGCATAACCTTCAGGATTGATGTCTTTTAGCTTCAAATCCACTGCCAAACAACGCACGCCATTCACAACGCGGGGTTTTAAATAAGGTGAGTATTTGAGTTTGCGGTCTGCGCCAAAGCTTGCATAAGTGCTACACATACGATCCACCCAGTCGCTTGGACGGAAGGGCTTGCCAGCGCGGGTCAGGCCTTCAATGATAATTTCTTTAGTTGTTTCGCTCATATAAATTGCCTAGTCATCATTAAGTAATTGTTAAAACAAAATTGCTAATTTTGTATAAGCCTTATTTTATCAGTGAATAAGGCAGTCTCACTTAGTCTATGTATTCAAAAACTTTAACCACGGATTTTACGCCCCCAAGGTTACGGGTTATTTCCGCTGCATCATCGCCTTCTTTATGAGTGACTAAGCCCATTAGATAAACAGTTCCATTTTCAGTGGTTACTTTGACGTAATTAGATGAAAATTTGTTTGCAGTGAGAAAATTAGCTTTAACTTTGGACGTGATGTAAGCGTCATTAGTTCGGGTGCTAAGCGATGAGCTTGGCCCAATTACAAGATAGTTTTGAATGCTTACAACATTTTCAATTGGCTTGACGAGTGACTCGGCCTTTTTCTTACTTACCTCATCCCATACTTCGCCTGTAATTAGCACTTGGCGGTTAAAGCTCGTAATGTTGGCATGAACTTTTTCTTTTAGGCTGTCTGCAATCACTTTGCTTGCCTTGAGTTCAATTGCCTGATCTTCAATATAAGTGCCTGAAGTTCGTCTGTCTGCAGCCATTGAGCCGCCAACTGCAGCGCCGCCCACAATCACAGGAACGCAAGCGGTGAGTTGGGTGCTTAGCGCAGCCGCTAAGATGAAAGTGCTCAGTGAGGTTTTAGTGAATGCATGCATTTAATCTACTCCTAGTAAAAGACAATCGATAGCATCGCATAAGCAATGCAAAATAAGAACATAAGCCTCTTGAATTCTTGCTGGGCTGTCGTTTGGAACACCTAGATGGATGTCCTCATCCTCTAACAGCTCAACCAGCAAGCCGCCATCACCGCCACTAAAAGCAATCACTCCCATGTTACGTTCTTTTGCGGCTTTAATGGCATTTAAAATATTGGCGGCATTGCCGCTGGTACTAATCGCAACAAGCACATCGCCAGATTGTCCCAGTGCCAGCACTTGCTTAGAAAAGGTTTGGTCGTAATGACCGAAATTTGCAATCGCTGTCAGCGTTGTACTGTCGGCACTTAATGATATGGCTGCTAAACCTGGCCGCTCCATTTCAAAATGATTTAGCATGCGAGAGCTGAAGTATTGAGCGTTAGCAGCGCCAGCGCCATTCCCGCATGCTAGCACTTTCTTTTCTTTCAGAAATGCTTCGACAATCATCTCCGCGGATGCCGCAATCGGCTCAGCCAGTAATTCTGCAAGTGCCAGTTTTAACTGCGCACTGTCTTCGAAATGATTAATGATACGCGTTTTTAAATCCATGAAATTACCAGCGTTTTTCTATTTTTATTGTTGATTTAAGCTTCAAAGGCATTTTTAATCCAATCAATGTGACGAGCGTCCACTTTATCCATCAATATCACATCAAACCTGCAAGCTTGATTGCCATGCTGCTGAAGATAGTAAGCATGTTGTGACAATTTTATGTTTTTTTGACGCGGTAATGCTCGCTTCAGCCCCACCAAAAACCTTGCTTTTACGGAGGCGCACTTCAATAAACAACAAACTTTGGCCATCTTGCATGATTAAATCTATTTCACCAAAGCGAGAGCGGTAGTTAGTCGAAATTAACTTTAATTCTTTGGCTTTTAAGTGCTCTGCCGCAAAATTTTCGGCTGCTTGACCTTTATCATTCATCGCATTTTTTTAGGGTGTGGCCTCTAGCCCGACACCATCACCATTAAAGCTTGCGTTGGATAAGGTGCGCTTTATTTCACCTGCCGTACTTAGCTCTATTTTGCCAGAAAGTCCGTTGATTGTTGCGCCGCTCGCCGGCATCGTGTCAAGTGTAATGAGTATTTCATAGGCATCTGCACCTAGCGCAAACCATCGCTGCATTTCACCTGCTGGTAAGTCCTTGGCGGCTTCTTTGTATAGAGTGAATTTAGGGTTATCTCTATCGATTAACCATGGCGCATCAACAAATCGGATGCCTTTTAATATTGCGTCATCAGCATTAAAACTAAGGCCGCTAAAAATTTCAGATAATGCAAAAGTTGGAATATTGGTCGGCAGTAATGCTCGGGTTAACCTCGCACTCTCAGCTGGTTCTGCCATAAAAATCATCTCGCAAGCGCAATCGTTCATTTGTTTTCTGATGTCTTGATCATCAGCATTCATGACAGTCAAAAGTCCTCCTTCTGCCAGCCAAATCGACTTGAAGGCTTCAAGATGCTTTTGATTGGACGCTTCCTTAGTGTTAACAATGGCCGCTTTGGTCATGCCTGAGTTTTGGGCCAGTTTGATTATTTGCTGAATTTCATCGGTTGCTGACAAGCCATAAAAGAACTGTTTAGCTGGCCTAGCCTTATTTTCTGTTTTGTGGAGCATTAATTTGATGACTGGGCTTGTCTCATGGCTCATTGCTTCAACGGCATCCTTGGTTAACGGACCAAGTAGGTAATTTGCGCCTTCGTTTAATGCTTGTTGATAACGTGGCATGGTAGATGCTGCGTCAGCTTCAGTTGCATAGATTTTGACAGCGGCATTGTCATTGGCGATTTTTTTTGCAGCAGTAAACCCTCGTTCAATCGCATCCGAGATTGGATAAAGTGATGCATTTGAAAATGGCAATAACATTGCCACAGTGCCTCTTAGTTTTGCTTTTTGGAGAATTTTTTTAGTAGATGATGCAGGAAATAATTGAGCTGCAATGCTGTTTTTAGCAGAATGATCAGGATAAGCAAGATGCCAGCGATCGATGGCTTGTTGATTACTTTCGCCGTTACTTTGGTACTTTGCAGCCAAGGCCAAGTCAATCCATCCTTGGATCGCGTTGTCGGTGCTATTTCCTCGCATTTCAGTCAGATTTTTTTTACTCAACACGGAAACAATTTCCCAGATCTGATGCTCGTTTGCATTCATATCCTCTTGGCTGGATGGTGTTAGTCTTTGAAACAACTCATCAGCAATGACTCTTTGCTCTAAAGCGCGAAGGCTATCTGATTGGTTTTCGTAGGCGAGTGCCAGGCTTGTGTGTAAACTGATACTAGCTTGCAAATTGAATGATTTATTTGTTTGAAGAGGCAGCAATTCAAGAAATGTTGTCTCAAAATCACCCTCTAAGCTAGCAAAAATTCCAGAAATGAGCTTCGAATATGGAGATAATTTTTGGATGTTTGCTGCGGCGATTTGCGCGCAAGCTTTGTCATTTTTTTTAAGGCAGTTATAGCTATCTGCAAAGTATTCTTCAGTGCTTTTAATTATTTTGGGATTTTGTTCCGCATAGGCTAAATTGTTTATTCCTAATACGAAAGAGAATGCTGATAAAATCAGCAAGAAAAGCATGAAAGAAAATTTGAATTGAGTATTCATGATGAGCCTATATTATATGTGGTCGCGACTCCAATTGGAAACCTCCAAGATATTACTTTGCGTGCGCTTGAGGTTTTAAAAACGGTGGATGTGATTGCAGCAGAAGATACGCGGCATACCTCGCATTTGCTATCACATTTTGCGATTCAAAAAAAACTCATCGCTGTGCATGAGCACAATGAACAAAAATCTGCACAAATCTTGCTAGAGCGGCTGCGAGCTGGGAAGTCGATTGCACTGGTCACTGATGCCGGTACACCAGGCATTAGCGACCCAGGCGCAATTGTGGTGGATGTGCTTCGGGAAGCCGGCGTGAAAGTTGTACCAGTGCCAGGCGCGAGTGCGGTGATTGCAGCGCTATCCGCTTCTGGCATTACCGCTAATGGCTATGTTTTTTATGGATTTTTACCAGCAAGTGGCTCACAAAGACGTAAGACTTTAGAAGCCTTAAAAGGCTATTCTTCAACACTGGTATTTTATGAAGCGCCGCATCGTATTATTGAATGCGTTGAAGATTTAGCTAAAGTATTAGGTGGTGAGCGTCGCATTACCATTGCTCGAGAGCTCACTAAAACATTCGAAACTTTTCATCGTTGTGTTTTGCAAGATGCAAAAGGATGGCTTGAAAGTGATCCTAATCAGCAGCGTGGCGAGTTTGTGCTTTTAGTAGAGGCGGCCGCAGTTGTTGAAGAAGCAGATATTAGCGAAGATGCTGAGCGAATATTAAGATTGCTCTTGGCAGATTTGCCACTCAAACAAGCGGTAAAATTGGCCACTGAAATTACGGGGCTGAAGAAAAACATCCTTTATGAATTTGCACTAAAACTTAAAGACGAATAAGCATGGATAAAATCACCATTACCCGCCCAGACGACTGGCACTTACATTTACGCGATGGCGATGCGCTAAAGGCTGTCTTGCCAGATACAGCTCGCCGATTTGCCCGTGCGATAGTCATGCCTAACTTGCGTCCGCCACTTACAACGACGGCCTTGGCTGCTGAATATCGTCAACGCATTTTGGATGCACTACAAAACCCCACAGTTCGTCCTGAGCGTGTCGAAGGACAGCATATTTCCACCGCTCGACAAATGCAGGGCGAAAGATTCAGTTTTGAGCCTTTAATGACAGTTTATTTGACCGACAACACCACAGTGGCTGAAATTGAAAAAGCATCTACCAGTGGTTTTGTCCGAGCGGTTAAATACTACCCGGCAGGCGCTACAACCAATTCTGATTCTGGAGTCACGGATTTAAATAAATGCAATCAAGTGTTTGAAGCGATGCAAGCACTCGGCATGCCTTTGTTGATGCATGGCGAGGTCGCCGATGGCGATGTGGATATGTTCGATCGTGAACGTGTATTTATTGACCGTCATCTGAAGCCGCTATTGGAGAAATATCCAGCGCTTAAAGTCGTGTTTGAGCACATCACCACTAAAGATGCCGCTGAATTTGTTGCAAGTGCACCAAGTAATGTGGCGGCAACCATTACGCCGCACCATTTGCTGATGAATCGTAATGCCATGTTTAGCGGCGGAATCCGTCCGCATCACTATTGTTTGCCTATCTTAAAGCGTGAAGAACACAGAATTGCCTTAGTTAAAGCTGCGACATCCGGCAGCCCTAAATTTTTCTTAGGCACAGATAGTGCACCGCATGCTAAATCAGTTAAAGAGGCCTCTTGTGGTTGCGCTGGCATGTATAGTTCGCACGCTGGCATTGAGCTTTATGCGGAAGTTTTTGAAGCGGCGAATGCGTTGGATAAACTAGAGGCGTTTGCGAGTTTTTACGGTGCCGATTTTTACGGCCTGCCTCGTAATAAAGACCAAATCAGCTTGGTGAAAGAGGCTTGGACTGTGCCCGAAAGTATTACCTTCGCTGGTGATGTATTGGTGCCGTTACGGGCAGGGCAAACTGTTGCTTGGAAGATGGTTTAAAGCTGCCAATCAATCGTTGTTTCGCCTCGCTTAGTCAGATAAGCGTTGATTTTTGAAAATTGATGATTGCCAAAAAACCCACGATGCGCGGATAAAGGCGATGGATGAGGGGATGTCAGCACTAAATGCTTGTTGGTATCAATAATCTCGCCTTTTTTTTGCGCATAACTGCCCCACAGCACAAACACCAATCCTTCGCGATGCTTGTTTAATGCTGTAATTGCGGCATTGGTAAACGTTTCCCAGCCCCGCTTTTGATGTGAGCCTGCGTTGCCAATTTCTACAGTCAGTGTTGCATTAAGCAGCAAAACGCCTTGTTGTGCCCATGGCGTTAGATCGCCTTCGCTACTCATTTTGATGCCTAAATCGGCTTCAATTTCTTTGAATATGTTTCTTAGTGATGGCGGAAGCTTAACGCCTTGCGGTACTGAAAAGCTCAAGCCGTGTGCTTGTACTTTACCTTTGTCATCTCCGTGGTAAGGGTCTTGTCCAATGATAACCACACGAACCTTGTCAAAGGGGGTCTGGTTAAAGGCATTGAAAATCAGCGGGCTAGGTGGATAAATGGTTTTTTCTGCCGCTTTTTCTTGCTTTAAGAAATCGCGTAGCGACTGCATATAGGGCTTGTTTAACTCTGCGCCCATCATGGCTTGCCATGATGTATCTAGTTGTTCAGTGTGTTCCGCGACCATAGTGACTTAAGCGTTTATTGATGAAGATGTTTCATTATAAAGGTCGCTATCGTTTGCGTGTTAAAATGGCCATGAAGCTGGCTAGACAGTCGCCGTCGCTTAGGCGAGGGAGGAAAGTCCGGGCTACGCAGAGCAGGATGACGGCTAACGGCCGTACGCTGAAAGCTAGCAATAGTATAAGGCGCGGAATAGGGCCACAGAGACGAGCGTATTAAGTTACGGTGAAACGCGGTAACCTCCATCCGTAGCAAGACTAAATAGGCTGACAATGGCGTGGCTCGCGCTGTCAGCGGGTAGGTTGCTTGAGCGTGCGAGTAATTGCACGCCTAGATGAATGACTGTCACTTGCCGCAAGGCGAGAACAGAACCCGGCTTATCGGCCAGCTTCACTTTTCTTGTTTTTGTTCACCCCGCTTCATTTTTTTCTTCTAAATTCCTTTAGCCTTTCTGCGCTGAAATTATTTTCAAAAATAATAAATGCTTTTGATTTTTTCTTCTGAATCCCGCAAACCTTTTGTGGGCTTGGGTTTGTTAAATAATCTTAAATTTCGCCTATTTTTCACTCTTTATAAGTCACATTCATTAAATTAGCTATGTGCTTATTTATTAAGGATATTTTATTTATGTGAAAAATGCGCTAAGTCATTGTCCTGTAAAGGAAAAATCATAAAAAAGGGCTTGCGATAGTCCCTTTTTTTATCTATAGTGTCATTTAGTGGGTGAAAGTGGTGTTTTGTGGGAATTTGCTGACCGGATGGGTTGTACTCATCTTCCCCTTCGGTCAGCAAGTTTTTTACACTTTTATCAACACTCATCAAGATAAAAAAGGATTTAACAGATTTTATGTTTCGCGGCGCTTCATCATTAAGTTTAGATGTGAAAGGTAGGCTGGCTGTACCAGCCAAGCATCGCGACGCCCTTTTATCACAAAGTGCGGGTCAGCTTGTGTTGACCGCACATCCTCACCGCTGCTTATTGCTGTATCCGCAAGTGGCTTGGGAGCCTATCCAAGCAAAAATGATGTCCTTGTCCTCATTCGACAAACGCTCAAGTGCTTTGCAGCGCTTGTTAGTGGGTTATGCCGAGGATATGCAGATGGACGCAGCAGGCCGCTTGCTGGTCTCGCCAGCGCTTCGTGAGTTTGCGGGTTTGGATAAACAGGCGATGTTAGTTGGTCAGGGTAGCCACTTTGAAATATGGAATCTCGATGCTTGGCGCGCGCAATTAGATATTGTGATGGCAAGTGAAGATTTGGCATTACCCACTGAATTAGAAGGCTTCTCACTGTGAGCGCAAGCTCACCATTGACCCAGTCTGAACAATTGGTAGGAGAGGTGTCGCCACACATTACGGTGATGCTTGAGGAGGCGGTTGAAGGTTTGGCGATTAAGCCAGCTGGCACTTACGTCGATGTTACGTTTGGTCGTGGTGGACATAGCCGCAAGATTTTGGAAAAGTTGGGAAGTGAAGGTCGTTTGATTGCGCTAGATCGTGATTTGGCGGCTGTAAGTGCTGCGGCATCTATTCAAGATGCCCGTTTTCAAATTGTACATCGTCATTTTGCTGCCCTGGAAGAAGTGCTAGCTGAGCTAGATATTTCTGCTGTGGATGGAATTTTGCTGGATTTGGGCATTTCATCGCCGCAAATTGATATTGGCGAGCGTGGATTTAGTTTTAGATTTGATGGCCCATTGGATATGCGTATGGACCAAAGTAGCGGGCAAACCGCTGCTGAGTTTGTCGCGGTAGCTACAGAACAAAAATTGGCGGAGGTTATAAAGGCTTATGGTGAAGAACGGTTTGCTAAACAGATTGCAAGGGCGATTGTTGCGGCACGCGCAGGGGGGGATGCCATCTCCACTACGAAACAACTTGCCAAGATCGTGGCAAGTGCCATCCCAAAAATCGAGCCTGGCCAAGACCCGGCGACGCGCACTTTTCAAGCTCTTAGGATTTTCCTCAATCAAGAGCTTGAGGAGTTATCGCTAGTATTGCCTCAGTGCTTGCGTATGCTTGCCCCGCAGGGTCGATTGTCCGTGATTAGTTTCCATTCATTAGAAGACCGCATTGTGAAGCAGTTTGTAAAAGGTGAACAAGACAGAGATGACTTGCCATCAAACTTTCCAGTGTTGGCGAAAGATTTGCCGCAACCAAGAATGATGGCGATAGGTAAAACGCAAAAACCAAGCGCGCAAGAAGTGAAGAGAAATCCAAGGTCGCGCAGTGCAGTGCTTCGGGTGGCTGAGCGGACGAATGTGAGTTTGTAGATGACACGTTTAAATCTCATTTTATTTGCTGTATTGATTCTTAGCTCGCTCAGTCTTGTGACTTCGCAGCATAAGTCACGAAAGTTAATTTTTGAGCTGCAGCAACAGCAAGAAACGGCGAAATTCTTAAATACGGAGTGGAGTCAGCTGCAATTAGAGCAAGGGACTTGGGCGATGCATAGTCGTTTGGAACAAGTAGCTTCTGATTTATTGCACATGCATGTGCCGGACACTAAACATATTCAAATTGTGGCGCCTGATGATGTGCCTTTGCCACAATCAATTAACCCAACATCGAAATAAGGAATGCGCTTCTAAAATGGCCGTTGTTCAGCAAACCATCAAACTACCACAGTGGCGTCGTCGCTTTCTGTTGGTATTGGTATTGCTGGGTTTCGCCGCATTAATCGGGCGGGCCGTTCTGTTGCAAGGTGTGCGGCATGAGTTTTATCAAAAAGAGGGAGCAGCAAGAACAACGCGCTCAATGATGCTTTATGCGCACCGCGGCATGATCAATGACCGCAATGGTGAGCCGCTAGCAATTAGCTCACCAGTTGAGTCTATTTGGGCTAACCCAGCCGATACCAAAGCAACTAAGGAGCAGCTTGAAAAATTAGCCAAGTTGTTAGATTTAAGCCCGGCTGAAGTTGGCGCTAAACTTGCCAATCAAAATAGAGACTTTGTGTATCTCAAGCGCAGAATTTCACCTGAGCTTGCTAATCATGTGATGGCCTTGCGCATGCCTGGTGTCAATATGCAGCGTGAATACAAGCGCTTTTATCCTGCTGGCGAAGTAACAGCGCAGTTGGTCGGCTATACAGGGTCGGATGAAAATGGTTTGGATGGGTTCGAGTATCAGTACCAAAAATGGTTATCTGGCAAAGCAGGTAGTCGCCATGTGATTAAAGATAGACAGGGCCATATTGTTGATGACTTAGAAGCCGTCAAGTTGCCGCAAGATGGTCATGATTTAGTGCTTTCTATCGATAGTAAAATTCAGTATCTTGCCTATCGCGAACTATCAAAAGCGGTGGAAGAGAACAAAGCAAAAGCAGGTGCCGTTGTTGTGTTAAACGCCAAAACTGGCGAGGTTTTGGCGATGGTGAATTTACCAGCCTACAATCCAAACAATCCAAACAAAGAAAGTGCGAAGTCACGCAATCGGGCAATTATCGATCTTTTTGAGCCAGGCTCAACGATGAAGCCTATGACCATTGCGGCAGCAATGGAAACTGGAAAGTACACTGCAGAGACTAAAATTGACACTGCGCCTGGTACTTATAAAATTGGTACGGCAACGGTGCATGATTCCCATCCTAATGGCACCTTGACGGTAGCTCAGGTCATTCAGAAATCGTCTAATGTCGGTTCTGCAAAAATTGCTCTATCGCTTGAGCCGCAATACATGTGGGGCGTATTTAATCAGTTGGGCTTCGGTACGATCGCGCATGTTAATTTCCCCGGGGAGGCTTCAGGCAAGCTGAGGAATTACAAAACATGGCATCCCATTGAGCAAGCGACTATTTCTTATGGAAACGGTATTAGTGTGACGCTGTTGCAGTTAGCGCGGGCCTATACCGTTTTTGCCAATGACGGCGAATTAAGACCAGTCACATTACTTAAATCAAAAGAGATTGCCGTTGGTCAGCAGGTTTTTTCAAAAGCGACAGCGCTGAGCGTGCGGGATATGCTTGAGACGGTTGTTCAGGCAGGTGGGACAGCACCGAAAGCGCAAGTCATGGGTTACCGCGTTGCAGGTAAAACGGGCACAGCACACAAGCCAGGTTTAGGCGGCTATCAAGATAAATATATTGCATCGTTCGTGGGCATGGCGCCTGCAAGCAATCCGAAATTAATTGTTGCCGTCATGATTGATGAGCCTAGCAATGGTCAATATTACGGCGGTATCGTCGCGGCGCCAGTATTTAGTGCTGTGATGGGTGCGACGCTCCGTATGATGGGGGTTCCGCAAGATGCGCCAAATAATAATGTCATTTTGCCGCCAGTAGATTTGCCTGAAGTGAAGGAAGCTACCTAATGCATACGCTTCTTTCATCAATAAAAATGCACGCTAATATTAAGCACATGACGGCAGATAGTCGCCAAGTGAAGGCTGGTAGTTTGTTTCTCGCTTATCAAGGGGATAGGGCAGACGGTCGTGCTTATATTTCAGAAGCTATTAATCAAGGCGCCTCTGCAGTTGTTTGGGAAAAAGACGGCTTTCTATGGAATACAGCCTGGAAAATTCCAAATCGGCCAATTATGGGTTTGAAAAAAGAAGTCGGCGCCATGGCCAGTGAGTTTTATGGCATGCCATCCGATAAGCTTTGGATGGTCGGCGTGACTGGCACAAACG
>Ga0209499_1000957_pt1 | contig 21036 bp, 20 predicted proteins | sample C_130208_EF_Meta_FD_187306 | JGI IMG/M metagenome (GOLD analysis project Ga0209499, IMG submission 187306) | Freshwater microbial communities from Lake Croche, Canada to study carbon cycling - C_130208_EF_MetaG (SPAdes) (version 2) | ecosystem: Environmental > Aquatic > Freshwater > Lake... | reverse complement strand
GCAGCTCACGGGGCGCGGTGAGGTTCAGGTCCGAGAGGCGGCTGAGCTCGCACCGAAGGATTTTGCCCCTCGGCTCTATCTCGGCGTGATTGAACTCCTCGGGAACGCCGATCCGAAGACGGCTCTCAAGGAGTTCGCAGCATTCAAAGCGCTCCACCCACCGGCGAAGTGGGTCCGTCGGGCACAGCCCTACATCGACAAGGCGACGGCGGCAGTGCACCCCACCACCACGGTGCCCGGCTGACCCTAGGCGCGCAGTGCTCGCAGGTCGGAGATCACCGGACCGAAGACGGCGGCAAATCGAGCCACATCATCGTCAGTGGTGCTCCAGCCCACCGAGATCCGGATCGAGCGATCAGCATCGAGCCCCATGGCCGCCAGCACGGCGGAAGGCTCGAGGGTCTCCGACGAGCAGGCGGAGCCCGAGTGGATCGAGACCCCGACTCTGTTCAGACCAAGCAGAATCGGCTCGGCCTCGATGCCCTCCACGGTGAGGCATCGCAGGTGCGGAGCCCTGCGGGTCGGGTCCGCGTCACCCACTGCTACGACGCCCTCTACGGCCACGGCGGCTGCCTCAAGGACCGCGATCTGACGACGAGCTCGCTCTGCCTCTTCAGCGATGTGAGGGGTGAGTGCCTCGGCCGCAACACCGAACCCCACAATGCCGAGGAGGTTTTCAAGGCCGGGACGCCGGCCCCGTTCCTGGGCGCCTCCCTCGAGAAGATGAGGGAAGGGGCGACCGCGACGAACGACGAGACCGGCGCAGCCCATTGGACCGCCGATCATCTCCCCGGTGACCGTCACGGCATCGGCATCGAGCTCGCCGAGCGACAATTCGACATGGCCAGTGGCGGTCGCTGCATCAAGGTGGACGGCGGCCCCGCGAGAGCGGGCCAGTGCGACGACGGGTCCGGGATCGGTGAGCACGCCGGTCTCATGATTTGCCACCTGGCAGCAGACAAGAGCCGGACCCTCAGTGAGGAGACGATCAAGATGATCAAGATCGAGGTGGCCGTGTCGGTCCGCCTCGATGAATTCGAGATGGCCGCAGCGCCGCGCAGCGTCAAGTACCGAAGCCCGCTCGGTCCCCGCTGCCAGGATGCGCCGACCGGCCCCCAGGGCGACCACGGCGGACGTGACGGACTCGGTGATGGCCGAGGTGAACACCAGCTGGCGAGGGGTAGCACCGACGAGGTGGGCCACCTGGCGGCGGGAGTCCTCGATCAGATCCCTGACAATGATGGCCTCATCATGCGATCGTCCGGGATCAGCCTGGGGGATCTTGAGGACCTCAGCCAGCGCCTCGATGACCTGAGGTCGAAGTGGAGAGGCGGAGGCGTGATCGAAGTAGGCGGGCACCTCAGGCGGTGGCCCGGCAGTCGGCATCACCGCGCGCCTTGGAATTGAGGTGGACTGAGGTGGAACCACCTCGGGCCCCGAGCCCCTCAAGGAGGCCTGTCACCATTCCCCGGTCTACGGCACACAGGACCGGATGATGGGCTGCAGCTTCCCCGAAGGGGCAGGCCTCGGCCACGACTGATGACGTGGTGCCGATGGTCTCGGCTCGGGCGGCGAAACCATGCGCCGTCAGGGTCTCGGCGATGGCGGCCATGGCGGACTGAACAGTCCGGGTCGTGTCCGCCGACCCCATCTTCGAGGCCAACTCTCGACCGTAGGACTCGCCGACCTCGGCGGCCATCTGCTCCGCCTTCGTGGGGCCGAGGAGGTCGAGGGCCCGCTCAAGGAGAGCCACGAGGAGGTCGTCCCGCCGAGATCCGAGCTCGACGGCGAGATCTTGGTCGGCGCAGGAGTAGCGCTTGGCCGGCCGTCCGACTGAACTCGATGGTGAAGGGGCCTCGACAACGACATGACTGGAGGAGACGAGGCGATCGAGATGGTGGCGGACGACATTGGGGTGGAGATGGAATTCGTCGGCGATCTCGGTAACCGTCTTTGAGGGACTGTTCCGCAGGAACAGGTAGATCGAGCGCCGGGTCGGATCGCCGAAGGCGCTTGAGAGTGCGGTGATGGCGGCCGAGAACTGGTCGTCAGCAGCCCCGGAGGTATCAGCACTTCCCCCCGCCATCGTGGCGGCTGCCTGTTTGTCGCTGGTCGCCCGTGTGCCCACGGTGGGTAGTGTACCGACGAGAGGGTGCTGTGAGTCCGTGCCCGCCCATGTGATCTGGAGATCCCCCTGTGAGCGAAGCAACTGCTGTCCGGACGGTCGCCGAAGGCGTCGTCGACCCTGAGCTCGAGTTGGCCCTCGGAGTTGTTGGCATGATCGGCGATGTTGCGGTAGCTGGAAGCCAGGCATCGGTCACCGTGGCACTCCCCATCGCCGCCTGGCCCGGAGCCGAGCGTCTGCTGGCCGCGGTGGCTGCGGCGGTCGAGGGGATCGAAGGGATCTCGTCGGCTGAGGTCGGTCGGCGAACCATGACCGAAGACGAGCGACTGGCGTTGCGAACGACGCTGCGACTGCTCATGAGCGGCGAGGACGACGGTCATGGCCATAGCCATGGAGCGGCCGAACCCCGATTTTTGGCTACTTCGTCGACCACACGCGTCCTCGGGATCTCCTCGGGCAAGGGAGGGGTGGGCAAATCCTCGGTCACCGTGAACCTCGCCATCGCCTTGGCCCAGGCCGGAAAGCGCGTCGGGGTGCTCGATGCCGACGTCTACGGCTTCTCCATCCCTAAGATGCTCGCCCCAGAGCATGATCCGATCATCCTCGGTGACACCGTGATTCCGACCGCAGTCCATGGAGTCCGCTGCCTCTCGATGGGCTTCTTCGTCCCCGACGAGCAGCCGGTCATCTGGCGGGGCCCCATGCTCCACAAGGCCATCGAGCAATTTGTGACCGAGGCCTGGTGGGGTGAGCCGGACTTCCTGCTGATCGACATGCCTCCCGGCACCGGAGACGTGGCCCTCACCTTGTCTGAGGTTCTTCCTCGGGTCGAGATCTACGTGGTGACCACTCCGCAGCCTGCTGCCGAGCGGGTGGCGCAGCGGAGCGCCTGGGCGGCGAGGAAGATGAAACTGTCCGTGCGCGGCGTCATCGAAAACATGAGTTGGTTTGATGCCGATGACGGAACCCGCTACGAGCTCTTCGGAAGCGGTGGCGGAGCCGACCTGGCTAGTCTGCTCGGGGTCCCGTTGTTGGGCCAGGTCCCGCTCGTTCCTGCGTTGCGAGAAGGTGGGGATGCTGGAGCCCCGATCACGGTGAGCGATCCCTCGTCTGCGGCTTCGCTGGTCTTCGCTGAGGTGGCCGAACGGATCATCGCCCAGGGGCCGGCTCGGGTGTACCGCCAAGAGCTCAAGATCGGCTGACGCTTCGGATCGCACGACCGGCTGGAGGGTGCCAAGATGCCACCGGGATCGTGGCAGGTGCCACGCCGTCGAGAGGGGAACCGATGAAGGACGTTTCGGGAAAGACGGCGGTGATCACCGGCGGCGCAAGTGGCATCGGTCGGGCCACGGCCGAGGTGCTCGCCAGCCGCGGGGCCAAATTGGTATTGGCGGACATCGAGGCACCAGTCCTCGCCGAGACGGTGGCGCAGCTGGCGGCAGGTGGTGCCGAGGTCACCGGGGTGGTCACCGATGTGACGAACCTCGACTCGGTCCACGGCCTCCGAGATGCTGCGCTCGCGGCCTATGGAGCGGTCCACATCGTCTTCAACAATGCTGGCGTCGGTGGTGGGACCACCATCAGTTCGTCCCCGGCGATGTGGGACTGGGTCCTTGGGGTCAACATCGATGGGGTGGTCAACGGCATGACCACCTTCTTGCCGCTCCTGCTTGAGCAGAACGAGGGCCACATGGTGAATACTGCCTCGCTGGCTGGCCTCGGTGGCGTGCCCGGCATGGGTCCCTATTGCGCTTCGAAGTTCGCGGTGGTCGGCATGAGCGAGTCGCTCTGGTACGAGCTCGGCATGCTCGGCTCGAATGTCCACTGCTCGGTGCTCTGCCCGGGATTCACCAAGACACGTATTCACGAATCGGAACGCAACATGCCCGACGAGCTCAAGAGCGTCCCCTTGGACCCCTTCTCCGAGCGCGCCGGATCGATGGCCAAGCAGGCGGTGGAGGGCGGCATCGAGGTGGGCATCGTGGCCGATGCCGTGGCCGATGCCATCGTTGATGAGCGCTTCTGGATTCTCACCCACGAGCGGGTCGCCCTCGCCACCATGCGCCAGCGCTTGGCATGGATGGAGGGTGGGCAGCCCCCGCGCATCGATCTCGGCGAGGCCGGTCGTCGCTAGCGTTTTGCCGCTGATCGCTCCCGGCAGAGGTCAGGCACCGATGCCCTTCGGGAGTCGGTCGGGGTCATAGCCCAGGAGTTCGACGGCCGAGTCGAAGGCGAAGCGATCAGTCATGCCGGCGACATAGGCCACTGACGTCCGGACCGCCTGGTCCTCACCAGCAATGAGGCCGCCAGACTCAGCGACGCCGGGAATGGCATTGGGCCGGTCGATGAAGTACTCAGTGAGTGCAGTGAGGACCTCGATGACGGCGTCGGCCTGAGCAACCGAGTCATGGCGCAAGTAGATCCGCTCGTAGTTGAAGGCACGGAATGCACTGAGGGCTTCGGCGTGGTCCACATCCATTCCGATGGTCCCGTTGGCCAGGGTGGCGGTGACCATGGCATCGATGAACGCTCCGAGCTGGCCGCCACGTCGGTCTCCGCAGCGCTCCTTGACGATGGCCGGAAGATCCCCGATGGAGACGATTCCGGCATAGGCCGCATCCTCGAAGTCGTGGCAGACGTAGGCGATGCGATCAGCCCAGCTCACGACCTCGCCCTCCGGCGTGAAGGGAGCGGGTCGCGACCACGAGTGGTTCCTTATGCCGTCGAGTGTCTCGACACAGAGGTTGAGCGGAGCAAGGGAAACGTCAGCCCCCCAGACCGCATGGTTATATCCCCCCTCGATGAAGGGGTCGAGCGCATCTTCGCTGGCGTGTCCACCTGGCCCATGTCCACAGTCGTGACCGAGCGCCATGGCCTCGGCCAGGGCCACATTGAGCCCCAGGGCTCGGGCGATCCCCGTAGCCACCTGGGCCACCTCGAGGGCGTGGGTCAGTCGAGTTCGCTGGTGGTCGTCGGGGAACACGAAGACCTGGGTCTTGCCCGCCAGACGGCGAAAGGCGGCAGCATGGAGGATCCGGTCGCGATCGCGCTCGAAGCAGGTGCGCCATGGGTCCGGCTCCTCGGGAAGGAGCCGTTGGCCTGCCCCGACGGCACGTGTGGCCCCCGCCACAAGGGCACGGTCCTCACGTTCTTCGCGCCGGCTTCTGTCGATGCCACCGATGAAGGAACTGGTATCGATGGTGCCCAAGGAGTCGGCGTGGGCCGTCACGAGATCATGGCCGGAAATCCTCGCCTGCGCGAAGCCCTCCATTGTCGCCGCCCACTGCTGCTCTCGCTCGGTTTGTTCGCCCACGCCACCATTCTTGCCGCCCCCTGTATCGTTGGGGGGAACGTGCTCGTCAGAGCGCATGACCACAGATCAAGGAGGCGCCACGTGGACGTCCGCATCGGCATCGTGCAGACCGTCAAGGAGCTAGAGGTCGAGTTGGCCGACGACACCGATCGCGAGAAGCTCCAATCAGAGATCGATGGGGCCCTGTCGGCCGAGTCTGTCCTGTGGCTCACCGACCGGAAGGGCCGGAGCGTCGGCGTCCCCGCCGGCAAGATTGCGTACATTGAGGTCGGAGCACCGACGACTGAGCGTCGCGTCGGGTTCGGCGCCCCCTGAGCGGTGCTTCGCTGATGAGCGCCGAACCGCTCATCGAGCGGAACCTGATCTTCGTCACCGGCAAGGGCGGGGTGGGCAAGACCACCGTGGCCGCCGGCCTGGCTCAGATGCTGGCCGATGAGGGAAGGACGGTGCTCGGCTGCGAGATCGACGCCAAGGGCGACCTTGCGGCGGCCTTCGAGGTCCCCGCATCGCGCTTCGTCCCGCAGAAGGTATCCGATGGACTCTCTCTCATGGCCATGGATACCGAGGCGAGCCTGCGTGAATACCTCAAGCTCCACCTGAAGATTCCGATCGTCGGCCGGATCGGACCCGTGGCCAAGGCCTTTGACTTCCTTGCCACGGCGGCTCCGGGGGTCAAGGAGATTCTGACCATCGGCAAGGTGTGCTGGGAGGTCCGAGAGCGGCACTACGACACCGTCGTCGTCGACGCACCGGCGACCGGCCACATCGTGAGTCAGCTTTCGGCACCGCAGGTGATCAACGATCTCGTCAAGGTGGGCCTGATCCGTTCCCAGACCGATTGGATGAGTGAGATCCTCCGCGATCCGGCTCAGGCCGGCTTGGTGATCGTGACCACTCCCGAGGAGATGCCAGTCTCCGAGACTCTCGAGCTTGTTGGAGCGGTCACCGAGCAGACCGAGGTCGACATTGCCACCGTCGTGGTCAACCGCCTCCTCCCAGAGCGATTCACCCCACGAGACGAGGCGGTGTTCGACGCGATCTCCACTGAACAGGGACGAGCCATCCTCAATGACGAGATCGGCGGAGGAGCGACGCCGCTTCTCGAGGCGGCTCGCCTCGCCACGGTGCTGCGACGGAGCCGGACTCAGCACCTTGACACCCTGCGGGCTGGGCTTCCGGACAGTCTTCCGCTCGTCTTGGTGCCGGAGCTCTTCTTCCGCACTGATGGCCTCCGAGCCACCCGTCAGGTGGCCGTCCACCTCGCCGAGGAGCTGCTCTGATGGCTCCTGTGACCTCGCCGGTCGAGAACCTGCTGGCATCGCGTGAAATCATCGTCACCTGCGGTCCAGGTGGCGTCGGCAAGACCACGACGGCGGCTGCCCTCGGCGTTCTCGCAGCCAGCCGGATGGGAGGTCGAGTCTTGGTGCTGACCGTGGACCCAGCCCGACGGCTGGCCGACGCGCTTGGCCTCAAGGGGATCGGCAATGAGGTTACCGACGTGCCGGCGTCGGTCTTCGCCGATGCCGGGGTCCCGCTGGTCGGTTCGCTCTCCGCCGCAATGCTCGACACGAAGAAGAGTTGGGATGACTTGATCGCCCGGCATGCTCCTGACGACGAGACATGTGACCGGATTCTGGCGAACCCGCTCTACCAGAGCCTGTCGGGTCGCTTCATCCAGAGCCACGACTACATCGCCATGGAGCGGCTCTACGAGCTGCATGCCACGAGGGAGTGGGATTTGATCGTGGTCGACACCCCACCGACGCGCAATGCTCTTGACTTCCTCGATGCGCCCGCTCGGATGGCTGATTTCTTTTCGAGCCGACTGCTCCGCTGGCTTATCGCTCCGGCGCGCTCGGGGATCGTGAACTTCGCCTCAAAGCCATTCACGCAGATCGCCGATCGGATCCTTGGCACTGAGTTCCTCGGTGACATCGCCGAGTTCTTCATCTCGATGCAGTCGATGTATGGCGGTTTCGTGGAGCGGGCCAATGCCGTGGCCCGGCTGATGGCCGATGATCGGACCAGCTTCCTCGTTGTCTCGAGCTCCGAGGCCGTCCCGCTCCGCGAGGCGGAGTTCTTCGCCGAGCAACTGTCGGCGCGCGATCTCGATCTCGGTGCGGTGATCTTGAACAAGGTCCTGCCCGCCATGCTCACGGATCCTGCCGCCGCCGAGGCAGCGAGCCGGCTCGAGGAACGCAGTACGGCGATCGCCGAGAGACTCTCCTCGACGCTCACACTCGACCAGACCTCGGTAGCCCGGGTGCTCGCCACGGTGGAAGAGAGCTTCACTGACTTCTCCGTCGTGGCGCATCGGGAGGCGGCAGCTCGAGATCGACTACCGACACAGGGGGCGCCGCTCCTAGAGGTACCGCGCATGGAGGGCGACGTGGCTGACCTTTCCGGCCTGTTCGCTATCGGCAAGGCGCTCCTCGACCCCTCACTCTGACGAGGTCCCAGCCCCGCTACGTTGAGCACATGGACGCAACCGAGGTGCACTGACCCGATGCTCGATTACCACCTCCACCTCTGGACGCACGAGGATCCCACGACGTGGCTGTCGCTTGACCAAATTGCGGCCTACTGCGAGCAGGCGCAGAGCCAGGGTGTCGAAGAAATTGCCATCACCGAGCACATCCACCGCTTCGCTCAGGCCACCGACCTCGTCGGTAGGTTCTGGGCCTCCACCGAGCCGGATCCGCAGCTTCAGGCCCAGATCGCCGGCTACATCGATTGGCACACTGGTTCTGACCTCGACGCCTATGTCGAGCTCTGCCTTGAGGCCAAGGCAGCGGGACTTCCGGTCAAGATCGGGATGGAGGTCGACTACTACCGCGGCCAGATGGACGAGGTGTCCGAGCTGTTGGCGGGCTACCCCTTCGACGTGCTGCTCGGGTCGGTCCACTGGATCGGTGGCTGGCAGTTCGACGATGTCGACAACAAGGCCCAGATGGCTCATTGGGATACTCGGGATGTCGATGCCTGTTGGGGGGCGTACACCGAGGCCATTGAGGAACTCGCTGTCACCGGGGCCTGCGACGTGCTGGCCCACCCGGACCTGATCAAGGTCAACGGGCGCATGCCTGAGAACCCGACCGAGTGGTGGGACCGGATCGCCGAGGCGGCATCAGCCTCAGGGATGGCCGCCGAGCTCTCGAGCGCAGGGTGGCGCAAGCCGGTGGGGGAGCAGTACCCCTCGATCCCGCTCCTCGACCGTTTCGTGGCGGCAGGTGTGCCTATGACGACCGCCTCGGATGCCCACGCCACCGATCGGGTAGCGGACCGTTCCGAGGACCTCGGGGCAATCATCGACGCCGCCGGAATCACCACCCTGGCGAGCTTCGAGGGCCGCGTCCGCACGGACGTACCCGTGCGGTCGGCCTGATGGCGACACCTTCTGAGCTGGCCCGCCTTCGCACGGAGCTCGACCAGCACCAGACCGAACATCTGCAGCGACTCCTCGGCTCGTGGTCCCTGCTGGCCGACCTGTCGTTCAGCGATCTACTCCTCGTGGTTCCGGTGGCGGCACCGCCACCGGGCACCGGAGCCCAGCTCGTGGTCCTCGGGCAAGTGCGGCCGAACAACCGATCAACCCTGATCTCTCAGGATCTTGTCGGCCAGACCGTGTCGGAGCGCCGCTGGGACCTCGCCGCCGAAGCGCTTCATTCAGGCCGCCTCGTCAAAGGCTCGATGTTCGACACCGAGCTCGACGAGGCGGTTCCTGTCTGGAATGTTCCGGTACGACACCGCAGCGAGGTCATCGGTGTGCTGGTTCGGATCCAGGGACCTTTGCGCGGAACGGCGAGCATGTACGAGCGGACCTACCTCGATGTCTTTGAGCGGTTCTGCACGATGATCTCGGAATCGACCTTCCCCTTTCATGATGAAGAGGTGGCGGCAGAGGAGACCCCACGGGTCGGCGATGGCGCCATCGTGGTCGACGGCGAGGGTCGAGTCGAGCTGGCGACGCCCAACGCCATCAACGCACTGCACCGACTGGGGATCTTTTCTCCCCCCGACGGGAGTCGGTTCGACGGGCTCGGCATCGATGCGCACCTCGTGTCGATGGCCCTCGAGTCCGGGCGCCCGGTGGTTGAGGAGATCGAGCGTCGTCCGGATGTCTCGGTGCTGGCCCACTGCGTGCCGCTGCTCGAGTCCGGTCAGGTCACCGGGGCACTCATCTTGCTGCGCGACGTGACGGACCTGCGCCGCCTCGACCGACTGGTGCTCTCGAAGGACCAGGCGATCCGTGAAGTCCACCACAGGGTCAAGAACAACCTGCAAACAATCTCGGCCCTGCTTCGGCTCCAGGCGAGACGGACCGACGATGACCATGGACGCCAGGCGCTCCTCGAGGCCGAGCGGCGCATCCGGTCCATCGCCATCGTGCACGAGATCCTGTCTCGAGAGCCAGGCGATGACGTGGAGTTCTCCGAAATCGTGATCGCACTGGTCCAGATGGCCGAGGACTCCGTGGTCACCGGCCGGCCGGTCGAGATCACCGTGATCGGCAACCTCGCCGAGGTCCCAGCGGATATCGCCACACCGCTCGCAGTGGCGCTCGCGGAACTGCTGCAGAACGCCGTCGAGCATGCGTTCGTCGGCCATGGGGACGAACATGCCGTCGGTCATATCGGCATGCGTCTGCGACGCGAGCGAGGAATGCTCTATGCCGAGGTCAGGGACAATGGCCTCGGACTCCCCGAAGGGTTCAGCATCGATGCCAGCTCAAGCCTTGGTTTGAGCATCGTGCGCGATCTCGTCAGCACCCAACTTGAGGGAAAGATGGAGATGACCTCAGTGAGTTCGGACGAAGGTGGCGGAACGCTGGTGTCGCTCGAGGTGCCGGTGATCGATCGGCGCTCACCGCACCCAACGGCACGGGCGAAGACCTAGTCGCTCAGGCGGACTCGGACTGCATCTCGCGCTCCCGCTGCTCAGCGAGGTTACGACGGCGAGCGGCAAGCCAGGCCTTGCGCAGCTTGCGGCGCTCGTCCTCAGAGGTTCCGCCCCAGACGCCGGACTCTTGGTTGGTGGCCAGTGCGAAGTCGAGGCATGCGGAGCTGGCCTCGCAGGCGTCACAGACGCGCTTGGCGGCATCAATCTGATCAACGGCGAGGCCGGTGGAGCCGATTGGGAAGAACAAGTCAGGCTCTGCGTTGCGGCAGGCCGCTTCGTTGCGCCATGCGTCAGCGTCCCAATCGACAGTTCGGTTCCAAGTGAGGGCCATTTTGCAATCCTCTTCGTTCGTAGCAGGGGGGCTTGTGCAGGACTTCACAAGATCTGTCCCCGAGGGTGACGGTCCGTGGAGTGCCTGTGTCATGATCGTAGCCAGCAGTCGAACAGCCAACAAGGGTATTTGTGAAGTTTTTCTCGGGCGGTCGCAGACGATGACACGTGTAGTTGCACATCGAGGCGCAGCACAGCAGGCGCCAGAGAATTCGGTGCAGGCGTTCCTCCACGCACGCCTCCAAGGCGCTGATGGCGTGGAGCTCGATGTTCGCCGCAGCCGCGACGGAGCCCTGGTGGTCAACCACGACGCCATCGTGGATGGGCTCGGGGCGATCTGTGACCTCGCTGTGGCTGATCTGCCATCTCACGTCGCTCTGCTCTCAGAGATCATCGAAGCCTGCGCAGGCATGGAGGTGAATGTTGAGATCAAGAACAGCCCCGGCGAGCCGGGCCATGACGCAACCGGATCGCTGGTGACGCAGGTCCTCGCGGAACTCGCCGACCTCGCTCATCCCGATGGCCTGATCATCTCGAGCTTCGACCTCGAAACGATGGAGGCGGTGTACCGAGGTGAGCCCACCCTTCGCACCGGACTCCTGCTCGAGCCGGGAGCCGATCTTTTCCATGCCGTCGAGCTGGCCGCTGACCGAGGATTCACCGCCATCCATCCCTTTGTGATCGGCTGCACCACCGAGGTGGTCGCTGCGGCCCATGCCGCAGGGATCGCCGTCAATGTCTGGACGGTCGACGCGGAGCACGACGCGATCTCGATGGCCGCCATGGGTGTTGACGCCATCATCACCGATGATGTGCCGATGGTCCGACGAGTCGTGGACGCACCGCACTGAACATTTCCGTGAAGATTGGCGGACCGGTGGCATCGTCCGCTTATATTGAACTCATGAACGTTGTCGTCTGTGTGAAGCAAATCCCCGACCCCGCCGCGCCGCAATCCCTTGAGCCCGGCACCAATACCCTCGATCGCTCTGGCAAGTTGATCCTGGACGACTCTGACGCCTACGGCGTTGAGATGGCGCTCCAGCTCGCCGAGCAGGCCGGTGGCGGCGAAGTGACCCTCGTCTCCATGGCGCCGAACGACGAGACCTCGGGCCTGCGCACCGCGCTGGCCATGGGTGCGGCAAGCGCCATCTTGATCAGTGACCCCGCCCTCAAGGGGGCTGATGCCCTCACCACAGCAAAGATGCTCGCAGCGGCCATCAAGCGGACGAACGCAGACCTGATCATCGCCGCCACCGAGTCGTCAGACGGCTATACCGGAACCACCCCAGTGCAGGTTGCGGAGCTCCTCGGGCTCCCGTCGATCACCTTCGCCAAGTCGGTGTCGGTCGACGGTTCGAGCGTCAAGGTCGAACGCCAGACCGAGTCGGGCTACGACGATGTGACCTCGCCACTTCCGGCGCTGGTCACGGTGACCGCTGGTGTGGTCGAACCCCGCTATCCGTCCTTCAAGGGCATCATGGCGGCCAAGTCGAAGCCGGTCGAGATCCTCACCGCAGCCGACCTCGGGGTGACCGCTGGTCAGACCGGCCAGGAGATCACCTCGGTGGTCGAGGCTGAGGCCCGGGCCGCCGGTGAGATCGTCGTTGACGAGGGCGATGGTGCGCAGCGCATCGTCACCTTCCTTGAGGCCCTCAAGCTCGTTTAGCGCCAGCCACCGAACCAACTCGAACTTCCACTCCACGTAGAAAGGCCACATCATGGCGATCGACAAGATCTGGGTTGTCGCAGAGGCGACCGAAGCAGGACCGACCACCGTCACCCTCGAGTTGCTGACGGCAGCGCGAGGGCTCGCCAGCACGGTTGAGGCCGTCGCATGGGGAACTACTACCGCCGCCAACGCCGCCGTCCTCGGTGAGTACGGAGCGAGCACCGTCCACGACATCGGCGACATCGGCGATGCCCTCCCAGGCGCCCCGGTGGCCTCGGCCATTGCTACTGCCATCGCATCGGGGGCCGGACCCACCGCCATTTTGGTCCCGACGTCCTACGATGGCCGTGACATCGCTGGCCGCCTGTCGGCTCGAGCTGACCTCCCGGTCCTCACCAACATCACTGGCCTCGTCGGCGGCGATGAGCTCACTAGTCAGCACCCGATATTCGGTGGTGCCCAGATCGTCAACGCCCGCTTCACCGGCCAGGCTCCCGGGATCTTCGTGGTCCGGGCGAAGTCCTTCGCCGCTGAGTCCGCCGGTGGTGCTCCGGCAGCGGTCAGCCCGCTGGCCGTCGGCGACCTCGGAGCGACGAACGCCGCCGCAGTGGTGACCCGCCACATCGAGGAGCGCACTGGACCGAAGCTCGACGAGGCTCCGGTCGTGGTCTCGGGTGGCCGTGGCCTTGGAGAGGCCGCCAACTACAGCCTCATCGAGGACCTCGCCAAGCTGCTCAACGGTGCCGCCGGCGCCAGCCGAGCCATCGTCGATGCTGGATGGGTGCCATACTCCCATCAGGTGGGGCAGACCGGCAAGACCGTCAAGCCCACCGTCTACCTTGCCTGTGGTATCTCCGGTGCTACACAGCACATGGTGGGTATGAAGGGATCGAAGAACATCATCGCCATCAACAAGGACCAGGACGCGCCGATATTCGGCGTGGCCGACCTCGGCATCGTCGGTGATGTGCACAAGGTAGTGCCGGCGCTGATTGAGGCTCTGAAGGCTCGCTGATCGGCCACACCGGCCGCAAGGCCGGATCAGACCACCGACGAACCCCGGCCCTGCGGCCGGGGTTCGTCGCGTCCCCGGGAGGAACACGCTGGGCCTCCCGGGAATCCATTGTGGAGCCGACTAACCTCAAGCAGGTTTTCCATGCTGTTCCCGACCATCGACTTCGCCCTCTTCTTTCTGGTGGTCTTCGGGGTCGGCTGGTCGCTCAGCGGCAAGCCGGTGCTGTGGAAGCTGGCCATGCTCGGCTTCTCGTACTTCTTCTACGCCTGGTGGGATCCGCGGTTCGTCTTGCTGCTCATCGCCGAGACATTGATCGCCCACGTCGGATCGCGTCGGATTCACGCCACTCGCGATGAGGCGGTGGCGAAACGTTGGACGTGGGTGACGGTGGGTGGGCTCCTCGTCATCCTCGGCTACTTCAAGTACGCCGGGTTCTTCGCCGTCAACCTCGACAACCTCCTGCGAGGCATAGGACTCGGGAACCTGATCCCGCTGATCCAGCCGACGCTGCCCATCGCCATCAGCTTTTTCACGTTCATGGCCATCAGCTACGTCGTGGACGTCTCCCGAGGTCAGCTCGAACCTGCCGCACCGATCGACTTGGCGGTCTATCTCGCCTTCTTCCCTCACCTGATCGCCGGGCCCATCGTCCGAGGATCCGAATTGCTGCCTCAGCTCAAGCGTCGGCGGGATCCGAACCGGATCGACTACTCGCGAGCCGCAGTCCTGATCATCCAGGGGCTCTTCAAGAAGGTGGTCATCAGCTCGTACATCGCCTCGGCCATCGTCGACCCGGTGTTCTCGTCCCCGTCGAGCCACTCGGGCCTCGATGCGCTGATCGGTGTGTGGGGTTATGCGGTCCAGATCTACTGTGACTTCTCGGGCTACACCGACATTGCCATCGGGCTCGCCATGCTCCTTGGCATCAGATTCCCCGTGAACTTCGACGCCCCGTACTCGGCCGCCAACCTGCAGGACTTCTGGCGCCGATGGCACATCACACTGTCGCGCTGGTTGCGTGACTACCTCTACATCCCGCTTGGGGGAAACCGCGGGAGTCAGTCCGAGGTAGCTCGCAACATCATGCTCACCATGATCCTCGGCGGACTCTGGCACGGGGCGGCATGGACATTCCTCGTGTGGGGCCTGCTCCATGGCGTTGGTCAGGTCGTGGCCCACGTGCGTCGGGAACGGCGGGCGGCCCAAGGCCTCCTTCCGGTGGTGCCGAGCCGGCTCCGTCATGTCGGCCAGGTGGTCTTCACCTTCCAGTTCGTCTGTCTCGCCTGGATCTTCTTCCGGGCGACGTCATTCACCAATGCCTTCGCCGTGCTCGGCCGGATCGTGACGGGCTGGGGGATGGGGTCGAACCTGGTGACCCCAATGGTCCTGCTCACAATCGTGGCGGTGCTCCTTGTCCAGCAGATGCCGACCAGGCTCGGCGAGCGGTTGGCGGCGATGTGGTCCAATCTGCACCTCGCCGTGCAAGCTCTTACCCTGGCCATCGTTCTGCTGATCATCACGACCCTCGGCCCGACTGGCGTCGCGCCCTTCATCTACTACCGCTTCTGAGCAGTCGATGACCTCCGGAGCGGTGGTGCACCGTCGTAGCATGAGCGCCGTGATGTCCTGTCGGCCACTGAGGAACTCGCAGTGACGGCAGAGGTCGACGGAGCGGTTGTGAACCAGACCTCAGGACCGCAACAACCCCGGACTCTTGCGTGGCGGTCGGTCTTGGGTTTGATGGCCGCCGCCCTGGCTATCTGGCTTCTACTCGATGCGGTGACCCTCGAGCACAATGCCGAGGTCTCGCCGATCGGCACGCGCCGCTCGGTGGCGATGGCGGTCCTGCGACCCCTGGCCGCCATCAGCCGTTTCACGCAGGTTTCGCGCCTCGAGTCGACCGCCAACGGCGTCCTTGGTCGGTCGACGGTTGGATCTGGGGGGCACACCTTCGTGGTGATTGCTCCACCGGTGGTCCAGGCCAACTCCACGAAGCATCCGCCAATCCATCCCTCAGTCACGACACTTCCTCCCGACCCGCTCCAGAATCCGACTGCGGCTAACCCTCTACGGGCACTGCTGCTCGGCGACTCACTGGGCCTCGACCTTGGCGGGCCGCTTCAGAACCGGCTGGCCTCGACTGGGCTGGTGGCGGCGACACTCGACGGCAAGGAGTCGACGGGTCTGACGCGCCCGGACTATTTCGACTGGCCGGCCGAACTCAACCGGGCGATGGAGCAAGTCAACCCCCAGCTGGTGGTGGTCATGATGGGGGCTAACGATCCGCAGAGCTTCCTCGGCCCACCCGTGATCTCGTATGGCACGGAGCAGTGGAACAGAGAATACGAGCACCGAGCTGTTCGCTTTATGCGCAAGGCCACGTCGAACGGCGCCCGACTGATATGGGTGAGCCTTCCGGCAATGCGCGATCCCGCCCTTGCCGCCAGGTTAGGAACGGTCAATGCATTGCAAAAGGCTGCTGCCGCCAAGGTGCCCGGAGTGATCTACCTCTCGTCGAACCCCTCGGTGAGCCCCGGCGGCGAGTACACCGCCTTTGTGACGAGCAATGGTCAGAATGTCCCGGTTCGCGAGCCTGATGGTGTGCATGTGTCGGCGCAAGGTGGTGCACTCCTGAGTGAAGAGGTCGTCCATGCCATGCGCCACGACCTTGGTGTCCCGATCCGCTAGGTGCAAGCGTTGGCGCCGCATTGGGCGTCGGACAATCGACGCTCAGATGAGTGAGCGTGCATCACGACGGCGCCGAAAGCTCGGGAGGGGCCGTCGCTCAGATCGAAGGACGCCTCCCTGCATAGCGGGAGGGTGATCCCGCATTGGCGGCTCCGTCGAAGATCTTCTTGGCGCCCATCGCCATCTCCCGTCCCGTCACGGTTCGCTCCTGCTTCTCATCTCGATTTGCTGAAATCTCGAGGTGGGCCATCGCGGGCTCGTCAGTGAGAACCGAAAGCAGCCCCCAACAACTAGGTGACGATTCAGCTGCAGAGTGTGAGCTAGATCAGCGGCCACGGGTAGGGCGGCCAGGGAGCGTCCTCGTCGGGCTCGGGGAGAACACCGGATTCGACGAGGGATCCGGCTCGCCACCGCAACGCCTCGACCTCTGAGCGGCTGAGCAGGTCAAGCAGCTCGTCTGGCGGATCGTCAACGAGTCCCACCAGGGCTCGAGCAGAGGTCTCACTCAAGGGATCTCCGGCGAAGTCCCAGATCACAGTGCGCAACTTGTCCTCTACGTGGAAGCACAGGCCGTGATCGATCGCCCAAAGTTCGCCGTCGGCGAGGAGCACATGACCGCTCTTGCGGTCGGAATTGTTGGTGACGGCATCGAATGCGGCGAGCTGGCGGAAGCGTTCGTGGGTGCCGAGGTCCTCTCGCAGGGTGAAGTAGTGCTGCTCTGGATCCTCGTTGACATAGAGCTGGAGGGACCCGGGTCCGAGTGGTCCGTCCTCTCGCGCCACGGTGGGTGGGACCATACCGAGGCCAAGAGCATCGCTCACTACGTGTGCGGCCACCTCTCGGCGCCAAAGGCCGCTGGGGAAGTCCCAGAGCGGGCGTTCGCCGCTCTCGGGCTTATGGACGGCCTTGATGGCCTCGCCCTCGAGGGTGACCTCGACGAGCAGGGTGGTGTTCGAGCTGTTGGTGAAGCGGGCCTCGATGGAGATCTCGCCGAGGCGGAGGATCTCGTCGACTCGGCTGGTCACGTGATGGGCGCCCGATGGCCATTGGTGCGCGGGCAGTCATGACCACGGGGATCGAGTGGGAACCCGCAGAGAGGGCAAGGTGGCCGACCGGCCTCGACGAGCAGTGTGGCCCGGATGGCGAAGGCAGCAGCCTGCTCCTTGCTGACGATGAACGTGGCGGTGTCGGCGGGGGGATCACCCTCGAACGACTCGACCACGACCTCGACGGTTCCGTCGATCTCGTCGATGGTGACGGATAGTTCACCGGCAACCAGGTCGATGCCGTCGTCAGGGCTGAGGATGAGTTCGAGGTCGTCGGGGAGGTGGCCGGGGCGGCCCATCGAGTCGAGCGCACGGGTCAGGTACGTCGCGAGGACGGCAATCTGCTGCTTCTCGACCTTGATGGTGATCGTGTCAAGGCCCTTGACGCCTTGAAGGAGGAAGACGCGACCGCCGACCTCTCCAATGGCGCCGACGGTGAAGCGGTCAGGATTGCGAAGGATGTGATCGGTCATGAGGGGCTGAGCTCCTGGAGTGATGCCGTCGAGCTGACGGTGAGGACGTGAGGGCCATGGGGCCCGAGCAACAGGGCGCTCACGGAACACGGGGCGACGCTCAGGCGCTGGAACAGATCGAGCGGGGCGCCGGCGGCATTCGACACCATGGCCTTGATGGGATCGGCGTGACTGACGGCCACGATGGTCTGGCCAGGGTGGGTGGCGGCAAGGTCGACCACGGTCTGCCATGAGCGAGTGGCCATCTCGGAGAACGACTCTCCGCCAGGGAACCGGAAGGTGGAAGGGGAGTGCTGGACCTGGGACCACTCGGGGAGCTTTCGGAGCCTGTCGAGCTTCTTGCCGGTCCATGATCCGAAGTCGCACTCAAGGAGGCCCTTGGCTGACCGAACGCGCAGGCCGAGGGCCCGAGCGATTGGCGCGGCGGTCTCTCGGGTGCGCTCGAGGGGTGAGGCGTAGACAGCGACAGGGGGGCGAGAGAGCCCGGCAATCCGCTCAGCTGCGGTCTCGGCCTGACGCTTCCCGATGTCTGAGAGGTGGAGTCCGGGGGCCCGACCGGGCAGGATGGTCCCTGTTGACGGGGTGGCCCCGTGGCGGACCAGCAGGACCATCGTCGGTGCGGGGAGTTTCGTCGGTCGTGCGGCAGCCATCTGGTTCATCGTAGACAGGCGCCACGACTATTCGGTCAGTCCTCAGGCAGGCGCAGGCATGCGACGTGGCGCGTCGACTGCCGTGGCCGGCCACCGCTTGCGGCTCACGCCAGCAAGACGGCGGAGCAGTGCGATGCCGGCAGGGTCGTCGTCGCCAGGTCTGGTCTCGACCGCACCAGCCGCCACCATGGCGTTGAGAAGCTCGCGGCCAGCCTCGGTCCGAACGATGGTCAAGGTCCAGTCGCTGAAGCTCCCGATCCCGCCGGTCGAGATGTCGGCGTGCTCGGCAGCGAAGTCAGGACAGGCCTTGCAGCCCTCGCGGGTCCAGGCGTGACACTCCTTGAGCGGAACCTCAACGTAACGGTCCTCCGTCAGCCAGAGCTGGAAGACGCCCTTGATATTCATCTTGACGATCTCGTGCCGGGCGATGCCGTACTTGGCCTCGAAGAGCTCCTCGAAGATGGCGTCATCGAAGGTCTTCGAGCACAGCAGGCCGATCGAGAGCGAGAGGCGACGGGCGATCTTCCCGGCCTTGCGGGCCTGCATCGCTCCGGGTGCCGATGCCTGACACCCCATGCCCACGAGGGCGATGCGCTCAGCGCCGGTGGCGATGGCGTCGGGATAGGCGAGGGTGTTGGCCGAGTAGGTGTAGCGGGACCCGGCGGTGGCGAGGACCTCTTCGCGGGTCCGCACCATGGTTGGCACTGCACGCCAGCTTCCGCCTCCCTCGAGGCCCGAGACGAGGGCAGCATCGACATGGTCGTTCTCAAGGGCGAAGGTCAGCAGCGCCGAGACGAAGCCGCCGTCTTGGCCGGCGGCTGCGAGCTCAGGATCGGTGGCCCGTGCGAGCACGATGTCGAGGCTCTGGCCGAAGATCTCATCGTCGGTCCGAGGGCGCCCAAAGAGCTTCTCGTCGACCTCGGTCTCCCAAGTGCGAAAGCGTGGGCAGGCCCGGGTGCACATCGTGCAGCCCTTCTCGCCGTGGGTGCACGAGTCGATCGATCCATCGATGTCGAGGTGAAAGGGCTTGTAGGCCCCATCGGTGGTGTTGTAATCGAGGACATCGTGCGGGCAGGCGATGATGCAACCGGCACAGCCGGTGCAAAGTCCTCCGGTGACGACTTCGGAGTACAGCTCAGTCCATTGGGGCTTCTCGGGAGGCATCTGTGTACCCTACCGACAGCTGCGGCCGAGTTCGCGCAGCCCACTACCGTTACGGCGATGCCCGAGATCCTTGAGATCGAGTACTACCGACAGCTGGCCGAGGGCGCGCTCGACCGACCCATCGCCTCAGTGTTCGTCGATGAGTACGCAGGCCGGGGAGGCCGGCCGGGCATGGACCCTGAGGTCGTTCTCCCGGGACTCTCCTTCCTGGCGGCTGATCGACGCGGCAAGGTGCTCCTGCTCGAGACGGAGGGACCGACCCTAGGCATGCGCTTCGGCATGACCGGCGGCCTACTGCTCGATGGCCTCGCAGGTATTGATGCTCTGCGCTACGGACCGGGGACCTACGAGGACCGGTGGATCCGCGCTGCGGTCACGTTTGCCGATGGGGGGGCGCTGCTCCTCCACGATCCAAGGCGCCTCGGCCGGCTCATCATCGACCCCGACGTCGATGCGCTGGGTCCCGACGCGCTGAGCTTGACGCTCGCAGAGCTGCGGACGGCATTGGCGAGCCGATCGGCCCACGGCGGTCCGCCACTCAAGGCGCGACTGCTCGACCAGTCGAAGATCGCCGGCATTGGGAACCTGCTGGCCGACGAGATCTTGTGGCGAGCAGGCATCGACCCGACTCGGCCGTGCGCACACCTTGACGATGGCGAGATCCGGCGGCTGCATCGTCGCACCAGGAGCGTGCTCGACCAGCTCTTCGAGCGAGGGGGCTCCCATACGGGGGATCACATGGTGGCGCGGTACCCCGGCGGCCGATGCCCGAAGGACGGTGCTGAGCTCTTCCGGGCCACGTTGGGGGGTCGCACCACCTATTGGTGTCCTACCCACCAACACTGACCAGCGGAGACTTTGACAGAGCTCGTCGATAGGGTGAGTCGATGCGCCGCCGACTTTCCACCGCGTTGGTCATCGGTTCCTGCCTCCTCCTCGCCGCTCCGGTGAGCGCTGGTATCCCGATCGGATCAGGCTGGGCAGGGACGAACCGGGGCGATGATGCTCGGACCGCCTGGTACCCATCGCCGGTGGCAGCCACGCCGCAGAGCGTGGCGCAGAACTATGGGGTGTTGTTCCGTACCGATCTTGGCGGGATGGTTCTGGCGCAGCCCATCGTTGCGGCGGGCAGCGTGATCGTGGCCACAGAGACCAATGTTGTCGCTGCCCTCGATCCGACCTCCGGCACCGTGCGCTGGTCTCGCAACCTAGGCGTACCGGTCGACGCCAGCAGCGATGGCTGTGGGGACATCAGCCCCTCGCGGGGTGTTACCTCCACGCCGGTGGTGGACCCAGCGAGTGGCGACGTGGTGCTCGTCGACGAAGAGCAGCGACGAGGGCGCACTGCGTTCTTGGTCCACCGGCTCGACCCCACGACCGGAGTCGACCGCCAGGGGTTCCCGGTCAACGTCACCGGCTCGGCCGACAACCAGCCCGGTGTGATCTTCGACGGGAATGCCGAGATGCAGCGCCCGGGACTGCTGCTTCTCAAAGGTGTCGTCTATGTGGGGTTTGCGTCACATTGTGACCAGCATCCATACAACGGGTGGGTGGCGGGGATCTCGCTGGCAGGCAGGATCACCACGCTCTTCGCTACCGAACCCGCACGATCGGGGGAGGGTGGTATCTGGCAGTCCGGAGCCGGCCTGTCGTCCGACGGT
>Ga0209499_1000955_pt1 | contig 21049 bp, 15 predicted proteins | sample C_130208_EF_Meta_FD_187306 | JGI IMG/M metagenome (GOLD analysis project Ga0209499, IMG submission 187306) | Freshwater microbial communities from Lake Croche, Canada to study carbon cycling - C_130208_EF_MetaG (SPAdes) (version 2) | ecosystem: Environmental > Aquatic > Freshwater > Lake... | reverse complement strand
GCTCCTGCTCTCGGTCAACCTCGGCCACGAGCACCAGCTCAATACCACGGGCGCCGAGAGCCGCGTCAACCTGACCGCAAGCGGTTCGCCGATCTTTATCCTTCGGTCGCAGCGTCCGGCCGCGGACCTGTTGCGCCTCCGCGGGCTCGCCGCGTTCACGCTCGGCGAAAATGCCGAGGCCTACCTTTCGGCCCAGAACACCGCGCTTAGCCAGAAGCAGACCGGGTACAGCCTGCGCGGCGGGCTTAACCTGCACTTCTAAGCGCCCACTGCCGGCCCGGAGTCCCGCGATCGCGGTGGCGCCGGCTGGCAGTCTGCGGCCGGGTCACCACCGATCAACGAGGCTTGATCGGGCGGAGGTGCGCTTGTCTTTGTCGCGTGGCGGGGCCTGAGTTGGGGCAAGCCCTAGCCGTGATGAAAAAATCCACCCGCCGAGATTTCCTGAAGGACGCCTCGCTTCTAGCCGCCAGCCTGCCGGTGGCTTCCCTCGCGTTCCCCTCGCTCCTGCGGGCCGATCCCGGCTCACCCCCGCCGCCCATGCCACACCCTGCTGCCGAGACCACCCCCATCCGCCGCGAGGCCTTTCGCGCCTACCTGCTTCGCGCCCTCGAGGCCAAACTCCCTGGCATCCTCGAGCATGCCCGACCCAGCGGCCAGTTTGGCACCGAGCCGTGGGTCGTCGGCGACCAAAATTCCATCCTCACCCTCGCCCTGCTCTACCACTGCGAGGGCGGTCCGCACTACCGCGATCCGGCATTGCTTGAGCACATCGCGGCCGGCGGACGCTTCCTGCGCGCCCGGCAGGACGCGAAGGGCATGTACCCCTTCGACAAAAAGGACGGCTCGAACTGGGGCCCCATCTACATGCCGTGGACCTATCTCCGCTGGATGGTCACCTACCAGCTGATGGAGGCGGACCTCTCGCCCGCCGACCGCGCCACTTGGACGGAAGGCCTGACCCTCGGCTACAGCGGCATCGCCGCGACCGAACTCAGTTCCCGCAGCAACATCTATCCCGGCCCGCTCACCGGCGCCCCACCGCTGCAGCCGGGCGAGATCCGGCCGTGGATTCACAACATTCCCTGCCACCACGCCGCGGGCCTCTTCATTGCGGGCCGCCAGTTCGGCCGCCCCGAGTGGGAAAAGCAGGCGCGCGAGTTCATGCAGCTCGTGGTAGCCGCGCAGTCCCCTTACGGCTGGTGGACCGAACACCGCGGTCCCGTCGTGCTCTACAACCGCGTCTACATCGAGGCCCTCGGCATCTACCATGCCCTCAGCCGGGATGACGCCGTGCTGCCCGCCCTGGAGCGGGGCAATGTTTTCCACCTCAACTATCTCTATCCCAACGGCGCGATGATCGAGACCGTGGATGAGCGCAACCCGTACGGACCGCTCAAGCTCGCCCATGGCTCCGCCGGGCAGGTCCGCTACCTTCCCGGGGGCGTGCCCATCCATCCCGGGCTCTACTTGACCGACGCCGGTCGCGCCCTGCTCGCCCACCAATGGCCGCTGGTCGCCGACCGCGACCCAGCGGAACTCGACGCGGACTTCCTCTACCTCTTCCTGCCGAAGGACGACGCCGGCTTTGCCTTTACCGCCGCTCCCGACCGCCGCCACCGCATGGGCGCCGACGCGCTCATCGCCCGCGAGGACCCATGGCTGCTCAGTTTCTCCGCCTACTGCTGCGCCCGCACGCCCAACCGTTTCATCCAGGACCGGCAGAACCTACTCAGCATCTTTCACCGCGACTCCGGCCTCATCCTCGGCGGCGGCAACACCAAGCTGCAGCCGCTCTGGAGCACGCTGACCGTCGGCGATCCGAAGTTGCTCACGCCGATCGGCGCCAAGCGCGAAACCAACCTGGCCCCCGACGTGCCGCTGTCGTACACGCCCGACCACTGCGAAATCACCGAGCCCGCCCCGAACCGCTGGACGCAACGCATCTCCGCCGCGGGCGCCATCGCCGATCTCTCCTGCGAGATCCTGTCCGACCGCACGCTCCGCCTCTCCGCCACGCTCGTGCAGGCCGCGCCCGACGGCCGCCCCGCCACGGTCCACCTCACGTTCCTGCCGTATCCCGAAAGCCCCGTTACCTTCTCCGACGGTACGCGCGCGGAAATCGCCGCCGCCACGCTCTGGGAAAAATCCGGCGTCACCCGCGTGGGCCATCACAACTGGCAGCTCACCTTGCCCACGGCCGCACGGATCTCGTGTCCCGTGCTGCCGCACAACCCGTATTCCAGCGACGGCCACGCCGAAGCCACGGAAGGCCGCCTCGTCGTCTCGCTGCCACTGGGCGCGAAGGAGCAAAGCCACCGCCTCACGCTGTCAGTGGCCAAGCAGACCTAAGGTTCCTCACGCAAAGCCGCTAAGCCGCAGAAGTCCGACCCTTTGCGCCTCTGCGCCTTTGCGTGAAAAAATCTTCCGTCGATTCTCACCCCAGCCAGCGGTCCCGCCCGCCCGTTAGCGCGCCAGGGGGTGCCGCTGGCTGATGTTCACGTTCAGCCCCGAGTGTTGCACCAGCGTGATGAACCGTGTGCCGCGCTTGTTCATCAGCTTGAGTTCCAAGGTCACGTGATCGCCGTTTTTTCGGTTAAGGAAGAGCCGGTTGAGTTCGCTGCCCTCGCCGAAGGTCGCCTGAAAGTTGTCCACCGCGAGCCCGTTGAGGCCAAAGATGCGCGCGCCGGGGGTGATGCCCTCCTGTTCGGCCATGGACTCCGGCTGCACGGCCTTCACATACATCGCCAGTACGCGGTGGGTGTATTTGTCCTCCCAGAGCTCAAGCCCGAGACCAAAGCACAGCAGGTGCCGGTCATTCACGGTGAATTTCTCCAGTTGCACCGGCGGCTGGCCGCCGCCCGCCGGTTCGGCCGGCGTGGCCCGGGTGGAGAGCAAGGTCCCCATCGCGAGCGTCAGCAGTCCTGCCCGGCCGACCCAAAATCTGCCACGGGCGGTTTTCACCGGGGATGAAATCCGTCCGAAAACTGAGCTACACCAGCCGGAATTCCAGCGTCTCCAGCTCGTTCATGTTGAACGGGGCGCTGGCAAGGAGTTCCTCCAGCTTCACCAGCGCAGCCGCCAGGTCCGGGGCCTCGAACACCGCGGCGCCATCGTCGCTGTCATGGACGTTGATCGCCCAGGGTGTGGCGGCGTGACCGGTTTCATACAGCGAGCCGTAGAGATAGTTTCCCGGCAGCCCCGGGTGCGGGCCCGCGCCCGGCACGAGGAAGAGGCTGTGAATGATGTCGTGCACCGGCGTGCCGTCATGCTTGCGGTGGTGGACGGGTTTGCCCGCGACCTGGAGCCGGCGCGCCTCCGCCCGCGCGCGGCGGTCCGCCGGCAGGGACTGCACGTAGCGGTCGAAAATGCCGGCATTGCGCTCGAGATGCTCGGGATTCAGCCGGCCCGCGATCACCTCCTCGAGATTCGAGGCGTGAAACGAGGGCAGCTTCGTCAGCGAGCGGGCGGTGACATGCCCGTCCTTGTGGTCCGCATCGGCATACGCCTGGTGCGTGGCGTAGAGACGCTTCAGCGCATCCTGGTAGGCGGGAGTCCCGGGCACGGCGCCGATCGGGCTCTGCTCAATCTTGTCCAACACGGCATGATCAAACTGTTCGTTGGGGTCGTGGGGCATGGGGAGGGCGACAGCCAAACGCACTGGCATAGGAAAGTCCAAGGGTAACCACCGGCGATCTTCGGATCCAGTGTAACCCATTGGGTTACACTCCTCCGGGCCGCGCGGGGTTTTCCTTTTGCGCAAACCCGCGCCACCTGCACTGTCGGCACCGCCATGCCCGCCCCCTCGCGCATCGTTGATTCCCACCAGCACGTCCGCTGGCACCAGCGCGACGAGCGCGGGCTTGTCGCCGACCTCGACGCCCACGCCATCGGCTACGCCTGGCTGCTCACCTGGCAGCTCGGCCTGGTCGAGCAGTCACCCGAACACGCGGCCTATCTCAACCCGGCGCTCACGCTGCCCGACGGCTCGCACCCCGGCATCCCATTGTCCGAGCTGCTGGCCGTGCGGGAGAAATACCCCCGGCGCTTCGTGGTCGGCTACTGCCCGCACCCGCTCTGGCCCAGCGCCCCGCAGCTGCTCGAGGCCGCCCATCACATGCACGACGTCCGCGTGTGCGGCGAATGGAAGTTCCGCGTGCCCTTCGACGACCCGCACTGCCTCGCGCTCTTCCGCATGGCGGGAAAACTGAAACTCCCCGTCGTGCTGCACCTCGACGTCCAATACCTGCCCGACCCCGTCACCGGCGCGCCCGTTTACCAGCGCGCGTGGTACGGCGGCAACGTCGGCGCCCTCGACCGCGCGCTCACCGCGTGCCCGGAGACGGTCTTCATCGGCCATGCGCCCGGGTTCTGGCGCGAGATCAGCGGCGACGCCGACACGAGTTCCAACCAATACCCGGACACGCCCGTGACGCCCGGCGGCCGGCTGATGCCGTTGTTCGACCGCCATCCCAACCTCTACGCCGATCTTTCCGCCGGCTCGGGCCGCACGGCCCTCGCGCGCGACCCGGCCCACGCCGTACAGTTCCTCACGCGCTACGCCGACCGCCTGCTCTTCGGCCGCGACTACTACGGCACCGAGTTGCACGCGTTCCTGCAGTCGCAGACGCTCAGCGCCGACGTCGTGGAAAAGATCTACTGGCGCAACGCCGAGCGCCTGGTCGCCCCGCCGCAATGAGCAGCCGGTCATTTATTCACGCAAAGCCGCCAAGACGCAAAGCCCAGACCCCCGAACCATTCCCTCCCTCTCCGCGGCTTTGCGCCTTTGCGTGAGACCCTCCGATAATCTCCCTTTTCATGAAGAAAATCACGATCCACGTCATCCCCAACGCCCATCTCGATCCCGTCTGGCTCTGGGATTCTCGCGAGGGTCTCAACGAGGGGGTGGCCACCTGCCGGGCGATGCTCAACTTGCTGGACTCCGAGCCCGACCTGACCTTCATCCGCGGCGAGGCCGCGATCTACGAGCACGTGCGCCGCACCGACCCCGCGACCTTCGCGCGCATCAAGAAAATGATCCGCACGGGCCGCTGGGAGGTCGTCGGCGGCACCTGGATCCAGCCCGACACCAACCTGCTCGAGAGCGAGGTCCTCTGCCGGCATTATGAAGTCGGCCTGCGCTATTTCCGCGAAACCCTTGGCGTAAACGTGAAGAGCGGCTGGCAGGCCGACTCCTTCGGCCACACCGCCGGCCTGCCCGATGTGCTCGCCGCCGGCGGCGTGGAGAATTTTGCGTTCACCCGCCCCAACCGGGAGGATTTCATCCTGAAGACCCCTGCCTTCTGGTGGCACGGCCGCAGCGGCGCCAAGATCCTCGGCTACCGCGCGCCCATCGGCTGGTACGGCTGCGAGCGCGATGAAGTGAAGCGTCGCTTTGACGAACTCGTGCCGTACGCCAAGACCTCCAAACTACGCAACATCGGCATGTTCGTCGGCCTCGGCAACCACGGGGGCGGCCCGAGTCGCCAGATCGTGGCCGATGTCCACGCCTGGGCCGCCGCGCATCCGGACTTCGAGGTGCGTTTCAGCGGGCTCAACGGTTTCTTCAACGCCCTCCGGCGCGAGGTGGCCGCCCCTGACGGACCAAAACTCGATAACATCCACGGCGAGCTGCAGTACTGCCAGCGCGGCTGCTATTCGTCCGTGATGCGGTTTAAGCATCCTTACCGCCGCGCCGAACACGAGCTGCTCCGCGGCGAGCGCACCACCGCACTGCTGGCCAACGCCGGCCTCGCCCCCGCCACGGACCTTTCCAAGGCCTGGGAATCCGTCCTCTTCAACTCGTTCCACGACATCCTCCCCGGCTCGAGCATCGAGCGGGCTTTCGACGAGCAGATCGACGAGGTCGGCGGCGCCCGCCACGCCGTGCGCCACGACACGTTCCTTGCGCTCAACCATCTCGTGGGCCGCGTCCGCATCGCCCTCCCCGCCGTCGGCCACGACCGGCCCAAGGCCGTGCCCTTCCTCGTCTGGAACCCGCACCTGCGCCCCGTGCAGACCTTCGTCGAGATCGAGGCCTGCCTCGATCACCGCCCGGTCTGGCAATACAAGGACCGCGCCGAAAAACTGCCGCTCGAGGTCCGCGTGGGCGGTAAGCGCGCCGCCTTCCAGATTATCGAGACCGAGCACGAGTGCTTCCCCGAACTCGCCTGGCGCAAGCGCGTGGTCGTACCCATCACCCTCCCCGCCGCCGGCTGGAATCTCGCCACCGTCGGCTGGGTCGAGGGTTCGAAATCTCCCGCGCTTCCCCGCACCGCCACCGGACGAGGCAATTCCATTCGCAACGACTTCTACCAAGTCACCGCCAAGCCCGGCGCCGGCGGCATTCAGGTCCGCCACCGCGGCCGCTCGCTCTTCGGCGCCCGCGGATTGCAGTTGGACACCCTCGCCGACAACTGGGGCTCGTGGGGCTCGATGAACGAGTCCGCCCCCGGCGTCCGCCTCACCGAGAAAATCGGCCGTTGGAAAATCACCCGCGTCGCCGTGACCGAGAGCGGCCCGCTCCGCGCCGCCCTCGTCGTGCGACTCACGACCAACCGCGCGCACGTTGACCTGACCTTCCAGCTCACCGCCGGAGTCGAGGAGGTCGCGATCGACGCCCGCGTCTTCACCGATCTCGAGGCTGCGCGCATCAAGCTCATTCTCCCCGGCGCCCGCGCCGTTGAGTGCGAGGTCCCCGCCGAGCGCGTCAAACGCACGCTCGAAGGCGAGGCCCCGATGCTCCGCTGGGTGCGTGCCCGCGATGGACGTAACGGTTTCTCGGTCGTGAGCGACGTGCTCGCCAACTACGACCTCGAGGGTGGCGACCTGCGCGTCACGCTCGCCCGCGCCAACCGGTACTCCTGTGCCGAGAACCTCGATCAAAAGACGACTTGGTGGCGGCCCACCACCGACCGCGGTGAACTCCGCGAGAAGCTCACGCTCCTCCCGCTTTCCGCCCCCGTGGTCGAAGCCGCCGAGCTGCTGAGCCAGCCGCCGCTCATCGCCATGGGTTGGGAAAACCGCACCGGCGACCTCCCCATCTCGGGCTCGCTCGCCACGCTGACGTCCCCCGACGTGCAACTGCTCGCCCTCAAGTCCGGCCCCGGCGGTCGCGGCCTGGAACTGCGCGTCAAGAGCTACGCCACGTCGCCCCGCCGGCCCGTGCTCAAACTCGGCCATAAAACCCTCCGCCTTCCCGCCGTCCTCCCCGGCGAAGTCGCGACCTTCCGCATCGCGGGCGCCTCCGCCCGCAAGGTCATGCTGGGCCGGTAAATTCCTTGGCCACGAAAAGGCACAAAGAGGCACGAAAAATTCTCCACTGTAGGGGTGCAGTGTTGCTGCGCCCGTCTTCTCGCAAACATGCCTCACATCGAACTCACCACGATCATCGCTGCTCCGATCGAAAAGGTCTTTGATCTCGCACGCAGTATCGACGCCCATGCAGCCAGTCAGACCAGCCATGGTGAAAAGGCCGGGGCCGGACGAACCTCCGGGTTGATTGAGCAAGGCGAGGAGGCCACGTGGGAGGCCGTGGATCTGGGAGTGCGCCAGCGACTGACCCGCCGGATCGTAACAATGAGGCGCCCAACCTATTTTCGGGACCGCATGCGGCGCGGGGCTTTCCAGCACATGGTTCACGATCACTTCTTTGAGCCCACGCCGGTCGGCACCGTGAGGAAGGACGTCTTCGACTACAGTTCACCGTTGGGCACGCTTGGACGATTCGCCGACTGGCTCTTTCTCGAACGTTACATGCGACGTTTGCTCGCTGGGCGGAAGCAGGTGCTGAAACAATTGGCGGAAGCCTCCGCCCCGTAGGTCGGGCTTTACGTCCGACAGGTTTCGGCTGCCGGGCGTAAAGCCCGACCTACGCATTTGCGCCTTTTCGTGTCTCTTTGTGGCCAACCCTCAGACATTCCAAGGCGCCACGGTCAGATCCACCGCCTGCCCTGTGCGGATCGACTCGATCGCAGCCAAGACCACCGCCGACGTGCGGCGGGCGGACTGGACGGACACCGGCGAGGGTTTGCCCTCGGCGACCGCACTGATGAACGGCGCGTCAATCACCGCCGCCCCCTCCTCGGGATGCGCGGGATGCTCGGTGATTTTCTTGTCCTCGCGCGTCATCAGCGAGTTCAGCCGGTTGTAGAGGCTGAAGCTGCGCGCGCCGTCCGACTGCTGCAGCGCGAACTTCGACGAATGCGGCGGCACGCCACAGTCACCCACCCCGATGGTTGCCACCGCGCCGTCCGCAAAGGTCAGCGTGATCGCCGCCGTGTCCACGATGTCGCGGGTCGGGTGATGCCGGTTGCCGCCCGCCGCATACACGCGCACCGGCGGCGTCGGATGGAGGTGCAGCACCGTGTCCACCATGTGGCAGCCCTGCGACAGCACGTTGCCGCCGCCCTGGACCGGGTCGTTGGCCCAAAAGTCAGATGGCCAGGTGTCATCAATCACCTGCGCCACGGTCAGCGTGGGTTTCGTCAAAAACGCCTTCGCCGCCACCACCGCCGGGAAAAACCGCAGCTTGAAGCCGGACGACGCGATGACGCCCGCGCGCTCCACCGCCGCGACGATGCGGTTGCAATCCGCGAGCGTGATCGCGAGCGGCTTCTCGAGGAAGAAATGCTTCCCGGCCGCTGCCGCCGCCTCGGCCAGCGGCGCGTGCGTGTGGTGCTGCGTGCAAATCCAAACCGCGTCGATGTCCCGGTCCGCCCAGATCTTCGCCACGTCGCCCGTGGCGTAGCCGGCGCCGTACTTCTGCCGGAATTCCTCCGCGCGCGCGGCGGCAATGTCGGCGACCGCGACCAGCTTCACGCCGGGATAGGTCGAGAGGAATTTGGCGTGCTCGGCGCCGTAGCTGCCGCAGCCAACGATGGCCGCGCGAACGATCCGGGGGGTACTCATGGGGTCGCGGCGAGCAAACGCCGGCCCCCGGGGGTGAACAAGCTTTTTGGCCGTTCACTGTGTCCCGCAGAGGCGCGAAGACGCAGAGTTCGGCGATTGGGGCTTTCATGAATTCTGTCCTCTGCGACTTGGCGGCTCGGCGTGACACCCTCCGTACCCCTGAATTTTCGGCCCGTTTCTATTTCCCTTGGCCCGTCCGCTCCTCCTAGCTTCCGCCCTCGCTTGAAAAACTCCGCCCCCGACCTCGCCCCGCGTTACTACACGTTCTGGTCCATCAACGGCAACCTCGACCAAGCGCGCCTCCAACAGCAGCTCGCCGACTTTCGCACCGCCGGCCTGCACGGCGTGGTCTTTCATCCGCGCTTTTATCCGGGCAACCCGCCCTACATGAGCCCGAAGTATCTCGCCGAGGTCGACGCCTGCATCCTGCACGCGAAAAAGCTCGGGCTGCGCTTCTGGCTCTATGACGAGAACGGCTGGCCCAGCGGCACCGGCGACGGCCAGGTCCTGGCCAAATACCCCGACAGCAACGCGTGGCGGCTCGACCTTACCCCGGCAGCCGCCGAGGGTTCGCTCGGCTCGTTCACCACTGCCGGGCTCAATCATCTGGTGCCCAGCGCGGACGGCACGCCCAAGACGTGGCACCTCACGCCGCAGAAGATCAACTACGTCGACTCGCTCAACCCCAAGGTCCTCGGCCATTTCCTCGAGCTGATCCACGAGCGTTACCGCACCGGCCTGAGCCAGGAGGCGTTCGACTACGTCGAGGCGTTCTTCGCCGACGAACCCGAGTCGGGCATCATCAAGGACCCGTTCCCCGTCGTCGCCGGCATCCCCTGGTCGCCTGTCATGCCCGCGCGCCTGCAGGAAAAATTCGGCGCCCACTACGCGGAGAAGCTGCCCCTGCTCTTCACCCGGGGCCCGGGCTACCAAGAGGTTCGTACGATCTACTGGGAACTCGTCACCGACGTGCTGATCGACGGCTTCTTCGCGCCGTACCTCGCGTGGTGCGAGAAAAACGGGAAACAGTTCATCGGCCACGTGAAGGGCGAGGAACACCCACTCTTCCAGCTGCCCATGGTCGGCTCGCTGCACCGGATCTTCCGCCATCTCAGCATCCCCGGCATCGATTCACTCGAGCGTTATCCCGCGCTGGATTTTTATCCGCGCCAGGCCGCCGCCGCGTCGCGCCAGTTCGCCAACGGCCGCAGCATGGTCGAGTGCTTCGGCGGCGCCGGCTGGGGCGCATCCCCGGAGGACCTTGAGCGTTACCTGCTCTGGCTCGGCCGCAACGGCATCACCGACTTCGTTTTCCATCTCAGCCAGTACCGCCTCGACACCCCCGCGCTCACCGACTGGCCGCCGTCCGAGCCGTTGCATCTCAGCTGGCGCGAGGCGTTCCCGGAAATGCTCGCCCGCGTGTCGCGCGAACTCACCACGAAGCCGCCGGTCGTGCCCGACACGCTCGTCGTTGCGCCGTACCGCGGACTCATGACCGAGTACGAGCCGTGGGAACTCTTCCAGACCAACCAGCACGTCGCCACGACCTTCCCCGACACTCCGGCGAGCCGGATGAACACCGCCTTCCTCGCCAGTCTCGAGCAACTCAAGGCGGCCGGCATCCCCTACGACCTCACCGACGAACGCACCCTCGAGACCGACGGCGTCTTGGAAAACGGCCGCGTGCGCCTCGGTCAGGCGAGTTACACGCACATCGTCGTCGATCCCGCCGCGATCCTGCACGGCGGGTGGGTGGAGCGCATTGCCCCCCATGCGCTGAAAGTCACCTCAAACCAGCGGGTTGAGGGCAACCCGCTCCACCTGGCGGGCGTAAAGCCCGACCCACGAAAGCCCGCAGCCGAACTCCCCCTCACCTGGAAAATTCCTGCGCTCCCCGAAAACGCGTGGCTGATCGAGCCGGTTAAAGTCGCGGCCAAGGAGTTCACCGCGACCTTCACCACCGCCTTCGGTCCCGCCAACCCGGCCGGGCTGCACCTGCATTTCGCCGACGATCTCGTGGACGCCACTCTCGACGGCCAGCCGCTGAAACTGACCACCGGCTATGACGGCGCCCTCGCCACGCCGCCCGCGCTCGGCCACGGCGAGCACACGCTGCACTTCCGCACCGTGCGCGATTTTCCGGCCAAGCCCTTTCTCTGGCTCAAGGGTCCGTTCACGCTGCAAAGCTACACGCCCTACGTGACCGGACCGAATCACACCGTCCGCACCGCCGGCCCGTTCACCGCGGGCGTTGGGGTCGTGTCCGCCACCGGCGAACTCGCCGCCGCCGGCTTTCCGTTCCTGAACCAGCCGCTGGTCGCGGAGAGCACGTTCGTGCTCGCCGTGCCCGCCAGCACATTGCGTTTCACCGGGACGCTGGGCGATGCCGCCCGCGTGGCCGTTGACGGCCAGCCCGCCGGCTGGGCCTGGGGTCCGGACTGGTCGCTCACCCTGCCGCAGCCGCTCGCCATCGGTCCGCACCGGCTGCGCCTCGAACTCGTGCCGAGCACCTTCAACATTTTCGGCCCGCACCATTACTACAACGGCGACTGGCACGTGGTCAGCCCGGGTCAGATCATCGGCGATAAGAATTTCGCCGACCTGCCCGATGCGCCGAATCACACCCACGTCCCCGAGTGGCATTTCAAGCCGCTGCAGTTGCCGAAGGCGCTGCAGTTCTGAGGTAGGGCGGGTCTTTGACCCGCCCTTGTCGGGAAGGTGGAGCGTGTTGCCCTCAGCGCGCTGGTTGGAGCTCACGACGCCAACCAGCCTCTTGAGGGCAAGCCGCTCCACCACGGATAAGGCAGGTCAAAGACCTGCCCTACCCCTTGTCCACTTCCGCCAGCCGCTCCTTGACGATGTAGGCCCGCAGGTCGCGCGGGTTCTCCTTCAGGAACGTCCGGTAAAACTGCGCCGCCTGCGGTCGGTTGCCGGACAGGCGTGAAAGCTCGGCGATCTGCACCAGCACCTCCGCGCGCGCGGTCCAGTCGAGCCGGCCGAGCCGCTCCGCTGCAAGCAGGTGCGACAGCGCGCCCGCCGGGGACAGCCGGTAAAAGAACACCGCGTCGGCGATCGCGTAATGCACGTCGCTCTGGGCCGCGGACGTGTGGGCGTGGGCCAGCAGTTTTTCCGCCTCGCCCAGACGGGCCGCCGGCGTCCACGCGGGATTGAGCTCGTAGATTTCCAGCAGGGCCAGCCGGCCGAGCGCCGACTGGGCCCACACCGAGTTTTCGTCCGTGGCGAGCAACCGGCGGAACTGCCGGGCCGCCTCGGCGGCATCGGGGATCGCCAGGTGATGCTGCGCGATGCGGCCAAGAAAAAACCGTGCGCCCTGCGCGGGATCGTCTGCGCCGCTGTCGGCCAGCGCGGTGAACAGCACGCGGGCTTCCTCCACCTGTGCGGGGGACACGGGCTGCCGGTCGAGCAGCGCCACCCCGCGGCCGAACCGCGCCTCCCGCGCCGCGGCGGGATTCGCGTCGGACAAGTGGCGGTCGAACGCCTCCAGAGCCTGCCGGGCGTGGAAATTCGTCAGCGCCTGCCAGCCCGCGGCCAGCTCGTCGGCCGCCGCCCGCGCCGGTGCGACGAGGACTAATCCCACCAGCAGTGCGATCACGGTTCTCATGGGTGCGCGAGGACCGCCCGGGCCTGGTAGAGGTTGATTTCGTTCGCGAGCGTCATGAGCGGGAGCGTCTCCGGCCGCCGGCCCGTGGGCGCCCATTCCGCCCGGGCCGCCGCGGCGGCGTCCTCGCGGCGGATGTTGTTCAGCCCGGAGATCACATCGCGCCGGAAACCGTCCCGCACGATCGCCGCCATGCCGCTGGTCAGCGCCGAGCTGAAGACCGCGACCCGGCCATCGGGACTCCACAGGGTGTAGAGGACACTCAGGACCAGATTCTGGGGCTCGAGGTGGCTGCTGGGGCCGAGAAAGTTGCCGTACCAGCTGTAACCCTCGGCCTGGAGCTGGAACTGGGCGGAAAAATCCGACGGCTTCACGCCCACGACGATCGGCAGCCAGTTGCTCACGTTGGTGAAGATTGTGCTGCCTTCCTGGCTGCTCATGAACCGCAGAAAATCCAGCGCCTCGGCGCGGTGCGGGGTCGACCGGTTCAGATAAAAGGGCATGCCCGTGAGCACCTGGCCCTCGCTGAACGGACCCTTGGCGAACCGGCCGTAGACCGGATCGTTCTCCCGCGCGGTGGGATAACGGAAGGCGCCAAGTTCGAAGGGACACAGCTGCTGCAGGCTCGTCGCCTCCCAGCTGGGCGCGACGACCATCACGGCGCGGCCGCTGACAAAGTCCGTCAGTGCGGTGTCGCGTTCGCGTTGGAGAAAGCCGGGCGTGCACACCTCGCCGAATTCCTTCAGCGCCTGGAACCCCGCGACCAACTCGGGTGCGTCGTAGCTCCATTCCCCGCGCAGGTAGGAGCGGCCAAGGTCATCCGGCTCCAGTTTCAACCGGTGCCGGAAATCGATCCGCGCCGCCAGCTGGGTGGCCATGTCGTTCACGATTTCGCCGGTGAGATTGATGTGGGTCGTGCGCGAGCACGCCAGCGGGGCCAGGTTCAGTCGATTCGCCGTGGCGTACTCCCGGATCCGGGCGCAGAGCGCGAGAAACTCGCGGTAGGTGCGCGGTGGCGTTTCGCGGCCGGTGATGGTCTGGAGCAGCGCCCGGTTGTAGACGATCCGCTGCATGCCCGTGGTCATGGACACGCCGTAATACTGGCTGAGCGTCTGCACGTAATTATCCGGGCTGCTCATGCCGTCGATGAACGTGTCGCGCCAGGGCACGCCCTCGAGCGGCGTGCCGCGGTTGTAGGGATTGGGCAGCATCACCTCCGCACTGATCGGCGAGAAATTCCGCGCGGTGTCCGGCCACGGCCAGGAATACTCGACCAGGTCCGGCCCGGTGCCGCCGACCATCTGCGCCTGGATCCACGGCAGATAGGTCGAGCCGCCCGGCACCGCGATCTGCACCACGTGTACGCGCGGGTTGAGCTCCTCATAGCGGCGGATGATCGCATCCACCGCATCCCGCACGCCACCCTCCAGCTGCCACTGCGAGAGCCGGATGGTGACCCGGTCCGACGTCACCTCCTCCGCCGAGCGCCGGGCGATCAGGAAGGCGGAGGCCAAGTAGGCCAGACCCAGCAGGGCAAAGCCGATTTTGTTGCCGGTTAATCTCATGAGGGCCCGGGCGATGTAGACTATCGCCGCGCATTCGCCAAGCGGTCGCTGCGCGATTGTTCAGCAGGCCGCCGGTCCTCTTTGCCCGCGGAATCCACGGAAATGCATTCATTCTCCAGTTTGTCATTCTGGGCGCCGCGAAGAATCCCGTGCAACGCAGCCAACGAGCCCAGGGGGATTCATCGCTGCGCTCAGAGTGACAATCCAGCCTTCAGGATCCGAGTTCCGCGTCCGCCGCGTATTCCGTGGGCAAAAATTCCGACCATCGCAGCTTGCGACCCGCGCCCCCGGGGCAAAATCTCCCTGCACCCCTCACCCATGACCCCGAACCTGTTTCTTGGCATCGACGTCGGCACCGGCAGCGCGCGGGCCGGCGTGTTCACCGCCACCGGCCGCATGCTTGGCCACGCCACCCAGCCGATCAAACTCTGGCGGCCCGCGCCGGACTTCGCCGAGCATTCCTCCGAAGACATCTGGGCCGCCTGCGGCCGCGCTGTCCGCGCCGCGCTCCAGGCCGCCCTAGCCCAGCCCGCCGCCATCGCCGGGATCGGTTTTGACGCCACCTGCTCGCTCGTCGTGCTCGACGCCCAGGACCGCCCCGTCTCCGTCAGCCCCACCGGCCACGCCGCCCAGAACGTGATCGTCTGGATGGACCACCGCGCCATCCCGCAGGCCGAGCGCATCAACCGCACGCGCCATCCCGTCCTGCGCTACGTCGGCGGCGTCATCTCGCCCGAGATGCAGACGCCAAAGCTGCTCTGGCTGAAACAAAACCTGCCCGCCACGTGGCAGCGCGCCGCGCGCTTCCTCGACCTGCCGGATTACCTGACCTATCGCGCCACCGGCGATGACACCCGCTCGCTCTGCACCACGGTCTGCAAGTGGACCTATCTCGGACACCGCAAGAGCGGCGGCTGGGACGCTTCGTATTTCAAACGCATCGGCCTCGGCGACCTCGCGACGGAGAACTTCCGCCGCATCGGCCAAACCATCGCGCCAATGGGCTCGCCGGTCGGGCGCGGCCTCACCGTCCGCGCCGCCAAGGAACTCGGTCTGCGCGCTGGCATTCCGGTGGGCGTGGCGATCATTGACGCCCATGCCGGCGGACTCGGTGTGCTGGGCGCCGGCCTGAAAAGCCATTCCATCGGCGCCGCCACCCTCGAGCGACGGCTCGCGCTCATCGGCGGCACCTCGTCGTGCCACATGGCCGTGTCGGCCAAGCCCCGCTTCATCCCCGGCATCTGGGGTCCGTATTTTTCCGCGATGGTCCCCGGCCTGTGGCTCACCGAGGGCGGCCAGTCCGCCACCGGCGCGCTCATCGACCACGTCATCTTCTCCCACGCCGCCGCCGCCCCCCTCGCCGCCCAGGCGAAAAAATCCGGCCGCACGATCTACGAACTGCTCAACGCCCGGCTTGAGGCCCTCGCCAAGGCCTCCGGCGTATCCTTCCCGGGCGAACTCACTCGCGACCTGCACCTCCAGCCGGATTTCCACGGCAACCGTTCGCCCCGCGCCAACCCCACGCTGCGCGGCGCGATGAGCGGACTTTCGCTCTCCGCCACCGCCGATGACCTCGCGTTGCAGTATCTTGCTGCGATCCAGGCCGTGGCGCACGGCACGCGGCACATCATCGCTGCGATGAATGCCCGCGGCTACCGCATCGCCACGCTTTCCGCCTGCGGCGGCGGCACGAAGAATCCCGTTTTCCTCCGCGAACACGCGGACATCACCGGCTGCGCCATCGTGCTGCCCAAGGAACCCGAGGCGGTCCTGCTCGGCTCCGCGATGCTCGGCGCCGTTGCCGCGAAACGCTACGGCAGTGTCGCCGCCGCGATGGCCGCCATGAGCGCCGCCGGCCGTACAATCCAACCCACCGGGGGAAAAGTCCGCGCCTTCCACGCGCGCAAACACGCCGTGTTCCACCGCCTCCACGCCGACTTCCTCGCCTACCGGCAGATCATGCAGGGCTGACTTCGCCGGAAAGTTTTCCGGATTCCCCGTGGTTGATCTCGTCAAAGTTTCCCTGCGCGCCGCCCGCGACAACGATCGCAGCTTCGGTTTTGCGGTGAAGAAAGCCGCGATGCGTCCGTATATTGAACCAGCCTGGGGCTGGGATGAGGCCTTTCAGGTGGAATATCACCGGAAGGGCTGGGTGAAGCAGCGTCCACAGATCATCACGCTGGACGGAGCCGATATCGGCACGATTGAGATCGTGCGGGGCGAGATCGGGTTTCACCTCGGGGAATTCTATCTCTTCCCCGCCTACCAACGCCAGGGCATCGGCCTTCACCTGATGACCGCACTGCTCCGGGATGCGGATGCCGCCGGATTGCCGATCCGGTTGGAGGTGTTTAGAGTCAACCCGGTGCAGAGCCTCTATCTGCGTTGTGGCTTTAGGGTCACCGGCGAATTCAAGACCCACTACCGGATGGAACGGGCGCCCATGCCAGCTGTTCAGCCGTAGGGACGCAGTCTCGCGGCGTCCGGGTTGTTCCGCTGTAGGTCGGGGTTTATCCCCGACAGGTTTGCCTGGTTGTCGGGCGTAAAGCCCGGCCTACAGGGCGTCGCAAACCGACGCCCCGACGAAGGGTCACAGAGCTCACAGAGGAGACACCGAGATTTCAGCGCGACCCTCAGTGATCTCGGATCGTTTCCTCAGTGCTCTCTGTGCCATAGGCCTGGCTCATCCTCCAAATTCGCGGCCAATCGCGGTGAACCATTCCGGTTCCACTCAATCCCAGATTTCCCGCCAGTTCATCGGATACTTGGTCAGGTCGTTGAGCGCCTTCATCTCCTCGGCGTTCAGCCGGTAGCCGACCACACCGAACGAATCCTGCAACTGCGCCGGCGTGTTCGCGCCGACGATCGCCGAGGTTACCACCGGGTTCGTCAACAGCCAGGCGAGCGCGGTCTGCGCGACCGTCTTGCCGTGGCTGCGGCCAATGACCTCAAGCTGCTCGATCACCGCAAAGCCCTGCTCGTTGGCGTATTTCTTCCCGATGTCGCTCGCGCGGGCGCTCTCCACCTTCACCCCGCGGCGGTATTTGCCCGTGAGGAATCCGCCCGCCAGCGGCGAATACGGAATCACGCCGAGCCCGTAGTTCCGGCACAGCGGACGCGGCTCGGTCTCGAACAGCCCGCGCTCCATCAGCGAGTACTCCGGCTGGTAGGAATTGAACCGCGCGTAACCGTGCTGCTCGCTCTGCGCCAGCGCCTCCATCAGGCGCCACGCGGGGTAGTTCGACGCGCCGATGACGCGCACCTTGCCGGCCTTCACCAGCTGGTCGAGCGCACCGAGCGTTTCCTCGATCGGCACCTTCAGGTCCGCCGAGTGGGTCTGGTAAAGGTCAATGCAGTCCACCTGCAGCCGGCGCAGCGAATCCTCGCAGCAGCGGATGACACGGTCGCGTCCCAGCCCTTCGTCCTCCGGGCGGTCGGACATGCGGCCGCGCACTTTCGTCGCGATGATGACCTTTGAGCGGTTGCCGCGCGCCTTCATCCAGCGGCCGATGATTTCCTCCGACCGGCCGCCGCCCTTGATGCCGTCGGGCCCCCACGTCGTGTAGATGTCCGCCGTGTCGATGAAGTTGCCGCCGGCCGCCACAAACGCGTCCATGATTGCGAACGACGCCGACTCATCCGCCGTCCACCCGAACTGCATGGTGCCGAGGCAGAGCTCGGAGACGTTCAAATCACTGCGGCCAAGTTTGCGAAGATGCATACCGGCATTCAAAGCCCGGCCCGCGCCGCTGGCGAGCCTCCCGTCGCCGTCCCTCCCCCTCCCCTCCCTCCGCGGGCAGATTTCGCGCCACGATCCAGTGTAACCCAATAGGTTACACTGGATCGTGGCGGCGGCCCGGGGGGCGGGGTCCAAAATAGCTGGTCGCGACCCAACCGCGCCACCAACCTACCGGCCGCCATGCCCCTGTCCCCCTACAAGGTCTCCATCGACGACTACCGCAATTTCCGCCGCAACGGCTACGTGGTCATCCCCGGCCTCGTCCCGGCCGCCGACATCCAGGAACTGCGGAACCACACCGAGGACCTGATGCAGGGCCGCGTGCCGGAGCAGCACCCCGACACGCCCGAGGCCGACCGGCTGCCGCGTCCCGCCGATCATCTTTCCCCGCTGGAAAAAGCCCAGGCCGTCGCCCGCATCCACATGCTGCACCGCCAGGTGCCGCTGCATGAACGGTACATGCTGCATCCGCGCGTGCTCGACGTGCTCGAGACGCTGATCGGCCCGGATATCCTCGCGCTCCAGACAATGCTGTTCCTCAAGCCGCCCGGCTCGCCGGGCCAGGGCTGGCACCAGGACACGTTCTACATTCCCACGCACCCGGACACGCTCTGCGGCGCATGGATCGCGATCGATGACTGCGACGAATACAACGGCGCCATGTGGATGGCCGCCGGCAGCCACGTCGAGCCGGTGTACCCGCCGCCCGCACCCGAGCCGTGGTACGGCGACCGCCAGCTGCCCGGGGTGCCGGAGGTCGCGAGCGTGAGCGACACCGACGACGCGCGCAACCAGCTTGCCCCGATCGCCAACCGCTACCCGCAGCTCCTCGTGCCGGCCAAGGCCGGCGACGTCGTGTTTTTCAACGGCCACGTCCTCCACCGCAGCAAGACCAACGTCACGACCGACCGCTTTCGCCGCTCCTTTGTGAGCCATTACTGCAACGCCCGCTCGTTCACGCAGTGGGGTCCGATCACGCCCGCCTCCGGCGCACCGCGGCAGGATCCGGTCACGCTGCTGAGCAGCGCCTCCCACATCCTCGCGCGCGGCGACACCCACCTGCCCTACGCGCAGCCGCGCTTCGGCACGCCCTGCGCCGCGCTGGAGGATCCGGTGGTCCGCCGCCAAAAACACCGCACCATCCCCGGTCCCGTCGGCAACACGTCGACCGGAAAAATGGACATGATGCCGACCGAGCTGAAGCCGGATTCTCATTGAGACAATGATGGAGACGCGGCGCCTCCGCCGCGTTCAGCCGTAGGTCGGGCTTTACGCCCGACCCCCTGAAATCCTGCCGGGGATAAACCCCGACCTACGTCAGGCCGCCCCGCCCATCGCCTGACCCGCGAGCCAGCCGGTGGTCCAGGCGGACTGGAAATTAAAACCGCCGGTCACGCCATCGATGTCGAGCACCTCGCCGGCGAAATACAGTCCAGGGCAGAGCTTGCTCTCCATGGTCTTGAACTCGACCTCGCTCAACCGCACGCCGCCGCAGGTGACAAATTCCTCCTTGTTCATGCTCTTGCCCACCACGGTGAACTCCGCCGCCGTGAGCAGCGTCGCCAGCACGCCCAGCGCCGCGGCGGACACCCCCGCCCACTGCGTCCCCGGCGCGATGCCCGCGGTCGTCAACATCCGCTCCCAAAACCGCTGCGGCAGGCCCAGCGGATTCCAAGTGGCCAGCTGCTTCTTGGCGTGTCCACCCCGCGTCGCCGCGAATGCCTTGAGCAGCGAGTCGCGCTTGTGCAGCGGCACAAAATCCACCCCGAGCTTGAATTCGTAATTGCACGCCGCGAGTTCGCGCGCGCCCCACGCCGACAGTTTCAGCACCGCCGGGCCGCTCAGGCCCCAGTGCGTGATGAGCAGCGGGCCGGACTCCTTCAGCTTCGTGCCGGGCACGCTGGTGATGACGTTCTCGAGTGACACGCCGGACAGGCCGATCAGCCGCGCATCATCAATGTGAAAGGTAAACAGCGACGGCACCGGCGGCTCGATGGTGTGGCCGAGCTCGGCCGCGATGGTGAGGCCCGCGGAGGATTTGTTGCCGCCGGTCGCCAGCAACAGCCGGTCGCAGCGCACGGTCGAGGCGTCGGTCAGCGTGAGCCAGAAATCCGGCGTCGCGCCCGCCCGGTGCAACCGCTCCACTTTTCGCACGCCGATGCTGGTGAACACGGTGACCCCGGCCGACTCCGCCGCGCGGGTCAGGCAGTCCACGATTGTCGCCGAGTCATCCGTCACGGGAAACATGCGCCCGTCCGCCTCGGTCTTGGTCTCCACGCCGCGCGCGGCAAACCATTCGATCGTGTCACGCGGCTGCCAGCGGTGAAACGCGCCCGTCAGCTCGCGCCCGCCGCGCGGGTACCGCTTCACCAGCTCGCGCGGCTCGAAGCAGGCATGGGTGACGTTGCAACGGCCGCCGCCCGAGACGCGCACCTTGGCCAGCGGATGCGCCGTGGCCTCGTAAAGGGTGACCGAGCCGGCCGCGCCGAGCTTTTCCGCGCAGGTGATGGCCGCGAAATAGCCCGCTGCTCCCCCACCCACGACCACGACGCGTATTTTTTCCAGCATGGCGCACGGTGCTGGGGGGCAAAGCCGGAGTCGAAGCGAAAGGTGCAAAACTTTATCGCGGCAGCGCGAAGGAGCGAAAACGCGGCACCCGATTCAAGTCTGCAGGGATTATTCCCAAATTCCTCTCCTCCCCGCTTTCGCGATAAATAATCGTCCTTGAGATGAACCCCCTCCTCCGGACGCAAACAGGCCGCCGTGGCACCCCGCCACGGCGGCCGACCAACCCTGACAAATCTACTTACGCCTTCGGCGGCGGGGCGTCATCGCCGTGCGGCGGTCCGCGATGGCCGCGCTCGGGCGGCGGCATCGCCTCAAAGGTCTTCTGCTGGTCCGGGGTCAGCAGGGCGCGGATCTGGTCATGTGAGGTCTTGCGGATGGCCATCATTTTGTCGCGCTTGTCCTCTTTTGAGAGCGCCGCGTCGTCCCGGAGGGCCATGCCCTCCTGCGCTGCTTTCTCCAGGATGGGCTTGATCTGCGTCTTTTGCGCCTCCGTGAGCGACAGCTTTTCGGCGAGCATCTTCAGCCGGTCACCGCGGGGCGGGCGCTGATGGGCCCCCGCGGGGGCGGCCGGAGGAGCGGGAGAAGCCTCCTCGGCGCGCAGCAACGGCGCGGCGGCGAGGGCGGTGAGACTGAGGAGGGCGAGGAGTTTGA